>Ga0209014_10001220_pt1 | contig 15244 bp, 15 predicted proteins | sample BarGraNGADG00212_FD_184491 | JGI IMG/M metagenome (GOLD analysis project Ga0209014, IMG submission 184491) | Arctic peat soil microbial communities from Barrow, Alaska - Barrow Graham LP Ref core NGADG0002-212 (SPAdes) (version 2) | ecosystem: Environmental > Terrestrial > Soil > Wetlands >...
GCCGCCGAACTCAACGGCAGACCCCGCGAAACCCTGGGCTGGCACAATCCCGCAGAGCAACTCAACCAACTGCTGTTGCGATGACCGCCTGAAACCGCCACCCTCGAGCCGGGCACCAGCGGGGAAAAGGTGATCGAACAAGTACCAGCGATCAGACTTCGGCGCCTTCTGGAGCCGGTGCCTCGGCGGCCGCGGCGGGAGCGTCCTCGTCCACCAGCACCAGGCTGATCTTGCCGCGCTGGTCGATCTCAGCGATCTCGACCTGGATCTTGTCGCCGACGTTGACAACGTCCTCGACCTTGCCGATGCGCTTGCCGCGACCCAGCTTGCTGATGTGGATCAGCCCGTCCTTGCCCGGAAGCAACGACACGAACGCACCGAACGCCGCGGTCTTGACGACCGTGCCGAGGAAACGCTCGCCGACCTTCGGCATCTGCGGGTTGGCGATGGCGTTGATCTGGTCGACCGCCGCCTGCGCCGAGGGTCCATCGACCGCACCGACGTAGATGGTGCCGTCGTCCTCGATGGTGATCTGCGCGCCGGTCTCGTCCTGGATCGCGTTGATCATCGCGCCCTTGGGGCCGATCACCGCGCCGATCTTGTCGACCGGAATCTTCACGACAGTGACCCGCGGTGCGTACGGGCTCATCTCGTCGGGCTCGTTGATCGCCTCGGCCATGACGTCCAGGATGTGCAGACGAGCGTCACGTGCCTGCTTCAACGCCGCGGCGAGCACCTCGGACGGAATGCCGTCGAGCTTGGTGTCCAGCTGCAGCGCGGTGACGAACTCCTTCGTCCCGGCGACCTTGAAGTCCATGTCTCCGAACGCGTCCTCGGCACCGAGGATGTCGGTAAGCGCGACGTACTCGGTCTTGCCGTCGACCGTGTCGGAGATGAGGCCCATCGCGATACCCGCCACCGGCGCCCGTAGCGGCACACCGGCGTTCAGCAGAGCCAGCGTCGAGGCGCAGACCGAGCCCATCGACGTGGAGCCGTTGGAGCCGAGCGCCTCGGACACCTGACGGATGGCGTACGGGAACTCTTCGCGGTTCGGAAGCACCGGCAGCAGCGCCCGCTCGGCGAGCGCGCCGTGGCCTATCTCGCGGCGCTTCGGCGAGCCGACGCGGCCGGTCTCACCGGTCGAGTACGGCGGGAAGTTGTAGTTGTGCATGTACCGCTTGGTGCGGTTGGGGCTGAGCGTGTCGAGCTTCTGCTCGAGGCCCAGCATGTTCAGCGTGGTGACGCCGAGGATCTGCGTCTCGCCGCGCTGGAACAGCGCCGAACCGTGCACCCGCGGGACGACCTCGACCTCGGCCGACAGCGTGCGGATGTCGGCGAGCCCACGCCCGTCGATGCGGACCTTCTCGGTCAGGATCCGCTGGCGTACGAGCTTCTTGGTCAGCGCCTTGTAGGCGCCGCTGATCTCGCCCTCACGGCCTTCGAACTTCGGGCCGACGAGCTCCTTGGCCTGCGCCTTGATGCGGTCGAGCTCGGCTTCACGTTCCTGCTTGTCGGCGATCGTCAGCGCGCGAGCCAGCGGCTCGGAGACCTGGTCGGCGACGGCGGCCAGCACGTCGTCCTGGTAGTCCAGGAAGACGGGGAACTCGGCGGTCGGCTTGGCCGCGGCCTTGGCCAGCTCGGCCTGCGCCCGGCACAGCTCGGCGATGAACGGCTTGGCAGCCTCGAGACCCTCGGCGACGACCTCTTCGGTCGGCCTGGTGGCACCGCCGGCGATCAGCGCGATGCTGTTCTCGGTGGCCTCGGCCTCGACCATCATGATCGCGACGTCACCGGAGGCAAGCGCTCGGCCCGCGACGACCATGTCGAAGGTGGCCCGCTCGACCTCGGCGTGTGTCGGGAAGCCGACCCACTGGCCGTCGACCAGCGCGACGCGCGTTGCGCCGACCGGGCCCGAGAACGGGAGGCCGGAGAGCTGCGTGGACGCCGACGCGGCGTTGATCGCCACGACGTCGTACGCGTGGTCAGGGTTGAGCGCCATGACCGTGATGACGACCTGCACCTCGTTGCGAAGCCCCTTGATGAAGGTCGGGCGCAGCGGGCGGTCGATCAGGCGACAGGTGAGGATGGCGTCCTCGCTCGGGCGCCCCTCACGGCGGAAGAACGAGCCGGGGATGCGACCCGCGGCGTACATACGCTCCTCGACGTCGACGGTCAGCGGGAAGAAGTCGAAGCCCTCGCGCGGATGCTTGCCGGCCGTCGTGGCCGACAAGAGCATGGTGTCGTCGTCCAGATAGGCGACGACGGAGCCGGCGGCCTGCTTGGCCAGGCGCCCGGTCTCGAACCGGATCGTGCGCGTGCCGAACTTGCCGTTGTCGATGGTGGCGACGGTCTCGAAGATGCCATCGGCGGAACTGGTGGCCTCTGACTGTGCTGTCACAGTGAGTACCCCTCTCATTCGTCAGGCGGCACACCGCCCATCGCGGGCAGTGCATAGCGCTGAGTGGCTGCCGAACGGGCCACATGCGACGAACGAGCGGTGCACCTCTGACGGGTGCCGGTCTTCGATCGAAGCGGGCGGATCCATCATGAGCTCGATGAGCTCGGACCGACCGCCACTACCGAGGACCGGCGTCCTCGAAGTCGCAGGGACGCGCGTGTGTGCGTCCGGCTTGGGTGTTCAGTTGTCGGAAAAATGGGGCGACCCCGTGCGGAGTCGCCCCACTGGAGCTATCGGCGCAGGCCGAGGCGCTCGATGATCGACCGGTACCGGTTGATATCGGTCTTGGCGAGGTAGTTCAGCAGGCGCCGCCGCTGACCGACCAGCAGGAGCAGGCCGCGCCGGCTGTGGTGGTCGTGCTTGTGCGTCTTGAGGTGCTCCGTGAGGTCGCTGATGCGCTTGGACAGCAGCGCGACCTGCACCTCTGCCGAGCCGCTGTCGCCCTCGGTGGAGCCGTACTCGGCGATGATCTGCTTCTTGACGTCGCTTGCCAGGGGCACGGACGACTCCTTTTCGGTTCGGTGCAGGGCGCCCCGCCGGGATTCGTCACGGTGGGAGACTTGACGCACGCTGCGCGTGGCGCGCTTACGCGTGCCTGTGGGCAAGACTACCAGCGGGCACCCGCAAGGACGAATCCCCCAGCGGCAGCCCCGGCGCGGGGCTAGGCCATCAGCCGTCGCGTGTCCGCGACGTCGGCCCGCATCTGGGCCACGAGGTCGGCCACGTCGTCGAACTTCTCCATGCCTCGCAGCCGAGCGACGAACTCGACGCCGATGGCGTCGCCGTACAGGTCGCCGTCGTAGTCCAGGATGTAGGCCTCCACCCGGCGCTGCCGAACCTCGAAGGTCGGGTTGGTGCCGACCGAGATCGCGGCCGCACCCAGCGGCGGCCCAGGGGCGGTGCGCCCCCACTCGTCCAGGCGCCAGACCCGTCCGGCGTAGACGCCGTCGGCAGGGACGGCGGCCCATGCCTCCGTCCGGAGGTTGGCGGTCGGAAACCCGAGCTCGCGGCCCCGCTGGTCACCGCGCTCGACCACACCGTCGACGCGATGCGAGCGGCCCAAGGCCGCCGCGGCGCCGACCATGTCACCCGCCTGCACACAGGAGCGGACGTAGGTGGCGCTGATCGGAGTCTCGCCGTCGCGAAGCAGCGGGATGCCGTGCGCGGTGAAGCCGAAAGTCTCACCCAGTCGTTCCAGCACCGCGACGTTGCCGGCGGCTCGGTGACCGAACCTGAAGTTTTCGCCGACGATCACCGCCGAGGCATGCAGTCGTTCGACGAGCACGTGGTGGGCGAACTCGTCAGGTGGCATGTGCGAGAACTCGAACGTGAACGGCAGGGCACAGAAGACCTCGACGCCCAGCTGCTCGACGAGTTCCGCGCGGCGCACGATCGTGGTGAGCACCGGCGGGTGCGAGCCGGGCCGGACCACCTCGGAGGGGTGCGGTACGAAGGTGAGCAGGACACTGGGCACACCTCGCTCGCGGGCGAGCGCGACGGCTTGAGCGATGATCTCGGCGTGGCCGCGATGGACGCCGTCGAACACGCCGATCGTGACCACGCAGCGACCCCAGCCCGAGGGCACCGCGTCGAGTCCATGCCATCGCTGCACGTCGGCAGCCTATCCACCGCCGTGCGCCGGCCCGATGCAACCTCGTCGCGCCGATCGCCGTTCTCACCATCGAGCCTTGCCAGCGCAGACCGATGCCAGTTCCCGACGGCGTGAAGTGCGGTGAACCTCAGCGATGACCGACCAGCGGATGGACGAGTACCGCGCGTACTACCGGGCGCGGCTACGCCGGTACGACGGCAACCCGTTGTACCCGAACATGGCCCAGGCCGAGCGGGAACTGTGTGCGTGCGTCGAGGCCTCGTCGTCGGTCGAGGACATGCAGCGACGCGTCCTAGCCGGTGGCCACTGCGTCGACTGCGGGCGAGCGCTGTTACGCGATCAAGCCAACGCACGCGTTGCGCTCTACTCCGAGACCGCGGACGCCGTACGCGCCCAGGCACCTGCCGAGGTGCTCGCGTCCGTGGATTCGGTGACCGACGCGGCGGGCCTCGCGTCGCTCGCATCGAGTGCGCAGGCCCGTACGGACGCGGCCGTCACCGCCGACGAGCTCACCAGGCTGTGGACGCAATCGATCGCGAGCCTGGAGAACATCGAGGTGTGGCAGAGCGCAGTGGTTCCCGACCGATGGCGTGACCAGCTCGACGAGTTCGTCGCCGACACCACGCGGGCCGAACGCGAGGCTTGGGCACAGGTTCAGGCGCGGGCAGCTCATCACCTCCCGGGTTGGCGCTTCGACGAGAGCGCGGCCCGAGAACAACGACACCGGCGGCTGGTGCCCCTGCCCGACGCCGTGATCGGGCGTCGGCTGGCACAGCACCGCGCCGTTACCCGCAGTGAGAGCTGATGGCGATCGACGCGGCGATGCTCGACGCCATGCTCGGTTCGTTCCGCGACCTGCTTGCCACCACCGCGGCTCAGGGCCGCCGCGGACCCGATGTCGACGAGATGGCGTCGGCCCTCGCCGATATGGAGGCGCTCGGGCGGCAACTCTCCGATCCGGGTGAGTACTCGACCCGGTTGGCCAACGAGGGCTACTACCAGCGGTTCACCGACGCGTACACCCGCGCCATGCTCGCCGCCGCAGGCACTCCCGGTGCTTCCGGCGGCTCGGGCGACCCGGGCGGTTCCGGCGCTGGGGCCCTGCCCGACTACGCAACCCTGCTCGCCAACGCCCTCGGCGCCTATCAGCAGTCACTCGATCACCTGCGGGACGTCGAGGGCCAGGACGCCGCGATCACGGCGCTCGAGCGCATCCTCGCGGTCGGCCGTTCGGGCGCCACCTATCCCGTCTTCCTGACCCGACTCGAGAACGAACGTCTCAGCGACGTCCTGGCCGGATCGGCTGCGCCGGCACGAGAGCACCTCGTCACCGCGCTCGAGCACCACCGAGGGGTCGTCGACCCGGCGCGGGCCGCCGAGAGCGAAGCACTGCTCGCCGCCTACGACGGACTCGCGGCCACCTCGCCGACCGGGTCCATCGATCCGTTCGCCTTCGAGCTGCGCCGATTCCGCATCGCCTGGCAGCACGCCCCCGCGATCGCCCGCCGCGACGCTGTCGTCACCCGAGTGAGGATCCTGCTCGATCTGGTCATCGACTGGCTCGATGCCCACACCACATGGGGGCCCCGAGACCAGCGATTCCGGGGCCCAAGTCCTGCAGTCACGGCGCGCAGGATCGCGATGACCCGCGAATGCAACCCCGGCTTCTACGCCGTGCGGGCGGCCCAGTTCGCCGAAGCGTTCGGGCCCGAGCCCTGGTGGACCCGCAACGAGCTGACCGAGGAACGTCGCGCCGGGCGCATTCTCTGGAGCGAGCCCCGGGTGCAGCTGGCCCTCGACGCGATAGGCGCCTGCGTGCCGCTGGCGTCTGCTCCGCCCCGGCTCGTCCTACGCGCCGAGACGTTCGGACCCGACTCGTTCTGATCGAGCCCGGCCCCGTCAGCCGGCGGCGGCGAACACGACGGTGGGCGTGGCAACCCCGCCCCGCTCGACGAGCAGCGCGATGGCGGTTCCCTCGGCGCTGATCGCGCCGTAGGTTCCGTCGATTCCGATCGCGGTCAAGGACTTGCCGTAGGACAGTGCGCGGGCCTCGTCGCCGTCGACGAGGCGAACCGGCATCGCTGCTCGCACCGCGTCGGCGAGCGGCAGGGTGACCGGGTCGTCGAGTTCGGCCAGCTCGTCGAGGGTTCGGGCCGCCTCGACGCCGAACGGCCCGACGCGGGTCCGCCGCAGCGCCGTGAGGTGGCCGCCGACACCGAGGGCGGCTCCGAGATCGCGGGCCAGCGCGCGAACGTAGGTGCCCGACGAGCACTCCACCTCGGCGTCGACGTCGAGCAGGTCGGGAGTGGGCCGGCGCAAGGCCAGCGCATCGAAGCGAGCGACGGTGACCGGGCGGGCCGCAAGCTCCACGGCCTCACCGGCTCGTACCCGCTTGTAGGAGCGCTCGCCGTCGACCTTGATCGCAGACACCGCGCTCGGCACCTGGTCGATGTCGCCGGTCAGGGCCGAGATCGCGCGCCGGACGTCGGACTCGGTGACACCGGCGGCCGATGCCGAACCTGTCACGTCTCCCTCGGCGTCGTCGGTCAACGTCGACTCACCGAGGCGGATCGTCGCGGTGTACGCCTTGTCGGTCAGTACCAGATGATGCAGCAAGCGGGTGGCCTTGCCGACACCGAGAACCAGGACGCCGGTGGCCATCGGGTCAAGCGTCCCGGCGTGACCCACGCGACGAGTACGGGCAAGTCGGCGCATCCGCCCGACGACGTCATGCGAGGTCCACCCGCCCGGCTTGTCCACGACGACCAGTCCGTCGGTCATGTCGCCACCCCGAGGACCAGCCATCGGTCGCCGCGCGTACGCAGCAGCATCCCGACCAAGCGGACGATGATGAACGCGGTCAGCCCGGCCCAGACTCCACCGATCCCCCAGCGCCAATGCAGAGCCGCGAGACTAAGCGGCGCGAACGCGAACAGCGCGGCCACGATCGTGATCGAGCGCAGGAATGCGACATCGCCGGCACCTATGAGCACGCCGTCCAGAGCAAAGACGACACCGGCCGCGGGCAGCATGCCGATGAACCACGGCCACAACAGATGAGCCTGGTGGATCACCGGATGAGATGAGCTGAACGCGTGCGGGACCAGAGCCCAGCCGGCCGCGTAGAGCGCGCCGAAGCCGACACCTGCATACAGCCCCCAGCGGGCAACCTGCCAGGCCAGCTGTCGCGCCGACGTTGCGTCCTGGCCGCCCAGCGCTGCGCCGACTAATGACTGGGCGGCGATCGCGAACGAGTCGAGCAGGAGTGCTGTGAACTCCCACAGCTGCAACCCGATCTGGTGAGCGGCGATCTGTGCCGTACCCATCCGAGCGGCGACCCCAGCCGCCGAGAGGAACGCGACCTGGAACGCTGCCGCCCGAAGGATGAGGTCACGACCGACGATCACCTGCGCTCGCATGACACTGCGATCGGGTTTGACCGACGCCGCGGCGCGCCTGAGCGACCGGACGAACAGGACACCTCCCACAGCCTGAGCAGCCACGTTCGCGATCGCTGATCCGTCCAGGCCCAGTCCGGCGCCGTACACCAGAGCGGGCGAGGCTATCGCCGACAGTGCGTTGGCGATGAGAACGATGCGCACCGGTTCGCGCGTTCGCTGAACGCCGCGCATCCAACCGTTTCCCGCCAGCACGAGCAGGACACCGGGAATGCCGATCACCGCGATGCGGAACCACGACTCGGCCGCCTGTTGCACCGGGCCGGTTCCGCCGGCGAGCAAGGCGGTCATCGGACCGGCCAACGCCTCGCCGAGGCCGATCACCAGCAGGCCGATGCCCACCGCCAGCCACGAAGCCTGGACACCTTCGTTGACCGCTTGCTCGACTCGGTCCGCGCCGAACCACCGAGCCGCCCGGCCGGTCGTGCCGTATTCGACGAACGTGCCGATGATCGTGAGGACGGCCATCACCGCGCCGGCCACGCCGAGCCCGGCCAGCGGCGTCGCCCCGAGGTGACCGACGACCGCGGTGTCGACCAGCAGGTACAACGGCTCAGCGGCCAGCACCACGAACGCCGACAACGCCAGTACCAGGACGCGGCGCGTGCCCGCCTGCTCGGTGGCCGTCATGGCGCAGATGCGTCTTCGTCTTCTTCGTCGTTCTCGCGGGGCTTGCGGTACGGGTCGGGATCGCCGGCCGGGCGCGCACCCTGGCGCGCCGCCTCGACCTCGGCGTCTGCGGCCGCCGCGGCCGCGAGCAGATCCTCGATCTGCTTGGCGGTCTCGGGCACCGAATCGAGGACGAAGGTCAACGTCGGCGTGAACCGCACCCCGGTCTGGCGGCCTACTTCGCTGCGCAAGACGCCTTTCGCGGACTCGAGAGCCAGCGCAGACTCGTCGCGCGCATCGCGATCACCCAGCACCGTGTAGAAGACCGTGGCGTCGTGAAGGTCACCGGTGACGCGAACCTCGGTGATCGTCACCATGCCGAGACGCGGATCCTTGACCTGCGTGTCGATTCCGGTGGCGACGATCTGCTTGATCCGGCCGGCCATGCGCCGTGCCCGCCCAGCGTCGCTCATCTCGAGTCCTTCCTCATTCAATATCGTCATCGTCGAGCACCCTGCGGCGCGTCGACAGCAACTCGACCTCGGGCCGAGCTGCCAGCCAACGCTCGGACACGTCCAGTACCTCTACGGCGTGGGCGTGCGTGGCCGACACCACCGCGATCGCGATCTCGGCGCGCCGATGAAGCTCGAGAGCTCCCGTTTCGGCGACGGCGACGTCGAAGCGATGACGCAGCTCGGCGACGATCGGCCGGACCACGGCGCGCTTCTGCTTCAACGACCGGACGTCGCCGAGAAGCAGGTCAACGACCATCGTGCCGATGACCATCAGCGCCTCAGGTGCGCGGCTTCTCGCGCAGCTCGAAGCTCTCGATCACGTCATCGATCTTGATGTCGTTGAACGAGCCGAGCCCGATGCCGCACTCGAATCCGTCCCTGACCTCGGTGGCGTCGTCCTTGAACCGCTTGAGCGAATCGATCGTGAGGTTGTCGGCGACCACCGTGCCGTCGCGCACCAGACGCGCCTTGCTGTTGCGTCGGATGATGCCGCTGCGAACCAGCGAACCGGCGACGTTGCCGATCCTCGGCACCCGGAACACCTCGCGGACCTCGGCGGTACCGAGCTGCACCTCTTCGAACTCGGGCTTGAGCATGCCCTTCAGTGCGGCTTCGATCTCGTCGATGGCCTGGTAGATCACGGTGTAGTAGCGGACGTCTACGCCTTCGCGCTCGGCAGCCTCACGCGCCTTGCCCTCGGGCCGGACGTTGAAGCCGATGACCACCGCGTTGGAGGCGATGGCGAGGTTGATGTCGTTCTCGGTGATGGCACCGACGCCACGTCCGATGACACGTAGCGACACCTCGTCCTTGTCCTCGCCGATGTCGATACCGACGAGCGCATCTTCGAGCGCCTCGACCGAACCGGACACGTCTCCCTTGATGATGAGGTTGAGGTCCTGCACCTCTCCGGCGGCGAGCGCCTTGTCGAGGTCATCGAGAGAGATGCGCCGACGCGACGACGCCAGCTGGGCGTTGCGTTCGCGCGCCGAGCGTCGATCGGCGATCTGGCGGGCGATGCGGTCCTCGTCGACGACGAGGAACGAGTCACCGGCGCCAGGCACCGAGGTCAGACCGAGCACCTGCACCGGACGTGACGGCCCGGCGATGTCGACAGGATCGCCGTTCTCGTCGAGCATCGCCCGAACCCGCCCGAACGCGTCGCCGGCCACCACGGAGTCGCCGATGTTGAGCGTGCCGCGCTGGATGAGCAACGACGCGACCGGACCACGGCCACGGTCCAGACGGGCCTCAATGACGATGCCCTGGGCGTCCTGGTCAGGGTTGGCCCGAAGATCGAGGGCGGCGTCCGCGGTGAGTAGGACGCCTTCGAGCAGCCCGTCGATGTTGACCCCGGACCGGGCGGACACGTCGACGAACAGGGTGTCGCCGCCGTACTCCTCGGCAACCAACCCGTACTCGGTGAGCTGCTGGCGCACCTTCGCGGGGTTGGCGTCCTCCTTGTCGATCTTGTTGACCGCGACGACTATCGGGACGCCTGCGGCCTGCGCGTGGTTGAGCGCCTCGATCGTCTGCGGCATGACACCGTCGTCCGCGGCCACGACGAGCACCACGATGTCGGTGGTTGCGGCGCCGCGGGCACGCATGGCGGTGAACGCCTCGTGACCGGGTGTGTCGATGAACGTGATCGCGCGGTCACGGCCGTCGTGCCCGACGTGCACCTGGTAGGCACCGATGTGCTGGGTGATGCCACCTGCTTCGTCGCCCATGACGTTGGTCTTGCGGATCGCGTCGAGCAGCCGGGTCTTACCGTGGTCGACGTGACCCATGACGGTCACGACCGGCGGCCGGGCAACCAGGTGCTCGTCGTCGCCCTCGTCCTCACCGAAGGTGAGATCGAACGACTCGAGCAGCTCGCGGTCCTCGTCTTCGGGACTGACGACCTGCACCTGATAGTTCAGCTCGGCGCCGAGCAACTGCAGCGTCTCTTCGTTGACCGACTGCGTGGCGGTGACCATCTCACCCAGGTGGAACATCACCGTGACCAGCGATGCCGGCTCGGCGTTGATCTTCTCGGCGAAGTCGGACAGCGATGCGCCGCGCGGCAGGCGCAGCACGTCACCGTTGCCGCGAGGAACCTGCACGCCACCGATCGACGGCGCGGACATGTTGTCGAACTCCTGGCGCCGCTGCTTCTTGCTCTTGCGACCACGCGTCGGGCGTCCGCCCTGCCGGCCGAAGGCGCCCGCCGTACCGGCGCCACGACCACGGCCACCCGGACCGCCGGGACGACCGCCGGGACCTCCACGATAGGGGCCGCCGGCACCGCCTGCGCCACCGGCGGGAGCACCGCCGGGACCGCCACGATAGGGGCCGCCAGCACCGCCACCGCCACCGCCGCCGGGACGTCCCGCACCGGGAGCGCCGGGACGTCCGGCACCAGGGGCACCAGGACGCGCACCAGGACCACCCGGGCGTGCCGTGCCAGGACGCGACGAGCCGCTGGCGGCCGGGCTCGGACGAGGAGGCATCATGCCCGGGTTGGGGCGCGGCCCACCCGGGCCGGCGGGCCCGGTCGGACGGATACCGGGCCGCGGCGGCACGGCTCCGGGCGTTCCCGCGGGGCGCGGCGTTGCCGGCCGAGGAGCAGCCGTCGAGCCGCCGACACCGAACGGGTTGTTCGCGATACGGGGACCGGGGCGTGGCCCGGCCGCGGCTGCCACGCCGGTGTCAGGCACCGCGGGGGCGGTGGGGGGCACGGGCGCGAGCGGCGCGACAGTCGGGGTTGGCGCGATCACGGGCGCGGGCTCCTCGACGGCCGTCGGCAGCTCGGCCACGGCGGCCACGACGGGCTCGGGCACGGGGGCCGCAGCCGCCTTCTTGGCAGGCGCCTTCCTGGCCGGTGCCGGCGCGGCTTCACCCGCGTCGGGGAACACCTCACGCAGCCGACGGGCGACCGGGGCTTCGACGGTGGATGACGCACTCTTGACGAACTCACCGAGTTCGCCGAGTTTGGCGAGTAGTTCTTTGCTGGATACGCCGAGCTCTTTCGCGAGCTCGTGTACGCGGGCCTTGCCTGCCACTTGACTCCTTCGAGAGGACCAGGGCGGCATCCCGCTTGGTCCCGTTAGACGGTGGACTTACTCATTGCCGGCGCTTCATCGAGTGCCCATTGCTCTTCATCTCCTGCGGGGTTCCGCTGGTGGGTTGCCCGGGTGCACCGCGACGTACTCACGAACCGGTGTCGGGTCGATGACACCGGGCACCCGAAGTGCCCGCGCATACGCCCGGCGCCGCTCGGCGAGTTCGACACACTCGGGATCGCGATGCAGCCACGCGCCGCGACCGGGTGCGCGATGACGCGGGTCGGGCACGACGAGCGAGCCAGCCGGTCCGTGGGATTCGTCGCCCGCAGGTGCCGGCCGTGCGTTGCTGGTCGTGCTCGGCGCCACGACGACGCGAAGCAACTCGGCGGCCGCCGAAGGCTGCCGGCACCCGATGCATGTTCGGATCGGGCCGCCAGGCCCGGTCTGCACAGAATCGGATGCCGTCGACGTTCGGACGGCCATCAGAAGTCTACTCCTCCGTACCGGGCGTGGCGTCCGGACCCGCTTCGACCAGGTCGTGGTCATCTGCCGGCTGCTCGGCGTCGCTGTGGATGTCGATTCGCCATCCCGTCAGCCGGGCTGCCAGCCGGGCGTTTTGTCCCTCACGTCCGATTGCCAGGGACAGCTGGAAGTCGGGAACGACGACGCGAACCGACTGGGCCACCGGATCGACGACGTGCGCCTCGAGCGCATGCGCGGGCGACAGGGCATTCCCGACGTATCGGGCGGGCTCGTCCGCCCAGTCGATGATGTCGATCTTCTCGCCGTGCAGCTCGGCAACGACGTTGCGAACCCGCTGGCCCATCGGCCCGATGCAGGCACCCTTGGCGTTGAGGCCGGACACCGAGGTGCGCACGGCGATCTTGGTGCGATGACCGGCCTCACGCGCGACGCCGACGATCTCGACGCTCCCGTCGGCGATCTCGGGGACTTCCAGGGCGAACAGCTTCTTGACGAGGTTCGGGTGCGTCCGGCTCACTGTGACCTGGGGCCCACGCATGCCTCGGGTGACCCCGACGACGTAGCACTTGATCCGGGTCCCGTGCGCGTAGACCTCGCCGGGCACCTGCTCTGACTGCGGGAGCAGCGCCTCGACCTTGCCGATGTCGATCAGCACGAGGCCGCGCTGAGACGCTTGGGCATCGGCCTGTATGACGCCGGTGACGATGTCACCTTCGCGGCCGGAGTACTCGCCGAAGGTCTGGTCGTGCTCGGCGTCGCGCAGCCTCTGCAGGATGACCTGCCTGGCCGTCATCGCGGCGACGCGACCGAAATCGGTGGGGGTGTCGTCGTACTCCTCGATCAGTTCGCCGTCAGGGCCGAACTCCTGTGCCCACACGACGATCTCGCCGGTCTTGCGATCGATGACCACGCGGGCGTGCGGCATCGAGTGGGCAGTGTGCTTGTAGGCGGTGAGCAGCGCGGTCTCGAGAGCATCGACGATCGTCTCGAACGAGATCTCTTTCTCACGCTCGATGCTGCGCAGCGCGGTGATGTCGACCTGGACCATGTGTTAGCCCTCCCGTGCCGGATCGGGCTGGGTGACGGGTTCATCGGCCGCCGCGCCGCGTGTGCCGGAGGCGTTGAACTCGACCTGCACGCGGCCCTTGCCAAGATCTGACCACGACACGTCCCGCGTCACTCCGTCGACCTCCAGGCTCACACCGGCCTCGGCGGCCGCCCGGACCCGCCCGGTCAGGACGCGTTCGCCTACCGTCACCTCGACCAGGCGTCCGACCGCACGACGCCAATGCCGTGGCTCGGTGAGGGGACGGTCGACACCGGGCGAACTGACCTCGAGGACGTACGGTCCGGCGAACGCACTGCCGCCGTCGGCGTCGGCGTCCAGCGCATCTGAGACGACCCTGCTGACCGCGGCGACGGCGTCGAGGTCGATGCCGCCGTCGGCGTCGACACTCACCCGAATCAGACTGCGACGGCCGGCCGCTGTGACGGTGACGTCGTCGAGGTCGTAACCGGCATCGGCGACAATGGGACCGAGTAGGTCGAGCAGATGCTGGCGCGCACCGGTAGCGGACTTGTCCGCGGACCGGCCGGCGGTGGCGGGCGGCATGATCGGTCCTCCTCTTCAGTTGTCGGACGACGAGCGTATCGACTCTGACAAACTGACGTCTCGATGGATGCCTCGACTGCTGCCTCGACGTCGCACCGCGCGTCCCGTCCGATATCGCGCCGGGCGGTGTTGCTCGGCTCCGGCGTGGCCGTGATCGCCGCCGGGGGTGGCGGTGTCGGGTACGGGCTCCTGCGGCCGGTGCACCACACCGATGCTGCCGCGTCGCCACCCGCTGATCTAGTCGCCGCGCTGGCCGGCGAAGGCGCGCTGATCGAGAGGATCGACGCCGCGGTGGCACATGACCCGTCCCTGCACCGCGTCCTTGCGGGCGTGCGTGCCGATCACGTCGCACACCAGACCGTGCTCCAGGCGGCGGTCGCCGCCTACGCCGGCGCGCCAGGTCCGTCGACATCGGCGCCGACTGCGACACCGACGACACCTGCGACCGAACTGACCAGAGCGGGCCTGCGCGAGCGGGAGGTCGCCGCCGGTACGCTCGCCGCCGCGCGAGCACTTCGCCTCACCGGTCGTGACGCGACGGTGCTGGCGAGCATCGCCGCATCCGAGGCGTCGCACGCCGAGCTGCTCAGGTGAGCGCCGTCGACGACGCCTGGCAGCGGGCGCTTGCAGCTGAACACCGGGCCGTGTTCGGGTACGGCGTGCTGGGTCCGCACCTGAATCAACCGTCCGATGTCCAGCTGGCGCACGCCAGCCAGGCAGCCCACGAACTGCTCCGCGACCAGACCGAGGCGGAGCTCACGGCCGCCGCGCAACTTCCGACGCCTCCGCTTGCGGACTACCCCGACCTGTATCCGGTCGCCGGAGCCAGCGCGGCGCAGCAGCTCGCGATCTCGCTCGAGCAGGACGCGGCGGCCGCGTGGCGGTTCCTGTACGCGGCGACCGTGGACGCGGGCGCCGCGTCATCGGCGCTTCGTGCCACCGCTCAGGCCGCGCTCACGGCCAGCGCCGTGCGGGCAACGCGCTGGCGCATGGCAGCTGGACTCGCCACCGCGACCGTGGCGTTCCCCGGAGTCTGACCAGGCGCCACTTTCCCGCGCCACGCCACCCCCGTGATCAACGCCACCCCGTGATCAACGCCACCCCGTGATCAACAGCAGATTTCGGTCGCCTGAGCGACCGAAATCTGCTGTTGATCAACGAGGGGAGGTGACGGATCAGAACGCGGTGCCGTGCACGGGTTCGCGGTCAGCGAGCAGCGCGCGGTCGAGACGCGCCAAGGATCGTGGGTCCTCGGCGCTGACGCGTCCCGCTCGAGCCAGCGACTGGAGTCGACCGCCGCCGAGAAACACCGCACCCAGCGCGTCCACGTCGATGACGACATCGGCGCCGGCCTTAGCCTCGATCCGTGGACTGATGGCTGATTCTTGCTGATCGTTCGGCGCGTTGATGGAGAAAGTGCCTTTCCTGTAGGGACAATCTGGATTGTCGA
>Ga0209014_10001223_pt1 | contig 15204 bp, 15 predicted proteins | sample BarGraNGADG00212_FD_184491 | JGI IMG/M metagenome (GOLD analysis project Ga0209014, IMG submission 184491) | Arctic peat soil microbial communities from Barrow, Alaska - Barrow Graham LP Ref core NGADG0002-212 (SPAdes) (version 2) | ecosystem: Environmental > Terrestrial > Soil > Wetlands >...
CCGATTACGACGTCCATCAAGATAACCGCGGTTTCGGGGTCGGCAGCCTCCACCAGAAGCCGCTCCTGCCGGACCCTCGGGTCGATCATCGGGTGAGGCCGGCCCCGGGTGAATTCCTCTTCGCCGAGGTCGACGAGAGCATGGCCCTCGCTCCGCCATGCGTCGGCGAGAAGAAGCGAAGGGTCGGCTCCGGCGTTCGATCGGACCGGCCCGATAGGCATCTTGCGGAGTATGAGGAGCGATTCGTCACACAGACTGCCACCCGAATACAGGCCGCGGATGTATCTCGCGGGCCCGGTGAGCTGCGCATCCTCGGCCGCGGCCGAAGCCTCCAGAGCGCCGGGTGGGGAAGCGAAGACGTCGGCGGTGCCACCGTCCAGGAGTTGCAAGGCGCGCAGGGCCGCTTCTTCGAGGGTACCCGCAAAGGTCAGATTCGCCCCCTCCACCGTGGTCGGTTCGCCTCCCAGGAACCCGACCACGACCGGTTTGCCGCTCTCGCGGGCGAGGGCGAGGACCTGATCCGCGACCGTGCGCTGTGGGGGTTTGGACAGCAGGACGATCACTTTGGTCTCGGGATCGTCCGTCAAGAGCTGCAAAGCCAGCGTCGTCGTGAGCCCGCCGACTGCCTCCTTCAGATCACGTCCGCCGGTCCCTATCGCCTGGCTGATCCCGCTCCCGCCGCGGTGCACCAGAACGGTAACCTCCTGGAGACCGGTACCTGAACCGGCCACGACGCCTATTGGCCCGCGGCGGACGGCGTTGGCGAATCCGAGGGCGACGCCGTCGAGTATGGCCGTCCCCGCGCCGGGGCCCATCAGCAGGCGGCGCTGCCGGAATGCCGCCTGCTTGAGGTCGCGTTCGTTCTCGATCGAGACGTTGTCGCTGAAAAGCAGCACGTTGAGGTTGGACTCGAGAGCATGAGCCGCCTCCAGCGCCGCAAACTCGCCGGCGACGGAGATCACCGCGACCTCCGCGCCGCCGAGGCTTGCGACAGCCGACCGCATAGTCCTGCTTGCTCGCGGCCCGGCCCCGCCTGTTGTCCCCGGACGCGAGGCCTGAACGAGCAACTCCTCCGCTCGCGATAGGGCTAGCTGGGCCGTTGCGTCGTCGGCCGCGTCGACAGCGATCATCAGATCGTCGGCGCGTGCTTCAGCCAGCTCCGTGGTCAGCATGCCGGCCTCCGAGAGCATCCGGACGTTCGCGTCCGTAGCCATCGCCACCGTCGCCCGTGCCACTCCGGGTACGTCGGATAGCTCCGCGGATAGGCGCATCAGACGCACAGAATCCTGGTACACGCCCCGCTTCAACCGAACCGCGATGCTCATTTCTGGCCCTTGCGCTTTCCATCGTGAGTGTGGCGTTCGGCTTTCACCCCACGAACGAACTCCTGGAGTTCCGCCGGCCCTGCTCCAGCATCGATCTTCCGAGCGACCTCCGTGATCGCGGTATCCCCGGTACCGGATGCGTACCTCCGGGCCACGTCGCCGGTAAGGCGGGCGGGATCGGCGGGGCGGAGCTCACCCTGACCTGGTGTCCGGCGGCCGGCATGGATGACGGCGATCGAGCCGTAGTGTCTTCGGACCTCGTCGTCGTCGCAATTCGGACATCTAATGTCGAGGCGCTCCTGCCCCAGGCTTCCACTGATCTCGAAGCGCTCGCCGCACGCGAGGCAGTCGTACTCGTACAGGGGCATGGTGTTACTGGCCTCCTGCAAAACGCTGGCGGGCCCGCAGGAAGGCGCGGGCCAGAGCCTCGCGGGTTGGGTAGGCGCGCGGCCTTCGCAGGAGTGGGGCGCCTCGGATGGGGGCACCGCTCTCCGGATCTACTTGGAGGACCTCGAGCCAGTACTCCTCGTCCCTGTCCCACTCACGTGCTGAGTAGCCGTAGAGCGCAATGCCCGCGCGAGTGTGAATGTCCACTCGTCGGTAGGTTCGCTGCCCCGGGAAGCCGACCTCGCCGTCCGCGGAGGTGAGCCAGATCTCGCCGGCCTCTCTCGCATCAGCGAGGCGGGAAGCCGCCGTATGCGCAGTGGTCTCGCCCCTGAGTTCGTTCAAACGGAGATTGAAGGCCGCATCGAGCGCCAGGTCGAGGCCCGGCCAATCACCGGGCGGGACGTCTATCTCGGTCAGCCGCCCTGTGGCCCATTCCTCCCCACGCTGGGAATAGGCCTCCTCGAGCTGTCCTTCCGACGTCAGGTCACGAAGGCCGTCGGCAAGCCCTCGGACCAGCTTGACCGAGGCCTCGTACATACCCGGCTCGGCGAACGACTGGGCGAAGAACGAACTCTCCGCCTCGCGCCATCCACGCTGGAGCGCGCGGCCGACGGGTCGGTCGGTGCCTAGATTCCCCATGTCTCACCGAGCTCGACGAGGGCCCTGCGGAATACCTCAATCGGTGCGACGGCAATGCCCGCGCCGATCTGTCCGACGTCGGGGTCATCGTCATGCACCGCGCCTGTGTCGATGAACGGCACGATGCCTGTCTCGACCACACGCCGCACGTCTATGCCGGCCGGCGTTCCGGCGAAACCGAGCTGGGGAACCGTGAACCTGGGATGGGTAGCGACCGTAATCTGCCGCAGGTCGTCGGTGGCGGCGATCTGGTCGTCTACTGTGCCGCCCACAAAGGCGGCCACCGTCGGAGCCGCGGCGATGGCCATGCCGCCGAGGCCGACCACCTCGAGGATTGCGCTGTCGCCGATGTCTCCCGCGGCATTGCGCACAGAGAAACCGCTGTAGTAGACCGCTTTGTCCATCGGCGGCGCCGGCGCCGTCAGCCACCGCTCGCCGAGCCCGCCGATGCGCACTGCGAAGTCGATCCCGTTACGGCTCATCCCAGTCACGACGCTGCTCCAAGGCACGCCGTGCCCGATGTCGGCGGCGACCTTGCAGGCCGCCATCACCACTGTCAGGCCGAAAAGGGAGTTGCCCTCGAAGAAACGGGCGGCACGCGCCACGGTAGGCGCCGGGACGCCCGCCTCGAGCATCGGTCCCACGGTGGATCGGAGGAGTAGAGCCGTCGTCGCGGGAAGGCGCGCGTGCAGTTCGTCGCCCATCTGGAGCGACTGCGCGAACAGGCCGAAAAGGTCGACGCCGCCGCTCTTGTGGAGTGCCGCCGACAGGCTGCCGGCGAACTCGTCGCGAAACCACCCGAGGCGGTCCAGCGTGGAGCGGTCAGGATTACCGTTCCAGCATGTTCGCTCGCGACCCTCATTGATCGGACTGTACGCGGTCTTGCCCGTCGCGGCGTCGGAGACGACGTGGACCGCCATCGACGGCGAGACCACACCCGCCATCGGAATAACCACGGCGTGGGCGTTGGCCGGCTCGAGCCTGATGCTGCCATCGGCCAGCGCCACGGCCGCCGATTCCGGATCGGGAGCCCAACCCTCGAATACGGCCGTCCAGGCGGCGGCTCGCCGATGTGGCCCGCACATCAACTCGAAGGGCCGCGCGGGACCGGAGTGGAGCAGCGTTCTATCGGGAAAGTCAGGGACCACGTCGCCTGCTTTGCGAACGTCCACCCAGACAGGCCGCGCCCGGAACAACCGGTCCATCGTCTCGCGATTCGCAGCCTCAACTCGATCGCGAGTCGCTGAATCGGCCACGAGCAAGCGAACCAGCTCGGGGTCGCCGCCGGCGGGAGGCCGCCAGTCGACCTCGGCCACGGAATGATCCTGGGCGCGCACTGCGTCGGCGAACAGATCGAGCCCGACATTCACGACCCGAAACTCGGAACCAAAGAGCACGCTCGAGCCCATCGTCGTCCTACCTTTGGAGGGTGGATGCCCGTACGGCAATCGGGACGCCCTGCTTCATTGTGCGCGAGACCCAGCAGACGTCTGTCGCTCGTTGGACCAGCAGCTCGAACTCTTCAGGAGCCGTTGTCGCCATCGAACTCATCGCCTCGATCTGCACATGATCGTACCAGCGCTGCGAGAGGTCATAGCCCCAGGTCACGATCACCTCCAGATCCGGCAGAACCTGATGACGCCTATTTGCTACCCAGGTGATCGCCATGGCGAAGCAGGATGCCAGGCTCGAGAAGAGCAGTTCCGACGGCATTGGGCCGGTGTCGGTGCCGCCTTCCTCGGGACCTTCGTCCGAGGTTAGCGTGAACCTACCGTCGCGCACGGTCAGCTCCACCCGATAGCCGCCCTGCCAACGCCCGTGCACCTTCCGACGCCGGGCGGCCGCCGCCTCCGGGTCTAGAGCCTCAGCCGCCATCAGCGCCTCCGCCTGACCGTGCCCCCGCAGCCGACCGGACTATTTCGGGCTCCAGTCCTGGCCTTTGCGAACCAGCATGAGTCGCATGAAGCGGCGGCGGACCGGCAGTGGGGTGAGACGGAAGCCGGTCTTGAAGAAGACGCGAATGGCCCGGCGCAGAGTGCTCCGGCGCAGCGGCTTGATCGCCGTGCCCGGGTACTTGCGGTAGAGATCCTCCTGCGCCGCCTCGATCAGGATCTTCTCCGACCACGCCCGGAACGACTGGATGATCGAATACCTCGTTTGGCTGCGAATGACCGCGGGCATCGGGTTCTCCCAGTTGACGGTCAGGATCTAGTGGGCGCTCAACCGCTTCTGAGCGTCCTTCGCCGCGACGGCGATCGGTTCGTTCAGGGCGCCGATGGGTGGCGAGTAGACGTTTTCCATGTTGGCCAACTCGTCGACGGTGGCGTGCTTGCGCATCGCGAACGCCATAAAGTCCGAGCGCTCCTTGACGCCGTCGCCGCCGTAGAACTCGACCCCGAGGATCTCCCGGCTCTTCGGATCGACCAGCAGCTTCACGTTCATGGGCTCGACCTTGGGGTGATAGCGAGCGCTGGTGATGCCCTTGGCCTCGCCCAGGATGTACGGCCGGCCGAGCGCCTTGGCCAGCGTCTCGGTGATGAGCACGCCGCCGATCTGCACCTTGCCCACTTCCATCGCCCAGGGGAAGAAAGCGGCCCTCGAATGCAGCTCGCCGCCTGCCGCGTTCGTGCCGGCGATTCGGCCCTGGGGATACGCGTACGTGCTGGGCAGGACCGAAACGGGCACCCCGGCAACGGCCTGCATCGTCTCGACGAGTGCGCCCGCAGCGAATACATCAGGCAGGTTCGTGCGCATCATGTCGTCGACGACGACGCCGTGACCCGAACCCAGCTTGACGCCGATCGATTCGGCCAGGGCCGTGTTCGGCTTCTCGTCGGCGGCCATGAAGGCCATCTGGCAGGCGACCTCGCCGCGGTCGGTCACTGCCGCTACGAGCTTCCCGTCCTTGCCCTTCAGTTCCTTGAGCGTGGTCGACAGCATGAACTTCACGCCCAAGCTCTCGAGGCTGTCCTGGCCCATCTTGACCACGTCCGGATCTGCGAATTCGGCCAGCAGCCAGGGCTCGTCGTCGATGACTGTCACTCGCTTGCCGCGATGGGCCAGCCCGGTCGCCAGCTCCAGGCCAACCGGACGCGCCTTCCAGACGATGACGTCCTCAACGCTGTCGAGCTCGCGATCGATCTCACGAGCGCGCTCGATGTCCTTGATGAACTTGACGCCTTCGAGGTCGACGCCTGGAATCTTGGGCAGCACATAAGCCCAGCCCAGGCAGAGGATCAGCTTGTCGTACGCGAACGTCTCGCCGCCCTTGCAGATGACCGTGTGGGCACTCGGGTCGATCTTCTCGACGAGTGTCGACAGGTGCAAGTCGAGCCCGATCTGGTCTGTGTAGAACTCGGGCTTCTGCAGGAACAGCTTGTCCATGCTGTCGATCTCGCGCCCAAAGACGTAGGGGATCCCGCACGGACTGTAGGCGATGCTTGCGAAATCCCCGATCAGGGCGACTTCATGCGACCTGTCGAACTGCTTGGCATTGGAAGCTGCCGACGTGCCGGCGGCGCCTGCCCCCACAACGACGATTCGCGACATAGGGACTCTCCGCTACGCATCCACCGAGCCTGGAGGGCTCATGACGCCGCTGGCATCGAAGGAGCCATGTCGGGCGTACAGAGTCGGCTCTCCACCAGTGTGGATAAACACGAGGGACGCACCCGTGGGAAACGAACCATTTGCGACCATGCCCGCGAGACCTGCCATGGCCTTCGCCGTGTAGACAGGATCGAGGATCAGGCCCTCGAGCGCAAGCGCCATTCGAAGCGCGGCATCCCCCTCCGGCGAAGCCAGCCCGAACCCCGGTCCGAGATAGCCGTCCTCCACGACTACGTCCTGGCGACGGATGGTCACGCCCAGCTCGAGCAGCCCAGCCGTCGATCGGGCCAGCGACATCAGCCGCGGAACGGCTTCCGAACGCGGGCGGCTGACGAGGACTCCGCACACGCGATAGCTGGCCCGCAGCCACACGGCGCCGGCGATCAGCCCCGCCTGCGTGCCGCAGGATCCGGTCGCCACGATCACCGCCGCCGGGCTGGCATCGAGGGCCGCGAGCTGGTCCTCGAGCTCGGCGGCCGCCTCAACATAAGCGGCGTCACCTACCGGGGTTGCGCCCCCTCGGGGGAGCATGTATGGGTGCCTCCCGGCCTTGCGCAACTCGGCCGCGAGCGCCGCCGCGGCCGGCTCCGTGGACGTTCGGTCGGCAAGACCTGTGAAGACGAGTCGCGCTCCCGTCAGGACATCGAGGAGGAGATTGCCCTCCCGAGTCGGGGGCGGATCGCCATAGAGCACCGCGATCGGCTCGATACCCGCCACCCGGGCGGCCACCATCGCGGTGCGGACGGCGTTCGACTGGGGACCGCCCACGGCGATCAGCGTGTCGGCTCCACGGGAGAGTGCGTCGCCGAGCAGAAACTCGAGCTTGCGAACCTTGTTGCCTCCACCGGCAAAGCCGGTCAGGTCCTCGCGCTTGATGAGTAGTCGTTCCACGCCGATCGCCGCGGCCAGCCGAGGCGCGTCATGGAGAGGTGTCGGCAGCTGCGCCAGCCGAAATCGCGGCAGCGAGATGGGGAGGCTTCGCTGGGTCACCCTGCGAGGACTCGGTCCACGAGCGCCTCGGCCAGGCCGCTCGAGGGCTCAGTCAGGAGCCGCTCCAATTCTTCGCGGGGCAGGACACCGCCGATCCCGGGATCGTCGCGGAGCACTTCACGCAGCGGCTGGCCGGCCTCCCGGGCACGGGCCGCGGCGGCGTGCACTCGCTCATGCGCGGACTGTTTGCCCGTGAGCCGAGCGAGCGCGAGCATGACCGCCTCTGTGGCTGCTTGCTCGTGCCACTCGTCCAGGTGGCGGAGCATCTGCTCCTGATGCACTTCCAGGCCGGCCATGAGTTCAATCGTTAGCCGTAGAGCAGCCGCCGCGGCGACGCACGCTTCGGGGATCGCAGCCCATTCGGTCTTCCAGCTGCGTCCATCGCGCTCGTGATCGCCGACGACGGCCTCGAGCATCAGATCGGCATCACGGCGCACCAGTCGGGCGAGCGTGCCGATGTGCTCACTGCGCTCCGGATTGCGCTTCTGGGGCATCGTGATGCTGCCGACGTCGCCGGCCGCCGCCGGTTCGGAGAGTTCCTGGATCTCCGAGCGCTGCAGGTTGTAGACCTCGTGACCGATTCTGTCGAGGGTCCCGGTGAGGAGGGCGAGCCAGCCCACGAACTCTGCGAAGCGGTCGCGCGCCGAGGTCCAGCTGATCACCGGCACGCCCAGGCCGAGCCTTGCCATGACGTTGGCCTGTAGCTCGAGCCCGCGCGGTCCGTAGCCGGAGAGTGTCCCAACGCCACCGGCCAGCTGGCCCACCCCGACGCGAGGACGCAGCTGCGTGAGTCGTTCGCGGTGGCGCCGGATCTCGTCCAGCCAGACTGCCACCTTGTAGCCGAATGTGATTGGCAAGCCGGCTTGGCCGTGGGTCCGGCCGAGCATCAGCGTCGAACGGTGCTTCCGGGCGAGCTCGACGAGGGGGCTTTCCAGGGCTGAAAGGTCGCGTTCGGCCAGGTCGGCCACAGCCAGGAGCGTTTTCGCATACCACGTGTCTGTGACGTCCTGGACCGTCGCCCCGTAGCAGATCCACTCGCCCGCGTCGCCCGCGCATTGGCGTGCCAGCGCGCGGATGAGGCCCAGCAACGAGTGCCCGGTCTCGGCCGTCCCTCGCCGAACCTCGTCTAGATCTACCGGCTCTTCGCGCAGAACCCTGGCGATCTCGGTCGCGGCGGCGGCAGGGATGATCGCCAGGGTGGCTTCCTCCTCTGCCAGGACGGCCAACACCTCGCACCAGCCGCGCGTGCGGCCCTCGTCGTCGAACAGCGTCCGCAACTCGTCGCTGCCCCAGGCGGGACCGAAGATGAGCGAGTCGATCGGGTGGATTGCCATCTTCAGCCTGAGGTGGCATCGCGGGCGCGCACCAGCAAGGCCGCCTCCGCCGACCCGATGGCCTGTCGTCGCGCGGCGATCCAGCGTCGTTGGCGTCGCAACGCCCGCCGTCGCTCCTGGATAAGCCGCTCGACGGCCTCGGGTGCCGCCCCGCCGATCCCGACCCGGCGTCCCACCGCGGCAAGCGGGTCGAGGGCGTCCTGAACTTCCGAGTCGGACATGCCCACCGGCTCCCCAGTAACCTCCACGGCGGCCGCGTCCAATGCGGCAGCGTCGATGCCGTCCCGGTCGCGACCCGTCTTCAGCGCGCGTCGGACAGCCGCCCCGACGATTCGGTGAGCCTCTCCGAAAGGCAGCTCCCGGGCGTACATGACCCTCTCGGCGAGGTCGTTGCCGGCCAGGTACCCGCGTCGCGCGGCGGCGTCAAGTCGCCCTGTATCGAAACGGATCCCGGATAGGACTTCCGCCAGCAGCAATGCGCTCTGCTCGGCGAGGTCGAGAGAGTCAGGCACCTCGTCCTGCGCGAAGATGCGAGGATCCGGCTGTCCGCTGGCCGTCTTGGCGAGGGCCCCGGCACCCGCCACGCGGCCGACAAGGCGCGCCGCCGTGCCCCGGACGAATGTCAGGGCATAGGGGTTCTTCTTCTGCGGCATGGCCAGACTCACTCTGGACGCACGATCCGCCAGCTCCACGAACCCGAACTCGCGGGTGCCCCACATCTGCAGGTCCTCGGCCATTCTGTCGAGCGCAAGACCAACGCTGGCGGCGATGGCCGTCAGTTCGAACGCGAGGTCCGGCTGCCAGTTCGCGTCCCTCGCGTGGAGCACTACGCCATCGAAGCCCAGCTCTGTGGCGATCGCAGTTCGGTCCAGCGGGATCGCCGCCCCGTTCGTGCAGCCGGCACCGGCTGGACTGGCGTTGACCCGCCTGAAGGCCGCTTGCAGGCGCTGGACCTCTCGATCGAGCGGATAGGCGTAGGCGAGTAAGGCGTGCGCGAGTGTCGTGGGCTGGGCAGCCTGCCAGTAGGTGTAATCCACGGCGAGCGTGCCGATGTAGGCGGACGCGAGCTCGACCTGGACGCTCTGCAACCGCTCAAGGGCGGACGCGAGCGATATCACGCGGCGCCGCACCGCAAGATGGAAAGCGACGGTAATGGCCTCTCGGCGCGGACGCCCTACCAGCAGGTAGCCCGCGGTACGGCCGATCCTGCCGCGCAGCCATTCCTCGACGTTCATCACCAGATCGCCCCGCGCCGGGTCCAGAGGTACGACGATGTCGTCTCCAGGGGCATCGACCGCTCCGTCGGCTCGCCGAGGGGCGGCTTCGCTCAACTCCAACAGTGCGTGGAGGAGCCCGCGGCCGGCTTCCGGCGGCACGAGCCCGCCGTCGAGGAGAGCGAGGACATGGGCCATGTCGGCGAGGACTAGCTCGGGCAGCAAGGCAGGCGCCGATCGAAGCTCCAGCCGATAGGCGGAATGGATCAACTCGGCAGCGGGGCCCTCGAGCAGCCGACCGGCGCCGGACGGGTCATCCGCCGGACTTCGCACGCCCACTCGTCGCCTCCTGGAGGAGTGCCGCGCGCAGGGTCTCGAACCGGAATCCCCGCCGGAGCGACTCCAAGGCGAGGACCTCACCGGGTGGAATGTTGGCCAGGTTCACGTTGACGCCGCAGCGCAGTATCAAGTGCGCCTGCTGGGTATGCTGCGGGGCCTCCCAGAGAATGCGTTCGGGCTCGCGCACCGAGGCTAAGAGCGCCTCCAGAACACTTCCAATCACCTGGCCGGACTGGTCGAAGATGCCAGTGCCCCGACCGGACTCACGCGCCTCGATCGTCACCAGGGAAGCGCCGAGCTCGAGGTCGGCGTGGAGCCGGTCCACCATCTCGGCGGGACTCGGCTGGCGACCGGGATCCTTGCTGCCAACCTCCGTGATGACCTCGAAGCCAGCTGCCAGAGCCCGCTCGATGGTCTCCCGGCGCGCCTGCTCCGGCAGGTCCACGGTCCCGTCGCTCACCTCGATGCCGGTGAACCCGAGCACCTTTGCACGGGCGATGAACGCGGCGGTGCGCCCAACCGCCCATGCGGCTTCCAGCAACGTGCCACCCGGGTACACGACGATCCCCGCCTCGACGAGGCGAGCGACTTTTGTGCGGACCAGGTTGGCATCGACGGCGGCCGTGGTACCGAACCCGAACTTGACATGGTCGATGAGGTGCCCGCTCATCTCGATCAAGTCGTCGGTCGCCCGCAACCCCAGGCCCTTGTCGATGACGGCCGTGATCCCCGTCCGTCTGGGCTTCTCGGTTCGAGGTTCGACCAGGGATTCGATCGCGTCTCCCCACGCGTCTTCGCCGCGATTGGTCATGTTGGCGTCTCCAATTCGCGCACGCCTGCCTCGACGTCTCCGAGATCCGCACCCCATGGTACGACGACGACCTGACCGTCCCTTTCAATCCCGCTCTCAAGCATGCAGCATTTGACAAGCGTCGGTCCGGTTCGCTGCCCGACGAGGATGCGCGGGCAGATTTCGCGCGACGGCGGGCGGTCGCCGTAGAGATGCTCGTGTATCTGGCGACTGCGCTCACACCCGACCAGCACCCAGTCGGCGCGTTCCGGTCGCTCGTCCAGGAAGTGGACTGGTGCGCCGAGCGCCTCGAAGCCCGATGAGCGGCAGGGCAATAGATAGCCGTCCGGCCCTGGGTCTCCGGCAAGGTCGCGCAGATCGATCCGTTCGAGGATCAGCCGGGTGGCGGCAAGTGGAGCGACCGCCAGAACGCGCTGTGCGAGGTCGAACAGCTTCGGGGGGTCCGGGGGCGCAACTTCGACGATCGTGACGATTGCCGGCTGCGGCCGCGCGATGAAGTTGATGTGCTCGTAGCGGCCGAGCACGACCAGAGTCTCTTCGCTCGAGAGGCCGAGCTCTGCCGCCTTCGCAGCCAGTGCGGACGGCACGCCGGGATCAACGTCATGGTCGACCACGAAACGCGTTCGGTCCGGCGGCGACAACCATTCGGCCCGAACGATCGGCGAGAATAGGGGCTCCCGACTGGCCTTTTGGAGAACCGCAACAGCCACGGCGTCATCGTTGTGGAAGACGACGTAATCCGTGTGCCTGTAGGCTTCCCGTCCGATGATCGTTTTGAGACCCGCCTCGGTGAGCGGGAAATCGGCCTTCTGGTAGCTGACGCGGCGATAAGGCAGAGGCACGAGGTTGCTGACCGGTCGGCCTGACCCCCCCTCGGCAACAGTGCTAACGGAATCCTGTGTCATGCGAGGGCTTCTTCCTCCAGCTCCCGACGTCGGCGCTGGGCTCGCCCGGCAAGCCGAATGCCCGCAAGCATATCGGCACCGGAGGTCTCTCCTATCGCCAGGACTCGGGCGAGATCGGGAGGGAAGGTTCCGGCCCGCCGGAAGAGGCTCGAAAGGAGCGCGGCAACAGGCGCGGCCACCTGACCGCAGGCTGCGGCGCGCAGAAGCTGTCCGGCGAGACGAGTCGTGTGCGGTACGGCGGATTCGCTGACGGCCGCCCTGAACTCGGCTCCGGACCCGGCGTGGCCGGCGGCCTCGGCCCAGGCGTGGAACGCGAGGGCGCCGGCAAGGAGATCGTCGCCCGACGGCGTCAATCCCGGCCCCAGTCCGGCGATACGGGCTGCCACGCGCGCACCGCCGCCGTAGTCCTCCACGGCCAGAGCCGTCTCCAGGGCATGCAGATCCTCAGGTGAGACGACCTCGTTCCAGCCCTTACGAGTTCCGTCCGCGCGCTCGCCGATGACTTCCAGGACGGCCAAGCGTCGTCTCAGCTCGGTTCCGTCCACGGCATCCGACGGGATCACGGGAGCGACGCTCCAACGCGTGGCCGAGGCCACGTCCAAATGAGGCGCCGTATCGATGGTCCGCAGATCGCGCGGGGCTGAGCTGTCCAGCCTTATCGTGTACGGCCCGTCGGGCACATCATGCCGCACGACGGAAACCAGGGTCGCATCAGCGTCGCTCGACAATATCAGCGCACGTTCGAAACTCGCCACCAGGCTCCAGGCGGAAGAAGTCTTCAACGCGCGCGCGGCGGCATCGTCCAGGCTCGTCGCACAGAGCATAACCCCGATGGTAGCATCAGCCGATGGGCACGACAGGTGCACGGGAGGCATTGGGTCCGCTCTCGGACCTCATCGGCCGGCTGCGAGCCAACCCCGCGTGGCTGCGCAAGCACGACCTCGAGTTGATCTCCAGGCGGTCGGTACAGCTGCCCGACGAGGTTGGCGACGACGCCGTGGCTCTGCCAGATGGCGATGGCTTCCTGTTGTTGGCAGCCGAGGTCATGTGGCCTCCCCTTGTCGCAGCCGAACCGGAGCTTGCCGGCCGCCACGCCGTATTGGCCAACGCCAACGACATCTACGCGATGGGTGGACGTCCCATCGCCTTGCTGGACACTCTGATCGCTCCCGACGACGCCAAAGCTACGGCTGTCCTGCAGGGCATCGCCGTGGGCGCTGCCCGATATGGCATCCCCATCCTCGGCGGTCACCTGACCGTCGGCGCCGATTCGACGTCGCTGGCGGCATTCATCGCCGGTCGCGCGCTCAGGCTGCTTTCGGGACGCCTAGCCTCCCCCAGCGACGCGCTCTTGCTCCTGACGAGCGAGAAGGGTCAGTTCCACGACCGCTTTCCCTTCTGGGATTGTTCGGCGGACCGAAGCGACGAGGACCTGCGCCTTGACCTCGAGATTCTCCCCGAAATCGCGGAGGCGGGGCTGTGCGATGCGGCCCGAGACGTTTCGATGCCGGGCGTGCTGGGCTCGGCGCTGCAGTTCCTCGAGGGCTCCGGGGTTGGAGCCGAGATTGACCTCGACGCACTCCCATTCCCTCCTGAGGCGATTGGCCGCGAGGAGACCTGGCTGAACTCCTTCCCAAGCTACTCGTTCCTCCTGGCGGTGGAGGAGGCGAGGGTAAAGGCCGTCATCGCTCGCGCAACAGCCCGGAGCCGGGTCTGCGTGCCGATAGGCCGGGTCAGCTCTGAGCGGCAAGTCTGGCTCACACTTGGGGACGAGCGCGGCTGCCTGTGGGACTTCGAGCGCGAGGCTTACACGGGTTTTGGCGCTCCGCACGACCAATCGTCACCAGCACATTAAGGGCGTCGCCGGCTAGACCTCGGCAAGGGAATGAAGGCGGCCGCACCTTCCGGATCGAGAGGAATGCGCATGGAACCGCCGGCAAGCCTGGAGTTGCTCACACTCCGTGGCCACGAGGGCTCGGTGACTGCGATCGCATTGTCCCGAGATGGACACCATGCCGTCTCGGTCTGCAGCGACGCGACGGTCAGAGTGTGGGACCTCGACGGCGGGAAGGAGCTCCACAAGCTGACGGCCCACTCGGGATCCGTCACGGCCGTTGCTCTGACCTCGGATGGACGGGCGGTCTCCGGATCCGAAGACCGGACGCTGAGGGTCTGGGATGTCGAGACCGGCCGCGAGATCCACACGCTGACCGGACATAAGGCAGCGGTGGCGGTCCTGGCGGTGACGCCCGACGGGCGGCTCGCCGTATCCGGCTCCTGGGATCAGACGCTCAAGGTCTGGGACCTCGCGACCGGGGCCGAGCTTCGAACCCTCGCCGGCCACACCGAGATGATCAGCGTTCTCGCAATCACAACCGACGGTCGTCGCGCCGTGTCGGGATCGTGCGACCAGACGATCAAGGTCTGGGATCTCGAAACCGGGGCCGAGCTTCAGACGCTCACCGGCCACACCGATCTGATCAGCACTCTCGTCGTTACGAGCGACGGCACGAGAATCGTCTCGGGATCCTGGGACGAGACTCTCAAGATCTGGGACCTCGAGACGGGTGCCGAGCTGCACACGCTCTCGGGGCACAAAGGGGCGGTCACGGCCTTGGCCCTCACGCCCGATGGGCGCCGTGCCGTCTCCGGATCCGAGGACTCGCTCGTGCTGGTGTGGGACCTCCTCAGAGGGGAGCGGCTCTACACCCTGGCGGGGCACAAAGCCGCCATCAGCTCGCTGCTAGTCACCCCGGATGGCCGGCGGGCAATCTCCGGCTCGTACGACCTCACCCTGGCCCTGTGGGACCTCGGCCGGGGCGAGGAGCTTCGGGTGTTGACGGGCCATCGAGGAGCCGTCGAGGTCTTGAGCATGACGCAGGACGGCACCCGTCTCATTTCCGGGTCCGCCGATCAGACGCTGCGCATCTGGAACCTTGCGGCCCTGCTTAGCGGCCGTTCCGCCGGCCCAGGCAGCGAGGCGCCATCAGACCCCAGGACCGGCCTGGCCGACGTAAACCATTTTTGGGGAGCGGCCTCCAGGCCCGAAGGCGGTCCGCCTAGTGGGCGGGCAACGGAAGATCCGGCTCCAGACTCCAGGACGGGCGCATGAGCTGGTGCGGCTTTCCCACGTAGTCGATCGGCTCGCCGACTTTGATCCAGTCGAGGTGCTCGAAAAAGCGGACCGTGGGGATCTGGATGTACCCGACGAATGTCTCTACGCCGCGCATTCTCACCAGCTCCTCGGCCTTGCGGACGAGAGCCTTGCCCACCGTCATGCGCGACGCCCGATGCTCCTCGACGACAGCAAGTCGACCGCCAAACCAGACTCCGCCAGCCCCGCAGTAACAGCGCACCACGCCAATGACTTCGCCCGGCGGCTGACAGATGGCGATGATGTGAATGGTTTGCGGATCCAGGTCGACCGGCTCAATGTCGGTGCCGACGAACATGCCCTGGGCATCGACGAAGAACCGTTTCCGAATGGCGTAATACGCTTCGAGCTCGTCCGGTGACGCGGCGGCTCGACAGATGAGGGCGCGCTGGACATGCGAGCCGGCACCGTCACCGGATGGAGCTTCACCAGCAACCATAAGAACCGCCGCGCTTCATGCGAATTGCCGGGCCGCTCAGCAATGCCGAGCGGCCCGG
>Ga0209014_10001225_pt1 | contig 15188 bp, 15 predicted proteins | sample BarGraNGADG00212_FD_184491 | JGI IMG/M metagenome (GOLD analysis project Ga0209014, IMG submission 184491) | Arctic peat soil microbial communities from Barrow, Alaska - Barrow Graham LP Ref core NGADG0002-212 (SPAdes) (version 2) | ecosystem: Environmental > Terrestrial > Soil > Wetlands >...
CCCTTCACCGAGCTCCGGCGCAGTGGCTCACCAGCGAGCTCGCAGGCCGCCGCGTGGATCTCGCGCGCCCGCATCGGCTCCCCGGCTCGTTCGAGAACCAACGTCACCGTCTCGAGCACTGGGCTCACTTTGGCCGGAACAGGCCGAGGCTCGCGAGGATCGGCTAAGGCCTTACGGAGCAACTCGTCGTGGAGCGCGCCAAGCCGAGAGAGCTCAACCCCGGCTTGGGGGTTTGAACGTGCTCCACCTAGCTCCACTCCCGCCGAAAGTCCGTCCTCCTGCGGAGGACCTGACGACTTTCGGTGGCGTGCGTTTTGGGCGGGGTGAGGACGGCGTCGGGTTAGCTGCCGGGTGGGGGCGGCGTGAGGTGAGTCGCACGCGCCGGGTCGGTAGCGGCGGCGGATATTGGAATGCAGGACGTAGTACCCAGGTCGCGGCGTCCCCGTGGCGACGCCGAAGTCGTGTGCGATCTCCTTGAGCGGCCGGCCACTGGAACACATTGGCGCCTAGGCTGCCAGCGCGTCATGCTCGAACGCGAGAAGAGGCGTGACCTCCTCCGCCGGAAGTGGTCGAGAGAAGTAGTAGCCCTGCCCGAGCTCGCAACCGAGCTCGCGAATCCGCTCGAATTGCTCGCGATCCTCGATTCCCTCAGCGAGCGTGCATAGACCGAAGGCCTCGCCGAGGTGCACGATCGCATGCGCGACGCGGTATTCGTCGCTATCGCGGACGTAAACGCCGTCCACGAATGGCTTCGCGATCTTGATGATGTCAGCCGGGACCTGACGCAAATACTGGAGCGACGAGTAGCCGGTGCCGAAGTCGTCGATAGCGAGGCGCACGCCCAACGCCTTGAGTTCGGAGAGCGTTCGTAGGGCCGAGTCGACATCGTCTGCGAGCGCGGACTCGGTGATCTCGAGCACGATCCCGGCCGGGCTCACGCCAGTTTCCTTGATGGCGCGCGCGACCGTATCGACGATCTCGGGTGAACCGAGCTGCCGACGCGAGAGATTGATCGTGACGGCGAACGCCATGAAAGACGGTGTCTGGTCCCAGACCGCCGCCTGGCGCAACGCCTCCTCCAGAACCCATTGGCCAATCGGCACGATCAGCCCGGTCTCCTCCGCGAGTGGGATGAACTCGTCCGGCGGTACGAGTCCTCGCTCGGGGTGCTGCCAGCGTATTAGTGCCTCCACGCCCCACAGCCCTCCGCGGCTCAGGTCGATGATCGGCTGGTAGCTGAGGAAGAACTGGCCTTCGGCCAGCGCCCGCTCGAGCTGGCCTTTGAGGACGATCCGCTCGAAGACCGCCGTGTGCATCCCCGGCTCGAACAGTTCGACTGACCCGTTACCGATCTGTTTTGCTCTGGAGAGCGCGATCTCGGCGTTTTGCAGCAGGGTTTCGGCACACTCGTCGCCTCGAGCTATTGCGACGCCTGCGTTCAGGCCGATCGTCGTCTCGTGCTCGCTCGAATGCTGGAAGGAGAGTCGAAGCGCTTTCACCAGGCGCGCCGCCACCGTGACGGGCGGCTCGACGGTGACGTCCTCGACGAGGACAGCGAAATCACCGTCCGCCCATGCACACGTATCGCCCGGGCGAAGCAATCGCTTGAGTTTCTCTGCGATCGTGCGCAGGAGCTCGTCGCCCGTGGTTCGGCCGGCACTCTCGTTGATTAGCCGCAAGCCCTCGACATGGAGCAGGAGAACCGCGGGCGGCGTGGTCCCTTTAACGGACAGAACGTCACCGAGCTGGCTGAGGAAGGTTGACCGGTTGGCGAGACCGGTGGTCGGATCGAGGCGCGAGTAGCGCTCGAGCTCGCCGGCCAGCTCGGCCTCATGCTCCTCGAGCTTCGCACCGTGAACCTCTTGGCCGCGGACGAGCAGAACCATGCGGGCAATCACCAACAGGAAGAGCACCGCACTGAAGCCGGTCACGATCGGAAGCTCGAGGCTGGCGCCGCGCAGGTACTGGACGGCGAGCATCGCCGGCGTAGCGATCGAGGCGCAGGTAAGCAGCGCGAGCCGCACGGGGGTCAGTCTCGGCAGACGCTCCGAAACCGGCATCGAAAGCGTTTTCATGGATGGGTGGAGCGCCGCTGCTCCGAAGAGCACGTAACTAGCGAGCCAGCCGAGATCGATGATGCCGCCGCTCACGTAGCTGCCGGCATGAGTAGCCCCGAGATAGGCGGAGTCGGCGACGAGCAGCAACACGATGCCTCCGGCGAGCAGCAAATAGGCGGGCGGCCGCTTGCTCGCGCCCATCGAGATGCGGAGCGCGGTCGCGAGCAGAAGCACATCTCCCACCGGGTAGGCGATCGATATGAACATCCCGGTCGGCGTCATTGCCATTCCGTGTGCGATCGGGCTGATGACGAAGAGCCAGGAGACTAGCGTGAGGCTGGTCGTGATCGCCGCCGCGTCGATGACCGCCGCCCAGTTCCTGCGGGGAGCGCGGGCGCGGATGAGGAGCGCGAGTCCTGCCCAGAGGAGCGGATAGCCGCTCAGGTAACAGAAGTCCGCGATCGACGGGAAAGGACTCGCGTGCGCGACGTACTCCTGGTAGGCGAACAGGGCGTCGCCGACGACGAACGCGAGCTGGCCCGCGGCAAGCAAGAGCCAGGCACTTGCGGCGCGCGGACGGTAGAGGTAGACGCCGATCACTATTGCCAGCACGGCGCTCAGGCCGATCAGCTCCGTGGCGAGTCCGTCGCGCGCGGCTCCGGCGGGAATCAACAGATAGGTCGCCACTGCGGCTGCCCCGAGAACGAGGTAGAGGCGCCAGAAAGACCGATTTCGACCCTGCATAACACGCTCCGATAGAGAGGGCTGGTGCGACCCGGTAATCGGCCTGTTCTGGCCTCAGCGACGCGCGCGACGGGTGCTCCATTCCGGGGATCCCGCGTAACCGCGCGGAGATCGTCGCGTGGATCGAGCGAATAGAGCGCGACTCAAACCGAGCCGGTCGTCGCCTTGATCCCAATCCCGGTTTTGCTGCCATCGGCGATGAAGCTGCTAGGTGGTTGGAACTGGTACCTGCTGCGCTGGTTCGAGTCCGGTTAGTTCCAAAGCCCGTTTTCCAGAGTGAACGCGGACAACCAAAATGCGACGTCCAAACCCCGACCTCTGAAATCGCGGTTTCTGCCTACGTTTCCCACTTCGATTCCGCGCCGAGCTTCGGAGGAGTCGTCCGTCGCCGCGACGCCGCCAACGTCCGCATAATGGGCTGCGCCGTACTGACACGGCAGCCAACAGTACGAACCTAGGAGGCAACGTGAAGAAGTCGCTGGGAGCCAAGGCACTGCTCTACCCGACGCCCGTCCTCGCCGTTGGCAGCTACGACGCCGAGGGACGGCCGAACGTGATGACGGCGGCCTGGGGCGGTATCGCCTGCTCCAAGCCACCCTGCATCTCCGTGTCGCTGCGGAGCGCCACCGCATCACACGGCAACATCATCGCCCGCAAGGCATTCACCATCAGTCTGCCCAGTCGAGAGCAAGTCGCTCAGGCGGACTCCTTCGGTTTGGCCTCGGGTCGCGACACCGACAAGTTCGCCGCCGCCGGACTGACGCCCGTGGCGGCCGAGTTCGTCGACGCGCCCTTCGTGGCGGAGTTTCCGCTCGTCGTTGAGTGCGCGGTCGTCCAAGTGCACGAGCTGGGCCTGCACACCCAGTTCATCGGCGAGATTAAGGACGTCAAGGTCGATGAGGGTTGCCTAGATGAGGAAGGCCACATCGACATCCGCAAGCTCGACCCAATTGCGTTCGCACTCGGGGACGCGACAGGAGAGTACTTCGCGCTGGGCGCACCAATCGGCCCCGCGTTCTCGATCGGCAAGATTTTCGTCGCCAACGCGGGCTCGTGATCGGCCCGCGAGCCGAGGGCGTAGTGCGAGAAAGAGTGTCCGTTAGTAACGGAAAGCTTCGTAGACGCCCCAGCCGAGCCTCCGGAAGCGCGCCAGATCGCCCTTCGAGCCTGCCGACAGCGCGGATCTCACCGTGCTCCGAAGCAGTGGTTCGCCAGCAAGTTCGCATGCGGCCACGTAGATCTCAGTCGCCTGCAGCGGCCGCTCGGACTGCTCGAGCACCAGCGTCACGGTCTCGCGTACCGGGCTCACTTTGGCGGGAGCAGGGCGAGGTTCACGGGAATCAGAGGCGGCTTTCGCGATGAGCACCTCGTGAAGTGCGGATAGATCCCGAAGCTCAACTGCTAGTCGAGGGTTCGAAAGTGCCCCGTTTAGTTCCATACCGCTTACGCTTGTTCACGCACCGAGTGGTACCAGGGACGTCGTCCTGTGCCGCACCTAGCCTCAGGGTGTGGATCAAGGTGTAATGACGCCGCGACTTGTGGCGCGGCAGATACTGGATTGGGTCCGCGAGACGGTTCCGGGGCTTGACGGAGTCACGACGCGCGACAAGAACGACCGGCTGCTGAGCGCCGCCTACGGGCGTGCCTATCGATGCTTCGAGTCGATCCTGGAACTCGCCAGCCGTTCTGAAGCCGATGACGCCCGGATCCTCTCCCGTGCGCTGCTGAGCATTGTCCTTCGATCACTTTGGCTTGTCACTCCGGACGATCCGAAGGAACGCGAGCTCCGAGCGCGCAGCGCCACCTTGAGCTACTTCGAGGAGCTTCGGAAGATGGCCGTGGAGGAAGAGGCCGCCGGCGTGGTGAGTGACATCGAATCGAATCGGCTCGCGGATCTCATCGACCGGCTGAAAGCGCAAGGCGTAAGACCGTTGCCGAGCGATCACGACCTCGCCGTGAGTCTCAACTTGAAGCCGTTCTATACTCGGGTCTACCGCCCTGGATCCGACACGGCGCACTACTCGATTGGTGCGGCACTCGATGGCTTTCTCGAGTTGACCGACTCCAACCTGATCGGTCGGGTATCCCTGGAGATGCCAAGCTCGACGGAAGCAGACGAGGTGCTCATCAAGGCGGCGCTGACGTACGGTGTCTTCCTCTACCGCTGTGACCCGGTCATTGGCCACGGCCTCGGCAAGCGCGTACAAGACCTACTCGCCGCGCTCATTGAGCAGCTGCCGAAGGAGTTGCGCGCGAGCAGGAAGTAAGACGGCTTTCCTCCCCTCGTATGCAGCACCGCCCAGCTCGTGGGATGGTGGATCGCTCAGGTAGTGCTGCTCCCCTCAACTTCGGACAACACGAAGTTTGCAAGTGAGGTGTTCGGGTTTCGGAGGAGGAAATCCCGCGACGTGGATCTGCGCCCCTCACTCAGAACCTCAACGGCAACCAGGAGATGGTCTTGGTGAAAACGGAGGCCACCGGGTCTAAGGCCTATTGGCTGCGCCAGCGTGTCGCAGTGGCACCGTACGCTAGAGTCGCCTGGGCGAAAGCGCGGGAATATACCCCGAAGCTTCGACGAGTCCGAACATCCGAGCGTCATCAGTGTGGCCGCCACAGCTTCAGATACGCGATACCGCCAAACGGGGTCAACAGGAAGATGACCACGGCCCAGTGACCTGACCCCGTTTGTTGGTCCACTTTTTATGGTAGTGAGATAGCCGGCGGCGCGTAGTCTGCGAGATGACGGCGGTTCATCAAGTCAGAACGCCTTCGATAAACTGTCGAACCGGGCTCGATATCCAAACAGGCTACAGCTCCTCAGAAGCTGGATCGCTGACCGGTAGCCAGAGCCCAGCATCAGCAGACGACATAGTCAACTAGAAGATTAAGGGGAGCTGATCGCGAGCATGCTCTACCGGAAGATCGGAAGTAGCGACCTCGAGGTCTCGGAGATCTGTCTTGGCTCGTGGCTCACCTACGGTGGCGCCATCGGGCGCGAGCAGGCCGAAGCATGCGTCGCGAAGGCCTTCGAGCTCGGCATCAACTTTATCGACACCGCGAACGCCTACTCCGGAGGCGGAGCGGAGTCGTTCCTCGGTGAGGTGCTGGCCGATCGGCCGCGCGATTCGTACGTGCTCGCGACAAAGCTGTTCTTCCCCATGACCCCGGAAGATCGGGGCTTGTCGCGAGAGCAGGTCTTCAAGCAGATCGACGCGTCACTCACGCGCCTGCGGCTGGACTACGTCGACCTCTACCAGTGTCATCGCTACGACTGGGATACGCCACTCCCCGAGACGATGGAGGCGCTCACCGAGGTCGTCAAGCAGGGTAAGGCGCGCTACATAGGCTTCAGCGAGTGGCCGGCGGACAAGATCCAGGAGGCACTCTCGCTTCCAGATGTCGAGAAGTTCGTCTCGAGCCAGCCCCAATACTCGCTGCTCTGGCGCGGCCCCGAGCTCGACGTGATTCCACTCTGCGCTAACAACGGGATCTCGCAGATCGTGTTCTCGCCGCTGTCACAGGGAGTGCTGACGGGCAAGTATAAGCCGGGATTGCCTCCCCCCTCCGACAGCCGAATGGCCTCGGATGTCATGAACGAATTCATGGTCGATGGGCGCTACAACGACACCCTCCTCGGCCGCGTCCAGCAACTCAAACCCATTGCCGACGAGCTTGGAATCACGATGGCTCAACTCGCCCTCGCCTGGGTGCTACGCGAGCCAAACGTCGCCGCACCGATCATCGGCGCCACCCGTCCCGAGCAGATCGAGGAGAATGCCGCCGCATCGGGCGTCCAACTCGACTCCCAGACGCTCGAGCGGATCGACGAAATCCTCACCGACAGCGTCAGCCACGAAGGGCCCGAGTCCTAGCGCTTACCACTGACCCGGCCAGTTCTCGACAACTTCGAGCGAGATCGCGCAGGCGCTGAGGCTCGCAGATTTGGATTCTCCCAACTAGAGAGGATCCGCCCTCATATGAGGGCGGTAATCAGCACGAGGAGACTATTAAGCAGCTGGCGTCGGTTGGTTTCTTCAGAAGCGAGTTTCACGCTAGAGGTTCTGTAGTGAGCGAGGTAGCGACCGTCGGCCAGCGGGGCGTTCCGTCCCAAACTCCAGCGCGAGTCAGCGTTGTGCGCGTTTCGCCCGGCCTGTCTCTTAACCCGGGCATCCGGTAGCGTGTCACGCCCCGTGGGTGGGTGGGGTGGGCCAGTGTTCAGGAATGTCGCCTGAGCTGCGGTGACGTAAATGGTCGAGTCGCCCGTCCGCGGTTCCCGCGCCACTACTCCTCAGACTTTGTGATCTCCAGAAGGCGCTTGGCGATCATCGGGTACGACTGGTCGCGGTTCATCGTGACGAGGTACACGTGAGTGGGCCGCATCCCCGCGTCTTCTGAGTACGCGAAGTCGACCTTGCCGTAGTAGGCGCTGCGAGGGGACATGACTTCGTATCGGTATTCGTTGATTTTCTGCGGCTTGAGGTAGTCAGCACCGACGATCCGGATTTTCAGACGTTGACCAAGCATTCCGACGCTACCCCGTTCGGTCAGCTCAGCGCTCTTCTTCCGCCGAATAGTCCCAGGCACGAGCTGAGGTCGGACGGGTAGGTCTGCGGATTCCTTGGCGAGCGCGTCAGCGGCCTTGTTATGCGGGTTGCCAGAGGAGTGACCCCTCGCCCACTTGATTTCGACCCTCTTGATCCGCCTTAACCTGACTAACTCACGTACTAGGTCCTGCCATAACTCAGCGTTCCGGACGGGCGGTCCGCCTTTCTTCATCCATTTGTTCTTCGGCCACTCAAAGATGGCTCTATTCAGGTTGTCGACGACGTACTGAGAGTCGGTATAGATTTCGACCTTCGTAGCGAGCTGGAGAAGATCGGTCCTGAAGCGGCGGCCTTGAATTTCCTTTAGGGCCGTGATGACGGCGAGGAGTTCCATCTGGTTGTTGGTGCCCCTCTGGACACCAGGCTTCGGCGAGTCCCAAGGGATCTCGTTGCCATCGCGGTCGACGTAGACGAAGCGGATTCCAACTCCGCCCCGGCGTGGGCCGGAGAGCGACGAGCCGTCCACGAAAACGCTGAGTGCTCCCTCCGCTGGTATGACCGGGGATGCTTTATAGGACATTGCACACTTAGCATGACCACGCTCGCGGACGCGGTCATGGCGAGGGCCCAAGTGGCGTGACGGCAACGTGGGCGAGTGTTCAGGAATGTCCCTCGACGCCGAACGCGATGGTTGCCTACGCTGAGACTGTGCGCACGGGTGCCGAGATCGCTGTGTTCGTGACGCGGCGCGACGGTCGGGAAATTCTTCTCGTCCATAGAGCGCCGGTGCAAGGCGGTTATTGGCATGTGGTCGCTGGCGGCGTCGAGTCGGAAGAGACGGTGGCCCAAGCTGCGGAGCGAGAACTGCGTGAGGAAACGAGTCTCGTGGCGGCTGTCTCTGTCGGTGCCGAAGTGACGGAGTATGCCTACGCGCTTACGGAAGAACCTGCGGAGCGGCGGAGCCTGTACAACCCGTCAGTGATGCAAGTGCGAGTGACGTGCTTCCTTGCCACGGCACCGGATGACTGGGAGCCCACTCTCGACTGGGAGCACGACGGGCACCGATGGTGTTCGCCTTCCGAAGCGGTCGAGACACTGCGCTGGCCGGCGACTGCTCAAGCGCTCCGGAAGCTGATGGCTCTTGAGCCGAAATAGCGACTGCTGAAGCCGATCTCGACTGGAGGGCGGAGCATCGTGACGTGGGCGAGTGCGCGGGAATGTCCCCCGACGGGACTCTTGGCGGCTCTGCAGTCGTATCTTGGGAGGATGGTGCCGCCTGTTGTGCATTTTGCAGCCCTGGTGGGCTTGGTCGTTTTGGTGTCTCCCGGCTCACCGGCGGCCTCATCCAAGGCGCCGACGTCGCGTGAGCCTTCTTGGGCGTCGACGGGGTTGGTCGCCTACAAGTGCGGCGACGCGCTCTGTCTGAGGCGGCCCAACGGAAGCGGAAACCGCAACCTGCTTAGACGTGCGCACCCGTGGCCGCAATGGGACCCTGCGTTCTCTCCCGACGGCCGAAGGCTCGCCTTCCGCGGCTACTATGGGGTCGGGGACGGTGCGTATGCGCTCTATGTGGTTGACACGAACGGGTGCGCGGTGCACAGACTGACCCGCTCGATCGCCGGCAATCCCACGTGGTCGCCTGACGGGAAGTGGATCGCCTTCGACACAAGCGGCGAGGGGACGATTTGGAAGCTACATCCAAACGGGACCGGGCTTACACCGATCGCCAGCGGAAACGGTGCCAACTACGACTCGTCACCCGCTTGGTCGCCGAGTGGAAAAACGGTCGCCTTCGTTCGCTACCACCACGGCCGCGGGGAAATCTGGATCGTGGGGGCGGACGGCAGCAGACCAAGATTGCTGCGCGCCGACGCGCGATCCTCCAATGAAACGCCTGCGTGGTCGCGCGACGGCGCCAGGATCGCCTTCACGGCGCGGACCGGCGGCCGCTCGTCAATCGACGTGATAGACGCGAACGGCACCAAGTTTCGGACGCTGACAAAGGGCGGCACTGAAGCATGGAACCCAGTGTGGTTGCAGCGCGACGCAGGCATCGCGTTCCTCGCCGGAGCAACGCTCGGCAAAGGGAGTCTCTACGTGATGCGTCCCAACGGAACGGACGCGCACTGGGTGACGCTCCGCGACACCGAGCAGTTCACGTGGGCCAACGCGCTGCTGCCCCAGCAACGCTGCTGAAACGTTGGCCTGCGCCAGACTCACAGTGTTCACGAGTACACCCTGAGCTTCATAGACTTGTGGCCGTCCCTTTCTGTCAACCTTGTGAGACGGTTCGACCCAGACCGCGTGACGATCGAGTGGAGGCAGAGATGAGGGTCTACATCTGGAGCGACGGCGCTGCCATGCCGAACGGCGGTCCCGCCGGGGCAGGGTACGTCGTCGTGGGCGGCGTGCGCCTGCTCGGTTCGGACGCGCTCGGCGACGCGACGAACAACGTTGCCGAGTACACGGCGGTTCGGAACGCGCTGCGGGCCGCGGCCGACGCGGGCGCGACGTCGGCTCACGTGCGGATGGACTCGCCGGTGGTCTTCGGCCACCTCTCTGGGGCATCGCGTGCGCGGGCCGAGCACCTGATCCAGCTCAAGGAGGAGGTCGAGGCGCAGGTGGCCCGGTATCCGGGGCGGGTCACGTTCGCTCGGATTCCCAGGGAGCGGAACGGAGTTGCCGACGAGCTCGCGAAGGACGGCGCCCGGGCCTCGAAGGCGCTGAGCGCCGATCGGCGGCGATAGGTTCCGCGTAGGCGACCCGGGACACGCGAGCCGCGACCGGAAGAGTGGCCCACCGACTAGCTCGCGTGGAATGAACGTCGGCTGGGCGAGTGTGCGGGAATGTCCCTTGAGCGCGGCTAATGCTGGGAGACGCGGAAGCCTGCCGCGGCGACGAGTCGAAGTATCTCTTCTCGATCGCGCGGCATGAACCACCCTGAATAATGAATAGTGCGGCCTGACCTTCACTCGTAAAGATGACGCGCCCACCTGATTTGCAGGAAGCTCCACCTTTCTGGGAGCAGACAGGGAGCGCAAGACTGCGTATGGTCAGATCGTGACGGCGATTGCACTTGTCCCGTAGCAATTCTATAGTTCGATTATGAGACGATCGACTCTGCGCGCTGCCGCCTGTCTGAAGCGCACCGGAGGAAGACTCGCTCATTGAACAGCGCTTGGCGTTCGTTTAGGGGAACATCGCTGGCTCAGCGCGTGGGACGGCTGGTGGGCCTGCGACCTGAGCTTCTGACTGGTTCCGCCGCAGTGGACGCGACTCTGGAGGAGCGGGCTACCGAGCTTGTGACCGACGCCGAGGAGCGGGCTACCGAGCTTGTGGCCGTCGCCGAGGAGCGGGCTACCGAGCTTGTGACCGGCGCCGAGGAGCGGGCTACCGAGCTTGTGGCCGGCGCCGAGGAGCGGGCTACCGAGCTTGTGACCGGCGCCGAGGAGCGGGCTACCGAGCTTGTGGCCGTCGCCGAGGAGCGGGCTACCGAGCTTGTGGCCGTCGCCGAGGACCGGGCTACCGAGCGTGTGGCCGGCGCCGAGGAGCGGGCTACCGAACGTGTGGCTGCCGCCGGGCGTGCGGTCGCCGCCGAGCGTGTGGCCGCCGCCGAGCTTGTGGCCGCCGCCGAGGAGCGGGCCGCCGAGCATGTGACCGTCGCCGAGCGTGTGGTCGCCGCCGAGCTTGTGGTCGCCGCCGAGGAGCGGGCTACCGAGCTTGTGGTCGCCGCCGAGGAGCGGGCCGCCGAGCTTGTGGTCGCCGCCGAGCTTGTGACCGCCACCGAGGAGCGGGTCAGGGGGTTTGTCCACTCGATCGACGAGCTCGAACAGTTTTCCTTGGCCGCGTCCCATGATCTGCAGGAGCCGCTGCGGAAGATCCGCATGTTCGGCGACAAGCTACGGGAGGCGCTGGGCGACGACTTGCCCGGGGAGTCCGCCTCGGATCTGGAGCGGATGCAGAACGCGGCCGAGCGGATGGAGCGCCTGGTCAACGACCTGCTCGACTTCTCCCGCATCGCGCGCAGAGGAAAGGCGTTCGAGCTCGTGGATCTCGGCAAGGTCACCGAAGAGGTCATTGTCGACTTGGAGGCTCGCATTGTCGAGCTGAACGCGCGTGTGGACGTGGCCGACCTCCCGGTGATCGACGCCGACAGGACGCAGATGCGCCAGCTGATGCAGAACCTGATCGGCAATGCGCTCAAGTTCCACCGCGAAGGTGAGCCACCGGTGATCCGCATCCGCGGCGAGCTCGTCGCTGGCCAACCGCTCCGCTTTCCCGGGGAGGCGACTGCCGGCGATCGCTGCATGATCACGGTCGAGGACAACGGGATCGGCTTCGACAAGAAGGACTCCGAACGCATCTTCACTGCCTTCGAGCGCCTGCACGGCCGCTCTGCGTACGAGGGCAGCGGAATCGGGCTGTCGATTGCCCGCAAGATCGTCTGGCGCCACGGTGGCGACATCACGGCGAAGGGCGCGCCAGAGCAGGGAGCGACGTTCACGGTGACGCTCCCCTTGTCCCATGACCCTCGCGATGGAGGAAATGCGCAATGAACTCCAGACGAAGCCCGATCACGATCCTGCTCGCCGACGACGACGAGGATGATCTCCAAGTGGTCAAGGAGGCCCTCGAGAAGAACCGCCTCGGGAACGACATACGCACCACAGGTGACGGCGAGGAACTCCTGGACTATCTCCTCCGTCGCGGCCGGTACACCGATCCATCCGACTCGCCCAGGCCAGGCCTGATTCTCCTCGACCTGAACATGCCGAAAAAGGATGGTCGAGAGGCACTGGCGGAGATCAAGGCCCACCCCAACCTCCGGCAGATCCCCATCATCGTGCTGACGACCTCGAAGGCCGAGGAGGACGTCTTTCGAAGCTACCACCTCGGCGTGAACTCATTTATCACGAAGCCGGTCACGCTCGCGGGCCTGACCGAATCGATGCAAGTCCTATCCCAGTACTGGTTCGAGATCGTCGAGCTTCCGAGGGGAGAGGGGCAGGGAGTTGCGTAAGCACACCACAGATCAGATCGATGTCCTCCTCGTCGAAGACGACGAAGAGGATTACCTGATCATCAAAGACTTGCTGTCCAGGTTCGACGGAGCTCGGCACGAGGTCCACTGGGCAAGCGACTACCGCTCAGCGCTGAGAGCCGCCGACGAAGGCGATCATGACGTCTACCTGGTCGATTACCGGCTCGGCGCGGAGGACGGAATCGAGCTAGTCCGCGAGCTGGTCGCGAACGGTCACAAAGTGCCGGTCATCGTGCTGACCGGGCAAGGCAACCGTGAGGTCGATATCGAGGCGACGCGGGCAGGCGCGGTCGACTATCTCGTCAAGGGCGAGATCAGCCCCGCATTGCTCGAACGCGCGATCCGCTACGCGATACAAGGCCATGCGAACGCGCGGGCGCTGCGCGAGAGCGAGGACGAGCTCCGGCAGGCGCACAAGATGGAAGCGGTCGGACAGCTCGCAGGCGGGATCGCACACGACTTCAACAACCTCCTGACGGTGATCACCGGCTATTCCGAGATCGCGCTTAGCCGGCATGGGCTCGAGACGGAAGAGGGCAAGGAGATCACGGAGATCAAAAGGGCGGCCGAGCGGGCCGCGCAGCTGGTCCGCCTGCTTCTCGCGTACAGCCGCAAGCAGGTCCTCAATCCGAGCGCGCTCGACCTGAACAACGTTGTTACCGAGACCCAGATGATGCTCAACCGGCTGATCGGCGAGAACATCGAGCTCTCGACCACGCTCGCCGAGAATCTCGGGAGCATCAATGCGGACAGCGGACAGATCGAGCAGATCATCATGAACCTGGTCGTGAACGCCCGCGACGCAATGCCCGCGGGCGGCAAGCTTCTGCTGGAGACCGGCAACCACACCCTCGCGGACGTCTCCACCATCAGGCGTCCGGATATGAATCCGGGCGACTACGTGATGCTCGCCGTGACCGACAACGGACATGGCATGGACGCGGCGACGGTCGCGCGGATCTTCGAGCCCTACTACACGACGAAAGCGCGAGGTGAGGGCACAGGGTTCGGCCTCGCGACCGTCTACGGCATCGTCGCGCAGAGCGACGGCTACATCGAGGTCGAGAGCGAGCCCGGCATAGGCACTAGCTTCCGGCTCTACTTCCCGCGGGTGGCCGAGGAGGCAGAAGCGTTCAGCCCGACGCTGCCCGACGAACGCGCCCGCTGACGGGATCGGAGACGATTCTTCTCGTCGACGACGAAGAGGCGCTCCGTTAAGTCGGGGTTAACCCAACCCAGGTACGTCGATAGCTCGCACGCGCCCTTTGCGCCGGAAACCTTCAGCAGTATCCGCTGCGGACGGCTTATGCTTGTTCGAGCGCGTTGACCAGGACGCGATGCAGTCCGCCGCTCCACAGCCGGACCAAAACGCGGTCGGGCTCATTCACGTACCAGCCGACTACGCCACCTCCCGAACCCTCGGCTATGCCCTCGGTCTCGCAAGTCAAGCGGACTCTGTCGCCGTGTTTGAACGAACAGTCGTCTGATCGCTCAGGCGGGTTGTTGGTAGTCATTCGAATATTCATCGGCAGCGAGAAACTGCTCCTTAGGGTGCAGGAACGAAGCGTGGGCGAGTGTTCAGGAATGTCCCTTGAGGGCGAAGAGGCATCCCCGGGCGCTAGTCGTCCTCTGCGAAGACGCCTGTCGTCCGGCCCTTCTTCCGAAAACCCTGCCCCTTTGTTGAAGGGGCAGGGTGAGCCACGTTGAACCTACTTTCGGACGGTCGCCCTGCCGGCGTGAGCGCACAGCTGCAGGCGAGCCCGGCTCATCGACAACGCGGCTCTACGGCACGATCACCGTGAAGTTCACGCCGTTCATGACGTTAGCGCTGGAACCAATCGTCGTGGTAACGACTTCGAACTGACCGCTCGGGCAGTTGAATCCGGAATACCAAGCCAACCCCGTGGCTGTACTAGTGCCGTAATCGGCGGATACGGCGGACGGGACGCTGCTCGAATCGATCCCCGCAGCCGGGGTCAGACAGTAGATGCCGGTCGAAAAGCCGTTTCGACTCACAGCAGTGAAGTTCTTTGTGAGCGCCGCGTCGAGCGTCGGCGTCGTGTCAGTGTTGATGACGTGCGCGTATGCGCGAGCTGTCCCCGCGATTCCGGGGACGCCCTGGGCACCTTGTCCGCCGGTGGTACCGGTGTCGCCCTTCGGTCCCTGGGGACCGATCGAACCGGTTACGCTTCGACCTCGCGGCCCCGTGGCGCCCTTGAGCTTGGCGCGCACGCTCGGCTTGATCTGTTTGGTCGAAGTGATTAGGTAGTGGCTCGCGGCAATGCTCGTTCCCGTCGACGCCACAAACAGCGCCAGGCAAGCGATGATCATCGCCGGCGATGGCCTCCTTAGTAGCTTGTGCATGTTCAACCCGCTTTCATTTGATTACGGTGGCGTCTACTTAACGTCGCGGCCTCTCCTTACCAATAGCTAGGTCCGCGAAACAACCAACCGCCAGAATGGCCAATGACGTCGCGTGCGAAGAGAGGCAGTGCTCTAGCCGATCACGAATAAAAACCGGCGCGCCTTCGTCACTGGCACAGTGCGCTGCGTTGAACCTAAGTTCGAACAGTCGCCCTACCGGCGTGAGCGCACAGAGAGAGGGCGGCACGGACGGATGGGCCAGCGTCCTCTCCCTCGGCGACTCTCTACGCCGTCGCTTGCGCGTCGCGGGCTCATAACGGTTCTGCCCCGGAACGAGCAAAAGGGGCCTTTCGGCCCCCTCGCTCATTCAGACATCTTCTGTCTATCGAATTGCAGTCCGGTGCCAGACTGAAGTCTGGCACCGGAAGTTGATCCGTC
>Ga0209014_10001231_pt1 | contig 15163 bp, 13 predicted proteins | sample BarGraNGADG00212_FD_184491 | JGI IMG/M metagenome (GOLD analysis project Ga0209014, IMG submission 184491) | Arctic peat soil microbial communities from Barrow, Alaska - Barrow Graham LP Ref core NGADG0002-212 (SPAdes) (version 2) | ecosystem: Environmental > Terrestrial > Soil > Wetlands >...
TCACAAACCGACACAAAACAACCGCCCCGAGCGTTACTCAGAGCTAGCAATTGGGTGGACCTGGGCGGATTCGAACCGCCGACCTTCCGGATGCGAACCGGACGCTCTCCCGCTGAGCCACAGGCCCTTGTTTCAGTTGGCTGCGAGATTATAGCATGACCTTTCGGCCCTCGACAAATCTCAGAAGGGCGAGATCCTCTTCGCCAAGCAAGCACCCTTCCAGCTTTTCTCCCGCGCTTTTCCGGGACAGGCAGCGCGGCGAACGCGCACCGATGCTGCCGGCATTGATGATCCTCATCTCATAGGGCCAGTGAGGGCTAGGGCCGCAGGGTCCGCCTCGGCACGGCCACTTTGCTATACTATTGGCGCCATGGTAAGAGATCGGTCTCGGTTCCTCATGCTGGAGACGGAGTGGTTATGAGTAACGTGGCTTCCACGCCACCCACCATCGTGCCTGCCGGGGATGCGGCGGCACTGGTCAAGTTCGCCGACGAAATCAGCCTCGAGGTGAACGCTCGGGTCCACTCCCTGGCCCGGGCAATCGGGGCCGCGCGTCCGGCCGGAGTGGGTGAGACGGTCCCAGCTTACTCTACTCTGCTCATTCAGTACGACCCCCTGCGGATCACTCTGGACGATATCGGCACGCTGGTGGATCGGCTCGCCTCCACGGAGACAGCCGCCGCATCTACCGGCACTCGCCTGAGGGAGATCCCCGCGGTCTACGGAGGGGCATACGGTCCAGACCTTCCGTCGGTGGCACAGAAGCTGAACATGACGGAGGAGGAGGTGGTGAGGCTGCAGTCGAGCGTGGACTATACGGTCTACATGCTCGGCTTCGCGCCTGGTCACGCCTACCTGGGAGGTCTGCCGTCACAACTGGTGCTGCCACGGCTTCAGAGTCCAAGACAGCTGGTGCGCAGAGGCTCGGTGGCCATCGCCAACCAGGCCACCGTCTACGCGATGGATACGCCCGGCGGCTGGCACCTGATCGGTCGCACCGCCGTGCGGCTCTTCACCCCGGAGTCGGACACGCCAACCTACTTTCAGGCCGGCGACCGGGTTCGATTCATCCCAATCACAGAGGCGGAGTATCTGGCCATGGGCGGGGAGAAGGCAGAATGACCGGCCTGAGGAGGCAGAAGTGGCTATAGAAATCCTGAAGCCCGGCCTCCTGACGACGGTTCAGGATCTTGGCAGGATCGGCCAAAGGCTTGGGATCTCCACTGCCGGAGCAATGGACTCATTTGCCCTTCGCGTCGCCAATGCGCTGGTGGGCAACGAGCCGGGCGCGGCGGGGTTGGAGATCACCCTGATGGGGCCTCGGCTCACCTTCTCCCAGGGTGCCGTCATAGCTATCACGGGGGCGGACCTCGGCGCGCGCCTGGATGGGCGGGAGATAGGACCATGGAAGGCCCACATGGTGGCCCCGGGCACCACACTGGATTTCTCCGGGCGTCGCTCCGGCGCCAGGGCCTACCTGGGGATCTCCGGTGGCATCGCCGTTGAGCCGTGGCTCGGATCCCGCTCCACCGACCTCACCGCGCACTTTGGGGGGCTGGAGGGTCGCGCCCTGCTGCCCGGCGACCGTCTACCCGTGGGTAGGGCACTCCTTTCGATGTCTCTCTTGAAGAGACCCGCGTTCCCAATGGACTCGCTTCCGTCGTATAGCTCGGAGCCTACCGTGCGGGTCATCCTCGGCCCCCACCGCGACCGATTCACCGACCAGGCAGTGAGCGCCCTGCAGTCGGGCAGCTACGCGATCACCCCAACTTCAAATCGCCAAGGATACCGCCTGGACGGCCCAAAGCTGACCCACACCCGCGGGCCGGACATCATCTCCTGTGGCATACCGTTGGGGGGGATTCAGGTACCGGGCAACGGCGACCCCATCATCCTGATGGCGGACCACCAGTCCACCGGGGGTTACACCATGATCGCCACGGCGATCCAGGCCGATATCCCATTGGTGGCCCAGTGTCTGCCCGGGGACAGGCTGCGCTTCAGGGCTGTGAGTCTTGAGGAGGCCAGGGCGGCGTTGCGCCGTCAGGTAGATTGGCTCGAAGCGGCCACCATGGAGCCGGAAGCAAGCATCTGGGACCTGTAGTCATCTGCGCCGGTGGTCGCACACCGGATGATACCCGCCGCCCAAGTGGGTGGTATAATGTGGGGCAGCCCTGCTATGCAGGGTCCAGGTGCAGGAAGAAGGACGGCCGCTGGCGCCGGATCGGCGCTAGAGGAAAGTCGAGACAGCACAGAGCAGGGTGCCCGGCGTAAGCCGGGGCGGGCAACCGACAGTTAGAGCAACAGTGACCAATGCCGGGTAATGCCGGAGTGAAAAGGGCAATCCTCCCCGCTGCAACTTGAGATTTGGCCTATGACGCTGCTCGCCGAGGCCAAGGTACAGGGCAGCCACGAAAGTGGCCGGGGCTACGCCCCGAGACAGATGGTCGTCTAAAACAGAATCTCGCTTACCACCTTCCTGCATACCTGAAATCGACCTGCCGCCCTCCCAGGGCGGCAGTTTGCTAGGCAAGTATAGCCGGAACCCAGGGGAGGCTGGCGGAACCTGAACCAGTAGGGAAGGACCCGTCTCAGTTCCTCTGAGTTCCACTGAGTTCCGATTAGTTCCCGCGAGAGGTGGCATCCGTGGCTTCCGACCCGTCGCAACTCCGCAGGGTGATCGTCCGGCTGACATTGGGGACCCTTGCCGTGGAGCTGATCCTGGCCGAGGGGTGGCTCCGGATTGCCAGGGGCCGGAGTGTGGTCGACCTGCTGCTTCAGACGGACAACGCCGTCCCAGCTTTGGTAGCCGGTCTGCTGCTGGCTGTGGCGATCGCGCTGGCAAGTCGGGCCTACTTCTCCCACTTCACCCCCGACCTGATCCGTGATCTCTTCGTTCCCATTTTGGGCCACACGACACTCGCGGAGATCGCCTCGCTCTCTGTCCTGCCTGGATTGGGAGAGGAGCTACTGTTCCGGGGGACAATCCAGCCGGAGATCGGACTGATCGGTGCCAGCCTGGTCTTCGGAGTTCTCCACTCCGGTTTCTCCCGCGAATTGCTCCCTTACGGGGCTTGGGCGACTGTTGTCGGTGCCGTCCTGGGCGGACTTTACCTGGCCACCGGAAGCCTGTGGGGTTGCATAGTGGCTCACGCCCTGGTCAACGCAATGGGGGCGCTCTGGCTACGCCGCCAGGCACCAGTGGCTACATAGCCAGGCACCTAAGGTGAAGACGTAACCGAGACTACGCACCTCTGCCCGCGCACGCATCAAGAGGGACTATGAGGGCCGACGAGTCGAGGGTCGAACCCGAGGAGAGAGGCGGTCCGCGACGTACCGGGCAACCTGACTGCCACCCAGAAGAGTGACTGAGGTCCAGAAGCGAAGCCCCCGCTCCTCCGGATTCTTCGGATTGGCCATCGGCTCAAAGCTGGTTATGGGGACCCAGTGGCCGTCCAACCAGGCCAATCCGAGGCCGCCCGATTCTTGAACGATCAGGATGCCGGCGGCGACGTCCCACAGCTTCGGCCTCCTGAACACCGAGTAGCGGAAAACGCCCGACGCCACCATCGCCGTCTCGTAGCAGACGCTGCCGAGGCTCCTCAGCTCACCAGGGTTGGAGCGCAGCTTATCCAACCGCTGGAACTGGCGGGCGTGGTGTCCAGGCAGGCCAGAGAGGCTGGACGACTCGGGAACGGCGGCATCTGACGCCCTGATCGGCGCTTCATCCAGAAAGGCCCCGCCTCCAAGGTGAGCGTGAAGGACGCCGCTGCCAATCTGGAGGGAGGCGGACTCCCCGTCCACCCCGACCACGGTGCGGGACATGGCCCCAGCGGACCGAGCGGCCACAGGCAGGAAGATGGCGCCGACCTCTGGAACACCCTTGAACAGCAACGCCGCGGAGCACGCGAAGAGGGGCAACCCATTTACGAAGTTGGTGGTGCCGTCCAGGGGATCCAGCACCCAGACGAAGTCGCGCTCCGCAACGTCGATGTCGGTGCCCTCCTCCCCCAGAACGGCGTGGTCCGGGAACTCTCCTATGATGGAGGTGTGCAGGAACGACTCGATGCTCCTATCCACCTCTGTGACCGGATCCGAGCGGTTCTCCTGCTTGTACTCCACGGTCAGTGGCTGGAAGAAGCTGCGCAGCGCCATTTGGCCTGCCTCCCGCACCCACCGGGTGGCCAAGCCTTCAATCCGTGCAAGTAGCTCCTGGTCGAGCAATTCAGCGTCCATGTTTCATAGAGTACCACAACCTGGTAGTAGCGGCCCTGTCGATCGCCCCCCGAATACAACGAGGGCGGGGTAATCCCCCGCCCTCTTCGCGCAATGGTTCGGGGCAGTGACTCCGGCTGGATTCCCTTCTGCCGCCGGCACCCTCTGCCCTCACTCTGCTAGAACTGTGCCAACATACTCTTGGATGCGAAATCCAGAACCGCCGGATGTGCCAGCGCTTCATACGCCGCGTAGCTCATGCGCACGCTCTCGGTGTGGCTGCCGGCGGGGAATACGATCTCGTTGGCCCGGCTGAGCGCTTGGTCCACGTACACCGGAACGCCGTAGAGATTGCCGAAGGGTGGCATGGCCCCAACCTCGCAGTCGGGGAAGTGAGTGGCAAACTCCTCCTCCTTGGCCAGCCACACTTCTTTCGCCGCCAGAGTCTGCCTCAGCTTCCCCAAATCCACATGGCCGCTGGCCGGCAGCACAAGCATGATAACGTCGCCATCTGCCATGGCCACCACCACCTTGGCTACCTGCCTGCCGGAGATGTGCTCGGCGGCAGCCAGGTCCTGCGCTGTATAGGCCACCCGGTGCTGCTCGATCTGGAAACTAACCCCATTTTCGGTCAGAAACTCCTGTAACCGCTCTTTGCACCGCATCCCCCTCTACCTCCTCACGTCGCCGCCGGGCCACCCGACGGGCTACTCCGCACCAACATCGACGAGGCAAGATGGGCTGGAGAACAACACGGTCCCCCCGCCCCGAACAGGGTCATCCCGACCCGCTCGGCACGCCGCAGCATACCGGCGAACGACCTTTTACGTCGCCTTTCGCCGCGGTTGTTCAGGCTTCCAGTCTAGCATCCCCGACGCCGTAGTCAATACGGGGATCCGGCTGACCAACCGCGTACTCAGCCCGGCCCTTCAGGGCTGGAAGCACAACCCAAAACGACGGGGAATCCTTCGGTCTTTCGCCGCTTGCCAATCTTCGCAGATCGGAATAGCATTTCCATAGCTTTTGTTGTTTGAGAGATGGAGGGCCACCATGGCAGGCAAAGTAGCCACCTTTCGCATTCCTAGCCAGATCTCCCTGGGGATCGGTGCAGCTGAGACCGTCGGCGCGGAGGCCAAACGGCTCGGTGGGACCCACGCCTTCGTCGTCTGCGACGGCGTGTTGAAGCAGTTCGGGATCGCCGACCAGGTGCAATCGTCGCTCAGCGCCCAGGGAATCTCCTCGACCTTCTACACCAACGTCGAGTACGAGCCATCGATTCAGAGTGTGGACCCATGCCAGCAGGCCGCCACGGAATCGGGCTGCGACATCGTGGTCGCGGTAGGAGGCGGCACCACACTGGACACGGCCAAGACCGTGGCTATGCTGCTGGTCAACGGCGGCAAGGCCTCGGACTACCTGGGCATCGGGCTGGTGAAGAAGAGGGGCGTCCCAACCATACTCATCCCCACCACTTCTGGTACGGGTGCGGAAATCACGCCAAATGCCCTCTTCTACATACCCGAGCTAAAGGACAAACGGGCCATTGTCAGCCCACACATCGTTCCGGACGTGGCCATTGTGGACCCGCTGCTTACCCTTTCGGTCCCGCCCAGCGTGACGGCGGCCACGGGCGTGGATGCCCTCTGCCACGCGGTAGAGTCCTACACCTCAACCAAGGCTTCCCCCATGACCGACGTGTACGCCCTGGAGGCGATCCAGCTTATCGGCACCCACCTACGAACGGCGGTGGCCAACGGCCAGGATCTGGATGCTCGGGAGGGGATGGCCAAGGCCAGCCTGCTGGCCGGCATCACCATAGCAAACGCCGGCACCAACCTCGTCCACGCCCTGGCCTACCCGCTGCAGGGTCTGTACAGGATCACCCACGGTGTGGCCAACTCCATGATGCTGCCCTGGTGCATGGACTTCAACGCCCTGAGCAACCTGCACAAGTTCGCCAGGATCGCCGTGGCGATGGGCGAGCCGGTCGCCAACCTCTCCATGAGGGACGCCGCGGGCCGAAGCGCCGTGGCATGCCGGCTTCTCTCGGAGGACGTTGGGATCCCGAAGCGGCTGTGCGAGATCGGTGTCAAGGCGGAGAACATCGACGCCCTGGTCGAAGGGGCGATGAAGCAGACCCGACTGCTGGACAACAACCCGCGGAGGGTGCGGACGGAGGACGCCCGCGCCATCTTCGAGCGAGCGCTGTAGCTGTAAAGAAACGAAGCATCACGAACCACGAAGGCACTAGGCACGAAGAACCACAACTGATTCTTGGTGGCCTGGTACCTTCGTGGTTCTGTCTACTGAGCCGAGGCCAACCGACATATATCCGAGGGCATCAATCGCGAAGGACTCGGAGGAACTGATACAATTCGCTCTGGGTCCTCAGCGTTCGCCGAGTGCCGCTGGATCGAGCCCAACGATGAGTTTAGCGTGGAGGTCGCAGGGTGAACCGTCCCGACGCAGCAAATAGATCCAGCGGTGTAGTGGATAAGGGCATGGTCCTCTTCATAGCCTCGCTGGCCACCTTCCTCGGATCGCTCATGGGCTCTTCGGTCAACATCGCCATTCCAACCATTGGGAAGGAGTTTGCCGTCGACGCCGTCACCCTCAGCTGGATAGTCACCTCCTTCCTCCTGGTCATGGCAATGTTCATGGTGCCGGCCGGCAGAATGGCCGACATCTACGGCAGGAGGAAGGTCTTCCTGTTCGGCGTTGTGGGGTGGACCATCACCTCTCTTCTGTGCGCACTGGCCACGTCGGCTCCCATGCTGATCGTCTTCAGGGCGCTCCAGGCAATCCCGGGTGCGATGCTCTTCGCCAACGCGACGGCAATTGTGACCTCGGTGTATCCCCCGCAGGAGCGGGGCCGCGCCCTGGGCATAAACGTGGCGGCAGTCTATGCGGGTCTGTCCGTTGGGCCATCCCTCGGTGGTGTCATGACCCAGCAGCTGGGCTGGCGAAGCATGTTCTTCCTGAACGCTGTCCTGGGCGTGATAATCGTGGCTCTCATCATCACGAAAATGAAGGCCGAGTGGGTTGGGGCGCGCGGCGAGAAGCTGGATCTGGTCGGCTCGGTCATCTTTGGGATGGCGCTTGTGGGGATCATGTACGGGGTCTCGGTGTTGCCGGCGATGCTGGGCGGCTGGCTCATCCTGCTGGGAATCGCGTGCCTGGCCGTCTTCGTGTGGTGGGAGAGTCGAGTCACGCACCCAGTGCTCGACATCAACCTGTTCCGGCAGAACATCGTGTTCGCACTGTCCAACCTGGCCGCCCTTATCAATTACGCCGCCACGGCCGCCATCGCCTTTCTGCTCAGCCTCTACCTGCAATACGTAAAAGGGCTTGACCCTCAGACCGCCGGGCTGGTGCTGCTCGCTCAGCCGATAATGATGGTCACTTTCTCTCCCCTGGCCGGCCGGCTCTCCGACCGGATCGAGCCGCGCATCGTAGCGTCGACGGGCATGGCCCTGACCACCGTGGGGCTGGTTCTCCTCGCGCTCCTCAACGATTCCTCGAGCCTGGAGTACATAGTGGTCGCCCTGCTGATCGCCGGTTTCGGCTTCGCCCTCTTCTCGTCGCCCAACACCAACGCCGTTATGGGCTCTGTTGGGCGAAGCTACCTGGGGGTTGCGTCGGCCACCCTCGGAACGATGCGATCGGTCGGGCAGATGCTGAGCATGGGGATAGCGACCCTGATCATCGCGGTCTACGTCGGAGGGGTGCAGATCACGCCGCAGAACCACGCTTCGTTCTCGATCGGGTTCAAGCTGGCCTTCATGATATCCTCTGTCCTGTGCCTCTTCGGCATCTTCTGCTCGATGGCTCGCGGCAAGGTTCACTCCGATGTCCTGGCCGCTCCACCAAGCGGAGCGCCGACGCCGGGCGGCCGATCGAGGCAGGAAAACTCGTGAGGAGCAGCGTCCCAGCCGGTTATGCGGATGCCCCTCTCTGCTCCCCATCGCCTTGCCCTCCCTCACCCCGCCCCTTACAATGAGACGTACAGACAAGAGCGCGTAGGAGGCCAGAAGTGCCCAACCGGGGTGAGCCGCGGGTAGACCTATTCGGCGACAGCGTGGGAGAGCCGAAGTTGGAGGAGGTTCTGGCCGATGCCCCCCTCGCCGCGCGCATGCGCCCCCGCACGCTGGAGGAGTTCGTTGGCCAGGAGCAGCTGATTGGCCCAGGGCGGGCGCTGCGACACGCCATCGAGACGGACCGCATCTCCTCCTTCATCCTGTGGGGCCCGCCCGGCTCGGGCAAGACAACCCTGGCCCAGATCATCGCCCGGGCCACCCACGCCCACTTCGTGGGCCTCAGCGCCGTCTCCGCCGGTGTCGCGGACTTACGTAAAGTCATCGAAGAGGCAGCCCGACTCCAGCGGCAGCAGGGCCAGCGCACGATCCTGCTCATCGACGAGATCCACCGCTTCAACAAATCCCAGCAGGACAGCGTCCTCCACGCCGTGGAGCAGGGTGTGGTCACCCTCATCGGCGCAACCACGGAGAACCCCAGCTTCGAGGTCAACTCCGCCCTCCTCTCCCGCTGCCGGGTCTACACCCTCAGTGCGCTGAAGGATGAAGAGGTCGAGGCGCTGATCCTCCGCGCAGTCGCGGACATGGAGCGAGGTATCGGCAAGCTGAAGGTGGAGATGGCGCCGGAGGCGCTGAAGGCGCTGGTGGCAGTGGCTGGAGGCGACGCCCGAACGGCCCTGAACGGACTGGAACTGGCCGCCACCGCCACAACCCTGGATGCCCAGGGGCGCCAACTTGTGACGCTGCCCGCAGTGGAAGACGCACTCCAGCGCCGCACCCTTCTCTACGACAAGGCCGGGGAGCAGCACTACGACGTGGTCTCCGCCTTCATCAAGTCGATGCGCGGCTCGGACCCGGATGCCACGCTCTACTACATGGCTCGCATGCTGGAGGCCGGTGAGGACTCGCTCTTCATCGTCCGCAGGCTGGTGATCGTCGCCGCCGAGGATGTGGGGCTTGCCGACCCGCAGGCGCTGCAGGTGGCCGTGGCCGCCCAGCAGGCCGTCCACTTCGTCGGCATGCCGGAGGCGTGGCTGATCATGTCCGAGGCGGCCATCTACCTCGCCACCGCCCCGAAGAGCAACACCGCCAAGAACGCCATCAGCGACGCCCGCGCCGCCGTCCAAGAGCAGGGGAACATGCTGGTGCCCCTCCACTTGCGGAACGCCCCAACCGGGTTGATGAAGTCGCTGGGCTACGGCAAGGGGTACGACTACTCGCACGAGTTCGCTCCGGACGACCCCCGCCGCTACCGGCAGCGCTACCTCCCGGAGGGGCTGGCTGGGGGCTTCTACAAGCCCTCCGGCGTCGGCTTCGAGGCGGAAATCCAGGCGCGTATGAAGCGGATAGAGGAGTTAAAGAGGGCATCGGCCCCCTGAGCGCCGGACATGGTACAATCCGTGAACAGGTGGCCTACGTACAGGCCGGAGAACGCAGTAGGGACAGGGGGCTGTTGAGCCGATGGCACGACTGGAAGAGCTAGGCGGTCAATTGATCCACGAGATGGAGGCCAAGAACGCCGCCAGGGAGAAAGCCCTGTCTGCCTCCAGACAGCTGACTCGCTCCTGCTCCCTCAGCATTAGAGCGATCCACCGAGGGGAGAACGACAAGGCCCGGGAGCTGAGGGACAGGGCAAGGGCCATCAGCGATCAGATAACCGCGGATCTCCAGCAATACCCGGAGTTCCGCTTCGCCGGCTACGTTCAGGACTCTCAGAAAGAGCTGGCGGAGGCGTCCATTACCTACGCCTTGATCAATCGCGAGCCGATCCCAACGCCCCAGGATCTGGGAGTAGAGGCCGCCGCCTACATGAACGGCATGGGGGAATCCGTGGGTGAGCTGCGCCGGTTCATCCTGGACAAGCTGCGCCAGGGGGATACGGGGCGCTGCGAAGAGGTCCTCCAGATTATGGACGACATCTACAGTATCCTGGTCACCATAGACTTCCCGGACGCCATGACCGGCGGACTACGGCGCACCACCGACTCCGTGCGGGGCATCATGGAGAAGACCAGGGGCGATCTGACCACGGCGCTGCGGCAACGGGACCTGCAGCTTGCCCTGGAGCGCCGCTCCACGGGCGCCGCTCAAAGCGCTCACCTCGGCACGGAAGAGCCGGAGCTGGGCTGGCTGGAACCCGAACCTGGTAGCCAAAGCGCCGGGCACCAGCCCTAGATGAACCGACTGTTTCCAATTCTCGCTGAGCGATTCCAGCAGGCCGGCAAGGAGTTGTATCTGGTAGGTGGATCGGTACGCGACCGGCTCCTTCGGAGGCAGAGCCCGGACCTGGACTTCGCCACAGATGCCGCACCACCGGAGACTGAGGCCATCCTGGCGAGGCCGTGGCCCCGGGGCACCCACATTTCCATCTACAAGATCGGCGAGAAATTCGGCACTATTGGGGCCATCATCGACGGCCGGCAGGCGGAGATCACCACCTACCGCGGGGAGGTCTACCAGGAGACCCGGAAGCCCGAGGTGGAGTTTGTCCAATCCCTGAGCGAGGACCTGGCGCGACGGGACTTCACCATCAACTCCATGGCCATGTCGGTGGACGGCACGATCATAGACCCCTTTGGGGGTCGCTCGGACCTCGTCGGCCGCCACCTCCGGGCCGTTGGAAGCGCTGAACAGCGGTTCAAAGAGGACCCGCTGCGCATGCTGCGGGCGGTGCGATTTGCATGCCAGCTGGGTTTCGAGATTGAGCGGGAAACCTACGCCGCCATGCTAACCCGGGCCAGAACGCTGCAGAAGATAAGCTGGGAGCGGCGAGCGGATGAGATGAGCAAGATCCTCGTCTCCCCTCGCCCAGCAGAGGGGCTGAAGCTGCTCCACAACTCATTCCTGCTGGACCAGATAGTCCCTGAGCTGCTTCCAATGATCGGCCTGCAGCAGAAGGGCGCCTACCACCACAAGGACGTGTGGAGGCACACCCTGCAGGTGGTGGAGAACACCGATGCCGACCTCACCCTCCGCTGGGCGGCGACCCTGCACGACATCGCCAAGCCAAACACCAAGACCGAGGAGGATGGCGAGGTTCACTTCTTCGGCCACGAGATGATCGGGGCCGAGATCGCACGGCAAGTATTGCTCAGGCTGCACTACGGCTCCGACCTGGTGGTGCGAGTCACCAAACTGGTGCGCCTTCACCAGCGAATCAACCTCTACGAGGCGGATTGGACTCTGGGGGCCGTGCGCCGCTTCGTCCGCGAGGCCGGGGACGAGCTTCCCCTCCTGTTTGCCCTCTCCAAGGCCGATATCACCAGCCTGCGGGAGGTGAAGGTCGCCGCGACGATGGCACTGGTGCGGGAGCTGGAAGATCGGGTGAAGAGGCTCCGGGAGGAAGAGGAAACCGAGAAGATCAAGAGCCCGTTGGACGGCAACGACCTGATGGCTATGTTCAACCGGCCCCCAGGACCGTGGATTGGGGTAGTGAAGGACCGGCTACTGAACGCGGTGCTGGACGGCGAGATCGCCGCGGACGACAGGGCCGCCGCCGAGGCGTTGGCTCGAGGGTTGCTCAAATGACCAACAGTCTCGCGAGGCTAGCCACGACCCTCGCCCTGGCCGGCGCTCTGCTGGCATCCGGCTCCATTTCCGCCGACGCCCAGGCCCGGCCTGAGTACAGGCTGGGGTTCAGAGTCCTGGCCGGCCTCATTCCAGCCATCACCGAGGACCCCGTCGAGACCGAGCACTACGGGCCAAACGGGGATTCCCTCCAGCTGACCTCGCGAGGCCTTATGGTGTGGCGCAAGGCCGACAACTGGACAGCTTTCACCGACGGTGAGTACAGCTGGATCAACGGCCCACTGGGGCTGCAGAAGCGCAACAACGGCGAACGTCTCCCCTGGGAGGCGGCCGACCCCTCCCCCACACAAACACCGCTGGTCGACGCCACTCAGCTCCAGCTTGCCACCGCCCAGGGCATCGAGGCGATACCCACCTCTCCGGCCGGCAGTCCCACCCCGACCGCGATCCCGTATCAACCCCGAATCGCCTCCCTGAACGGGAAGGCCCTGCTCCTGAACATGCACGGCGCCCTCTTTCACTCGGAGCTTACGGACTTCCAGGAGAACGTCGCCTACGCGCAGTGGATGAACGCTGGCGTAATCCGGGTGTTCGCCACCGACAACAACGCCGGCAAGAACTGGGATGGGGCTCGGGTAGGCAACCGGATCGCGGACGTTGCTCCCTACCTTCGGGCCGCAAACATCAAGCTGATCGTCGCGCTGGTGAACAACCACAAGCCGGTACCCGGAGAGCCGGCAAACAGCGCCGGGTGGATGGACGGCTACTATCAGCTACTGCTGCCATTCTACATCCAGAACTGGCGCGGCCCGTACTTGCAGTTCGCCCGCGACCTGATCACCACCGTCCGCGCCAGACAGGCCGGGGACGTGATCTTCGCCTGGGAGCTGGGCAACGAGCTGCATACCCCTCAGATCCCCAATGCAATCATCCCATTCATAACAGACATGGTTCAGGAGATCAGAAAGATCGACGACCACACCCCGATCCTGCCGGGTACCATGGGAGTCAACCACCTGGAGCCGTGGAACGTACGCTCCACCGTCGCCCGGTGGCTCTACTGCGACGCGCCGGTGGACGCCTACACCCTCCACGCTTACGACTGGTCCAGCAAAGAGCAGCAGGGCGATATGCCGATCTCGTGGGACCTGGACTACACGACCGTGGAGCCCTGTTCCAACGGCCGGAAGCTGCCGGTGATCGTGGAGGAGCTGGGCACCTCCCGAACCTTCCCCGGCGTCTACACCTCTGACCAGGAGCTGGAGAGGGTGGCTCAGGAGTTGAAGCAGCTGCGATTCGTCCTGGGCTATCCCCAGGTGATCGGCGTGGGGGCATGGAACGGGGAGAGCCCCAGAGTGGTGGACAAAGCCTACTACGACAACCGGCGGGGGCTCACCTCCTATGGGGCGGGGGCAGCCGGAGGGGGTTCGCTATACGATCCACAGCCTGAGAAATCGCCCGGCTTCCGGGGCCAACTGGAGCAGATACTGCGCGGCCTCCCCTACCTGCCTCCGCAATAGTCGCTCCGTAGGGTGTGTGGCGATCACGTGGCGGGCTGACAGAACTCCAGCAGCTACTCGACGGTCGTCCTCATGCGGCTCTTGTTCCTCATCCTCAGGTTCAGCAGATTCGTGCAGGGATGAAGGCATCGCAACACGCCTCCAACGTTTCGGCAGGCTGCTACTTACCCTGGGACTGGAGCCACTGCTGGATCGCTTGAGCATAGCCCACGGCCAGAGCGTCCAGGAACTTGTCCTGCTTCAACATCGCCCCGTCCCCTTCATTGGTGAGGAAGGCCCCCTCGGTCAGTGCGCCAACCATCTGGGATGCCCGCGGGTGGTCGTCGTCTATGGGGCCCAGCAGGTAGAGGGAGTTGCCCTTCCCCACGGACAGTTCGTCGGACTTGACTCCACGGTTGTTCATGTTGAAGCCCGCGGCCTTGGTGCTGGCCATCACGCTATCCAGCACCATTTGGGCGAACTTCTTGCTCTTGTCGGAGAAGGGCCGCTTCCCATTGAAGTAGACCTCGGTCCCGTTGAGGTCCCCGTTGCTGCTGCCGTTTAGGTGAATGGATAGGAACAGGTCGGCGCCGGCGTTGTTGGCCACATCGATTCGTGATTGCAGATCGTCATCCAGGGTCATCTTTCCGTCGCCGGTCACGTCCCTGGGAGGGTTATTCACCTGGGTGTCGGCGGTCCTGGTCAGCGCCACCTGGCGACCACTTCGCCTCAAGATGTCCGCCGTCTTCTGGGATACTTTGAGATTCAGATCCTTCTCAACAAGCACGCCGCCGTCCGGGTAGGCGTGGGCCGCCCCAATTTGAGTTCCACCATGGCCGGGGTCCAGCACCACCAATCCGTCCCGGCCGAACGCCCCCCTCATGTCACTTCCAGGCAACTCGTTTGGCCGACTCAGCCCATTGGCGGCCGTCGGGTTGTACTGGCGGTAGAACTTGGAGCCTCGGGCCTGCTCCTCCAGGTCGGGCGGGAGCCCGACGCCGGTTATGATCGACTTGAGGTAATCCCCCAGGAGCAACCCCTGGGTGGTGCCGTTCGTCTTGTCGTAGTGCATTATTCCGCGCTGGAAGCGCAGGTACACGAAGTTCTTGTTGTTCGGATCGAAAACGGGCGCGCTGGTCGGTGCCCCCCACATCTCGAGGTTGATGGCGGGCATTATGCCCGGGTCCACCTTCTTGTCGGGGTAGGCATCCTCATAGTGCACCGTATCGTTAAAGGTTTTCCAGAAGCTCACTTGCATGTCGTTCCACTGGTTCGGCGACTTTTCCTTGGACCAGGCCAGCATCTTATCCAGGTAGCCATCCTCAGCGAGCTTGGGCGCGGCCTCGGCCATGCCCCCCTCCGGGGCTGGGAAGGTGGAGGAGTTGATGCGGGTATAGGGCATCAGTCCCTCGTCCAGCAGGTTCATGGTGGCCACCGACCCATCTGGGTTCAGCTGCATGAGGGCGCGCTGGAAGACTTGCACACGGAAGCCGAAAAGCAGGAACTCTTTAGAGATGGGATAGCCAAAGGTCCCCACCCCACCACGTTTGTTGAAGTAGTCCCAGAAGCGCTCGTTGGCCACTTTGAACCCAGTTTGCTCGAAGTACCATGGGTCCTTCAGCCCGGCCGCCACGACCGCGACCGCCGCGGGAATGGTTGCAGGCGCCGGAGCCGGGCTGGCAGCCGGTGCAGGCACAGCTGTCGAAGCAGTAGGAGGGGCAGGGCTTGCCGGGGGCGCCGCGGTGGGCTGAGCGGGCCTAACGGGGGCGGGGGAGGCCGTGGGCTGCGGTGCCGCGGGAGCCGTGGTGGGCTGCGGTGCCGCGGGAGCCGTAGTGGGCTGCGGTGCCGCGGGAGCCGTGGTGGGCTGCGGTGCCGCCTGCCTCGAGG
>Ga0209014_10001232_pt1 | contig 15161 bp, 8 predicted proteins | sample BarGraNGADG00212_FD_184491 | JGI IMG/M metagenome (GOLD analysis project Ga0209014, IMG submission 184491) | Arctic peat soil microbial communities from Barrow, Alaska - Barrow Graham LP Ref core NGADG0002-212 (SPAdes) (version 2) | ecosystem: Environmental > Terrestrial > Soil > Wetlands > Peat...
CTGCGACGCGACGAGGGCGGTCGGCACGCCATAGCGGGCGAACACCTGTGCCAGCTCCACCCCGGTCGGACCGCCGCCCAGGATCACCAGGCTCGCGGGCAGCTCGCGTGTGCTGGTCGCCTCGCGGTTGGTCCAGGGCCTGATCGTGTCGATTCCGTCGATGGGCGGGACCCTGGACTGCGACCCGACCGCGACCACGATGTTGCGGGCCTGCAGCTCGTGTTCCGAGCCGTCATGCGTGACGACCACGCGGCCCCGGCCGGCGATCCGGGCGGTTCCGCGGATCGTGACCGCGCCGGCTCCCTCGAGGCCCGAGACGTGGCCGGCGTCGCTCGGGAAGTCGGTCCCCTCGCGGCTGATCATGTAGTCGCGGCGGGCGGAGGCGCGTGCCCAGTCGTAGTCCCCGCCGCCGGCGTGAACCGCCGCCGCGTGCAGGAGGGTCTTGGACGGCATGCACGCCCAGAAGGGACACGACCCACCGAACAGCTCCCGGTCGACCACGGCGACCGTCGCGCCGCGGGCACGCGCCAGGTAGGTGGCGGCTTCGCCGGCCGGACCGGCTCCGATGACCACGAAGTCGAACTGCTCGTCCATGAAGGTGGGCGGCCTCCCGTGCGCCCCGGGCCGTGGCTCATGCCGCGACCGCGGCCGACGACCGTCCGGGGCCGGCTCGTCCGGGGCAGCCTACCCGGTGCCGGCCAAAGGCGACGCTGGACCGGAGGCCGGGACCACTCCGCGACCTCGACGGGGAGGCCCGAGGCGTCGGGCTCGATCCGAGCGTCGAGCAGGGCGCCGGTTCGGCGTCAGCGTCGCGCGCGAGACCTGCGCGCCTTCGCCGGCCTCGTTGCGAGCGTGACGGCGGTCGGCCACGGCCCGGGCCCTTGGCCATCCTGCGGACGCCCCAGGAGGTAGCCCTGTCCGTAGGGGATCGCGAGCGAACGGAGAACCTCGAGCTCTTCGCCGGTCTCGATTCCCTCGGCGACGAGGCGGATCTTGCGCCGCACGGCGAAGTACGCCATCCCGGCAAGCAGCGCCTGGCGGGCGGGGTCGGCGTCGATCCCGCGGATGAGCCCGATGTCGAGCTTCACGAGGTCGGGCGCGAGCTCGAGGATGTGGTGGAAGCTGGCGTAGCCGGCCCCCGCGTCGTCCACTGCGACGCGAACCGTCGGCCCGAGGGCTGCCAGCTCCGCCCGTAGCGCCACGTAGTCCACGATCGCGACGTGCTCGGTGATCTCGAGGACGAGCGGTCGTGCGACGCCGGCGAAGAGGGCTCGCAGTGCGCCCGAGGTGATGAGGCCGGGCGAGGCATTGAGGCTCAAGAACGCCGTGGGGGAGAGGACGGCGGCCCCGGCGCTGATCGCCGCGCGCAGGGTGGCGAGCTCCAGCTCGATGCCGAGTCCGGCCCTGGCCGCCGCCGCGAACCGGATGTCGGGCGGCACGCCATCCGTGAAGCGGGTGAGCGCCTCGTAGCCGACCACGCTCCCGGTGTGGAGCTCGACCATCGGCTGGAAGAATGGCGTGAAGGCGGACGCGTCGAGGACGCCCTGGATCTGCGCCCGCTGGGCACTCTCCCGTCGTCGATCCTGCAGCTTCGGGACGAGCAGGGCCCCGAGAATCGAGGCAAACGCCGCAAGCGCCGGCATGTGCTCGACAAGGGCCGGCGCTGTCGCGGTCTCGTGGCTCCCGATGCCGACAACGCCGATCACGCCGCGCGGGCTGCGCAAAGGCGCGTACGCGATCGCCCGGAGCCCGGTCGTCGTGATCGCGTCCTCCCAGGCCCCGGCGCCTGGACCCGGGCGCCACTCCTCGTACCACGGGCCCCCGGAGGCTCGCTCGCGCAGATACTCGACCCGACCTGCGGGAAGTCCCATCCTCGGAAGGAAGATCGGCACGAGCTGCCCCGCGACCGCGAGGACCGCTCCCTCGCCCTCGTCGAGGACCACCGCCAAGGTGGAATCGACGCCGGGAAGCCCGTTGATGACCGCGCAGGCCGCGGTCGCGATCTCCTCGGCAGAGGCGTCCGGATCGATCTGCGCGAGGGCTGCCTCGATCGTCTCGCGCTCCCGGGCATCCCGCGCGAGGGCACCTTCGAGCTGCCGCTCGTGCGTGACGTCCCGGTCGTCCTGGACGTAACCCGTCAATCGATCGTCGGCATCGTGGATCGCCGAGATCACTGATTCCATCTCGATCGGCGTGCCGTCCTTGCGCCGGTTGACGATGGTACCCGTCCAGGTCCGCCCCGCGCGCACCGCAGCCCAGATGGTCGAGAAGAACGCCGGATCGTGCACGCCGCTGTCGAGGATGCCCGCGTACCGACCGACGATCTCGGATGGCTGGTACCCGTAGGCCCGGGTGAAGGCAGGATTGACGTAGGTGATGATGCCCGCGAGGTCGTTCATCCAGATCGCGTCGGCGGTCTGTTGCACCGCTGACGCAAGCCGCGTCATCTCCGCTTCGGCGGCCAGACGCTCGGTGATGTCCCGGACGTTGCGCTGCAGGCGACCGTCGGGGAGCTGGGAGAAGCTGACTTCCGCGGGAAGGCTCGTGCCGTCCAAGCGCCGGTATCGCCGCTTAACGAGGAGACCGGTCCCGGCCGCGGTCTCGGCCAGTCGCACGTCCATGTCGTCGGGACTCAGCGGGTCGTCGTCGGCGCTCAGGCTCGGCGAGTGCATCGACAGGAGCTCGTCGCGCGAGTAGCCCAGCATCCGGCAGATGGCCGGATTCGCCACGACGTAGCGGCCGGTCTGGTCGGAGACGAGGACGCCGTCCGCCGACTGCTCGACGAGCGCGCGATACCGCTCCTCGCTCTCGTGCATGGACTGCTCGGCAGCGACCCGCACGCCGCGCAGGTGCGCCCGGACCCGTGCGACCAGCTCGTCGAGCCGGATCGGCTTCGTCAGGTAGTCGTCCGCGCCGACGCCGAGACTCGCGGCCAGGGAGTACTCGTCGCCCTTGCCCGTCAGCACCATGATCGGGAGGGTTGCCGTGTCGGGCTGCTCGCGGAGCGCGAGGATGACATCGGTGCCCGATAGGCCGGGCATGCGCATGTCGAGGATGACGAGGCCGATGGCCTCGGCCGCGATGAGGCGCAGCGCAGCCTCGCCGCTCGCCGCCTCGCGCGTCTCGAACCCTTCGCGTTGCAGCTGTGTCGCGATGAGCTCGCGCGCGGCGGCGTCGTCGTCGATGATGAGGATCGGAGCGGTTGGGGTTGTCGGCTCCACGATCACGAGCCCTCCAGCGCGATCGCCCGCGGCTCGTCGCGGTCCCGCTGCGCCTGTCGGCGCGCCCGGGCCTGCTGGACCGCGACGACGAGGTTGCCCGAGGTGACCGGCTTCGGCACGAACATGGCGCCGCGCGTCGTGACGCGCTCGAGGTTCAGGGTCTGGGCGGTGTACCCGGACAGCATCACGACGCCAACATCCGGATAGCGATCCATCACGAGCCCCGCGAGCTCGATGCCGGACATGTGCGCCATGATGACGTCCGTGACCAGCACGTCGACCGGCTCGTCGAGCCGGGCCAGTTGCGCGATGGCGTCGGCGCCGTCCGCGACCGCGATCACGTGATAGCCGGACCGGGTGAGCATCTGCGTGGTCATGTCGCGGACGCCGGGCTCGTCCTCGACCACGAGGACTGTGCCGGTTCCGAGCGTGGGGACCGGGGACGCGGCGAGCCGCTCCGTCATCCCAGGGGGCTCGACCCGCGGGAAGTAGAGCTTGAACGTCGACCCCAGGCCAGGCTCGGAGTAGACCCAGATGTGGCCGCCGGCCTGGTGGACGATGCCATAGGCCGAGGCGAGCCCGAGGCCGGTCCCCTTGCCGGGCCGCTTCGTCGTGAAGAAGGGCTCGAAGATGCGGTCCCGCATGGCGCGATCCATCCCGACCCCGGTGTCGCTGACGACGAGAAGGACGTAGGCGCCGGGCTTCGCCTCGAAATGCTCGGTCGCATGCTTCCCGTCGACCATTGCCGTCCCGGACTCGATCGTCACCGTTCCGCCGTCCGGCATCGCGTCGCGGGCGTTGACGACGAGGTTGACGAGGACCTGGTCGAGCTGGCCTGCGTCCGCGCGGATGTGACCGACGTCGTCGCCGCGCTTGATGACGAGCCGCATGTTCTCGCCGATCACGCTCCGGACCATTGGCTCGATGCCGTCGATCGCCGCGTTGAGGTCGAGCACCGTCGGGCTGATGACCTGCTGGCGGCTGAAGGCGAGGAGCTGGGCCGTGAGCGTGGCAGCCCGGTCGGCTGCTTCCCGGATCGCCCTGACGTTGCGAAGGGTCTCGTCGAGATCGAGCGTGGCGCGGTGCTCCGGCGCCAGGTCCTCATCGAGCATCTCGGCATGCCCGTTGATGACGAAGAGCATGTTGTTGAAGTCGTGAGCGATCCCGCCGGCCAGCCTGCCGATCGACTCGAGCTTCTGGGCCTGGAGGAGCTGGTCCTCGGCTTCCTTGCGCACGCTGATGTTGCGGATGGCCGCGATGACGAGGATCCCGTCGGCGCTCTCGAGGGGGCTGAGCATGATCTCGATCGGGAACTCGCTGCCGTCCTTGCGCCGCCCGGAGAGCTCGATGCCGGTGCCGATCTGCTGGGCCAGGGCTTCGGCCGCGGAGCGCAGGTCGTCGGCGATCAGCCGTTCGGCGAAGCCCACCGGGATGATGTTCGTGACCGGCTGGCCGACCAGCTCGTCGCGCCGGTAGCCGAACTGCTTCTCCGCCTGCAGGTTGAGCAGGACGATCTCGCCGTCCTTGTCCACGACCACCATGGCGTCAGGGGCCGCCTCCAGCAGCCCCCGGAACCGTGCTCCGGACTCGTCTCGGATCGCGGCCGCGGGTCGCCTCACCACATCCCATCCAGGGCGTTCACGAACGTCCCCTTGGCCGGGCACGGCCCACTCGGCCGGTCCCATGCCATACAAACGACCTCGGCGGGTCGCCACGAGGACGAATCTGCGCGTGAGAGCGAAGGCTGTCATGACGATGCGTCATGGGCCGAGTGGCCGCCCGACGACCGGCGCCGTCAGTCGAGGTCCGGGGCGGCGTGCACGATGGCCCGAAGGACGCGGAACCCGTCCTGGTAGGTCCCGGCTGCGTGCGCCGTCGCCCGTGCGATCTGCTGGAGGCGGAGGAGCGCTCCCAGCGCCGCCGGTCCACCGGGTGCGAAGTCGAGGCGGATGCCGGGCTGATCCGCAGGCGCGTCCGGCGCCAGCGTCACCATGGGCACGCCGAGGCGGTTGAGCTCGTCGCGCAGCAGGTCGAGGTACGCGGTCCGCGCCGTGACGGGCGGATCCACGTCGAGGAGCAGGACGGCGTCCCCCGGGCGCGCGGCCTCGACCGGCCCGTGGCGGAACTCCGAGACCGACGTCGCGACCGCGGGGCGATGGGCCTTCTCGTGCCAGAGCAGGCCGGCCGAGGCGGTCAGGCTGGCGGCGGACCCGAGACCAACGATCCAGAGCCGATCGGCGACGGCGAAGAGGGGCCCGAGCGCGGCTGCCGAGGGCCAGTCGGCCACCACGTCCCGTAGCCGGCCAGCCAGCGCGGCCCGGGAAGCGGCGTCGGTGGCGACGACGCCGGGGATCGCCAGGAGCACGGCCAGGGCCGAGAGCGCGGATTTCGTGGCTGCGCCCCCTTCCTGGCCGCTCGGCGTCACGACGGAGAGCCGGGCGACCTCGCACAGTGGCGACGCCTCGGCCGCGCTGACGGCGACCACGTGGCAGCCGGTCGCGGCCGCCCGGCGGGCCGCCGCGACCGTCTCCGGGCTCGAGCCGGACTGCGAGATCGCCAGGACCAGGTCCGTGGGCAGGAACGCGTCGCCATCGGCATCGCCGAGCACCGCGGCGGTCGACTCCCGGATCACGAGCGGCTGGTCCCTGCCAAGCTCGCGATCACGCCTTCGCCACAGCGGCGCGGCCGTCCGGGCGACGGCCAGGGAGGCGCCCGTGCCGACGAGCACGGTCCGCCGCGTCTGGTCGAACAGCGCCGCGAGGAGGGGTGCGGCGTGCTCGACGGCGGCGAGGGCGCCTTCCACGGCGGCGGGACCTTCGGCCAGCTCGCGGCCCATCTCGTCGGGGCCGTCCGCCGCGAGGCCGGCGAGCCGGGCCACGTCTGCCGGGTCGACGAGGCGCGCCCGGACCAGCGGATCCCGCGTGGCGTCGTCTCCCGTTGCCGCCCCCGTCACCCCTTCACGCTCCCGGCAGTCAGCCCGGCGACGATGTGTCGCTGGAAGGCGAATGCGATGAGGACCGGCGGGATCGCGGCGATCACGCCTCCCGTGGCCAGGCGCCCGAAGTCGACGCCGTAGCGGCCGATGAAGTCATTGAGCGCCACGGGCAGCGTCTTCGAGGCATTCGACTGCGTGATCACCAGGGCGTAGAGGAACTCGTCCCAGGCGAGCAGGAACGCCAGCAGCGCGGTCGAGAGCAGCCCGGGAGTCGCCACCGGGATGATGACGCGCCACAGCACGCCCAGCCGCGAGCAGCCATCGACGCGCCCCGCGTCGTCGAGCTCCCGCGGGATCGTCTCGATATAGCCCCGCATGAGCCACACGACGTACGGCGTCACGAACGACGAGTAGATGATGATCAGGGCGATCGGTGTGTCGGTCAGCCCGAGCGCCTTCATGATCTGGAAGAGGGGCAGGATCAGGGCGATCGGCGGCAGCATGGTCGTCGCCATGAAGGCCAGGATCATCCAGCTGCGCCCGGGGAACCTGAGCCGGGCGAAGGCGTAGGCGGCCAGCGTCCCGACGACCATCCCCACCGCGGTCGTCGCCGACGCGATCAGCATGCTGTTCATGATCGCGGCCCGGAAGCCCTGCGCGGTCTCGTCCGCCGAGCTGCCCACGGTCAGGTCGACGAAGCGCCCGAAGCTGATATGGGCCGGGATCCACTCCAGGGGCTTGGTCAGCAGGTCCGCCTTGTCAGCGACGCTCGAGATCACGAGCCACGAGAAGGGCGCCACGACCACGAGCAACGCGATGACCATGCCCGCGTAGAGGAACGTCGCGCGGGCGACCCGCCGGAGCGTGATGGGCTTCCGCCTCGCGGGGACGCGGGACGCGTGCGCCTGGCCATCGGTCCGGCTGATCGTGGTTCGATCGATGGTCATGGCTCAGGCTCCCGTCCGGCGGAGGAGCTTCAGGTAGACGGCGGCGAGCAGCATGATGAAGATCGCGATGAGATAGCCAAGGGCAGCCCCCTGGCCGAAGTCGTAGCTCTGATAGGCGGTCCGGTAGGCGTAGATGGCGACAGTCTGCGTGGCGTTGGCCGGGCCGCCCCCCGTCATGATCCAGATGATGTCGAAGACCTTGAACGCCTCCATCGTCCGCAGCACGAGGACCACGAGGATGATCGGGGTGAGGAGGGGCACGATGATGCGGCGGAAGATCTGGCGGGAACCGGCGCCGTCGACGCGCGCCGCCTCGAACAGCTCGCGATCGATCCCCTGGAGCCCGGCCAGGATCAGGATCGCGCAGAACGGCGTCATCTTCCAGACGTCGGCGAGGACCACCATCCACATCGCCGTGCTGTCCTGGGAGAGCCACGGGATGTAGTCGTGGATGACGCCGGTCTGCGCGAGCAGCGCGTTGAGCGAGCCGTAGGTGCCGTTGTCGATCCAGCGCCACATGAGCGCATTGACGATCGTCGGGAGCGCCCAGGGCAGGATGACGATGGAGCGGAGGAGCCAGCGGAACCGCATCGGCTGGTCCATGAGCATCGCGAGGCCCAGGCCCAGGCTCAGCTCGAGCGCCGTGGTCACCCCCGTGAAGAACAGGGCCTTGGAGACGGAGTCCCAGAAGTCGGCGCTCGTCAGCTGGGTGACGTAGTTCCGCAGGCCGACGAACGGCTCGACCCCGGGGCTCGTGAGCTCGATGTCGAAGAGGCTCATCCACGCGGCGCGGACGAGCGGGACGACGACGACGAGCAGGATGACCAGGGCGGCGGGGGCCACGAAGGCCGCCGCCACCCATGTCTCGGGCCACGGCTTCGACCGCCGCTGGCGTGGGCGGTCGAGCGTGCCTGCGGTCATCGTCCGATCGTCCGTCGGGTTCCCGAACGGAGACCTGCTACTGCTGGAACGAAGGCAGCTGGGCTGCCACGTCGTTCAGCGCCTGTTCGGGCGTCTTCTTGCCCAGCAGCGCCTCCTGGATGGCGGCCTGCAGGGCGTTCGAGAGCTTCGTGTAGTAGGGGACCACGGGCCGGGCGACGAGCCCGGTGAACTGGATCTTGGCCGCCGCGAAAAGCGTCGGGTTGTTCTTGGTGACGTCGGCGTTGTCGAACGACGCCTTCCACATCGGCAGCGCGTTGGCGACGTCCATCTCCTGCGACTTCTCGCTGGCGAGGAAGAGGGCGTACTGGAGCGCCTCCGCCGGATGCTTGCTGGTTGCCGTGACGGCGAGGCTCATGCCGCCGTTCACGCCGCTGGTGACGACGCTTCCCTCGCCGGGGCTCGGCGCGACCTTGATCTGGCCGGGAACCTTCGACGACTTGGCATCGTTCATGACGTTGAGGCCGTAGGTCCAGTTCAGGGTCATCGCGTACTGGCCGGTCGACATCGCCGTGTTGACGTCGTCCTCGGTGGAGCTGAGGGATGCCGGATCGACGAGGCCTTCGTCGATCAGCTTCTTCATGAACTTGAGCGCCGCAAGGCCTCCGCCCTGGTTGAAGAGCGGCTTGCCCTGGGCGTCGACGAACTCGCTCCCGCCCATGGCCGCTGCGATCTGCGTCCATTCGCAGATGACCGCCTCCGCCTGCTTCCAGCTGGAGATGATCGGGTACTTGACCTCGCCCTTGGCCTTGATGGCCTTCGCGTCGGCTTCGACCTCGTCCCAGGTCTTCGGGGCCGCGGTGATCCCGGCGTTGTTCAGCAGCTTCTCGTTGTAGAAGAAGAACTTCGTGTCGTTGATCCACGGGACCCCGTAGATCTTCCCGTTGTACTTGGCCGCGGTCCACGCAGCATCGAACACGCCGGTCGAGAACTCGGCCGGAATCTTGTCGGTGATGTCGGTGATGATCCCGGCCTTCACCATCTCCGCCGGCCACGGTGTGTCAACGAGGATCAGGTCGTAGACGCCGCCTCCTCCGGCCTGCGCCGTGACGATCTTGTCGTGCAGCGCGTCATAGGCGACGAACTCCGGCACGATCGTGATGTTGGGGTGATCCACGTTGAAGGCCGCCGTCATGGCCGCGACGTCGGTGTCGCTGTAGGCGGCCTGCTTCATCAGCAGGACGTGGAGCGTGATCGCCTCGCCCGCGGCGGACGGGGCCGCCGCGGATGCAGACGCCGCCGCGGACGCGGGCGCGGCCGCGGAGGGTTGCGCCGCGCTCGGAGTCGTCGAGCTCCCCGTGCAGCCGGCCGCGGCGAACGCCGCGGCCATCAGGATGACGCCTGCGCGGATGCGCAGCCCGCCCCGGGCGCGATATCGGTTGATCATGGTTCCATCCTCCACCTGGTTCCGAGCCGTTCGACCGGCTCCCGATCATCTCGACCGACCGCCGGAGACGCGGCGAGTGTGGCGGCGTCGCCGGCGCCATGCAACGTGATGGCCGCGCCGGTCTCACCGATGCGGGCCTTCGGCAGGATCGGACGCGTCTCCTCCGCCCGCCGGCTCACGTGCTCCACGCCGGGAGGAGCATGCGCGGCCGAAAGCAACCGACCACTCACGGGAGGCTCCGTTCGATCGCCCCGCGCCCGTCCGTCTCCGTCGCGGTCCCGGTCGCGAGCACGAGGCCGAGTCCCCGCACGCCGGTCGCCGGCCATGCCCCCTGCCGGAGGGCCTCGGAGAGCGTTCCCGGAGCGCGCCGCTCACGCGCAAGCTGGAGGGCCGCGGCGATCGCCCCGATGACCGTCGCCGAGGGCAGCCGCGACACGACGATGGTCGGCAGGACGGGTAGACGCCGGGCGAGTCGCTCGCGGATCGCCGGCAGGAACGGCTCCAGGGATCGCCCCACGCTGCCGTCGATCACGATGAGGGCCGGGTCGACCGTGGCGACGATCGCGATGAGGACAAGCGCGATGTGGTCCACGGCCTCGTTCACCACGACCAGTGCGGTCTCGTCGCCGGTTGCCGCCGCCGAGAAGACCCGCTCGGCCGTGACCTCGCCAGGGTCCCATGCGTCGCCGCGACCCGCCGCGGCAAGCAGGTCGCGGGCCCGGGCGGCGATGGCAGGGGCAGAGGCGAGCACCTCGAAGCCGCCCAGGCCCCGGTCGATCGTCTCGTCGAGCTGCGCCCGGTCCGTCGTGACGTAGCCGATCTCGCCGCCGGCGTTGTGCTGGCCCTTGACGAGGCGACCGTCGGCCACGATCGCCCCGCCGATGCCGGTCCCGATCGAGACGGTGACGAAGTTGTCGACCCCGCGCGCCTCGCCACGCCACGCGTGGGCCAGCGCGGCGAGGTTGACGTCGTTGTCCACGAGAACCGGGACGTCGATGGCTTCGCCCAGCCGTCGCACCACCTCGAAGTCCTGCCAGTCGACCCGTGGCCCGGCCAGGGCGCGTCCGGTCACCGGGTCGATGATGGCTGGCACGCCGACGGCGACGGCGGCCACCGGCATCTCACGCTCGGATGCGGCCCGGCGCAGGTCCGCAACGATCGCGAGGACCGTCGCAAAGGCTTCGCCGGCCGCGCGGTTCGGCCGCTCGTCCTCGAGGAGGATCTCGCCGACGAGGTCCGCCAGCGCGCCATGGCAGCGAGTTCCGCCGAGGTCCACGGCCACCACGCAGCCGGCCTGCCGGTTGAACGCGATGCAGCCCCGGGGCCGTCCGCCGGTTCTGCTGGACGGGCCCGTCTCCCGGACCATGCCCTCCCGGATCAGCCTCGCCACCAGGCGGCTGACGGACGACGCGCTGAGCCCGAGCGCATGGGCGATCTCGGGGCGGGTGGTCTCCTGGACTTCCCGCACGAAGTCCAGGACGAGGAACTCGTTGACCTCGAGCATCGCCGTCTGCCGTAGCGCCACGGGAGTTCCTTCCTGACAGAAACGAACCCTGCGCGGAAGTCTAGCAGCGCGTGCACGCGGCGCGCAAGGTGCTGACACGCGATCGGCGTCGAGCGCGCCGGGCCCCCGCCCGAGCCGAATGGCTCTGGCGATGCCGGGACGCTCACCCCATCCTGTGTCGGGAGCGCGTCCCCCAATCGATCCCACAGGCGATCTGGGGTGAGATGGCCGGGCGACGGGTCTCGCGGGGCTGGAAGGGCGGACGGCCGCTCGAGCGGGAATGCCCGACGCGACGACGTCGATTGCGCGCAGCCGGATCCCGGTCTCCCGGCTGGCGCCGCACCGGCGCATCTGCGAGCCGCGCGGCGCAGAAACCGACCTGGAGGTATCTCCGATGGCAGAAGCTCCGATGACGGGTGCCGTCGCGGCGCCCACCCCCGCGTCGCGGGGCGTCGCCACGCTCGGTCGAGCGATCACGTCCTTCCTCATCGTGCTCGTCGGGCTGTTCGCGATCGCCGTCCTGTTCGAAGCCGCTGGCTGGTCCTGGCTCCTCGTGACCGGGATCGGGTTCGTCGCCGGCGCCGTCGCCGGGCGCGCACGGTTCGTCTGGCTTGCCGTCCTGGCGGTCGCGGTGTGGCACGCGGCGGCGATCGCCTTCGACCTGCCCCGCGACACCGGGTCGTTCTGGTTCATCGCGGCGGTCGGACATGCCGTCCTGCTCGCGCTCGCGTTCCTGGTCGGCGTCGACGTCGGCTGGCGCAGGCCGCCGCTCGCGGCTGCGCGCGATGGCTGGCGCTCCATGCGTCGGCGGAGCCGGTGGCTCGTGGTCGCCGGGATCGTCGCAGCCCTGGTCGTGCCCGTCGGGTACTCGGGCGTCATCCTCGCGATCGGCCCGAACATGTTCATGCACCCGGACCGGTCCGCGGACTGCCGCACCCCGGGGTTCGCCTACGGGTGGGCCTACGAGGCGATCAACTACGACATCGCGGGGGACGCGGCCCTCGCCCCGTCCCAGGTCTCGAAGGACGGCACGACCTCGTGGTCATGCGGCGGCACCCCCGCTCCCGCCGGGACCGACGTCGTCACCACGGACGGGATCCGGCTCGCGGGCTGGTACGTCCCGGCGGCGAGCGGCGCCGGAGCCAGCGCACCGACGCTCCTCTTCGTCCACGGCTGGAAGGACGGCAAGTCCGGGATGCTGCCGTTCGCGGAGCCCCTCCACCAGGATTACAACCTCGTCCTGTTCGACCTCCGGAACAACGGCCAGAGCAGCGGCGATCTGACCTCGATGGGCCTCTGGGAGCAGCGCGACGTGACCCGGATGCTCGATTGGGTCGCGACCGCGAAGAAGCCGTCGTGGATCGGGGTCGTCGGGAACTCGATGGGTGCCGCGACGGCGCTCGCCGTGGCGGCCGGCGACCAGCGGGTCCGCGCTCTGATCCTCGACTCGGTTCACGCCGACGTCGTGACCTCCTTCGGCAACGCGATGGAGGAGGACTTCGGCTTCCCGGGCGGTCCCGCCGCGTGGGTGCTGACGCAGGGCGTCTCGATGCAGGTCGGCGGCGACATCACGAGCACGGACCCAATCCGGTACATCGGGAAGCTCGGCGACCGGCCGGTCCTCCTCACGGCCGGCGCGGCCGACCAGGTCGACCCACCGGCGGAGGCGACCGAGCGCAACGTCCGGGCCGCGCTCGAGGCCGGCGTCCCGGTGCAGGTCGCGTACTGCCAGGGTGCCCGCCACGGCAAGGTCATCGTGAAGTGCGCGAAGGACTGGTCCAGCTGGGCGACGTCGTTCTTCGAGATGGCGCGGAGCCAATAGGCTGGAGGGCGAAGTGGGGGACGGGCCGACTTGCGGGCGGTTCTCCGCCTCGAAGCTCGGGGGGGGCTGACCACGTGGCGGAGGTTGGCCCGGTGATCGGGCTTCTCGACGTCCCCGGCGTCGATGGTCGCCCGGCGAGCGCCGGTGCCGAGGCGGAGCAGATAATGAAGAGGCTCGCGCCCACGCTCGGCCGCATGCACGGGCAAGGGAACAATGGCCCGAAGAGATCCGATTGCCGCCCGACAACCTGTGCCCAGCGTTGGAGCTTCTCCCGCTGCCCGTCGCCCTCCCGACGCGCCCGAGCCCCGCGCTCCCCTCGTCGCGACGAAGCTCCGGGCACCGGCCTCGGTCCCGGCGTACCGGGAGCGTCCGCGGCTCAGCGCGGCCCTCGACCGCGGCCTCGATGACAGCGCCCGCCTGACGATCCTGTCCGCTCCGCCCGGATATGGCAAGACCGCGGCGCTCGCCGGGTGGCTGGAGTCGCGAGGCCTCGCCCACGCCTGGCTCTCGCTCGACCCGGCCGACAACGACCTCGCCCGATTCGTCCGCTACCTCGTCGCGGCGCTCGGGTCGGTCCGGCCGGGAGCTGGCGTGGCAACGGCGGACCTGTTCGGTCCCGGGGCGAGCCCGGGTCCCGATCTCGTCGGCGCAACGCTCCTCGAGGAGCTGGAGGCCAGCGACGACCCCTTCCTGCTCGTGCTCGATGACTATCACGCCATCAGCGCCGACTCGATCCATCGCCTGGTCCGCTTCCTGGTCGAGCACGGGCCGCCCTTCGCCCACCTCGTCCTGCTCACGCGCGAGGACCCGCCGCTCCCGCTGGCCCGCCTGCGGGCCCACCGGCGGCTCGTCGAGCTGCGGGCCGACGACCTGTGCTGCACCGCCGAGGAGGCGTCGTCCTACCTCGACGCCGTGGGCATCTCGCTCGAGCCCGGGCTCGTCGAGCGCCTCGCCGCGCGAACCGAGGGCTGGATCGCCGGCCTCCAGCTGGCGGCCATCTCCCTGCGCGATCGGCCCGACCCGACCGCGATGATCGAAGCGTTCGCCGGCAGCCAGCGGTTCGTCCTCGACTACCTCGCCGACGAGGTCCTCGGACGGGTCGACCCCGACCTGCGCTCGTTCCTGGTGCAGACCTCGATCGCGGAGCGCTTCGACGTCGAGCTCTGCCGCGAGCTGACCGGTCGCGAGGACGCCGAGGCGCTCGTCGAGCGGGCAGAGCGGGCCAACCTGTTCCTCGTCCCGCTTGATCTCGAGCGGCGCTGGTACCGGTTTCACGGCCTGTTCGCCGACTACCTGCGCGCCCAGCTCACCGACCACGAGAGAGCGACTCTTCACGAGCGGGCGGCCGCCCACCTCGAGCGGATGGGGCTCGAGCCCGAAGCGATCGAGCACGCTCTTGCCGCCGGCTCGGTCGATCGCGCCGTCCGCCTCGTCGAACGCGCGGCGCGCCCAGCTTTCGAGGCAGGCGAGCTCTCGACCCTCCTCGGCTGGCTCGATGCCCTCCCAGCGGAGCGCGTCGCCGCCAGCGGCGAGCTCGTCTCGCTGCAGGCATGGGCGCTCTTCGAGACCGGCCAGGTTGGAGCCGCCGTGATCCTCGCCCAGCGTCACCTCGCCTCGTCGGCAGACCGTGGTCCCGCCGAGGGGCGCCTGCTCACGCTCCGGGCGCTCATGGAAACCGTGACCGGCTCGGATGCAGAGAGCCTGGCGCTCGAGGGGCTCGAGCTGGTGGGCGACGATCCGCTCTTCCGCTCCTTGGGGCTCCTGGCCGCAGGACTTGCAACGCTCGCGCGCGGGGGATATGTGGCGGCCGTTGAGATCCTGCGGGCGGGGTATGAGACAGCGCTCCTGACAGGCAACCCGACGGCCGTCCTGCCGGCGGTCAGTCCACTCGGCCAGGCCCTTGCCTTGGCCGGCCTCCGCGGCGAGGCGGAGACGATCTGCCGCACGGTCCTCGCGCAGCAGGCCGACGGGCAGGGCAAGCCGCGGCTGATCGCCTGGCCGGCCCGGGTGGTGCTCGGCATCGTCCGCTACGAAGCCAACGACCTCGTCGAGGCCCGTCGCGAGCTCGAGGCGGGGTTCGAGGCAGCGCGCCAGATGGGGGTCGGCCGCCCTGTCCTCGGCTGGGCGATCTCGTACCTCGCCCTGGTTCGTCTCGCCTGCGGTGACCAGGACGGTGCGTTCGAGGCGCTGCGCACCAGCCAGCGCGACCTTCGGACGACCGGCATGGCCCTCCCCGGGCAGGCCGGCGAAATCGAGGCCCGGCTCCTCCTCCAGCTGGGCGATGTTCCCAGCGCCGCGCGCTGGGCCGACCGGGCGAGCCCGGAGGCGCCGCCAGGGTCGCCGCTGTGGGAGGTCCTGCGCCGTTCGATGGACGTCACGATCGCCCGCGTTCGTCTTGCCCAGGGC
>Ga0209014_10001233_pt1 | contig 15149 bp, 15 predicted proteins | sample BarGraNGADG00212_FD_184491 | JGI IMG/M metagenome (GOLD analysis project Ga0209014, IMG submission 184491) | Arctic peat soil microbial communities from Barrow, Alaska - Barrow Graham LP Ref core NGADG0002-212 (SPAdes) (version 2) | ecosystem: Environmental > Terrestrial > Soil > Wetlands >...
TCTGGGTGATCGTCCTCTCAGACCACCTACCGATCGTCGCCTTGGTGAGCCATTACCCCACCAACGAGCTAATCGGACGCAGGCCCCTCCCGAAGCGCATTACTGCTTTGATCGTCCAAATGAATAGACGATCACATGCGGTATTAGCCACCCTTTCGGGCAGTTATTCCCCACTTCGGGGTAGGTCACCTACGCGTTACTCAGCCGTCCGCCACTAGCCTTCAAGCAAGCTTGAAAGCTCGTTCGACTTGCATGTCTCATGCACGCCGCCAGCGTTTATCCTGAGCCAGGATCAAACTCTCCGACAAAGAACTGATCTTGCGATCAGCTCAAATGGTTCGGGGTTTGCCCGCTCGCACTAGCTGATTTCCTACCACTCTTCACTTGTTAAGGTGCAGCGCCCGTGCCCTTTTCCGGCACCCGGCACAGCCGCACATTGTGACGGAGTCACAGGTGGGCCGTCAAGGCGACGGCGAAGGTTGGTCAGGCTCCGGGTTGGTGGAGCCCGGGCCGCCTGGCGGCGGCCGCGAACCAGAACAATAGCACGATCGCGGGAAGGTGCACAAGCGGTGTGTACGCCTCGACGCCAGGCGGCCCGCAGGGCGTGGACGGTCCCCGAGGAGCTAGATCGGCCCTTCCTGGACGAGCAGGATGAACGCGGCACCGCATAGGAACGAAACGAGCGCGAGCATGACTGACCCTGGCTCGCCCATGGCGACCGCGACGAAGTAGACGATCGCGCCCAGCACGACGGCGATGACCGGCTTGATCAGCCGCAGCAGCATCTCGGCGATGAGGTTGCTCATCGCTCGGCTACCTCGAACTCGCGCCGGCCCTGCATGGCACGCACGAGGGTCACCTCATCCGCATACTCGAGGTCGCCGCCGACGGGAATGCCGCGCGCGATCCGGGTTATAGAGGTCACGTCGTTCCCGAGCCGCTCAGCGAGGTACATCGCCGTCGCCTCACCTTCGAGCGTCGGGTTGGTGGCCAGCACGACCTCGTCGTATGGCTCGCCCTCGCGGCAGCGCTGCGCAGCTCGGTCGAGCAGCTCGCGCACGCGCAGCCGGTCGGGGCCGATGCCGTCCATCGGCGAGATCGCGCCGTGGAGCACATGGTAGCGGCCATGAAAGGCGCCCGTGCGCTCCAGCGCGAGGACGTCGAGCGGCTCTTCGACGACGCACACGCGACGATCGTCGCGAGAGGGGTCAGCACAGATCGGGCACAGTGGCCCGGTCGAGATGTTGAAACACGACTCGCAGTACATGACCTCTTCGCGAATGGCGATGAGGGCCGCGGCGAGCATGCGTGCCTCGCCCTCTGGCGCGCGAAGAATGTGGTACGTCAGCCGTTGAGCCGTCTTGGGTCCGATGCCGGGCAGACGCGCGAGGGCTTCGATCAGTCGGGAGACCGGCTCGATGAGCGCGGACACGACCTAGACGATGCCCGGGATGCGCAGGCCGCCGGTCACGCGCGCCATCTTTTCCTCGGCCACCTGCTTGACCCGGTTGAGCCCGTCATTGACCGCGACGATGACCAGGTCCTGGAGCATCTCGACGTCGTCCGGATCGACGACGTCCTTGCTGATCGTCACGCTGACGAGCTGGCCGTGACCGGTGACCGTGGCCGTGACCGCCCCGCCGCCAGCCGTACCGTCGACGGTGAGAGCGTCGAGCTCGGCCTGGACGCGTGCCATCTCGGCCTGCATCTGCTGGGCCATCTTGGCCATGTTTCCGAACGACACGCGAACCTCCTCTGCGTTACTCGACTTCGGCGACGTCGAGCAGATCTTCCTGGAACACGCGTCGTGCCTGCTCGACGAGATCGGGCGCCGGAGTCGCGGCGACGAGCTCAACGTTTGACGTGACGCAGTGAACCGCGACTGCGCGGCCAAGGACTTCGCCGATGCCGGCCTCGAACGCCGCCCGCTTGCGCTCCGCGTTCTCGCGCAGGAAACCCTTGTTCTCGGGAAAGCCCAGCACGATCGTCGCGCCGTGGACCTCGACCGGCCGGCACGCCTCGATGAGTGGCTTGTTGGCCGGGTTCTGGCCGATCCGGGCGACGATCTCGCTCCACGCGCCGAGGACCGCGTCCAGCTCACCTTGTGGAGCCGAAGACTCAGGCGGTGCGGCGATCGGCGCCACGGCTTCGGGTTGAACCGGGATTGCCCTTGGCTCCGCCGGGCGAGTTGGAGGCGCTGGAGCCGGCCGACTCGGAGCCGTCGGTTTGGCCTGCGTGACCACAGGTGCCCGGGCGGCGGTCGGAATCGGGTCCAACACTGCCAGCTCGAGCTGGAGTCGGTAGCCACCAGCCGCACCGCGGTTGATGTCCAGCCCCGCGAGCCGGCGGGCGGCGCGCGCGAGCCTGGCCGACTGATCGGCCGCACGGCTGCCCTGCGTCAGCGATTCGACGAGCAGCTCGCGCAGTCTGGCGACCACCTGGTCGGCAAAGGCGACCAGGTCGCGGCCGTCGGCCTCGAGCTGGTCGAGCAGACGAATGCCGTCGAGCGCGTCGCCACCGGCAAGCGCTAACACGAAGCGCTCCACGCTGTCGCGGTCGGCGAGACCAAGCAGGTCGCGCACGGTATCCGCGTCGATTTCCTCAACGCCGCTCGAGATGACCTGGTCGAGCATCGACTCGGCGTCACGCATACCGCCTGCCGCGCGCTGCGCGATGAGCTCGAGCGCCTCATCTGTGACGGACCGCCCGTCAGCCTCCGCGATGCGTCGCAGCTTGCCGCGAATCTGGCCCTCCGGCAGCGGCCGGAAGGTAAAGCGCTGAAGGCGCGACACGACCGCCGGGCGAATCCCGGACGGGTCGGTCGTGCAGAAGATGAACAGCACGTCTGGCGGCGGCTCCTCGAGCGTCTTGAGCAGCACGTCCCAGCCTTCCTTGATGCGCTGGACCTCGTCGATGATGAAGACTTTCCGCTTCAGGTCCGCGGGTGCGGTGTAGACGCGCGGCAGCAGCTCGCGCATGTCGTCGACGCGGTTGTTGCTGGCCGCGTCGAGCTCGACGACGTCGAGCGCCCTCCCCTCGCGGATCGCGACGCAGTTGGGGCACGTGTCGTCTGGTTCGCCGTCGACCGCGTTCAGGCAGTTGACCGCCTTGGCCACGATCCGGGCAGTGGAGGTCTTGCCCGTGCCCCGCGGCCCGACGAAGAGCAGGCCGTGGCTCAGGCGGTCGAGACGCACCGCGTTGCGCAGTGTCTCGACGATCGCGTCCTGGGCGATGACCGCGGCAAACGTCTGCGACCGCCAGCGTCGATAGAGCGCCTGGTGCTGGCCGAGCTCGGTCGGCTGAGCGGGCGTTTGGGAGAGTGTCTGGGCCACTGACGGCAGTTTAGAGCCGGCCGCTCAGAGCCGACCGTTCAGGAACCACGTCGGCAGCTCGCCCTTGCCCTTGAGATCGACCGCGCCGCGCGGCTCGAGCGCAAAGCGACCTTCGAGCGCGGCCGCAACCGGTTCCGAGACATGGATCCGCCCGGGCAGCGACGTCGTCTCGAGCCGGCTCGCGACATTGACCGTGTCGCCCCACACGTCGTAGGCGAACTTGCGCGTGCCGATGATGCCGGCCACGACTGGACCTGCGTGGATGCCGATGCGCATTGCCCAGCGCGAGCGAGCCTCGCCCAGCGCGTCGAGCATGTCGAGCGCGAGCTCCGCCGCGGCCACGACCGACTCCTGAGCATCGCCCTGCGGCGACCGATCAAGGCCCGCCACGGCCATGTACGCGTCGCCGATCGTCTTGATCTTCTCGACGCCACGCGCCGCGCAGGCGTCGTCGAAGCGCGTGAACAGGTCATTGAGCTCGGCCACGAGATCGCCGGCGCTCAGCTGCGCGGCGCTCGACGTGAACGCCACGAGGTCGGTCATCAGCACTACCACTTCGTCATGGCGATCCGCGATATGCGTCTCGCCTGCGTCGAGGCGGGCAACGATGCGTTCCGGAAGCACGTTGAGCAGCAGCTCGTGCGAGCGCTGGCGCTCCACCTCGAGATCGTCCATCAGCCGGCTGAGCAGCGTCGCGTTCGCGTCGCGGATCCGTTCGACCTGTTCGAGCGTTGCCTCGAGCCGCCTGATCCGGCGCTCGAGCCGCGCATTGCCCCTGGAGCTCTCGTCGTCCAAGGTCGGATCCGCCTCAGCTTCCCAGGAGCAACGTCACGAATGTCTCGTTCAGGAAGTGGCTCTCGGCCGCTGCGCCAGTCGGCGCGATCTCGCCGATGCAGTACATGCCCGCGATCGGTATCGACGGCGGCAGGATCTCGCGTGCCGCGGCGAGCTCCAGCCCCGTGCGCGTGCCGAGCATGTACTTGCGCACGGCACACGAGAACATGAGTGCCGCCTGCGGCGCGACGCCGGCCGGAAATGCCTCACGAGCGCGCTCGACCGCGGCCCCGGCGGCCTTGAGCATCTCGTCGGGGCTTGTCGTCGTCAGCTGCACGCTCGCGCCAACCGGCACTTCGCCCGGAATCCGCAGACCACCCTGTTCGTCGGTCGACAGGGCGACGCGCAGGTACCAATCGTCCGTGCCAGGATCCCGGAACGCGAGCGGGTTACCGTACGTGGCACCACTCATGTCCAGGTAGGCGCTAGCCCAGGCGACGGCAGGCTGGCCGTCGATCTCCTTGATCACGCTGTAGCCGGCGGCCGTGACGGTTCCGCGCGGGCCGAGGATGCGCCAGCCCGTCCCGACAGACGTCGAGAAGGACAAAGGACCCGCAACTAGCAGGACGACGACGCCCTTCGCGCTCAACCGTTCATTGCGGAACTGGTACGTGGGCTGGTCACCACCGAGCTCCTGACGGCCAGCCGCCCCGCCCACGATAAGCACGTCGTCCGCCAGCTCGTCGCGCAACGCGCTGATAACGCGTTGGGCGTTGATGCCCTCTGTCAGCACGATGCACAAGCGAGGATCCTGGGTCAGTTCGGCGCGAGCCTGTGCGACGGCGTTGCGGGCGGCGGACTTCGGGTCCGAATCGACGCCGACACCCATGCCCGCGGCGAGCTCGAGGTTGTCGCTGGCGAAGACCGCCAGGGCAACGGAATCCTCGAGATACCCGGCGATGCTCGACATCTCGGCCGCTGACGTGGCGCCAACGATGTCGATGCCCGGGAAGGCGCGCCGAACGCGCTCGACAAGCGATTGATCGAAGCTGTCGAAGGCGGCGAAGAGGATCGCGGCGCGCGGCGCGGCGTCGCCGAGCTGCGCCTTTGCCTGCGCGATCGCGTCGTCTATCGCCGCCGCCGGATCGACGTCGTCGCTCTGGCCGACCGCCATCTTGAGCATCGCAGCCCTCGTCCCCGAGATTGAGCTAATTGCCGTGCACCCACCGTCGACCGGAGACGGCCGCGTGCCCAACGAAGAGATCAACTCGGACCAGGCCGATCCGCGGCACCCGGCGATCAGCGTTTATCGCTGCTTCCTTCCGGACCTGACGAGGTTCACACGTCGCCGCTGCGCGGGACCCGATCCTCAACGTCGATCTCCCCGTCGGCATCCGCGAACGCGGGCCTCGGGTGGGAATTCAGCCCTGCTGGAGCGGATTGCAGGTACAGGGCACCGCTAGTTCCCCGCCTAGCACGGCGCGCCGATTCTACAGGTGGATCAGACAGCGACCCGTGGATACAGGCGCGCGGCGATGAGCATGAGCACGATCACCCAGATTGAAAGAACGCCGAAGTCCAGGGCGATGGCGGCGGGGTCAATGTCGGGCGTCACCATCAGCGCCCGCGTCGCACCAACCATGTAGGTCAGTGGGTTAACGGCCGAGATTGCCTGGAGCCAGCTCGGCATCAGCGCGACCGGATAGATCGCACTGCTGGCGAAGAAGAGGGGCATCGTCATCAGCTGCCCGAAGCCCATCACGCGATCGCGGTTCTTGATCAACGCGGCGATCGACAGCGAGAACATCGCGAAGGCGCCCGAGCCCAGGATGACCGCCAGCGCAACACCGACGATGCGCAGCGGATCGAGGAGGACGTGGACGCCGATGAGCAGCGCGACCACGTAGACGATGAAGGCCTGGGTCAGCGCGCGGAGACCGGCAGCCAGAGCCTTGCCGGCAACGAGGGCCGTGCGCGAGGCGGGGCTGACCAGGTAGCGCTGGACGATACCTAGGTCGCGCTCCCAGACGACGGTTATGCCGTAGAAGATGGCCGAGAAGAGCGCGCTCTGGGCGAGGACGCCCGGGGCGAGGAAGTCGAGGTAGGGCAGGTTGCCTGTTGGGATGGCGCGGGCGGCGGACATGACCTCGCCGAAGATGAGCAGCCACAGCACCGGCTGAACCGCACGCTGCACGAGCTCATATGGGTCGTGCAGGACCTTGCGAATTTCGATGTCGGCGATGGCCGCCGTATCGATCAGGAATGTGCCGAACCTGGTGGGGCTAACCCACGCGACGGGCCGTGCGGCGGGCGCGAGCGACCTCACCGTATGTACCTCCCTCTTCGAGTTTGCTGCCCGCGAGATGGGTAAAGACATCGCCGAGCGTTGCGTCGGGCCCGATCGTCGCCTTGAGCTCTTCCGGACTGCCTTCGCCTGCGATGACGCCCTGGTGCATGATCGCGATCCGATCGCACAGCTCGTCGGCCTCCTCCATGTAGTGGGTCGTCAGGAGGACGGTCGTGTTGGTCGACTCCTGCATCTCGCGCAGGTGGTCCCAGAGGGTTTCGCGGGCGATCGGGTCGAGCCCCAGCGTCGGTTCGTCGAGGAACAGCACGTGCGGCTTGTGGAGCATCGCGGCTGCCATCTCAAGACGCCGGATCATGCCGCCCGAGTAGGTGCGCACCAGTCGATTGGCCGCGTCGCTCAAGCCGAAATCGCTGAGCGCGCTCGCGATCAGATCGCGTCGTTCCCCCCTCGGCAGGTGATACAGCCGCGCCGACGCGAGCAGGTTCTCGTAGCCCGACAGCGAGCCGTCCGTGGACAGCAGCTGAGGGACGTAGCCGATCGACTGGCGCACCTGCTCGGCCTCGTGGACGACGTCGTAGCCGGCAACGATGGCGGTGCCCGATGTCGGCGGCAGGAGCGTGGTCAGCATCCGGATGGTGGTCGTCTTGCCGGCACCGTTGGGCCCGAGCAGGCCGAAGATCATGCCCGTTTGCACGGTCAGGTTAAGCGCGTCGACGGCGGTCAGGGTGCCGAAGGTCTTGGCCAGGTTGATCGTCTCGACGGCAGACGTCATCGTGGCTCCTCGGGCAGCGCGCGCAGGATGCGCAGCGCATCGTTGAGCGTGGCCAACTCTTCCTGCGATAGCCCCGCGAGGCGCGCCGTCATATGGTCGCGTGCGGCCGAAAGGGCATGATCGCGGCGCGCCTGGCCAGCGGCGGTGACCGTCAGCTTGATGCGCCGGCGCTCAGCAGGATCTGTCTCGCGCACAACCAGTCCATCGCGCACCAGGCGGTCGACGAGTCCAGACGCGCCGGTCAGCCCGATGCCGAGGTGCTCCGCGAGGTTCGAGAGGTTCGTCTCCGGGTGACGGCCGATGAACAGGAGGGCGCGCATCTGCGGCACGGTCAGCGACGGCGCGGCGACCGCGCGCATCTCGCGCCGAATGCCGCGCATCACACCCGGCACTGTCTCGAGGACGGCCGTGGCGACGTCGGCAGGAGCGTTTGGGGCGACAGACACTACGCTTGGAGAACTGTTCGTGCTGCGAAGTGTAGCGCGGCGCGCCGTAGCCCGGTACTGCTACAGGATTACTCCCTCTGCGGGTTATCCGTCCGCCGGCTATGACCGGTCAGAACCAATCCGGGGCCCGGGCCGACGTTTCACTCGATAAGCGGCGCATCCGTCCGCCGACAACAAGTGTGGGCTCGCAATCGGAGCCCTTCGCGACCAATTGAGCTCCAGGGGACCGATTGGCCGGACGGATCACCCGCTTTGCGAGTAAACCGCGCCACCTAGGTTGGAAGGTGGCGATCTCGGGCGACTGTGGCGGAGAGGGAGGGATTCGAACCCTCGATGGGTTGCCCCATACGGCATTTCCAGTGCCGCGCCCTAGGCCTCTAGGCGACCTCTCCGTCGGGTCAGAGGTGAACTATCTGTGAGGAAGTGGCGGAGAGGGTGGGATTCGAACCCACGGTGCTTGCGCACACCGCTTTTCGAGAGCGGCACCTTCAACCACTCGGACACCTCTCCGCGAGAGAGCATAGCAAGCGACCGCGGCCCGGCCGCCGGAACGGCCGTCAGGCGCGCGCGACCGGCGCTCGCAAGGCTGCGCGCGCGCCGTCACTCATCTCGGTCGCTTCGCGCTGCATGATCCCGGACACGACCTCGAGACGGCGCGGCAGCAACTTGCCGGTGGTCAGTTGCACGGCCGAGCCGCACGCCCCACCAGTCGCGTCGGGCATGGCGTAGACGACGCCGTCGACGTCCGATTCGAGCAACGCACCGACACACATCGTGCACGGTTCGACCGCCGTGAAAACGACGACGCCCGACAGGTCGGACCGTCCGAGCCGGCGCGCGGCCTCGCGTATGACAACCATGACCGAATGGGCAGTCGGATCGCCGGCCGTGACGACCTGGCTGTGGCCGCGGGCGACGAGCGCCTCGTCGAGGACCGCGACGGCGCCGTCGGCCGTCTCACCCGCCGCGGCCGCCGCACGCGCCTCGGACAGGGCGGCACCCATGTACAGCTCGTAATTCACGCGCCGATCGTACATCGGGGGCCAGTGGCTCAATCGCGGTGCAATGCGCCACAATTAATGTTGTCTGAAATGAGCCGTGCACATCGCGTGTCTTTGCCGCGCCTCGCGCTGATCGTCGCGGGGGGAATCGGCGCCGGTCTGGTCGTCGCCCTCGCGGCTATCGGTACCCGGAATTTCTCCGTGGGCAGCCTCGATGCCGGCCAGGATGCATTTGCCTATTGGCACGCCACCCACACGGCGACTCCGTACGGTGCCGACGCCGGCATCTGGGGCGCCTATCTCTATTCGCCCGCGTTCCTTCAGATCCTGAGCCCGATCCTGGCCCTCCCGTGGCCGATCTTCTTCGGTATCTGGACCGGAATCATGATGGCCGCCCTCTTGTTGCTGACCGGGCCGGTGCTGCTCATCCTGGCGCTGCCCGTCGCCTTCTTCGAGATCTGGGGCGGAAACATTCACATCCTGCTCGCCCTCGCCATCGTCGTCGGCTTCCGCCGGCCGGCAGCATGGTCGTTCGTGCTTTTGACCAAGGTCACGCCGGGCGTCGGCCTGATCTGGTTCGCCGTCCGGCGCGAATGGCGCTCACTGGCTGTCGCGCTGGGCGCGACGGTCGCCGTGGCCGGAGTTTCGTTGGTGATCAACCCCGGCCTGTGGCAGTCGTGGATCGACCTCCTGCTGCGTGAGGCGGGCGGCACGGCATCGAACGGCCATATCCCGATCCCGTTGCTCTACCGCCTACCGTTCGCGATCATCCTCGCCATCTACGCCGCCCGCACCGACCGCAAGTGGCTTGTCCCGGTCGTGGCGTTCTTGGCCATGCCGGTGCTGTGGTGGGGCAGTGTGACCGTGCTCATCGGCTGCATCGCCATCGAGCGCGAGCGCCTGGAGCTGATCGTGCTGGCGTGCATCCACTCGGGCGTCGCCTGGTCGCGCCAGCGCTTTGCCGGCTCGACCGCGCTGGATCACGGCCCCGGAGGTCTGGGGGTCTAGCTCAACCCGATTCTGTGACTCCCGTTAGAGTCGCCCGACCCACGAACTCCTGAAGGAAAAGCCATGTCCGCTGCCGCCGAATCCGCCGTGCCCGGCACCGCCCTGAGCCAGCGCGCCAAGCTCGAGATTCTCTTCGCGACGCTGCTCGCGCTGTTCATGTTCGCGCTCGACCAGACGGTCGTCGGCACAGCGCTGCCGCGCATCGTCACCGAGCTGCACGGCGACCAGCTGTACACGTGGGCGATCACGATCTACCTGCTGACGTCGACGATCAGCGGACCGATCTACGGCAAGCTGTCGGACCTCTTCGGGCGGCGGCCGATCTTCATCTGGGCCGTCGGCCTGTTCCTGGTCGCATCCGTGGGCGCGGCGCTGTCGCAGGAGATGTGGCAGTTCATCCTGTTCCGCGGCCTGCAGGGCCTGGGCGGTGGCGCGGTCTTCCCGCTCGCGTTCGCGGTGCTGGCCGACCTGTACACGCCCGTCGAGCGCGGCAAGTACGCCGGGCTTTTCGGCGCCGTGTTCGGCCTGTCGTCGATCATCGGCCCGGCGATCGGCGGCCTGATCACGGACAACTTCGGCTGGCACTGGATCTTCCTGGTCAACCTACCGATCGGCCTCATTTCGCTCTACTTCATCTTCCGTCTGCTGCCGCCGATCAAGCACCCGGAGGCGGCGCGCGACATCGACTACGTCGGCGCGGCCCTGTTCACGGCGGCTCTGGCACCGTTCCTGGTCGGGCTCACCAACCGTCAGTCGGCCGACTGGACCGATCCGTGGGTGGGCGGGCTGATGGCCGTCGGCGCCGTCTTCGCCGCCGTGTTCCTGTGGTGGGAATCGCGCGTCGAGGAACCGATCATCTACCTGTCACTGCTGCGCATTCGCACCTTCACGATCTCCGTGTCGGCGATGTTCCTGGCGGCATTCGGCTTCTTCAGCGCCGTCGTCTTCCTGCCGCGCTGGTTCCAGGTCGTGCAAGGCGCGAGCGCGACGGAGTCGGGCTACAACCTGCTGCCACTGCTTGCGGCGTTGATCGTCAGCGCCACGCTGTCAGGCCAGATCGTCGCCCGGACGCATCACTACAAGGTCCTGATCTTCGGCTCGCTCGTGCTCCTCGGCGTCGGCCTGTTCCTGATGACGAACCTGCGCGCCGACACCGACCGCCTCGTGCTGTGGGGCTGGATGATCATCGCCGGACTGGGCATCGGCCCGTCCTTCGCCGTGTTCACGCTGATCGTCCAGAACGCGGTTCCCGTGCATCGCATCGGCGTCGCCTCGAGCAGCCTGACGTTCTTCCAGCAGATCGGCGGAACCGTCGGACTGACCATCGCGGGCACGATCTTTGCCGGCCGGCTGACGACCGAGATTCCGACACAGCTCGTCGCGAATGGCGTGCCGCCGCAGATCGTCAGCCAGTTCCAATCGGGCGCCGCGTCATTCGACCTGACCGGCACCGGCGACCTGGGGGCGCGCATCCTGGCCGCGACGCCGCCGCAGTTCCAGTCCTTCGTCCAGCCGTACATCACGAACATCGTCAGCGCGATTCACGAAGGGATCGCGATCGCCATCGCGAACTCGTTCCTGTTCGGGCTCGTTGGAGCTTTCGTCGCCGCGGCGGCGACGTTGCTGCTCAAGGAAGTCCCGCTGCGGTCGACCTTCGAGATGGCGCCCGAGGAGATGCCCGCGGACATCAACCGAGATCACATCCCCGCACCGGATTCCAACGCGCCAGCCGGCGCCTAGCGGCCAGCGGCCAACGTCATGGGGCCCCAAGGGAGTTGGCGCGCCCGGTGGGAGCCACGCACCGGATAGCCATACCGATCCTGAGTGAGCTGCGCCCAAACAGAGTTTTGAGAGTTACGAGAGCCAGACAAAGAATGGCGAAGTAACCACTCTGAGTGGTGTCTTTCGCCCGCAGAACTTGCGCTGACGGCCGGGTTCTGGTAAATATCAGAACTAGACGACGGGTCGCCGATGAGCGGCCCGCTCAGATCTTGGCGGGTCGAAGCCGCACTAGACAACGGCCGACGGTCTCACCGCGGAATCCCCGCGCTTGGGCCGGACGGTCGTTCGCCGTTTCCTGGACGTGAGGCGTAGTTGTCGAGGAGGGCGATCGTGGCGACCAACCAACAACGAGCGATATCCGCTTCCAACATTGGCTCCGCGCCGCGCTCCTGAAGTACCCCGAGACCGCGAGCCGCATCTTTGGCCACACCACTGGCCAGGAAAAGAGCGATCTGCAACAGGGGATCCCATCCCTCAAGGTCGGCCTCGCGGCTGGCCTCTGGAACCGCTCGTTAGCGGCCGGTGACGCGGAGTCTGCCGCCTACGCGACGGTTTTTCGCACCGAGGCGCACGCCTTCGGCTGGAAGGACGGGAAGGTACAGGGCGTCGGCGAGCACGACGACACGATCGTGAGCTGGTGGCTAGCCGACCGGGCAGCCCGTCTGTTCGAGGCGTTCATGATGGCGCGGCCAACTAACGAGATCATCACGATGGAAGACCTCGGCATCCAGCGGGTCAAGATCGGCGACGATATCTAGCTCTGGGGTAGTCGCGTCAGCACGTAGGGTCGAGACCACTAGATGTAGTGGTCGGCCTCGTTGCTATCGACGCAGCTTCCGGAGGCTTGCCGCAGACAAGCCGATGACCGGCAGCATCAATGCTGCGAGGAAGCGCGACCACCGGGTCGAGCGGGAGCTGCGAAAAATCGTTTGGGGCGATGGTCGTCACGGGAGGTCAATGGTACCGGCGCGCGGCCCCAGGCGAGGTACTCGGCAGTCGGTCCGAAGCAGCTCGCCGACTAGGTACCCACATCGACGAGACGGAAGACGTGGCGCGCCCCGGAGATGCCCTTCAACTCGTGCGTCCCTGCATCCTCGAGGATCAGACCGGAGCCCTCGAGCAACTCGCTCGTCGTCGACGAGAGGAGCACCTCGTCAGGGCCGGCGAGCGAGAGGATCCGGGCAGCCGCGTGGACCGCGATGCCCCGGGCGTCTCCGCCCGAGAATTCGACTTCGCCCGTATGGACGCCGACGCGGATGTGCAGGTCGAGGCCGCGGGCCGATCGTGTCATCGCCGCAGCACAACGGACGGCGCGAGTGGCACTGTCGAAGATGGCCAGGAACCCGTCGCCAGTCGTCTTGACCTCGCGGCCTCGGTACACGTTCAACTCTTCCCGGAGGCGGGCGTTGTGGGCCGCCAGCAGGGCATGCCAGGCCTCGTCTCCCATCCGTTCAAGGGTCGCGGTCGAGTCGACGATGTCCGTGAACATGACCGTTGCCAGAGCACGCTCACCCGCCTCACCAAGCGCGGCACGTTGCGCGCGAGCGCTGCCACTCCAGTCGAGGCTCACCCAGGGCTCATCGCCCAACACCCACTTGTCGTGACCCGGCGGGACCTCGAAGACGGCGTTCGGCCCGATGTCGAGCGTCTCGCCGTCGTCCATGACGATGCGCAGTGCGCCGGAGATCGTGTACCCGAGATGACGCATCTGGCAGCTCCGCGTCCCGATCATCGGCCCCATGTCCGTCGACCAGCGCCAGCCAGGCTCGAAGATGCAGTGGCCGACCGTCGCATCGTCCAGGCCGACCGTCTCGAAGCGCACCTTCGGCATCGTGTGCACGGCATCGGGAGTCGCGAAGTTCTTTGACTGCAGGCGGGGCATTTCGGTGACGCTCCATAGATGACGAGCGAACCAGGTGGCCGCATGATGCGCCTCCGCACATCGGCGGAAGATCAGGGCGTACTCAAGCTCGGACCCATTGACAGGTGGAGCTGGACGAAGTCTTGAGGCCTAATGGTCGTCGCGGGAGGTTCATGGTACCGGCGGCCGCGGCTACCCATCTGGAAGTGATCGGACTGTCGTCCAGACGTCGACGCCGACGTTCGGAGGCAGGGACATCGGCAACAACCGACGGCTGGAGTCTCGCCCGAGGTTGCTAGGCGCTGGAGTGGACCGTGGCCGTCTCGCCTGAACTCGGTGCACGCTTCCCCGAGCTGGCCGCCCCTCCCGCGCTCGCGAGCGGCACGCCCAGAGCATGACGGCCCCCGGGTAGAGTCGCAGCCTGATGCCTCCGGACGCGCCGTTCGATCCCGACAAGGACGACCCCTACGAGGCGCTAGGGGTCGGGCGGACCGCTTCGGCGGCGGAGATCCGGGAAGCCTGGGTGGCCCTCATCAAGCACACCCACTCGGACCGCGTGGGGGACGCTCTCTCGGACGAGGCCAAGCGAATCAACGCCGCTTACATCGAATTGCGAGTCACAACGCCGACGGCAATGGAACAGAGCGCTGGTTCGCAGTCTGTGCCTGGCCGTCGTCGGCCGGGGTAGTGCTCCGCGAACGATGATCGCCGCGCGCCGCTCGGCCTGGACTGCTACTCACACCAGCCCGCCTTTCTTGTCAGGTATCGGGGCCGAGCCTCGCACGCGACCCGGCCCCAGAAAGGGCGCAGCGGTCGGCACTTCGCCGGCGCCGCGTGGTCAAGAGTCAGCGGTGTAGGAAGAAAACGCCGGGGAAACGCTGCCGCCGAACGGCGGACACTTCCTCGTCGTCCAACCCGTCCGCGACGAACATCTCGGGGTGCGCGACGGCCGCGGGATGCGACCGTCGCAGGCGGGAGCCGGCGAGGACGGTGCTGTCCTGACCGTCTGCGCCCTTGCAGGCAAAGGAATCGAGCGCGCGGCCGGGCCGGCCGCTTCGGGCCGGAGCTAAAGGAGTCAAGCGCCCTATAGAGGTGGAATGAAAGAAGGTCGGCCAGGGTGAGAACGCTAACTGCGAGCCTGCTATGTCGACGTGGAGCCCTACCTCGCTGAACGCAGTGCCGAGGGGACGACCCTGCTCGCCTTCTACCACAACCAACTGCGCGACGCCGCCACCGCCGAATGCCTGGAGGGTGAGCGCGCGCAGCAGCGCAACGCCGCGTTGGCGAGCTACTTCCGCGACCGCTCGGATCCCAAGAATGACCGGAGCTGGACCGGCAAGTACGCCCGCGGCCTGAGCGAACTGCCCTTCCACCTGGCTGGCGCCGGCGATAAGCAGCAGTTGTACGAGACGCTGACCGACTTCACGTTCCTGGAGCTCAAGGCAAAGGAAGTCGCCGTCGCGGAGCACCCCGGGCCCGCCGGGGCCACGACTCGCACCTATGCCGGCGTCTACCAGCTCCAGGACGACTACGAGCTGGCCATCGCGGCGCTGGGTGGCGGCTCGGTGGGCGGCCGCAAGCCGCTCATTGTTACCGGAACGAACTTCGGCAAGGGGATGGTGTTGCGCTGCCCCTGGTGCAATGTGAGTTCACCCTTCAAGGTAGAGCGGCGGGCTTGCCCCAACTGCCAGGGCCCACTGCGCGTCAACTCATTCGTGGTGGGGAAGTAGGCGGCCACGATGACACAAGTCGTGCCCCTCAATCGACACGATCTGGTGATGGTGTGCGGTAGCGAAACCAGCCGAACAGGAGATGAGATTTGGCTGGAGGGGTACGATTTGCGTGGCCCCCGCTCCGCAACGTCG
>Ga0209014_10001236_pt1 | contig 15130 bp, 14 predicted proteins | sample BarGraNGADG00212_FD_184491 | JGI IMG/M metagenome (GOLD analysis project Ga0209014, IMG submission 184491) | Arctic peat soil microbial communities from Barrow, Alaska - Barrow Graham LP Ref core NGADG0002-212 (SPAdes) (version 2) | ecosystem: Environmental > Terrestrial > Soil > Wetlands >...
GCAGTGCGGGAAGCGGCAGGTGCGGTCGCGGGCCATAACGTGCTCCGCGAGAGCGGTGGGGGGCCGGTAGGTGGACCGGCCGTAGTCAACGAGTCGGCCGTGCTCGTCGGTGACCAGCCGCCGCCAGGTGCCGGACGGGTCCGGGGCCAACTGTCGGGCGAGAGCGGCGGGGATCGGGCCGACGCCGTCCAGGTCGCCGGGCTGCTCATCCACGCCGAGCAGGGTCGACAGAGCGACCGTGACCTGCACCGCCGGGCGGATGCGCTGCTGGGTAGGCAGTCGGGTGGACACCTGGCCGGCGAGGGCGTCGAGGCCGAGCTGGACCAGCGCGTCGGCGCGGCGCTGATCCGCGGTCCGCTGATCCGCCGCGCTGCTCGCGTCGCTGCTGGTTCCGGTTCCGGTGGGTTGTGTGGCATTGGCCAGGGCGGTGACGGCGGTCATCAGCGCGGCGGCGCCCTCGTGCGGGAGCAGGGCCCACAGTTCGCTGGTGCCCGGCCCGCAGGGGCGCAGCCATACCCCGACGCCGGGCCACGTCCTCGACCCGGACCTGCTCCTGGCTGCGTGGCGCGCAGGCCAGTACCGCCCGTGCCACGCAGCGCCGGAACGCCCCGACCGTCTGCCCGGCCGCGGCCGACAGCACCCGGTCCTGCACCGCCGCGGCCTCAACCTGCGTCAGCCCGTGCGTCTCGTCCAGCAGTGCGCGCGCGTGCAGGCCGCTGAGTTCGCCGCGTTCCAGCGCGGCCAGCGTCTGGGGCAACGCGCTGGTGAGCTTTCGGGCGTCCGCCAACCGAGCCCCGGCGCTGGCCGGTGAGATCCGCAACGCGCAGGCGATGTCCTCGCGGACCCAGGCCTTGTCATCCTCACCCGGCACACTTGGCCTCGACTCGGCATCAAGGGCGGCCATCAGCCGGTACTGGAAGGCCTGCAGCGCGGCGATGCGCCGCTCAGCGTCGGCCAGCGCGTCCAGTCGCTGGGCAGCGCTCAACCCAGCCGAATCACCTGCCAATACACCGTACATACGTACGATTCTAGGTCACCGCACGGACACGACCCCGTTGTCCACAAAGCCGGAACCGGCCGAACCCGTTCATCCACAGACCGAAGAAACCAGTTGCCAACCGCCCGGATGCCGGCACTCTCGCGTTGCGGCCGGCGCGCAGTCTGATGAGTCCGTCGATCTCGGTCGTCAGCACCTGGACGGCACGGCCTACGCGGTCAGGAGTAGCGGATCTTCACCGTGTCGGAGATGGGCAGCGACTGGCAGGCCAGCACATACCCCTCGTCGAGATCGGCTTGATCGAGGATCTCGTTCTTCAGCATCTTCAGCTCGCCCGAGTCGAGGATGCACGCGCAGGCCGAGCATGCCCCCTGCCTGCACGAGAACGGCGCGTCGAGGCCCTTCTCGAGCAGGAAGTCGAGCAGCTTGGTCTGGGTGGGCCAGTCGAACTGATGCGTGACGCCGTCCAGCTCGACCTCGAGCGCCGCGCTCGGGCCGCCGGTCGCGGCCGGCACGGGAGCGACGACGTCGAACGGATCCTCGTCCAGCGACTGGAACCGCTCGATGTGGATGCGTGACGGTGGCACCTGGAGCTCGCGCAGCACGTGGGTCACCGACTCCATGAACGGACTCGGGCCGCAGACGAACGACGTCGACGAGGTGTAGGGGGCAGCGAGCGCCTTGAGGTGGGAATGGCTCGGTAGACCCTGAACGGACTCGAGCCAGTGAACGACGTGCAGCCGCTCCGGATAGTCGGCCGCGAGTCTGCGCAGCTCACCGGCGAAGATCACCGACTTCTCGTGATGGTTCGCGTACACGAGCACGACCTGGCCGCTCCCGGTGGCCAGAGCGGACTTCAAGATCGAGAGAACGGGCGTGATTCCGCTGCCACCGGCGAACAACAGGAAGTCCTCGTCGAACGACCGCGGTGTGAACACCCCGGCCGGCGGCAGGCAGTCGAGCACGTCCCCAGGCTTCAGGCTGTCGTTGATCCAGTTCGAGCCGACACCGGACGGCACGCGCTTGACCGCGATCTGCATCGCGTCGTCGACGTGCGGTGAGCTGCACAACGAGTAGCACCGGGCCACCGGCCCTGACTCGCTGGGCAGACGGAGTGTCACGAACTGCCCTGGGCGATAGGTGAACCTGTCCGCGGCGTGCTCGGGCGGGTCGAGGACGACGGTGCACGCGTCGGCGGTCTCGGCGACCACCTCGCGCACCGTCACCTGCAAGTGCTTCGCCGCCGGCCCGTCAGGCATCGGGCACCGTCACCACTCCCGATGCGATCGCGTCGTCGATGCTCTGCCGAAGCGTGCCGCAACCGAGGATCTGCGCTCCCTGCGCGCCCGCGGCGACCTGTGCGGCGATCTCGGGGCAGGTCGCCGCGGCATCAGAAGTCCACTGCACCGACGTGTGTTTCTGGCTGTTCTTCTTCACGAGAACTTCGGTTGCGCACCGCGCGCACCTGACGGGAACGAGTCCGTCTTCCACATAGCGCCGCTTGTCCGCGACCGTCGAGGCGACCAACGCGGCGGTGTTGCGAGCCCACCATCGGGTAGGGCTGTTGTCGGGCATAGCTACCCGACCCCGGCCTGTGCCTCTGCGTCGCGGCGGGCGATGTTGCCGGCAACTTCCCGTTCCCAGGCTTCGACAGCGTGCGTGGTGTCGACCTCGAACTCGAAGCGCTGCACCATGTCGTCGCTGACGTCGGCGATGTCGACGTAGAACTGCTCGTACCAGCGACGCAGCTGGTAGAACGGACCGTCCTCCTCGGTCAGGAGCGGGTTCTCGATGCGGGTCTTGTTCTTCCAGATCTCGACGTCCTGGAGGAAGCCGACACCGAAGCTCTTGGCGAACTTGCCCGCGATCTTGTCGGCCATCTCGTCGTCGACGCCGGGCAGCTTCTTGACCATCACCGCGTACTGCAGGACGAACGAGTTCGCGTCGACGGGGTAGTGACAGTTGATCAGCACCGACTCCACCGTCGCGCCCTTGAAGTCGTTCCACAGGTAGTTGATCATGTACGAGGGCCCGAAGTAGGACGCCTCGGAGCGCAGGGTGTTGTCCGTGCCCGTGTAGTTCGAGCCGGCCCCGACGTCAGGCCGCCCACGCGAGTCGAGGTACTGGGTCGCGACGTGGCCCTCGAAGACGTTCTTGAAGTAGGTCGGGAACGCGAAGTGGATGTAGTAGAAGTGCGCCATGTCCGCGACGTTGTCGATGATCTCGCGGCAGTTCGAGCCTTCGATCAGGATCGCGTTCCAGACCCAGTTGCTCCAGTCGTCGCTGCCCACGGCCTCGATAACCGGTATGTCGACCTCAGCCGGCGGGGGATTGCCCTCGGGGTCGTTCCACACGAACAGCTGGGAGTTCTTCTCCATCGTCGTCCACGCACGGGTGCGCGCCCGCAACGGCACTCGCTTGGCGTACGGGATCTCGACGCAGCGCCCCTCGCCGGACCATCGCCAGTCGTGGAACGGACAGGCGACGTTGTCTCCCTTGACGGTTCCTTGGCTCAGATCGCCGCCGAGGTGCCTGCAGTAGGCGTCGAGCACGTTCACCTTGCCGTCGTCGCCGGCAAACACCACCAACTTCGTGCCGAATGCGTGAATCGGGTGTGGCTGGCCGTCGCGAAACGTGTCGGCGAGGCCCAGGCAGTGCCAGCCTCGCGCGAACCGTTGCGGCGGGGCGCCGACATCGATCGTGCGGATGCCGTGGTCACCGTTGGCAGAGGCTGCCTCGGTAGCCTGCGTCATGTCGCCTCCAAGCGCTCGCTTCAATACGAGAACACGTTACAGAAATGCTCCCCCACTTGCCAGCTGTCCGCAAGACCTATCAACGACGGAATGGCGGTTGTAGCCCACTGAGCCAGCCTCGACACCAGCAAGAACTTGTTCTAGTCTTGCGGTCGTAACGGCTCGGCTACCTTTCGACATACGGGAGAAATCGATGAGCGACCTCAGCCCGGCGGTGGTTCTCGATGCGGTGTCCGAACTGCTCCCGGCACTGCGCGAGCGTGCTCAGGAGACCGAGGACGCGCGTCGTGTCACTGACGACTCGGTCAAGGCCCTGCAGGAGACCGGATTCTTCCGGCTCCTGCAGCCAGCACGCTACGGCGGCCTGGAGGCCTCGCCGGTCGACTTCTACCGGGGCGTCCGGCTGATCGCCAGCGCGTGCGGATCCACCGGCTGGGTGTCGTCCGTACTCGGCGTCCACCCGTGGCAGCTGGCGCTGTTCGACGATCGAGCCCAGCAGGAGGTGTGGGGCGAGGACCCGTCGACGCTGATCTCGTCGTCGTACGCCCCGATGGGACGCGCCAAGGCTGTAGACGGCGGGTTCCGCTTCAGCGGTCGCTGGAGCTTCTCCTCGGGTTGCGATCACGCGCAGTGGGTGTTCCTCGGCGGCCTCGTCATGGGTGAGGAAGGGACGCCGGTCGACTTCAAGACGTTCCTGCTGCCGCGCGCGGACTACGAGATCGACGACGTGTGGGACACGATCGGGCTGCGTGGCACCGGCAGCAACGACATCATCGTCGAGGACGTCTTCGTTCCCGACTACCGAACGCTCAGCTTCATAGACACCGGACGTTGCGTGTGCCCGGGTCAGGAGGTGAACACGTCCCCGCTGTACAAGCTGCCGTTCGCGTCGGTGTTCTCGTGCTCGATCGCGGTGCCGGTGCTCGGTATGGCCAGCGGCGCCTACGACGCCTACGTCCAGTGGACACGTGACCGGGTGCGGGCCTCGACGGGCGGCAAGGCTTCCGACGACTCGTTCAACCAGTTGCGCATCGCCGAGGCGGCCAGCAAGATCGACGCCGCCGTGCTGCAGATCGAGCGCAACATCGACGAGGAGCTCACGCTCGTGACCGCGGGGGAGAAGATCCCGATCGCGCTGCGCGTCCGAGTTCGGCGCGACCAGGTCAACGCCACGGGATCGGGCATCATCGCGATCGACCGGATGTTCGAGAGCGCGGGCGGCCGCGCGCTCAAGGCCGGCACCCCGATCCAGCGGTTCTGGCGCGACGCCCACGCCGGACGCGTGCACGCGATCAACGACCCCGAGAAGGCACAGGTCATGTTCGGCCAGTTCGAACTCGGGCTGAAGGTTCAGGACGCCTGGCTGTGACGCCACACGACACGAGCAGAGTCGCCACACTGCCGTCCGGCCTCACGCTGCACTACCACGAAGCCGGTGATCCGGCCGGCGAGACGGTCGTCATGCTGCACGGCGGCGGGCCCGGCGCGTCGGCGTGGTCGAACTTCGGACGCAACCTCGCAGTGCTGTCGGCGCGGTTCCACGTGCTGGCGGTCGACCAGCCCGGCTTCGGACGCTCGGACAAGCCCACTGAGTTCCCGACGCAGTTCTACACGTTCAGCGCGGATGCGGTCGCCGAACTGCTCGAACACCTGGGCATCGCGAAGGCCCACTTCGTAGGCAACTCGCTCGGTGGCGGTACGGCCGTGCGGTTCGCCCTCAACCACCCGGCCAAGGCCGGCCGGCTCGTCCTGATGGCACCCGGCGGGCTCGGCCTGAACGTCATCTCGGCCGATCCCACCGAGGGCATCAAGAAGCTGTACCAGTTCGCGGCGCCACCTGGACCGACCAAGGAGAAGCTCGCCGACTTCCTGCGCACCCTCGTCTTCGACCAGTCCGTGATCACCGACGAGCTGGTAGCCGACCGGTTCGCCTTCGCGGCCGACCCCGAGACGCTCAGGTCGATGGCCGCCATGGGCGCGTCGTTCATGCGCCCGGAGTCCTTCGAGGACGCCATGCTCTGGCGCGAGGCCTACAAGCTGCGGCAACGGGTGCTGCTGATCTGGGGTCGCGAGGACCGCGTCAACCCGCTCGACGGCGCGCTCGTCGGGCTCAAGCTGATCCCGCGCGCCGAACTGCACGTCTTCGGCCGGTGCGGGCATTGGGCAATGCTGGAGAAGTTCGACGAGTTCAACCGACTCACTGCTGACTTCTTGGAGGCGTGATGGGCATCCGGTCCTTGGCATACCTCCGCATCGCGGCCACCGACGTCGCCGCCTGGCGTGACTACGGCCTCAAAGTCCTCGGGATGATCGAGGGAAAGGGCGCTGACCCCGACTCGCTGTACCTGCGGATGGACGACTTTCCCGCCCGCCTGGTGATCGTCCCCGGCGAGCACGACCACCTGTCCGCAAGCGGGTGGGAGACCGCCAACGCCGCCGAACTGCAGGAGATCCGCAGCAGGCTCGAGTCCGCAGGCGTCCCGTACAAGGAGGGGACGGCCGAGGAACTCGCCGATCGCAGAGTCGACGAGCTGATCCGGTTCGAGGACCCGTCCGCGAACGTGCTCGAGGTCTTCCACGGCGCGGCGCTGGAACACCGTCGCGTCGTCAGCCCGTACGGCCACCGCTTCGTCACCGGTGAGCAGGGCCTCGGTCACGTCGTGCTGTCGACCTCCGACGACGCGGCCTCACTGCAGTTCTACCGCGACGTCCTCGGGTTCAAGCTGCGTGACTCGATGCGCCTGCCACCCCAGCTGGTCGGACGTCCGGCCGACGGCGACCCTGCGTGGCTGCGGTTCTTCGGATGCAACCCTAGGCACCACAGCCTTGCGTTCCTGCCGATGCCGACACAGACCGGCATCGTGCACCTCATGATCGAGGTGGCGGCCGCCGACGACGTCGGCCTCTGCCTCGATCGCGCGCTCCGGCGCAAGGTGCCGATGTCGGCCACCCTCGGCCGACACGTCAACGACCTGATGCTGTCGTTCTACATGAAGACACCGAGCGGGTTCGACGTCGAGTTCGGGTGCGAGGGACGGCAGGTGCACGATCCGAACTGGATCGCGCGAGAGAGCACCGCCGTCAGCTTGTGGGGGCACGACTTCACCCTCGGCGCGCAGTACAAGTGACCGGCTGCGCATGAGCTCGGCGATCGACGCCAACCATTTCCGCCGTGCGCTCGGTCACTTCTGCACCGGCGTCACCGTCGTCGCCGCGATGGACGGAGCCGAACCGGTGGGGTTCGCGTGCCAGTCCTTCGCCGCGCTGTCGCTCGATCCGCCGCTGGTGCTGTTCTGCCCCGGCAAGACGTCGCGCACGTGGCCGTTGATCGAGGCCTCGGGGCACTTCTGCGTGAATGTGCTCGCTCACGCCCAGATGGACGTCAGCGCCGTCTTCGGCCGCTCGGGCACCGACAAGTTCACCGCGACCGGGTGGTCGGCCGCGCCGTCGGGTGCTCCGATACTCGATGGCGTGCTGACCTGGATCGACTGCTCCGTCGAGAGCGTGCTCGACGGAGGCGATCACTGGATCGTCGTCGGGCGCGTCACCGCGCTGGGTGAGCAGCAAGACGTGCGCCCGCTGCTGTTCTTCCGCGGTGCGTACACGGCAACCGAGGCGGCCGAGCCGACTCCCGGCATCCTCGACAACCTCATCACGTGGTCCCGCGACGACGACTGGTTCTGACTGGCTCCCGTCGGGTTACAGCCCGTGCAGATAGCCCTTCTGCTGCACGCGCTTGGTGATCCGCCAGCCGTCCGGCGTGCGCCGCCACTCGTCGTGGTACCAGATGCCGACGAAGATCACCCGCTGCTTGCCGTCCTCGCCGGTGAGGTACATTGGGTTGTGGCACATCGTCTGCGACGTCGCGGTGTGACCGTCCAGCTGCACGGCGGTGTTGCCCATCAAGTGCTGATGCCCGTCGAAGAGGTTCAGCGCCCGCCCGAAGAACCCCTTGATCGCCGGCAGGCCGCCCTTTTCGCCGCCGCTCGCGGTGAAGTCCAGCTCAGCGTCCGGCGTGAAGATGTCATCGAGCGCGTCCCAGCGATGGAAGTCCACCGCGTAGCTGTACGCCGTGATCTGGTCCTGGATCTCCAGGCGGTCGGACAACTCCTGCAGCGTCTTCACGGTGTCTGCTCCAATCCCGCCATCGCGGCCATCCGGACGAGGTGCTCACCCGGCGCGCCGAACAGTTGCGCCGACGCGTGCGCCCGCTTGAAGTACAGGTGGGCGTCGTGCTCCCACGTGATCGCGATGCCGCCGTGCAGCTGGATCGCCTCGGCCGCGACCGTGAAGAACGCCTCGGAGCAGTAAGCCTTTGCGACGGCTGCCGGCACCACCGAGTCGACCGCTCCGAACGACGCCGAGCGCGCTGCCTCGACGAGAACGTGCAGGTCGGCCATGCGGTGCTTGAGCGCCTGGAAACTCCCGATCGGACGGCCGAACTGAACCCGCAGCTTCGTGTACTCGACAGTCATCTCGAGGATGCGGGCTGCCGCGCCCACCTGTTCGGCCGACAGCGCAACGCAGCCGATGTCGCGGACCCGCGCCAGCGCCTCGACGGCGTCAGCAGTCCCGATCCTCCGTGCCGGCGCGCCGTCGAACTGGACACTCGCCAGTCGCCGCGTGCGATCCATGGTCGGGGTATGCGTACGGATCACACCTGGTGCCCGTGGATCGACCTCGAACACGGCAACGGCATCAGCGTCCCGGGCCAGCACCAACAGCACGTCGGCGATGTCACCGTCCAACACGTAGTGACACTCGCCCGTCAGGAGCGACCCGGCCGCCTCGACCGCGCCCGACCTCGGATCCCAGTGCCCAGCGGCTGCGGCCCAGCACACCGAAGCCACCGAGGTGCCGTCCGCGATCGCAGGGAGCAACCGCTGGCACGCCGCCTCGTCGCCGAGAGCGAGTAGCAGCTGGCCTGCCAGAACGGCCGAGCCGAGCAGGGGAGACGGCGTGAGCGTTCGACCCAGCTCGAGGAGGACGAGGTGGGTCTCGAGCAGGCTGGCACCGGCTCCGCCGAATCGTTCCGGTATCGCGAGGCCCGCTACCCCGATCTGCTCGCACAGCACACTCCACAGTCCTTCGTCGTAGCCGCGCGGCGTCTCGATCGCCTTGCGCACCGCCGCGCTGTCAGACCGCTTGGCCAGCAGCGCCGCGACTGCGTCGCGAAGGCCGACGTGCTCCGCGGTCAGCTCGTTCACAACGCCGCCAGCACGCGCGCCCGATGCACCGACTGGGTGCCCCAGGCCGACGCGAGGGCCCGCACCTTCGTCAGCCACAGCGACAGGTCGTACTCGGCCGTGTAACCGATGGCGCCATGCACCTGAAGCGAGGTCCGCGCCGCTCGGTACGCGGCGTCGGTGCAGGCCACCTTCGCGGCCGACACGTCGCGCGAGCGGGTGGGCGACGCGTCGGCGCACGACAGCGCGGCGCCCAGCAGCAACGGCCGGGCCAGGTCGATGCCGACGAGCGTGTCGGCGAGCTGATGCTTGACGGCTTGGAACTGCCCGATCGGTCGGCCGAACTGCACGCGCTGCTTCGCGTACTCGGTGGCGCGGTCAAGCAAGGCGCAGCCCGCGCCCAGAATCTGGGCCGCGGTCGCCAGGGCTCCCGCGTCGAACGCGCGCTCGACGTCGACGCCGTCACTGATGAGTGCGCCTTCGCGCACCTCGGACAGGCGGCGCGATCGGTCGACCGAGCGGACGCCGAGCCCGGTCTGGGCGAACGCCAGCCGACAACCGTCGAGGACGAAGGTCACGTCCGCGGCCTCGGCGTCGACGGCGTACGGCACGTGCGGCGGCATCGCGAGCGTGGCCACTGACTCGCCGGTGCCGATCTCTGCCAGGCGGCCGGCCTCGGTCGTGTCGAGCAGCAGCACCGGCAGTACCGAGACGGACTCCACCAGCGGACCGGGCACGGCAAACCTGCCGAGCTCCTCGAACCCGATCACCAGGTCGACCGCCGTGGCGCCGTAACCGCCGTGCTCGTCGGGCAACCCCAGCGCGGTCACGCCCGCGTCCGCCAGGCGACCCCACAACTTTCGCCCGGGCCCGAGGTCGCCGATCGACCACGACCGCACGACGCCCGGCACGTCGGAGGCCGCCAGCAGGTCGCGCAGGCTCGCGGCGAAGTCCCGCTGCTCTGGTGACGGGGCGAACCTCATCGATCACCTCGGGGGAGACCGAGCAGGCGTTCGGCGACGACGTTGCGCTGGATCTCGTTCGTGCCGGCGTAGATAGGTCCGGACAGCGAGAAGAGGTAGCCGTCCATCCAGTCGCTGGCGCACTCGCCGCGAGCGCCGAGCAGGTCGATAGCGGTCTCGTGCAACGAAACGTCCAGCTGCGACCAGAACAGCTTGCCGATGCTGGACTCGGCGCCGAGCTCGCCACCGTCGCCGAGCCTGGTCACGGTCGCGAAGGTGTGGAGTTGGTAGGCCCGTGCTCCGATCCACGCGTCCACCACCCGGTCGGCCGTCGCGGTGTCCGACGGGTCACCGGCCTCGTGCCACAGGTCCACCAACCGCCGAGACGAGGCAAGGAACCGTCCGGGGCTGCGCAGTGACAGGCCGCGTTCGTTGCTCGCCGTGCTCATCGCAACCCGCCAGCCGTCACCCACCGGCCCGAGCACGTCCTCGTCGGCCACGAACACCTCGTCGAGGAATATCTCGGCGAAGCCGGGTTCACCGTCGAGCTGCGGGATGCCGCGGACGGTCACACCCGGCGCGCGCAGGCCGAACATGAAGTAGGTGAGGCCGCGATGGCGTTCCGCGTCCGGGTCGGACCGGAACAGCCCGAAGCCCCGGTCGGCGTACGTGGCGCGGGTGCTCCACGTCTTCTGCCCGGACAGCAGCCAACCGCCGTCGGTGCGGACGGCGCGGCTGCGCAGGCCCGCGAGGTCGCTGCCTGCCTCGGGCTCGGACCACGCCTGCGCCCAGATCTCGTCCGCCCGCGCCATCGGCGGCATGATGCGCGCCACCTGCTCGGGGGTGCCGTGTTCGAACAGGGTGGGCGCCAACAGGAAGATGCCGTTCTGGCTCACCCGAAGCGGCGCACCTGCCGCGAAGTACTCCTCTTCGAAGATCACCCATTGCAGCAGCGATGCGTCCCGGCCGCCCAGCTCGGCCGGCCACGACACCACCGACAATCGGGCCTCGGCCAGCAGGCGCTCCCACTCGCGATGCGCCTCGAACCCCTCGGCGGTGTCCATCGACGGCAGCTTCTGCGCGGGAACGTGGACCGCCAGGAACTCGCGCACCTCGTCGCGAAAGGCGATGGTCGCCTCGTCCAGGTCGAGGTCCACTAGTCCGCCGCCCGTTTCATCGACTTGGCGTCCATCCCACCGAGCGAGTCCGCGCCGACCTCGGCGTTGTGCGCGTGCGCGAAGTGGTGCAGGCCGAACACCGAGTCCATGCCGTTGCGCATGCCCATCGCGTCCTCACACTGGTTCACGGCACGCTTGGTCAGGGCCAGCCCGAAGCGGGGCATCGCCGCGATGCGATCGGCGATCGCGAGCGTCTCGGCCTCGAGCTGCTCGGACGGCACTACCCGATTGACCATGCCCCACTCGTACGCCCGCTGAGCCGAGAACCGATCGCCGGTGAACAGGATCTCCTTGGCCGCGCGCGGCCCGATGACCCACGGGTGCGCGAAGTACTCCACGCCCGGGATCCCCATCCGCACGACGGGATCGCCGAAGAACGCATCTTCGGTTGCCACGATCAGGTCGCAGACGAACGCGAGCATGAGTCCACCGGCGATGCAGGCGCCCTGCACCATCGCGATCGTCGGCTTCGGGATCTCGCGCCAGCGCCGGCACATGCCGAGATAGACCTCCATCTCGCGGGCGTACCGAAGATCGCCGCCGTCGCGACCGACGTGGTCCCACCACATGATCGCCTTGTTGTCGAAGTGCGTGTCGACGTCACGCCCGGGCGTGCCGATGTCGTGCCCGGCGGAGAAGTGCTTGCCGGAACCGGCCAACACGATCACCGACACGTCATCGTCGTCCACGGCCCTCTGGAAGGCGGCATCGAGCGCGTACGTCATCGCCGAGTTCTGCGCGTTGCGGAACTCCGGCCTGTTCATGGTGACGATCGCGCTCGTTCCGCGTCGGTCATAGGTGACTACGTCTTCGCTCATCGATGCTCCTCGCGTAGGACGCGCTTCAGCGGTTTGCCAGTGGCGTTGCGGGGGAAGTCCGCGCGGAACTCGACGACCCGCGGGACCTTGTAGTTGGCCAAACGCTCGCGGCAGAACGCGACCACCTCGTCCTCGGTGAGTTCGCGCCCTGGCCGCCGGATGACCAGTACCTTGCCGACCTCGCCAAGGCGCTCGTCGGGCACGCCGATCACGACCGACTCGGCCACACCGTCGAGTCGAGCCAACGCCTGCTCGACCTCGGCGGGGTACACGTTGAAGCCGCCGCAGATGTACATGTCCTTGAGGCGGTCGGTGATGATCAGATAGCCGCCTTCGTCGAGGATGCCGACGTCTCCTGTGTGCAGCCAACCGTCGTCGTCGATCGCCTGCCCGGTGGCCTCGGAATCATCGAGGTAGCCGAGCATCACGTTCGGCCCACGCAGCAGGATCTCGCCCGTGTCGTCGATACGCACCTCGAATCCGGCCGTCGCACGTCCGGACGTGCGCGCGATCGTCTCAGGCGAATCATCCGCGCGGCACATCGTCACCACGACGGCTTCGGTGAGGCCGTACGCGGTGAGCACCGTCGAGAAGCTCAACTCCGACTGCATGCGCTCGACCAGCGCCACGGGCACCGTCGCAGCCCCGGTGACGGCGAGCCGCAACGACGACAGGTCGAAGCTCGACCGGTCGGGGTGATCGAGCATCGTCTGGTAGATCGTCGGCGGCCCTGGCAGCACCGTGATCTGCTCGGCCGCGATCAACTCCATCGCGCGGTCGACGTCGAACACCGACTGCGGCACGATCGTCGATCCCGTCAGCAAGCAGGCCAGGATTCCCGCCTTGTAGCCGAAGCTGTGGAAGAACGGGTTGATGACGAGGTAGCGGTCGGCATCGGTCAGCCGGCCGCACTTGGCCCACGCCGCGGCCACGTCGAGCGCCTGTCGGTGCGCGCTCATCACGCCCTTGCTGCGCCCGGTGGTGCCGGACGTGAAGAGGATGTCGCTGACGTCCTCGGGTTCAACCGCGGCGGCGCGAGCGTCCACGTCGCTGACCGGGACCTGCGCCCCCAGAGCCTCGACGTCCGCCCAGTCGACCGTCCTCGCATCGACGGCGTCGAACGGCGGGAGCACGCCGTCCAGCCCGACGCGCACGATGAGCCGCAGATCGGGCAGCGTCTCGGGACCCGCCGCCGCGAACAAGGTGGGCAGCCGGTCGGTGCCGAGGAACGGGCCGGCGACGACCAGGGCACGAGCACGAGTTCGCTGCAGGATGTCGGCTGCTTCGTAGCCGGTGTAGCGGGTGTTGATAGGTACGAGCGTCGCGCCCGCGTAGTGAGCCCCGAGGGCGGCGAGCACCCAGTGGTAGGTGTTCGGCGACCAGACCGCGACGCGGTCGCGCGGGAGGACCCCGTGAGACGTGAGGAAGCCGGCGACCGATCGGACCCGGTCGTGCAGCTGTGCGTACGTGAGCCGCGTCGCGCCGTCGGCGATCGCCTCGACGTCGCCGAACTCGCGGGCCGCGCGGATCACGGCTTGGGGAGTCGTCCTCGGCTCGCCGACCATCGCGTCCCCTCTACAAAGCAAGTGCTTGGTAGGGTAGCTTACGGGCATGGACGAGAGCCAGAGCGCTGCCGACGCGGAGTTCCGCCGCGGCGTGCGCGAATGGCTCTCGGACAACCTCACCGGCGAGTTTGCGCCCTTGCGCGGGCTGGGCGGACCCGGCCGTGAACACGAGGCCTTCGATGAGCGACTCGCTTGGGATCGGCACCTGGCGGCTGCGGGCTGGACGTGTCTCGGCTGGCCGGTCGAGCACGGCGGGCGCGCGGCTGCGCTCACCCAGCAAGTGATCTTCCACGAGGAGTACGCGCGGGCGAACGCACCCTCGCGCGTCAATCACCTCGGCGAGGAGCTGCTCGGCCCGACGTTGATCGCCTTCGGCAGCGCGGAGCAGCAGGCGCGATTCCTGCCGAAGATCAAAGCGGTCGAGGAACTCTGGTGCCAGGGTTACTCCGAGCCGGGCGCGGGCTCCGATCTCGCGGCGGTGTCGACGTCGGCCACCCTCGTCGGCGACCAGTGGTCGATCACCGGCCAGAAGGTGTGGACCTCCCTGGCCCACCTCGCCGACTGGTGTTTCGTGCTCGCGCGCACCGAACGAGGCTCGACACGACACCACGGACTCTCGTACCTGCTCGTGCCGATGAGGCAGCCCGGCGTCGAGGTCCGGCCGATCGAGCAGATCACCGGGACGTCCGAGTTCAACGAGGTGTTCTTCGACGACGCGCGCACCGACGCCGCACTGGTCGTCGGCGGAGTCGGAGACGGCTGGCGAGTCGCGATGGGCACGCTCGCGTTCGAACGAGGCGTCGCCACACTCGGACAGCAGGTCGGCTTCGAACGGGAACTGAACGGCGTCATCGCATTGGCAAGACGCACCGGAGCGGCCGACGATCCCGTCGTGCGCGAGAAGTTGACACGCGCCTGGATGGGACTTCAAGTCATGCACGCACACGCCGTGCGCACCCTGGCCAGCGTCTCGTCCGGCACGCCCGGAACCGAATCGTCCGTGGCGAAGTTGCTGTGGGCGCATTGGCACCGCGAACTCGGTGAGCTGGCCATGACGGTTCGTGGCGCGGCGTCGATGGTCGAAGGGCCCGAGGGGCTCGACGAGTGGCAGCGAATGTTCCTGTTCACCCGCGCCGACACCATCTACGGCGGCTCCGACGAGATCCAGCGCAACATCATCGCCGAGCGCACGCTCGGGCTGCCGCGAGAGGCACGCGTATGAGCACCCCGCCGTATCCACCCGGCCGCGAGCTGCTCCGCGGCAAGGTCACGGTCGTGACGGCGTCAGCGGGCGCGGGAATCGGGCTGGCAACCGCGCGCCGTTGCCTCGAAGAGGGCGCACAGGTCGTCATCAGCGACTTCCACGAACGACGCCTCGGCGAGACGCTCGAGCAACTCGTCGAGCAGCACGGCGAAAACGTGGCTGCGATTCCGTGCGACGTCACCGTCGAGGCACAGGTGCAGCACCTGATCGAGTCGACGGTGACACGCTTCGGACGGCTCGACGTGCTGATCAACAACGCCGGACTGGGCGGCACGAAGTCCGTGCTCGACATGACCGACGAGGAATGGTCGCGAGTCCTCGACGTCACGCTCAACGGCACGTTCCGCTGCACCCGCGCGGCGTTGCGGCAGATGGTGTCCCAAGGCGGCGGGGGAGCGATCGTCAAC
>Ga0209014_10001237_pt1 | contig 15123 bp, 15 predicted proteins | sample BarGraNGADG00212_FD_184491 | JGI IMG/M metagenome (GOLD analysis project Ga0209014, IMG submission 184491) | Arctic peat soil microbial communities from Barrow, Alaska - Barrow Graham LP Ref core NGADG0002-212 (SPAdes) (version 2) | ecosystem: Environmental > Terrestrial > Soil > Wetlands >...
GGCCAAGTCCATTCTCGACGGTGTGCGGCAGGGGCAGCCGCTCGGGGCGCTCGTCGGCTACCTGATCGAGCGACGACTGCATGAGCAGCAACTGGACGTCTACACGCTGTCGCTGCGCTCGCTGGCCCCGATCGGGGCCGGGCAGTTGGTGAACCACGCGGACGCACCGCCTGCACAGGCGCAGGAGGCGGTAGGCGCGAACAACGTCGTCGACGGGGTACGTCTGCTCGCCCTGCCGCGCAACGTGATCTGGACCAAGCTGTCGACCCCGCCTTCGGACAACCCCTACCTGGACGCGTCCAAGTGGCCCAAGCTCGCCGACAACCAAGCAGCGATCGGGGCAGTCCTCGACGAGGCCGCGAGCGCGTACGACGCCGTCTCCGATGTGCTGCTTGCGGAGTCGGTCCACCACTTGGTGCAGGGCAATACTGCCCGCGCCGCGGCCACGATGTCTGCCGCGGCCGGAGGCGACGTCGCGCCCGTCGAGCCCGATGTCGTCCGGACGCCGACCCGTGCCGTCGCGGTGACCCATCGCGTGCTGCTCCTGCTCGATGACACCATGCCCGGCTCCGCGGGCTGGTCGTCGGCCACCCCGCGTGCCCAGGCCGAGCCGCGGCTGGCTGCCTGGGCGGAGAACCGCCTCGGCCCGGCGACGTCGATCGTCATCCGGGTGGCGGACGACGGCACTCGGACCACGTTGGACGCGGCTGGGCTGTCTGCGCTGGATGTGGTCTTCGACGCGGCGGGCGCGACGGTGACTGACACCGGCGCGCGGTTGGTGTTGCACGCCGCCGCGCTGGACGCCCGCCTCCGGGCGGCCGTGCCTGCGCTGGGAACCGATCCGCTACCAGTCGTCCCAGACCCCGCATGGCCGGCCGGCACACGGGCCATCGGCGAGGTCGCGATCGGCGCGGCAGCACTGTGCACGCTCGTCAGTGGCGGGCTCAGTATCGATCCGCGGTCCTTCTCGCGGCCCAACGACAAGCCGGTCCGCACCACGGACCCCGGTGGGCTCGATGTGCGCCTGCCACCGATCGTCGCCGGCCTGCAGGTAGCCGCGTCGGACCTGGCCACCGCCTTGGCGACCGACCCGATCGACGAGACCGCGGTGTCCGCAGCCGTCGATGCATTGCGGCACTACGGCATCTCACTCGCAGCCGGCGGTGTCGCGATCGGACGCGCGGTCCTGGCGGAGGCGAACAAGCGCGCGAGCGCAGCCGCGGCCATCACCGTGACCGATGCGCAGAGCGCGCGTGCAGTTGGCGAAGCGGTATTCGGTGCGGGCTTCGTCGTGCTTGCGTCGGTCACCGGAGCAGCGGACCTGTTCAGCACCGTTCTGGGTTCGGTGGACCCGGGCCGGTCCGCCGTTCGACGCTGGTTACTGGATCTGGCGACCGTCCGGCCCGACCTCGGCAAGTACACCGAGACGCTCCTGGTGGGCGATGCCACCGGGTCCTCGCCGGGAGCGGGTCGCTCGCTGCGGATCGCTCAACTGGCCGCGAGCGGGACGCCGGGAACAGCCACGTGGCTCGGGCTTGCGCTACCACCGGCGACAGCCAGCCCGGATCAACCCGTCACCGACGTCGTCCTCGACGCTCCATCCGGTTACGCCGGATCCGACTCCGTGGCCGGCCTGGTCGTCGACGAATGGGTCGAGCAAGTGCCCCGGCGAAACGACGACGGCAGCGCAACAATCACGACAGGCGTCGCAGTGAACGCCAACGCACCAGGAGCCCGAGCGCCGCAGGCGATCCTGCTCGCCGTCACGCCCGACGGCAGCCGGTGGAGCACCGACGGACTCGTCGCGCTGCTGAACGAGACCCGCGAACTGGCCGGACTTCGCGCGGTGACGCTGGAGCGCATCGCGACGCCGAGCCCGGTCCTGCCGGCAATCCAGGACCAGTCCTGGTCACTGCAAGGTGAACCGACGTTCAACCTGAGCGAGCTCGTGACCGAGATCGCCGTCGTCGAGAAGGCGATGCCGTACGTGAAGGAGCTCGGCCAATGAGCCTTGCCGAGGGGATTCGCGCCGTCGCGGTCTCGCCGAACGTCGCTGCGGCGTTCCTGTTCGACCCGCCGGGGTGGACCCGACTCGAACCGCAGTCGGTCTCGGGCGACCCGACACCAGGTCTGCAGGCGCGGCTGCACGACCCGCTCTGGCTGCTCACCCGGCAGTGGCAGTTCGGTGAGTTCGCGGCGGAGGACGCGGGCAGCCCGGTAGCGGTGCACGTTGGCAGCACGACTGTGCCTGTCACCGGATGGATCCCGGGCGACAAGTCGGCGGGCAACGCCCCGCAGCCACTGCCCGACGGCGACCTGCTGGAACCGTCGATCGAGCGCGAACCGACCCAGCCGCGCGGCCCGGCACTGCGCGTGCGCGCCGAAGCCGGCTCGGAGCTTGTTGCCAAACTCGCCGACGCCGGTGTGGACGTGAGCGCAGGCAGCGCCACCCAGACCGCGATGCTCACGCAGTTTCCGCTGATGCTGCCCTGGGCCGATCCGTTCGACCGCTCGGCGCCCGGCCTGCTCGCGATTCTGGGCGGGCGAGTCCCCGATGCCGAGCAGGCGGCTGTCTCGGCTGCTGCGGACCTGCCCGCGTCACTGCCCGCATGGGTCCTCGAGGCGCCCGACCCCGGCGCTGCGCTGGCCGCCGTCAACGACTGGTACGCCTGGTACCGCGGCCACATCGCGCCGGAACCCGCCCCCGCATCCGACTGCTGGATCGACGAACGCCTGGAGTACCGCTTCGGGCTGTCCGTCGGCGCTCAGACGTTCCGGGCTCCCTCGTTCGGCGGAGGGCGCGTCGACTGGGCAGACGTCGATTCCGACTCGGACGCCGATCCGTGTGGCACACCGGACGCCGCCTCGCCAAGCCAGAGCATGCTGGCCACACCGCTGCGATTCGCGGGCATGCCCGCCGACCGGTACTGGCAGTTCGAGGACGGCCAGGTCAACCTCGGTGCCCTCGAAGTCCAGCCGCACGACCTGGCCCGGCTGCTCCTCGTCGAGTTCGCAACCGTCTACGGCAACGACTGGCTCATCGTGCCCGTCGATGTCCCACTCGGTTCGTACACACGCATGGACACCGTCAGTTGCACCACGACGTTCGGCGAGACCCTCACCGTCGGCCGCGCCGACGACACCGGGCGGTCGGGACGGTTCCGACTGTTCGAGGTGAGCATCGACGGGACCGAGGAAACACTGCCCGGACTGTTCGTCCCGCCATCGGTCACGGGTGTTCTCGACGGACCCGAACTGGAGGAGATCCTCTTCCTTCGCGACGAGATGGCCAACTTCGTCTGGGCGGTCGAACGATCGGTGCAAGGACCCGGTGGCAACGTGCGCAACCGGCATGACGAGGGTTACCCGCCACCCTTCCAACCTGGTACTGACGCCGCCGCCGAACTGGACTACCTGCTCCAAACGGACGTCCCGGCGTGGTGGGTCCCATTCCTCCCGTACAGCACCGGCTACGGCACGATCGCCTTGGCCAAGGGTGTAATGCAGCGCGGCGACGAACTCATCGAGCCGGTCGGCGTCGTGCTGCGGCCGGGCGAGGCGATGTCGCTGCGCGACGAGGAAGTGCCGCGGGAGGGGGCACGGCTGCGTCGGACGCCCACATTGGCTCGACGAGTGGACGGCTCGTACGCGCGGTGGATCACACGCCGGGTGACCGTGGGTCGGGGCGAAGGCTCAAGCGGCCTGGCATTCGACTCGACAATCACCCGATCCGCCTCAGAGCCAGCCTGATCGGCGGGCGCGGAGTCACGCTTGGTGCCGATCAACACCCCGCGCGCGAGCTGACGTTCTTGCGCCCCCACGGTTGTGGCGATGGCGCCGGCTTCGTTCGCGCCGGTCGCAACAGCGAACGTGACTGCGCTGCCGATCAGGGCCTGCATATCGATCCTCGACCGGGGGAGCACCAGGCGAATCTCTTTGGATGGAACGACCGGTGCCGCAGGTTCGTGCGCCGACGCGCCCTCCCCGAGCAACGCGCGGCTGTGCGCGGTCCGGAGCGGACTACGGCTCGGGCAGCCGCGGACCTTGACAGACATCATCGATCGTCAGAGGCTTGTTGCGCAGCCCCCGCGGACGCGAAGTCCACCCGGGGGCTTGCCCATCTCTGCGGCACGTGAACCAATCCTGGCGTGCACCGACCACATCACCGGGGTTCCGATGGGAATGACGCCTGCCTTGCACGCCAACGCCATCGATTCTGTGCGACGCGACCAACCGATGCGGGCGGTGTGCGATGTGATGCCACTCAGGGAGCTGACCCACCTGCGCAATCGGAGGATGATGATCTCGCTGCCGCACACCCGGGTGGAGGCGGCGGACGTCGGCATCCTCATGTCGACAGACGATGCGCTGGCGTCTCTTGAGGCGGAGTTGCCGCTCGCGCAGCGCGGGAGGTGACGGCCGTGCCCCGTGTGCGCGATCTGTTGTACCGCTTCCGGCCTGCTGGCGCGCCCGGTGCCGCGAGCGCGGCAGGTGTGCCGGTCGACCGCGGCGCCGATCTGGCCGCTGAGCTCGAGCCGCTGTTCGCGCAGCTAGCCGACACCGAGGATGCGTGCACCGCGATCCGTGAGCAGGCCCGCGGCGACGCCGAACGCATCCGAGCACGCGAGACGGAGCGTGCCCGCGGCATCGTCGCCGCGGCGAACGCGCGCACCCAGGCCGAGCGTGCCGCAGCCACCGCGCAGCTGCGCCAGCGCGCCGAGACCGAGTCCTCCGCTCTGCTCGCCGCGGCCGAGCAGGAGGCGGCGGCGGTGCGCGAGCGGGCGGCTGAACAGATGCCGGCCTACGTCGCCCAGGTGGTCGCGTCGGTTCGCGGTCTGCTCGGCGAGGACGAGTCCGGGGCCGGTGCGACGTGAGTGAGCGCAGGGAGCGCACCAATCGGCACCGTCCGCGCGCAGACGCACGCGTGTTCCCGATGGAGCGTGAACGCGCATGAGTGCCGCGTGGGTTGCGGGCAGTGTGCGTGCGCGGGCGATGACCCGGCGCCGCGTCGGTCGGGTGACAGCGCGAAGCCTGGCCTCGAGCCCGTCGATCGAAGCCGCGCTCGCGGCGCTCGCCCGCACGCCGTACGGCCACGACGTCCGGCAGGGACAGACCCTCGCCGAGGCGCAGCACGCGGTCATCGACACCACGCTGTGGAACTTGCGGGTGCTCGCCGGTTGGGCGCCGCGCGAAGGCGTCGCGATGCTGAGGGTCCTGCTCGGTGCGGTCGAGGCGGCCAACGTCACCGATCACCTGCAGCGGCTGTCGGGGATCCAGACGCCGCCGCCCTACCGGCTGGGCCGTATGGACACCGCATGGGCGCGGCTGGGTGCTACTACGAGCCCGGATGATCTGCGCCGGGTGCTGGCGACGTCGGCCTGGGGCGACCCCGGAGGCGAGACACCTCGCGAGATCGTGCTCGCGATGCGCACGGCACTTGCAGACCGGATGATCGCGGCCGTACCCGCCGCCGCGGCCTGGGCGTCGAGTTCGACAGCGCTGCTCATCGCCCGCGAAGTCGTCCTCGAGCGACGTGAGCTGCCGCCGCGGGCTCGCGAAGCGGCCGAGCGCGTCCTTGGGCCAGCAGCACTCGCGGCCCACACACTGCCTGAACTCGTCGCGGCGCTGCCCATGAGCACGCGCTGGACGTTCGAGGACGTGGCGCAACCAGATCAGCTATGGCGCGCCGAGGCGCGCTGGTGGTTGCGCGTCGAACACGACGGGTTCGCGCTCGCGCGGCGTGCCATCGCGGGGCCGGAGGTCCTGGTCGGCGCGGCGGCGCTGCTCGCCGCGGATGCGTGGCGGGTCCGCGGTGCGCTCGAGCTGGCCGCCCGCGGCGGCGCGCCGCTGGAGGTCTTCGATGCGGTGGCGTGAGGCCCTGCACCCGGTGGGTATGCAGCGGGTGGCGTTGCTGGCACCGCGCGACGCGCTGCGCGATCTGCTCGTCAGCATCGCCGACGAGGGCAGCGTCGCGCTCGACGACGTGAGCCAGGACGGGGACGCGGCACGCGTCGCGACGCCTGCGGCGGCGCGGCTGCAACGACTGCAGGTTCCCGCAACGACCGAGGCCGCGCTCGCCCCGACGGCCCCTGATCTCGATCGCTGCGAGCAGGACGGCCGACTGGACCTGATCGCCGGCGAAGCTCAGCTCGAGCAGCGCTCGGCGCAGGCGGTGACCCGCGGCAGCGTGGCCGCGCTCGTGGGATGGATGCCGTCGGACGCCTTGCCGAAGCTGGCCGGCCGGGTTGCAGGCACGGGCGGAGCGGTCGTCCCGATGCCCCGCCCGGTCGGCACGCAACCGCCGACGTTGCTGCCGCGGGAGGGCGCTGCGCGGGAGTTCGCGCCGCTAGTCGAGACGTATGCGACCGTGCCGTATGCCGACGTGAACCCGTCGCTGCTGGCCGGGCTCGCCTACGTCGTCATGTTCGGCATGATGTTCGCCGACGTCGGGCACGGGGCACTGCTGCTGCTCGGTGCCGTCGCGATCCGGATGCAGTGGTCGCCGCGGCTGGCCCGGCTGCGTCCGGTCTGGATGTTCCTCGCCGGAGCGGGTCTGGCGAGCATGGTCTTCGGGGCGCTCTACGGCGAGTTCTTCGGTCCGACGCGCGCCGTCCCCGTCGTGTGGCTGGCGCCGCTCGACCATCCGGTGCTGCTGCTCGGCGCGGCGGTCGGGGTGGGTGCGGTCCTGCTGGCCGGGGCGTACGCGCTGGGCACCGTGAACCGGTTCCGGGAGGGCGGCTGGCGCAGCGCCGCCTACGCGCCATCAGGACTCGCCGGCGTGGCGCTGTTCCTCGGCCTCGGTGCGGTGGCGGCCGGCAGCTACTTCGACCTCGCCTGGCTCGCGCTGCTCGGCGGCGTGGTCGCGGTTGGCGGGCTCGCCGTCGCCTACGTCGGCCTGCTGGCCGCTGCGGGAGGCGGTGGCGCCGGGGCCGCGCAGGCCGGCATCGAGCTGTTCGACCTGGTCGTGCGGCTCGGCTCCAACCTCGTCAGCTTCGCCCGGCTTGCCGCATTCGGGCTGACGCACGCCGCACTCGGCGAAGTCATCTGGCAGGCAACTACCGGCTTGTGGAAGCGCGGCGCACTCGGGATCGTGGGTGCCGCAGTGATCTTCCTCGTCGGCAACGCGCTGGCCTTCGCGCTGGAGGGTCTGGTAGCCGGCATTCAGGCGCTGCGGCTGGAGTACTACGAACTGTTCTCCCGAATCTTCGACAGCGAGGGGCGGCCGTTCCAACCGTGGCACGTCCCGCTGGACACAACGGAGGTGTCATGTTGACCTGGATGATCACCCTGCCTGTGTTCGTCGGCGCCGCGCTGTTCACGGGATGGATGGTGCGGCGCCGCGGACGGCCGGCGCTGCGCCTCCTGCTCGCGGCGAACGGCGTACTGCTGCTCGCGGCACTGGCGCTGCTCACGATGGCGCTGGCGTCCGGCCCGTCGACGGCGGCGAGCCTCCCGCACGCGGCGGCAGCGACCGCCGCCGCGGCGAAGGCCACCAACGGGTCGGCGTTGATCGGTGCCGCCATCGCTGTCGCCGGCTCGTCGATCGGCGCCGCGATCGCGGTTGCCTACACCGGATCGGCCGCGCTTGCGGCCATGAGTGAGCGTCCCGAACTGTTCGGCCGGGCCATGGTCATCGTCGGATTGGCCGAAGGCATCGCGATCTACGGCCTGATCGTCTCGGTGATCCTTATCGGTAAAGCATGAGCGAGCCTCGGCGGGCGAATCAAGGGCACAGTGCGCATGGAGCCTCACGCCCGTCCGCAGCGAAACGAGGACCGGGATGAGTGAGGTGGCCGCCATCGGCGCGATGCCGCAGGTCGGCGGGTTCGCGCTCGCAGGCGCGCGCGTCTACCCGGCCGACACGGCCGAGCAGGCCCGTGCCGCGTGGGACGCGTTGCCGGACACGGTCGCGGTCGTCATCCTCACCGAAGCGGCGGCCGAGGCCCTGGGCGCCGAACGGGCGCCGCCGCCGACCCCACTTACCATCGTGATGCCGCCATGACCGCCATCCAGCGCGAAGCGGCGCTGCAACCGCTGCGTGCCGCGCTCATCGCCCGCGCCAACGACGAGGCCGCCGAGGCACGGGCGGCCGCCGAGGACCGCGGGCGGCAGGCGGCCGCCGCGGCGCACTCGCAGGCGGCGGTCGTGCTGGCCGCCGCCCGCGCCCACGGCGAGGCGGACGCGGCGGCACTGCTCGCCGCCGAACGGGCCCGCGTCCGCCGGACCGCGCGCGGTGTCGTGCTGGCGGCGCAACGTGCGGTCTACGACGAGCTGCGCAGGCAGGCAGGTGAGGCGGTTCGGCAGTTGCTCGATGACCCGGCGCAGCGCGAGCGTCTAGTCGCCGCTGTCGGCCGGCAACTCGGCGCGCAGGCGGCCTTTCGCGAGCAGCCCGATGGTGGGGTGATCGCCGAGACGCCCGACGGTCGCAGCATCGGGGCCTCGGTCGGTGCGCTCGTCGAGCGTGCCGTCGCTGACCTCGACCTGGAGCCGTTGTGGGCAGCGACGTGAGTACCGGCCGCGTGGTCCGGGTGAGCGGCCCGCTCGTCGAGGTCGACGGCCTCGGTGATGTCGCCATGTCCGAACTCGTCGGCCTGGGCGTGCACCGGCTGCCCGGCGAGGTCGTGGCGATTCGCGACGGCAGCGTGTCTGTCCAGGCCTACGAATACACCGGCGGGCTCGCTGCCGGCGACCCGGTGGCCGCCCTCGGCGCCCCACTGTCGGCGCGCCTCGGACCGGAGCTGCTCGGCGGCGTGTTCGACGGCCTGCTGCGTCCGCTCGTGACGGCGCCGACGTGGCTCGCACCGGACGCGGACCGGCAGGTCTCGACGACCGAGTGGACGTGGCACCCGGTCGTGACCGAAGGCGCCGACGTGACCGAGGGAGCGGTGCTGGGCACGCTGCCCGCGGCCGGCGGCGTGGAGTACCGCGTCCTGGTGCCGCCGGGTGTCCACGGGCGCGTCGAGCAGATCGCGGCCGGGGGTGTGTACGGCTCGGACGAGCCGGTGGCGACGGTCGCCGGCACACTGGTGCGGATCAGCGTCGGCTGGCCGGTTCGCCGCGCGCGGCCGGTGCGCGAGCGCGTCGACGCGGCCGAGCCGCTGCTCACCGGGCAGCGCGTCCTCGACGCCGTCTTCCCGCTGGCACGCGGCAGCAGCGCGGCCGTCCCGGGCGGGTTCGGCACGGGCAAGACGATGCTGCTGCAGCAGATCGCGAAGTGGTGCGCCGCCGACATCATCGTGTACGTGGGCTGCGGCGAGCGCGGCAACGAGATGGCTGACGTACTCGCCGAACTGGCCGAACTCGCCGATCCGCGCACCGGCCGGAAGCTGTCCGAACGCACGGTCATCATCGCCAATACGTCGAACATGCCGATGATGGCCCGCGAGACCAGCATCTACGCCGGTGTCACGGTCGCCGAGTACTTCCGCGACATGGGCTATCACGCGGTCGTCATCGCCGACTCGACGTCGCGCTGGGCCGAGGCATTGCGCGAGTTCGCGTCACGCTCGGGCGCCCTGCCCGCAGAGGAGGGCTACCCCGCGTCGCTGGCGTCGGCGCTGGCCGCGTTCTACGAGCGCGCCGGACGAGTCGTCACGCTCGGCGGGGCGCAGGGGTCGGTAACGATCATCGGCGCCGTCTCCCCACCGGGCGGTGACACCACCGAGCCGGTCACCGCGCACACCGAACGCTTCGTACGCGGCCTGTGGAGCCTCGACCGCGACCTCGCCTACGCCCGGCACTACCCCGCGGTCGGCTGGTCCGGGTCGTTCGCACGCGACGCGGACAAGCTCGCCGCGTGGTACGCCCGCAACGGCGATCCGGGCTGGGCTCCGCGGCGGGCCCGGGTAACCAGCCTGCTTGCTGACGCCGATCGGTTGGGTGACCTCGCCGAACTCGTGGGCGCGGGGTCGCTGCCGGGCCACGAGCGGGTCGTCCTGCTCGCGGGCCGGCTGCTGCGCGAGGGCGTCCTGCAGCAGAGCGCACTGTCGGCCAACGATGCCCGTTGCGGCGCGGCGAAAACGGCCGCGCTCATCGACGCCGTCCTCGCCGTCGTGGATCGCTGCGACGCGCTCGTCGAACGTGGCGTCGCCGCCGCCGAGATCGAGGAACTCGACTTCTCGCCGGTGCTGCGGGCGGCATCGGACACTCCGCCGGAGGACGTCGACGGCGTCGTGTCCCGGCGCGAGCAGATGATGAGCGTGCTGGACGGCCTGCGATGACGACGCCGCCGAGGCTCACCGTCGAGTACGCCGGGATCACCGAGTTGCGCGGCCCGCTGCTGGTCGTGCGCGGCCTGTCCGGTATCGGATGGGACGAGTTCGCGGTGATCCGTAGGACGTCGGTCGGCACCGGAGCCGAGGTCCGGCACGGACTGGTGCTCGAGGTCGACCGCGACCTCGCGGTCGTGCAGGTGCTCGAGGGCACCGACGGCCTCACGCCGCACACCACCAGGGTGTCATTCGCCGGCGAGCCGCTGCACGTCCCCGTCGGTCCTGGCTGGCTGGGCCGCGTCTGCAACGGACGCGGCGAACCCATCGACGGCGGGCCGCCGATCACCGGCACCCGCACGGCCCCGGTCTCCGGGTACCCACTCAACCCCACGCATCGCGAACCGCCCGCCCAACCCGTCATCACCGGCATCTCGGCGATCGACGCGCTCACGACCCTGGTCCGCGGCCAGAAGCTGCCGATCTTCTCGGTCGCCGGACTGCCGCACCTCGAGCTCGCCGCCCAGATCGCGGCCCAGTCGACGGCGGGCGACGAGCCGTTCAGCGTCGTCTTTGCCGCCATGGGCCTCACGCACGCCGACGCCGACGCCGTGCGCGCCGCGCTCGAGGAACGATCCGCGGCGGGCGAGTTGCTCCTGCTGCTCAACACTGCCGACGACCCGGTCATCGAGCGGATCCTCACGCCGCGGATCGCGCTGACCGTTGCCGAGCACCTCGCCTTCGAGCTCGACCGGCACGTCCTCGTCGTGCTCGCCGATATGACCAGCTACGCCGAAGCACTGCGTGAGGTGTCGTCCGCGCGCGGCGAGATGCCCGGCCGACGGGCCTACCCCGGCTACCTCTACAGCGACCTCGCCTCGCTGTACGAGCGGTGCGGGCGGATCCGCGGCAAGGTCGGGTCGCTGACGGTGCTGCCGGTGCTGACGATGCCAGCTGGCGACATCACCCACCCCGTGCCCGACCTGACCGGGTACATCACCGAGGGCCAGATCGTCCTCTCCCCGGATGTTCACGCGCGCGGCATCTACCCGCCCATCGACCCACTGGCATCGCTGTCGCGGCTGATGCGCAGCGGCGCCGGGCCGGGCCGGACACGCGAGGACCACCTCGAGCTCGCCGCGCAGCTGCTCGCCGCCCTTGCCCGCGCACGGCAGATCCGCGAACTCGCCGAGATCGTCGGCGCGTCCGCCCTCAACGCCACGGACCAGCTCTACCTGCACTTCGCCACCGACTTCGAGCAGCGGCTGGTCAACCAGCAACCCGGCGAGACGCGAGATCTCGACCAGACCCTCGACCGCTGCTGGGACGTCGCCCACGTCCTGCCCACCCGCGAGCTGACGATGCTGTCGGCACGCCTACTCGACGCGCACCCGCGAACGGATCGGTGACCTGATGGCATTCGGGCCGCGGATCCCACCCGGGCGGGCCGGGCGGATGTGGCTGCGCCGCCGCGCCGACACCGCGGCCCGCGGACGTGATCAACTCGACCGAAAGCTGCGCATCCTCATCCCGGAGCAGCAGCGGCTGCGCATCCACGCCGACCGCAGCCGCGCCGCATGGGCCACCGCCTGCGAGGGGGCACGAGCATGGCTGCTGCGCGCGACGCTGCTCGGCGGTCAGGACGCCGTCCGCAACGCAACACCACCGCAGCCGGTGGGTGTCGAGATCATCTGGACGACCGCGATGGGACTCAGCTACCCCGCCGACGTGCGGCTCGTCGACCCGCCCGCACAGCCGCCAGCGCCCGCGGGCAACGCCGCGGTCGCGCCCACGGCCGCCGCGTTCCGCGCCGCGCTGTTGGCCGGCGTCCGGTCCGCCGCCGCCCAGGAGGCACTACGCCGCGTCGACACCGAGATCGCGGTCACGCGCCGACGGCTACGGGCACTGGACAAGCGCTGGCTGCCGTGGCTGAACGACTCGCTCATCGCGCTCAACCTGTCCCTCGAACAAGCCGAGCAAGAAGACGGCATGCGGCTGCGCCGAGCCGCCGCAACCCAGCCCGATCGGAGGACCCCGTCGTGATCGAACGAATCCTGCTCGCCGTCGATGATTCCCCGGACTCCCTCGCCGCAGCGCGGCTGGCCATCGAGCTGGCAGGCACCCTGAACGCCCGCTTGCGCATCATCCACGTCAGCGCTGACCACCTGCTCGACGCTGCTGTCGAGGCCGCAAGCGGCCGCCCCGCGGTCGGCGTGCGTCGCGCGCAATCCGCCGCGGCGATCCTCACGCGTGTGGCCGGACTAGCCGAGGCAGCCGGCGTCGCCGCGGAAACCAACCTGCTCGCCGGCGACGCCGGGCCCACCATTCTCGATGCCGTCCGTGAGTGGCAGGCAGATCTGGTCGTCGTCGGAAAATCCGCCCGATCGGCAACCGGCGAACCCTACGTCGGGACGCAGACCCGCCACATCCTCGAGTTCGCCGATCAGCCGGTGCTCGTCGTGCCGCCCCGCCCGCGGTGACGAATGAGCAGGCGTCATTGAAAGGCGCCGCGTACGTCGGCCTCGGTCGCTGTTTCGGAGACGATGAGGACTTCGTCGGCTGGTTCGAGCTGCCACGTTGCGTCCGGCACGCTGGGTCTCCCGCCGCGGATGATGGCCGCGACGACCGAGCGCGGCGGTAGGTAGATGTCGCCGAGAGTCCTGCCTGCTGCTTGAGACTCACGCTCAATCGTGGTCTCGATGAGGTTGACGCCGGCCGTGCTGAGGCGGAGCAGTGCGACCGTGTCGGTGGCGCCGGTGGCCTCTTCGATCAGGGATACCAGAGGCGCGCCGGCAGGTACGGCGACGTCGACTCCCCACCGGGAGTCGAACAGCCAGTCGTTGTCGGCGTCGTTGACGCGTGCGACGACACGGTGCACAGCGAACTGGCGCTTGGCGAGCAGGCTGATCACCAGGTTGTCCTCGTCTTCGCCGGTCGCTGCGATGAGGAGGTCTGCGGCATGCGCGCCGGCTTCCTCCAAGACTGCGGGCTCGCAGGCATCGCCGGAGATGGCGTTGACCCGCAGTTCGGAAGCGACGCGTCGCAGGCGCTGCTTGTCCTGGTCGACGAGCGTGAGTTCGTTCGTGTCGGTGGCAAGCACCTTCGCCATTTGAGCACCGAGTCGCCCGGCGCCGACGATGAGGATCCTCATGTGCCCAACTCCCTGTCGAGGAAGCCCCGAAGCGTGTCGAGTGCGGAGACGGCGACCGCGAACGTGACGAGGTCACCGTCCATCACGACGGTGGACGGCTCCGGGACCAGTGAGCGGCCGGCGCGCGTGACCTCGACGACGCGGATCTGGCCGGCGACCTCGGTACTGAACAAGGGCCGGCCGGAGAGGTAGCCCGGAAGGGAGGTCCTGAGCAGAATGGTCTCGCCGTTTCCGAAGGTCAGGCTCGCCAGCAGGCGACCGTACGGGCGCGTGATCGCTGCGCTGCTCACCGAGGCTCAAACCGACCCTACGTTCGCCCGGCAATACCGGGAACGCTTCGTCGAGCCACGCCGCCAACAGTCACGCGCGATCTTTCGTCAAGCGATCGAGCGCGGCGAGATCCCCGCGGACACGAAGATCGAGGTTGCGCTCGACCTCCTCTACGGCCCGATCTACCACCGGCTCCTGCACGGCCATGGACCCCTCAACGACCGATTCGTCCGCGACGTCGTCGACCTCGCCCTCGACGGCATCGCGCCAGGCCGGACCCGACCATGAGACCGCGGCTCCCTGTCTCAGGTACGGCATCGGCTCGGTCGGCAACGTGGTGGCGCGACTACGTCAGCGACGCCGCGCACGGCCCGCTGCCTGCGCTGTTGCTGGCGCTGACGGTGGCCACCGGCCTCGTCGATGCGGTGAGCATCCTGAGCATGGGTCGGGTCTTCGTGGCGAACATGACCGGCAACGTCGTGTTCATCGGCTTCGCCCTGGCAGGGGCGCCCGGCTTCTCACTCGCCGCGTCGCTGGTCGCACTCGCTGGATTCCTTGTCGGAGCCAGGTTCGGCGGCATCGTCGTACATCGTTTCGAAAGCAACCGAGGTGTGCTGTTACGCAACGTGGTCGCGGTGGAGCTGGTTCTGGTCGCGTCGGCCGCCGTGCTCACCGCGGTTGCCAGCACGCCATTCGGTAGCGGAGTACGCGACGCGACTGTCGCTCTCATGGCCGTCGGGCTCGGCCTGCAGAACGCGGCGGCGCGTCGACTCGCCGTCGCGGATATCACCACGACCGTTCTGACGATGACGCTCACGGGGATTGCGGCTGATATGCCCAGCCGCGATCTCAAGGTTGCGTCGCGCCGGAGTCTGTCTGTCACTGCCATGCTCGTTGGTGCGCTCGTCGGTGCGCTGCTGATCCTCGACGTCAGTGTTGCGAGCGCGATGTGTGCGGCGAGCGGGGTTATCGCTTCGGTACTCGTTGGTGCAACTGTGGCAACCAGACATGACTCCCCGTGGCGAACGGGAGCCTGAGCAAGTCGGAAGTCTCGGCCGCGAACGGGACGGCGGGCGGCGCAGTCTACCGCGGCTGCTGTGCGGCCAGCACATCGAGCGCCCGCAGCGTGATCCAGCGGCTCGGCTGCCCCTTGGCCTCGATGTCCACGACGAATCGACCGTTGAAAGTGCTTGCCAGCTCCCAACGGCCCTGGGCGTCCTGCTTCGCGGCCACCAGCGCGAGCGCCTCGTCCATGCGCTCGTCTCGGACGCTCAACTTCGTGAGGATCCCCAGGATCTCGAGCACGTCGGTCTGGTACATGAGCGGGAAGCCGAACCTTAGCCAGCCGGGCTTGGAGTCGCGCGCAAGGTCGTGGCTGCGCCGGTGGACGTGGTGCTTGAGCAGGAACTCGACGCCGTCGGCCAGGGTCTGCCGGACTTCCGGCGAACGGCGCTCGGGCGGGATCTCCGCGAGCGTCTTGATCGCCCCCATGTG
>Ga0209014_10001240_pt1 | contig 15098 bp, 9 predicted proteins | sample BarGraNGADG00212_FD_184491 | JGI IMG/M metagenome (GOLD analysis project Ga0209014, IMG submission 184491) | Arctic peat soil microbial communities from Barrow, Alaska - Barrow Graham LP Ref core NGADG0002-212 (SPAdes) (version 2) | ecosystem: Environmental > Terrestrial > Soil > Wetlands > Peat...
CGGCAATCGAGCCCGCCGCCCCCACGGGGGCGCCGTCAGCCGGATCGCCGTCATCCTCCCGATGTTCCTCCTGGCCACGTTCGTCGTGATGGGCGCGGTCGCCTTCGTCGGCGCCGTGGACGTCTACACGACGTACAGCAAGGATCTCCAGGATCCGAAGGAACTGCTGCAGAATCTGAACTTCAGCCAGAAGACGACCCTGTACGACCGCACGGGCACGATCGCACTGGCTTCCTTCGGGTCGGAGAACAGGCGCGTTTTGGCGTTCGCCGACATCCCGCCCGTCGTTCTCGACGCCACGACAAGCGCCGAGGACAAGACGTTCTGGACCAATGCCGGCTTCGATCCGGCCGCGTTCGTGTCGGCCATCGAGGACGCCATCTCCGGTCATCCCCGCGGCGCCTCGACGATCACGCAACAGCTGGTCCGGGCACGGCTTCTGCCACCGACCACGAGCACGAGTACGGTCGATCGCAAGATAAAGGAAATCATCCAGTCGGTGAGGTTGACTCAGGAGTTCCCCGGCCTGCCCGGCAAGGAAGAGATCATCACCGACTATCTCAACCAGAACTTCTACGGGAACCAGAGCTACGGCATCGCGGCGGCGGCGCAGAGCTACTTCGGGATCACCGACATGAGCAAGCTGACCGTTGCCCAGGCCGCCATCCTGGCTGCGCTTCTGCAGTCCCCGTCCGCCTACGACCTGGTGGCGAACGGCGTGCTTCAGGCGGACGGATCGCTCCTCGTGCCCGCTGACACCGACATAGTTCAACGTCGCAACTACGTCCTGGAGCAGATGCGCCAGAACCAGCGCGACGGGCTGCTCAAAGGCACCTACAGCGACGCGGCGTTGCTGGCTGCGGAGAGCCAACCGGTGGTGCTGCCGCCCGTGGTGCCGGCCCCCCGGATCGCACCCCAGTTCGACGAGCAGGTGCGCCAGCAGCTCGCCACCCTGTTGTGCGGCGCGGGAACCAACGCCGACGATTGCCAGGCCGTGGACACGGGCGGCTACAAGGTCATCACGACGCTCGACGTGGGCATGCAGCAGACCGCCGAGAAATACCTCAAGGCGTACACGTTCGGCGGCAATCAACCCGGCGCCACCGCCGCGGCCCAGAAGGCGGCCGACATCGCCTACCTCGCCAACTTGGGCATCACGCTGCAGAGTGACCCGTTCGACTACAAGCGGATCATCGGCCCGAACCCTTCATTGGGTGGCAACGACACCGGCGTACGCGCGGGCAACATCCACAACGCGGCGCTCATCGCGCTCGATTACCGCACCGGGCAGGTCCTCACTTATGCGGGCAGCGCCGACTTCTACGAGAAGCCGGTTCCGGACCCCACCAAGCCCGGCCAGAACCTCTTCGATCCCCAGTTCGACGTGCTGTCAAGCGGCGTCGGGCGGCAGCCGGGCTCGTCCTTCAAGCCGATCAATTACACAGTGGGTATCCAGGACGGCACCATGACGGCGGCCTCGCTATTCATGGACGTCGCTACCAACTTCGGCGGCGGGTACACGCCCCACGACGCCGACGGCTTCGAACGCGGCCCCGTCCGCCTCCGGGAGGCGCTCCAGTTCTCCCTCAACATCCCGGCGGTCAAAGCCGCCTCGATCAACGGCGTCGACCATCTCGTTCAGAGGGCGCAGGACTTCGGGCTCGTCTTCCCCCCGAATGCGAACCCGGGAGTCTCGATCGGCGTCGGCACGGTGGAGGTCCATCCCGCGGATCTGACGTCGGCTTACGGGGCGCTGGCCAATGGCGGCACCCTGGAAAAGCGGACGATGATCCTGTCGGTCCTCGACTCCAAGGGAACGTCGGTCTGGACCTCCGCTGCCAACCCCGCGCCGGCGACTCACCCGACCACTCCCCAGGCCGCCTACGTCACCACCAACATCCTCGCGAGCAACACCGATCCGGTCCAGAACCCGTGGTGGGGCCAGTACCGGGTCCTGGACGGCACGAGCGCCCGACCGGCCACTCTCAAGACCGGCACCAGCGATCAGGTCGAGGACCTCTTCGCGTTGGGCTACGTGGCGCCGCCCGCCGACCCGAACGCGCCTGCGATCGTGACGGGAGTCTGGGCGGGCAACAGTGACCACACCGCGGGTCACGAGCTGCTCTCTCTAGAGCTTGCAGCCCCGCTCTGGCACGCTTTCATGCAGACGGTCACGGCCGGCACGCCGATCGCGAGCTTCACGCAGCCGACGGGCATCGTCACCAAGACCATCGACGCGTTCAGCGGGATGCTTCCGGGCCCCTACACGAGGGCGACTGTCCACGAGGTCTTCATCAAGGGCACCGAGCCGACCCAGGTCGACAACACCAAGGTGCCCCTGGACGTAGACGCCGACACGAACACGTTGTGGACGTACGACTGCCCCGGGACCAAGGTGACGAAGGGATTCCTCGACCTCAGCCAGGTGGACGCCGCCAACCCCAACTTCCAGAAGTACGACAACATCTGGCTCGCGACCGCCAAGAAGGGTGTGGGCGTACGAGGCGGGCCCAACAACGCCCCGACGAACTACTTCTACGAGACGAGCTTCTGGATCCCGGCTAACAAGAGAGGCTTGGCCTGGGGTGCGCCGTTCGCGCCGAGGCAGAGCTGCACGCAGTCGGGCACGACTCCGCCAAGCGGCTGGGTGCCACCCACTCCCAGCGCGGCCGCAACTCCGGTGCCGAGCGACAGTCAGGCGGCCGCAACTCCGGTGCCGAGCGACAGTCAGGCGGCCGGGCCGGCGACCCCGCCGACCTCCAGGCCGGCGGCGCAACCTACACCTGGGCCGGCGAAAACTCCCAAAGGCCAGGCCGTGCTGCTTGCGCCCATCGGACTTTGGGGCCTGGTCGGCAAGCTACGGTCGCGGCGAGGACGACGCACGACTCGAGTGAGCCGCCGCTAGTTTCGAGCCCGCCTGCCGGTCAGCGTTCGCGCAAGGTCAAGCGCTTCAGCCAGCTCCGTGAGGTGACGCAGCCGGCACCACGCGACGTATGCGCCGAGGCCCGCCAGGCCGGCGAGGCCCAGTTCCAGGCAGAGCGCAGGTATCCAGGCCGAGTTGTGGGTGAGCGTGGCGAATAGCCGGTCCACCGCCAGTGCGGCCCCCGAGGCCAGGCCCGCGCCGGGCAGGAACGCCGCCACGCTTCGTCCGATCGGCGCGAGGTCGAAGCCGACTCGCCGCTCGATCAAGTTCAGGAGCATCGCGACCTCCGCCCACGCCCCCAGGCCGATCGCGAGAGCCAGGCCCTGGAGATGGAAGAACGGGAAGAGCACGATGGCCGCGGCCACATCCACGCCAACCGCCAGCAGCGCGGCCTTGACCGGCGTCCGAGTGTCCTTGCCCGCGTAGAAGATCGGCGCCAGCAGGGCGATCAGGACGTGGGCCACCAGGCCGAACAGGAACACCACGAAGACCGACGTCGTGAAGGCGACGTTCTCTGGCGTGTAGCCGCCGTGGCCCCACAGCAGTGTCAGTCCCGGTCCCGCAAGCACGAACATCAGGCCCGTTGTCGGGACGACCACGAAGAGCAGCAGCCGCATCGACTGGTCGACCAGGCGGCGGAAGCGATCGGTCGCTCCCTTCGCGAAAGCCTGGGACAGAGGTGGCAGCAGGACGATCCCGAGCGGCACCCCGATGAGCCCGACCGGGATTTGCAGAGTCACGAAGGCTGTGGTCCAGATGTTGATGTCGGTCGAGTTGCCCGAGATCAGCGCCGCGTAGAAGAAGAACACGATCTGGGTCACGCCGAGGCCAAAAGCCCTGGGAGCGATGAGCAACAAGGTCTGCCGAACGGCTGGTTCGTGCAGATCCATGACCGGCCGGTACAGGCTGTGCCGGGCGACAGATGGCAGCTGTGTGGCGACGTGCCCGGCCGCCCCTGCGACCACGCCGAGAACCAGCGCGTAGACGCCCAGGAAGGGCGTCAGCACGATCGCGGCCACGATGATGGCGATGTTGTAGACGTTCGGAGCCATGGCCGGGGGCGTGAAGATCCCCAGCGCGTTGAGACCCGCGGTCATGACGGCGCCGACGCCAAGCAGAACCGGCGACAGCAGCAGCCAGCGGGTCAGCTCGGTGGTGAGACGCTGCTGGACCGGCTCGGCGCCCGGGGCCACGATCGTCGAGACGAGCAGCGGCGCCAGGACCCAGGCCACGATCACCAGGGGCAGCAGGGCGAACACCATCAGGTTCGTGATGGTGCCGACCAGGCGCCGCGCCCTCTCGTCCTCGCCGCGGGCCAGCAGTTCCGACGCGACCGGCACCAGGGCGGATCCAACCGCTCCCGCCGCAACCAGCTGGAAGAGCGTGTCGGGGATCCGGAACGCATAGTTGAATGCGGCGAGTTCGAGGCTGCCGCCGCCGTATTCGGCATTCAGGACGCCGACGCGCACGAAACCCAGAACGCGGGACAAGATCACGCCGGCGACTACGACCAATCCGGCGAGTGCGATCGCCTGGCCCCTCAACCGCGCCGCAGAGGCGGCCGAGAGATCGGAGGTCGCGGCTTCGGCAGTCAGGATTACGTCGCCCGGCACTGCGACCGGCGCGACCTGAACGCCTCTCGCGCCGTTCGCGTTCCGAGGCGAGTACGCGCTGGTTATGCGCGCGTTGGGACTGCCTCGCCGCGGTTGCGAGCCACTCCGCGGCTGCCAGCCGCGAGATCTCGGCGAGGGGCGGCGCGGCACCGACGGCGGGCCGCTCATCGGAATCGACGCGCCAGGCGCCACAACGCTCCCAGCGACGCGTGCGGAGCGTACTCGTGGGTGCGGGCTATTACCGTTCCTCGGGCACCGAAGCGCCGCTTGAAGAGATACAGGTTCCAAAGCGGGTGCGCTTCGTTCTGGGGCAAGCCCGGGGCCGCGTGGCTGTCGACGCCACCCATGTCGTAGGCAGTGAAGCCGGCGCCGGCGGCCCAGCGGATGATCTCCCATTGCAGCAGGTGGTTGGCGCGGGTGCGGTGGAGATCGGCATCGTCGCGCGACCCGGCGACGTAGTAGACGAGCCGCGCCCCCGACCGCAGCAGCACCGCGCCCGTTTGTCGCGCTCCGCCGACGCCGGCCAGCCACAGGCTCGCCACGTCCGCTTCCCCAAGCCGCCGCCACTGCTCCAACTCGTAGTCGCGATCGCGGACCAGGAAGCTCTCGCGGCGTCCCGTCGCGGCGTACATCTCGAAGAACTCTGCCAGCGCAGGATCGCGGGCGGCGGGATCGGCCATGTCCACCCGTTCGACGTTCACGCCCGCCTTGCGGGCCTTGCCGATGTCGTAATTCGTGGTGTGGCCGAGTAGCGCCTTTTGAGCGGCTTCGGTCGGCTGCAGTGGCACGATCATGGCCGTGCGCGATACCTGGATCTCTCGCGCCGCGGGCCGGAAGCCCGCGCGTTGCAGCGTCCCAGCCAATTCGCCTCCCTCTTCCCAGGCCGGATCGACGGTCACGGCGACGGCCCTGCGGGCTCGTGCCAGGCGCCCGATCCCCGCCAGGGCCGCCAGGGCGGCTTCAGGCGTGGCTTCGAGCAGCACGGGGCCCCTGGGCGCGTAATGGAGCCGGAGGCGTCCCAGAGGCCCTGGCAGGCGCCTCAGCAGCGGCCGCTCCTGGACGAATACGACTGCGACCTGGCGGCCGTCAATCTCGACGACGTAACGCAGCGGCATCCAGCCGAGGCCGCGCTTGACCTCGCCCCAGGCGTGCGACTGGAATGCCTCGCCGAATTTGCTGTGGACGGCGAGCGCGTCCCAGGCCGCCGGCTCCCAGCTGCCGGCGTCGACGAGCCGGATGGCGTCCGCCTCTCCCCTGCCGGGCGGCACCGTGGCGGCGCCGTGCGCGGGCCGAGGGGTCGATACGCTCACTGGCTCCTCCGCACTGTTCGTCCACGCCGGACGGCGGGATGCGCGTGCTGACGCTGCGATTCTCGCATCCCCTGGGATCGAGCGGGCGGTCCTCAGAACGAAACGACGGTGGCGCCGTCGCCACCTTCGCCTCGACCGCCCGCGCGCCACGACTTGACGAGCGGATGGGCCGAGGCGTGATCGCGAACCGCGTCGCGCAGCGCGCCCGTGCCCATACCGTGGATGACGATGGCCTGGTCCAGGCTGGCCAGCGAGGCGTCGTCGAGGTATCGATCGAGCGCTTCCAGCGCTTCCTGGACGGTCGCGCCACGCAGGTCCAGCGACGAGGCGACGGTTCGGGCACGCTCGAACTGGAGACGCGAGGCGGAACCCGACGAGGAGCCTGAACTCGGCGCGGTGCCACGCGATCGACCGGTTGCCGGCGCCGAATCCACCTCCCCACCCGTCGCCGGCTCGAGGTCGGCCACCGGAACGGTTACGCGCATGCCGCCGGCTTCGAGAGTGGCCCGCTTACCGCCTTTCTCGAGAGCGACGATCCGACCCTCCCAGCCGGCACTCGTGTTGCGAGCGCGCATGCCGGTATGCCACGCCACGGGAACGGCGGGCGCCGCGCGGTCGGGCGCGGGTTCCGGCGCCGGCAGACGCTCGACGTGCGCTCTGGCCCGCTCGAGACCCTCGTCCAGGCTGCGCTGCGTGATCGTCTCCCGCTCGAGCTGGCGACGGATGCCGCGGACCTCGGCCCGAACGTCGTCCACGACGCGCTCCGCCTCGTCCCGTGCGGCCTTGAGCGACTCGTCGCGCTCGCGGCGAGCCTTGCGCCGCTCTTCGTCGGCGGCCGCGAGCGCCGTCCTGGCCCGATCCTCCGCCAGGCGGGCTTGGGCCAGCGCCTCGGTCGTCTCGGTTTCGGTCGCCTTGATCGATGCCAGCGTCTCCTCGAAGGCCTGCTGCTCTTCGGTCAGGCGCGATCTCGCGTCGTCCACGATCGAACTCGAGAGCCCGAGGCGCTCGGCGATGGCGAAGGCCTGGCTCCGGCCAGGCAGTCCGATCGACAGTCGGAAGGTCGGCCGAAGGGTCTCCACGTCGAACTCGACCGAGGCGTTTCGAGCTTGGGGAGTCGTGTGGGCGTACAACTTGAGCTCGGCGTAGTGGGTCGTCGCGGCGACCAGGGCGCCGGCCTTGATGAAGTAGTCGAGCAGAGCCTGGGCGAGGGCTGAGCCTTCGGTCGGGTCCGTGCCGGCGCCCAGCTCGTCGAGGAGGACCAGGGTGCCCGGACCGGCTGCCTCGACGATCCGGACTATCGACCGCAGGTGGCCGCTGAACGTCGAGAGCGACTGCGCCACGGACTGCTCGTCGCCGATGTCGGCCAGCACGTTGCGCAGGATCGGCAGCTTCGTTCCGGTGTCGGCGGGCACGTGGAGGCCGGCCTGGTGCATCAGGCTGAGCAATCCCAGCGTTCGAAGGGCCACGGTCTTGCCGCCGGTGTTCGGGCCGGTTATCAGCAGCGCCGTGTATTCGCCGCCCAAGCGGACATCGATCGGCACGACGTGGCCGGACAGGCCCGGATGGCGCGCTCCGAGAAGCACGATCTCCGCCCGATCGGCGATCTCGGCGGGGATGGCGTCCATCTCTTCGGCCAGGCGGGCCTTGGCCGCCCAGAAGTCGAAGCGGGCCAGCGCTTCGAGCGTCTCGCGCAACTGCGACGCCTGACCGGCCACGAGGGCCGAGAGCTCGTCGAGGATGCGCTCCTCTTCGGCCAGCGCGGCCAGCTGTGCCTCGCGCCAGGCATTGCCCAGCTCGACGGCAACGATCGGCTCCACGAAAAGGGTCTGGCCGCTGCCGGACGCGTCGTGGACGATGCCCTTGACGCGGCTGCGGGCGTCGGCCCGGACCGGGATCACGTAGCGCCCGCCGCGGAGCGTCACGATCGGTTCCTGGAGGGCGCTTGCGAACTCGCCCGAATGGACGAGCTGGTCGAGCCGGGTGCGCAGACGGTCGTAGGCGATCCGGACCGCGCGTCGGAGGCCACCCAGGCGTGGGGAAGCGGTGTCGGCCATCTCGCCGGTCGGGTCGAAGCTGCGATTCAGGGTATTGCGAAGGCTGGGCTGAGGATGGATCTCGCGCGCCAGGTCGCGCAAGAGGGGTCGCCGATCGCCGCTCAGCGCCTCGCCCAGACGGGCGGCGGCTTCGAGTGTCTCGGCGATGTCCAGGAAGTGGCGGGGTTCCAGGCGGCCGCCTCGAACCGCCCGCTCGATCCACGGCAGGATGTCCTTGCTGCCGCCGATCCCCGAGCCGGGGTGCTCGGCCACGAACGAGCGCGTCTGCGAGGTTTCCTCGAGGCCGCGAGCCACGATGACCGGATCGACCGAGGGTTCGAGCGCTTCGGCCAGGCGGCGGCCGGGAGGGAAGCCCGTCTCGCCGGCCAGCCGGGAGCGAACCAGCGGATACTCGAGCAGGGTTTGCGATCTTGCGTCGAGACTCGCCGCTCCGGCCGAGGCGGAGTTGGCCGGACTGGTCACTTTCGCCTCTCCGCGGCGCCTGCCGATACGGCCAGATTGCCTTCGGCCCAGACGCGCCACGGCTCGCTCCGCCAAGGCTCCGCGGCGTAACCGATGCCGACTCGCGGCCCGCTCGCGAGGCGCAGGGGCGGTTCGCCCCGTGGCGCCGCCTCGAGCCGGAGTGGCGAGGTCCGGTCGCACAGGTCGAGCCCGTCGTCGGCTCGCACGATCGAGAACGCGGCGCACACAAGACCAGGTCCGGAAGCCAGGGCCGAAACCGACAGGCCGGCTACGCGCCGGCAGGCACCGGCCCGGCGATCCGGAGACCGGCGCGCATACCTTGCCGCGATCCAATTGATCCGCGCGCGCCGCATCCGCTCGGCGCCGGTCAGCGGCTCGACGGCCCGCACTAGCAGCGCGGCCGGCCGACCCTCAGGTTCGGTAACCAGGTTCAGACACTCATACATGCCGTAGACAAGGTACACGTAGGCAAAGCCCGGGGGGCCGAACATGACGGAGTTGCGACCGGTTCGCCCGAAACGAGCGTGCGAGGCCAGGTCGGCCGTGCCTATGTAGGCCTCGACCTCGACGATTCGACCGACGCGAAGGCCGTCCTCATCCTCGCGAACGAGGTGGACGCCGACCAGCTGCCGGGCAGCTTCGAGGCTGTCCGCGGCCAGGGCCTCGCGAGGAAGAGGTGCGCCGGCGGCGATTCGATCGTTCATGCGAGCCGTGGGCGCCGCCGACGTGTTCGAACCGGGATGTCTCAGGGGAACATCGCCACGATGCTGGACGGGAGCAGGAAGCCCGAGCTGTGAATCAGCACCGGAAGGACTGAGTCCCGGATCGTGGCAGCGATGTGCGATTGGTTGAGCAGGATGTCCTGGACCTGGCGCAGGTAGGCGACCTCGCCGGGGAACGGGGACGGCAGGGGGTACGAGCCGAGGATCACGAGAACGACGCATAGCAGTAGGAACCCCTGGACGAGCCCCAGCAAGCCGCCCAGGATATCGTCCACGACCGGTCTACTCGCGTAGATGTCGGTCCTCTTGTAGAAGCCCTGGATGAGGACGGACGTCCCGATCCAGATGGCGCCGAACAGGACGACGAAGGCCAGCAGCTTGCTGTAGCCGGCCGGGAATTGCAGCCAGTTGGGCGCGAGGAAGTCGCCGACGGGATCCCGCAGGTTAGCGGACAGAAAGAAGGCGAACAGAATCGAGGCGATCCCCAGCAGGCATCGAATGGTGCCCTGCATGACGCCAACGATCAACGCGAGAACGAACGCGCCGAGAATCACCAGATCGGAGATCGGCGCGCCCTTGATGAGTCCGACGATGTCCAAGACTGTCTCCCTCCGACAAGCGGGCGGAAGCCCTCACCCAGGCTAGGGTATCAGCGCCGATCCCCGCGCAGCAACGAGCAAAGCGTACCTGTGCCCACGAGAACGCTCGTACGGTGGCGCGTAACTCGGTCGCGGTCATTCGCGGTCAGTCGCGCTCCGTGGCGATCAGCCGCGAAGGTGAGCGCCGAGCCTGGTCTCGAGTCCTGCGCGGACGCCGGCAACCGCTGCGTCGACTTCTGCTTCCGTGAGCGTCCGATCGACTCCGAAGACGAGCCGGTAGGCCATGCTCTTCTGCGTGGCCTCGAGCGGGGCGCCGCGGTAGACGTCGAACAACCGCAGGCCTCTCAGGAGCGGCCCGGCGTCGGCTCGAATTGCCGCCTCCACCTGCGCCGCGGGTTGCTTCTCCTGCACGATCACGGCCAGGTCGCGTTCGACCTCGGGGAAGCGCGGAATCGGTTCCACATGAACGGGCCGCAGGTTGCCTTGCTCGAGACCCGGAACCTCGAGCTCGGCCAGGATGACGCGCGGCGCGCGGATGTCCCATGCCGTGAGCACGTCTGGGTGGAGTTCGGCCATCCGGCCCGCGATGACGTCGGGCCCCGCGGTCGAAAGTCCGAGCGCCCGACCCGGGTGGAATGGATAGCCCCTGCGGTCGGTCTCGTAGGCGGGCTTGCCGAGGCCTAGGCGACAGCACAGCAGCTCCACCAGACCCTTGGCGTCGTCAAGGTCGTGCACGCGCTCCGGGCGGTTCCATGACGCCGGCTCGGCGGCGCCCGCCAGGAGGAAGGCCAGCCGCGTCCATTCCGATGGTCCTTCGCCCACGCGAGCGTAGACCTTGCCGACCTCGAAGACTGCGACGGCCGCTCGGCCCTGGCGTTCGTTGAGCGACAGGACATCGAGCAGGCTGGCGGCCAGGTGCCGGCGCAAGACCGAATGCTGGGCGGAGAGCGGGTTCGTAACGGAGATCTCGACATCCGTCGAAGCCCGAACGCCGGAAGGCAACGCCGGCGCGCTGGCGTCGTCGGGCCAGCCGAGCTTCGCTTCCTGTGGCGGCGAGACCAGGGCATGAGTCACGACCTCGCTTAGCCCCGCGCCCGCGAGCGTCTCGCGCACGAGCTCTCTGACCGCCACGGGCGACGGTCGGTAGGCGGGCATGAGCGTGGCGGGCCGATGCGCCGGCGTAGTCTCGTAGCCGCGGATCCGGGCGACTTCCTCGGCCACGTCCGCCTCGACGGCGAGGTCGCGACGCCAGGTCGGCACCACCGCCAGAAGCGTCTCCTCCCCGTCCGCGTCCACCACGAGCGGCATCGGCTCCACAGCGACGGCGATGCGGGTGCCCGGGGGCGCGTCCTCGGTCTCGATGCCGACGCGCGCCAGCAGCTCGCGCTGCTCGGCGGCGGGAATCTCGGTGCCGAGGAGCTTGCCGACGCGGCGCGGCCGGAAGGCCAGGCGTGCCGGAGTCGGCTCATCGGGCGCGGTGTCGATACGGCCACGAGCGACGGAGCCGCCGGCCCAGGCGACGGTCAGCTGGGCCACTCGATCGGCGCCGATGCGCGCGAGCCGGGCCTCCTGCCCCTTTTCGAATCGGAGGCTCGCTTCCGACCGGAGCGCATAGCGGTGACCCGTGCGACGGATGCTGACCGGATCGAAGACCGCGGATTCGATGGCGATGTCGGTAGTGGCGTCGGTGATCTCGCTATCGGCGCCACCCATGACGCCGGCGATGCCGATCGGGCCACGCGGGTCGGCGATGATCAGCGTGTCGGCGGTCAGCTCGCGATGGACGTGGTCGAGCGTCTCGAGCCGCTCCCCGGGGAGCGCGCGGCGAACGATGATCGCGCCATCGTGGACGGCCGTACCGTCGAAGGCGTGGGTCGGCTTGCCCAGCTCGAGCATGGCGTAGTTCGAGGCGTCGACGACGTTGCTGATGGGGCGCATGCCCGCTGCCTGGAGACGCATCTGGATGGCGTCCGGGGAGGGCCCGATCTTCGCCCCGCTGACCCAGCGTCCGACGAAGCGGGTACACAGCTCCGGCTCCCGGACCTCCACCCGGAGCCGCTCGGAGACCGGCGTGCCCGTCTCGGCGACCGAGATCTCGGGCCAGCGGAGAGCGGCGCCGGTCGCGGCGGCCACCTCACGTGCCAGCCCGATGAGGCACAACGCGTCACCGCGGTTCGGCTTGACGTCGACGTCGAGGACCACGTCGCCGTAAAGGTCGGACAGCTGGATGCCCAGCGGCGTGGACGACGGCAGGATCAGGATGCCCTCGGCGTCGCTGGTGATGTGCAGCTCGTCGCCCGAGCAGAGCATCCCCTCCGAGGCGATGCCCATCTTCTCGGTGCGCTCGATGCGCCGCTCGCCGGGGAGCACGGCACCGGGCAGGGCCACGGGCACGCGCTGGCCGGGGGCGATGTTGTGCGCGCCGCAGACGATGTGGAGCGGCTCTCCCGAGCCGATGCTGACGGTGGTCAGATGCAGCCGATCGGCGTAAGGGTGCTTCTCGACGGTCAGCAACTCGCCGACTACGACGGAGCGCCAGTCGGCGCCCCACTGCTCGATGCCCTGAACTTCCATGCCGAGCAGCGTCAGGCGCTCGGCGAGCTGCTCGGGGGTCTGCTGGACGTCGACGTACTCGCGCAGCCAGCTGATTGGCACTCTCATCGGAATTGCTCCAGGAAGCGCAGGTCGTTTTCGAGGTAGTAACGCAGGTCGGGTACGGCGTGGCGCAGGTTCGCGATCCGCTCGACGCCCATGCCGAAGGCGAAGCCCTGGTATTTCTCCGGGTCGATGCCGCCGTACTGGAGCACGACCGGGTGGACCATTCCGGCGCCCAGGATCGTCATCCAGCCCGACTTCGAGCAGGCCGGGCAGCCGACGCCGCCGCAAACCACGCATTCGACGTCGAAGGCGACCGAAGGCTCGGTGAAGGGGTAGTAGCCGGGGCGGAACCTCGTCTTGCGCGGCCCGAAGAGCGCGTGGGCGAACTCGTCGAGCAGGCCCTTGAGGTCGGCCATCGAGGTGCCCTCATCGACCATCAGACCTTCGACCTGGAAGAACTCGAAGCCGTGACTGGCGTCGACCGCCTCGTAGCGGAAGCAGCGGCCCGGCAGCAGCGCCCGGATCGGCGGCTTCTCCTGCTGCATCACGCGGATTTGCCCGGGGCTAGTGTGGGTCCGGAGCAGATGCCCGGGGATGTCCACGTACAGTGTGTCCCAGAGGTCGCGTGCCGGGTGATCGAGAGCGATGTTGAGCATCTGGAAGTTGGTCAGGTCGTCCTCGACCTCTGGTCCTTCGTAGACCACGAACCCGAACTGCCCGAACACCTCGGCGATGGCGGCAATAGTCTCGGGGATCGGATGGAGCGTGCCGCGCGGGACGGCCCGCCCGGGCTCGGTGACGTCGACGGTTTCCGACGCCAGGCGGCGCGTTTGCACTTCCTCGCGCAAGGACGACGTGCGCTCGGCCAGGGCCGCCTTGACCCGCTCCCCCACCTCGTTCGCGACGGCGCCGACGCGGGGCCGGTCGTCGGCGGGGAGCGCACCGATGCCGCGTAGGACGGCCGTCAGCTCGCCCTTCTTGCCGAGGTACTGGATCTGCAGCTGCTCCAGGCTCGCCGGGTCCGCAACGGCGGAGATGTCGGCCAGGGCCTTGTCGGCGAGTCGTCTCAGGTCGCGGCTCAGGGTCTCGAAGTCCACGTTCTCGTTCCTCGTCCTCTCGCCGGCCCTGCCGACTCGGATCCGCTCCGGGAATCCAGAACCCTCGATCGTCCGGGGACGAGTCGAGGGCTCGCGGTACCACCCCGCTTCCCATAGGTCGTCGCTAGGCGGTCGATCTCTGCGTTGCCGCTCCGGTCGATCGGCTCACGCACCTTCAGGTGCGCTCGCCTCTCGTCCTCGCGGCGCCAACCCATCATGGGCGCTCAGGTGGCCCGCTATCGGGGGCCGACCGGCTCGCCTACCACCGCGGTGTAGCGCGTCGGGCTTCAGCGAGCGGCTCGGGAGCGAACCGACGAGATCGATCCCGGGTGGGCTTCCAGTCTGTGGCCCGCCCTCCCTGTCGGGAGCTGTCCTCGTCCCTTCTCCGTCGACGCCAGGTTCGCTATTCGATTCGGCTACTGGGCCAGAGCCACGATCTTGCTGAAAGTGGCCTGGTCGCGGATAGCGAGGTCGGCCAGCATCTTGCGGTCGATCTCGACGTTGGCGGCCTTGAGGCCGGCGATAAGCTTGCCGTAGGTGATGCCGTCGAGGCGGGCCGCGGCGTTGATCCGGATGATCCATAGCTGGCGCATGTCGCGCTTGCGCTGCTTGCGGTCGCGGGTGGCGTATGCCAGAGCGTGGAGGAGAGCCTCGCGCGATCGCTTGACCAGGCGCGAGTTGCTGCCGGTTCGGCCTTCGGCGTCGTTGAGAAGTCGCTTGTGACGGTTGTGGGCGGTGACGCCCCGCTTGACGCGTGCCATCGAGTATCAGACTCCCAGGTAAGGCAGCAGTCGGCGGACCTGCTTGAGCGACTCGGAGCTTACGGTTCCCTTGCCATCGTAGCGACGCGTTCGTCGCGACGACTTGAGTTCGAGGTGGTGGCCGCGCCAGGACTTGACCCGGACCGCCTTGCCGCCGCCGGTGACCCCGATCCGTTTCGCGGCCCCTTTGTGGCTCTTTATCTTTGGCACGTGAGTCTCACCTTCCAGTTGACGCCGCGCCGGCTTCCGGCTCGGTTTTCGGTTCTGCCGGCGGCGCCGGTTGCACTTGGTTCTCTTCCGTATCGCCGGCGTCCTCGGCGGCCGCCTGGCCTTCGGTTCGTACGTGGCCCCTCCCGGGAGCCGGTGGCGTAGGTTCGTGCGTCTTGGGCTTGTGAGTCGACGCCAGACTGATGTGCATCGACTTGCCCTCGAGGAGTGGGGGCCGTTCGACTATTCCATGCTCCTCGACCTGCTTCGCGAACTTGTCGAGCAGATCGCGTCCGATCTGCGGGTGGGTCAGCTCGCGACCCCGGAATTGGACCGAAACCTTGACGCGGTCGCCGTCCTCGAGGAACTCGACCGCCCGCCGGACCTTCGTGTCGAAGTCTCCGACTCCGATCTTGGGCTTGAGGCGGACCTCCTTGAAAGTGATGGACCGCTGCCGGCGCTTGGCTTCTTTCTCGCGCTTGGTCAGTTCGTACTTGTACTGGCCGAAGTCCAAAAGCCGCACCACGGGGGGAACTGCGAGTGGTGCGACTTCCACCAGGTCGAGCCCACGCTCCTGCGCCAGCCTCAGGGCGTCCATTGTTCTCATGACGCCCAATTGGCCACCGTCTTCGTCGACGACCCTAACGTCCGGTACGCGGATCATCTGGTTTATGCGCAGGTCTCGGCTGATGGCGAACCCCTTCGTATGTGTTCCAATGGTCGCGCCAGAGAGAGGGCCCCTGAGCGCAGAC
>Ga0209014_10001245_pt1 | contig 15060 bp, 9 predicted proteins | sample BarGraNGADG00212_FD_184491 | JGI IMG/M metagenome (GOLD analysis project Ga0209014, IMG submission 184491) | Arctic peat soil microbial communities from Barrow, Alaska - Barrow Graham LP Ref core NGADG0002-212 (SPAdes) (version 2) | ecosystem: Environmental > Terrestrial > Soil > Wetlands > Peat...
GCGGCAGCAGGTGCTGGAGAAACGGAACCTCTTGCGAGACCTGGGGCGGGGCGATGCGCTTCATCAGAGTGAGAAGGCGGTCGAAATGCGCCTGCAGGATGCGGTCCAGGTCCGGCGAATCGAGCGGCAAGGCGGGCAGCGCCGCCTGCTCCACGGAACGCTGGAAGGTTGCCACCTCCACGTAGAAGCCCGGAGAGGTTTGCTTCACTCCCTGGCGGAGCGGAGGCGGTTTTCCAATGCGGATCCGGCGAAGAACCGTTCGCATCCGCGCGGCGCGACGCCGCCGGCCAAGTATGCGCCGTGGATCGAGAGCGTGGTGCACATATCGGACGCCGCTTGCCCGTCTTGCCGGGGGAGGGAACCGCGCTAAAACCGAGTTACCGGTTCGCCCTGTGAAGGACTATGGGCGCGGGCGTTTGCGCCCCCCGTCCTCCCGCCCCGCCTCTCCCAAGACCGATGAAAGCCGCGGACGACGGGTCCGAACCGTCCGGCGGTGGGCCGATAGCCGGGCGCGGTCCGGCAGGCTCGGGCGGGGCGCCGCGTCCTCCTCGGCCGCCCATGGCGGCGCCGCCGGTCCGCTGAAGCTCGATCGCGTCTCCTTTCAGCGTTCCGGTGTAGACAACGCCAGCGGCGCTGAAGGAGATGTTGGCGCCATCCAGCTTGCCATCTTCGATCGCGATGGGCGTGTCGCCACCACCGCCGCCGCGGCCACCGCCGCCCTCAACGGTTCCGCTGAGGGCATTTCCATTCTGCCGGAAACTGAAGACCTGGTTTCCTCCGCCGCCGAATCCGCCGCCGCCGCGGCCAGCGGCAGCAGCCATCGGCGCGGGTCTCCAGAGGCCCGTGATGCCCGCTCCCGCCGGGACCTCGCGCTCCCAAACCGCCACTTGCGGCCGAAGCTTGACAGCTTTCGCGGAGATGGTGACGCTAGCGGGCGTCAATCCCGGCGAACTGGCTTCCACGGTGAGATTCCCCGCTGCCTTGGAGGATTGCACCAGGGCCATGCAAAGGCCGGAAAAAGCTTTACGCGAACTGCCCTTATCGGATTCGTGGTCGGCCGGGTCGCCGTTCCCAACGCCGATCACTTTGCCCTGGCCGGAAACCCGGAAGTTCACCTGGTTGCCGGCTATCGGCATGTAGCGGCCCTGCGCGTCCTGCACCTCGACCGCGAACATCGCCACGTCCTCGCCATCGGCCGAAATTTCTTTTCGGTCTGCTGTGAGCACGAGTTTCGCCGCCGGTCCGGTGGTCTCGCGCCTGGCCGTCATCACCTGCTTGCCGCCTTTGTATCCCCGCGCCTCAATCGCGCCGGGAGTGTATTTGACGTTCCACGCCAGGTGTGAATCCGGCTTCATGTCCTTGGCGCCGAGGCTCTGGCCGTTGAGGAACAACTCCACCCGCTCCAGGTTCGAGTACACCCATACGGCGATCTCCTGGCCCTCCAACCCGGGCCAGTTCCAGTGCGGGAACAGGTGCAGCACCGGCTTCGGCGTCCACCACGCCTGGAAGTAGAAGAAGCTGTCCTTCGGGAAGCCGCAGGTATCGATAATGCCGTACTGCGAGTTGATGTTGGGCCACCCGTAGGGCGAAGGCTCGCCGCGGTAATCGAAGCCGGTCCAGATGAAACCACCGGTGAGCCACGGCCGCGCGTTGCAGAAGCTCCACCAACCCTCGCAGGAGGCGCGGCCGGTGGTGGTGTAGGGGTCGTAGGAGCCGACGTAGCCGCGTTGCGGGTCCATCGCGTAGATGCCGCGGGTGGCCACCGCGCTGACCTGCTCGGTGCCCATCACAGGGACCTTCGGATTGGCTTTATGAAAAGCGTCGGCCGCCGGATCGGCGTAGTTATATCCCTGCACGTCGCACGCGGCGAATCCGAACTTGCCCATGTTATTGCCGCCGAGCGGCGCGATGGAGACCGGCCGCGTGCCGTCGTGCCTGGTCGAGACGGCTTTCATCGCCGTCAGGATCTGGAATCCCCGGGCGGTGGCCGCCGTACCTTCCTCATTGCCCATCGACCACATGAAGACACTGGGATGGTTGCGGTCGCGCCGCACCAGGTTCTCGTACTGGCTCAAGCCCTCGGGACTCGACGACATCATGCGGGTTTCATCGAACACCAGCATGCCCAAGTCGTCGGCGGCGTTCAACAGTTCCGGTGTGGGGGGGTTGTGCGAGGTGCGCAGGGAGTTGCAGCCCATTTCCTGGAGCTTCCGAACACGGAGATACTGGATCGCGTCGGGCAGCGCCGCGCCCACCCCGGCGTGATCCTGGTGGTTGCAGGTCCCCTTCAGCTTGACGGATTTGCCATTCAGGAGAAAGCCCTTCTCGGGATCGAACGCGCAGGTGCGGATGCCGAACGGCGTCTCGCAGCGATCCGTGACGGCTCCGTCCGCCTGGATCTCGGTTACCAGCTTGTACAGATTGCGCCGTTCGAGCGACCACAGCGCGGGCGCCTTCACCACGACCTGCTGTTCGTAGACATGCTCTCCGCCCTCCACCAGGGACGCCGGCAGGGTGGCCGCTTTCCCCACCGTCTTGCCCGCGGGATCGAGAATGGTCGAGGTGACACGCGTGCTCCGCGCGCCCTTGCCGTGGTTTTCCACCTCCGTGCGAATCCGGACCGTGGCTTCGCCGGGGCGCACCTGCGCGTGCGCGAACGTGCCCCACTGCTTCACGTGTATGGGGTTGGTCTTGACCAGCCAGACGTGGCGGTAAATGCCGGCGCCCTCGTAGAACCAGCCGTCGCTCTGGGTGGCATCCACGCGGACCAGCAGCACGTTCCTTGCGCCCGGGGAAGCAAAATCGGTTACGTCAAAGGTGAACGGGTCATAGCCGCCGATGTGCCTGCCGATGTAGAAGCCGTTGAGGATGACGGTGGCCTCGCGGTAGGCGGCGTCGAATTCCAACGTGATGCGTTTACCCGCGTCGGAGGCCGGGAGTTCGAAGATGCGGCGATACCAGCCGATGCTGGTGGCGGGGTACGCCCGCCCCAGTGGATAAAACCCCTTGCTGGAGAGCGCGGGATCGTTTTGGAAGGGCAATTCGATGGCCCAGTCGTGAGGCAGATCGACGGCTTTCCAGTCGCCGTCGTCGAAGAGCAAGGTGCCCAGGGGGCCGAAATTCCCAGACTTGGAAAAGTTGCCCCTGAAATTGAAGTCCTGCGCCATATCGGTAGCGTGGCCGAAGTGGAAGCGCCAGCCGAAATCCAGCAGGAGGCGTTCCCGGCCGGGCCCCTGAATCGCCGTTGCCGGTGGGGCGGTCTGTGGCTGAGCTTCTTGGCCAATCACGGTCTCCGTCGCCGCCACAACCACGGCCGGTACGGCCAGACTGGTCTTAAACAAATCCCGACGCGTCACGTTCTTCATGTCGATCTCCCATGGTGCGGAGCCTTGTCCGGATGCACCAACAGCGGCTTATGCCAGACGAGGCGCCGGTATGCCCGGTATGCGGAATTTCCATTTTGGGTTCCCCGGATACGGAGTATTGTACCTGGAATTCCTATGTCGAGTCCGGTGCGTCCATCGCACCGCCCAACAGAGGGCGAGAGCGATCCTCATTGAACGTTAATCGTGACTACGTTGGAGGTCTGCCCATCGACCGTGAGAGCCACGTTGACCTCGCCCGTTCCGCGCAATGCGAGCGGCAGTCCGACGTTGACCTGGTCGAGGCCAACGTAATTGGGAGCAGGCCCCGCGTATAGCGCCGGCACGCTAACGCCATGGATCGTGACCGTCACGTTCCCGAGCGAGCTGCGATTGTGGATTCCCGTGCCATAAAAGCTCACGTACACCGGCTGATCGACGCCCAAGGCGATGGGCACGGAAACGCACCCCAAGTCCCCGCATTGAAACACCGGCACGGGAGACTGCAATTGCGGATTGGCGGCCTGGACCGCCACCGCCAGAGCGGCCGCCACGCCGGAACCGGTCCCGCTCATGCTGAACAGGGTAGGCGCCACCGGTTGCACCGCGGCAGTGAAGCTTTGTGCCACAGTGCCTCCGGCGACGGCGAAGGTGGCGGCGCCGGGAGCCACGTTGTCCGGGACCAGGAAATTGATCTGGCTCGGCGAAACGTAAAGTAGCGGCGCGCTCCGCTGCACGCCGGCGGAATCCGTCACTGCCAGGGTGACGCCGCCCAGCGAGATCCCTAGCGGCAGCGAGCCGGCTTGCGCGGTGGCGGCCGCCAGGTTCTGGCCGAAGAGGGAAGCCAGCGAACCGGGCGCGATGGCGCTGCTCGGCGCCGCGGCCGATTGGATGCCGCTGCCGCCATCGATCACTCCGTAATACCGCGCCATCCAGTACGGCAGAAGGTAATCGACGCCCGCGTTTTCGATGATCCCGGAACCACCGCCTTTCAGTTGAAACGGATCCACCTCCCACAGAAACGTCGCCGGCGTCCGCAGCGGAACGGGAACCGGCTGGCAGGCTTCGCTGCCGCACACCGCGACTTTCGAGGAGAGATCGACGTAGAAATCGCGCGTCGGGCGCTCGAGCCATTCGTCCAACAGCGCGCGCGTTTCCGCGTCGCGCGCCGCGTCGGGACCGCGGAGAGCCCGGTCGATCATGTTGAAGAACGCGTTCCGATGCGGCGCCGTGTAGTTGCGCAGCGTCATGTACGCGCTCCGGTTGTCGCCGTTGTCCTGGAGCCGCAGCAACTGGTAGAAGCTCATGTAATCCAGGTCGAACTTGAAGTACGAGCTGAGGCCCAGCACATCGAACTCAACGCCCGTGGCTACCGGCGGCACCAGGAATGGCCCGCTGACCGTATTCGAAGGATTGACGTGCCGCGCCACCTGGAGCAGCATCTGCAGTTCCTCCGGCCTGACCTCAAACGTGCTGGCGATATCGTCATTCGGCGACCACTGGTGGCGCGAGATATAGCCGATCAGCAGTGTTACCAGGTTGTTGACGCTGGTCTTGACCGCCGGATCGTCCACCAGGTCGAACGCCACGCCCAGTCCGAAAAACGCGCCCACCACCTGGTCGCGCGAGGTGTTGTCGACCCAAATCCAGGGCGGATTCTGGTGAATGCCGTCGGCTGCCTCCTCGCTTGCGATGCTGGCGGCGTACGGCGAACTCGCCAGGACCATACAGCGCGCCAGCCGGTTATCGCCGGTCAGGTCGGACAGCGCCTTTAGGCCCGCCAGCGCGCTCTTGACATTCTGCAGCGCGCCGGCCGATTGCGTCACTTTGTAGCGGAACGATTCGGCCGCCAGGTAGGCGCCCGTCCATAGCGCGGAATCCCCGCAGCGCGTGTATCCGACGATCTGTTGGCTGGTGGGCGACGCGTAGATCGGATCCAGAAGCGTGCCGAACGGCATGTGCCGGGCTTGAATGTTGGCGGAGATCGCCAGAGCGTCCGGTTCGGACGCACGGCCCGCGGAAGCCCAGAACAAAACGGTGGTGACGCAAGCGAGAATAGCCCTCATCTCCTAATTGACGCCGGCGGTTCAATGAGGTTGCATAAGCCCGGGCCCCCGGCCGGCCGTAGATGGACGATAGGTCACGGAACGCAGATGCCGCCACACCTCCGCCGCCTCTCGGGCGAGATTGCTGGTGATCTGGGCTGCACCAGGATCCGCTTCGCGACTCCCAAGATTGCGGCATTTTAATCGGCGCGAGCGCGTGCAGGGGCGGCAAGGGACTTGCCGAAACCGAGGATTGAGTATATCGTCTTAAGTAAGGTTCCGCGTCCGCGCGGTAGCCGCCAGGCAAGGGCGGATGCCGCCGTGGATCGTTGTGTCTTGCCGAAGGGGACCATTCGCATGGCGCAGAGCGGAACTGTCCAACCACTGCCGCGTATCAGCGGGCAGATCATCATCAATGAACTGATCCGAAATATGGAATTGGGCCGCCTGGAGTTGGGGTACAGCATCCTCGTGCCCTGCATTTTCAGCGTATACCTGCACCCGGACGACTACGTGCGCGTGACGAGCGTGCAGGACCTCATCGAGGAGGACGCCAAGCGCGCTCTCACCGCGCGCCTGGCGGAATGGAACGCCAAGGCCGGACTGCTGCGGCGAAACGCCGCGCGCAAGACGTACCGGACGGCAAAGAACGGCTGGTGGATCGGACTGTTCGCGGACAGCGAATCGACCGTGCCGCCGGGCGATGTCGAGATCCATTCGGAGCTGAACGATATCGCTCAGCCGGGATATCGCGGCACCAAGACGACGCTGATCGATCGAGAGCCTTCGGTGACATCCGCGCGCGTGGTGCGCGATCGGGAGCACACGCGCCTGCGCAACGGCCCGGTTTTTGCCGAGATTCGCTACCAGGACGATTCGGGCCGGCAGACGTTCCTGGTGACGCAGAACGAGGTCTCCATCGGACGCGGCGGTGAGGACCTGTGGGTGGACCTGGCGCTCTACACCACGGCGGACGAGATTTCGCGCGAGCATCTGCGGCTACGGCGCGATCCGGGAAACGGTGAATTCAAGATCACGGACCTGAGCCGGAACGGAACCTGGCTGAACGGCCGCCGCATCGCAGGCAACGTGGAGGTCTCGATGCCGGAACGCGCGGAAATCTCGCTGGCGGAAACGTTGAGCCTGGCCTTCGAAGTGCGCCATGACTGAGCTTTCACTGAATTGCGGAGCCGCAACCGATACCGGCCTGGTGCGCGAGCACAACGAGGATCGCTACTGGATGGACCCGGCGCGCGGTGCATTCCTGGTGGTGGACGGGGTCGGCGGGCAAGCCGCGGGCGAGCGCGCGGCGGAGATCGCCGTGGCGGCCATTCGCGAGGCGCTCGGTGGGACAGACCATCGCCCTTCGTGGTCTGTCATGCCTTGGGTGGGGCATGCTTTAGCTTGCCAGCCGGCCGGAAGGCCGGCCATGCCTCCATGCAGGTGGTTTCTGCTGCCCGAGGCGCGCGTCCGCCAAGCGATCGCGGCGGCCAACAATCGCATCTACGACGAGGCGCGGGCGGATCCGGAACTGGCCGGGATGGCATGCGTGCTCACGCTGGCGCTAGTGGAGGGCCCGCGGGTCACCGTCGGACACGTGGGCGATTCGCGCCTCTACCTGATCGGCTCGGGGGCGATTCGCAAGGTGACGAGCGACCATTCGCCGGTCGGCGAGGTGGAGGATGCGGGAGAGATCGGCGAGGAGGAGGCGATGGCGCATCCACGGCGCAACGAAGTGTTCCGCGACGTGGGAAGCCGGCCGCGGCCGGCCGGCGAGCCCGAGTTCATCGAGGTGCGGCACTGCGAACTGCCGAACGACGCGGCGATGCTGTTGTGCAGCGATGGCCTGAGCGACCACCTGACCTCGCGCAGAATCCGCGAGATCGCGGAACGGTACGCCGGGGACGCGGCGCAAACGGCGCGCCACCTGGTGGACGCCGCCAACCAGGCGGGCGGCAGGGACAACATCACCGCGGTGTTCGTCGCAGGACCGGCGTTTCCCGGCAGGAGCGCCGCCACGCGCCCGCGCCTGGGCATCACGCGCATCCGCCCGCGGCGGCGTGTATGGAGCGGGCGGGTCGCGTTCCTGAGTTACGGACTGCTGCTCGGCATGTTGCTGTGGGCGGTGCTGCGCATTCGATGACAAAGCGATGGACAAACCGATGAACCCTCCCACTCGCATCGGACGTTACGAGATCATTCGCCGGCTCGGCAAGAGCATGACGGACGTGTACCTGGCGATGGACACGGTGGAAAACCGCAAGGTCGCGCTCAAGCTGATCCCGCACAGCGACGATCGCGCCACGCGGCTGGTCATGGAGGCGGAGCGGCGCGGGGCGGCGATCCAGCAGGAGTTGCACACCAGCGACCCGCGGATGGTGGAGATCTACGAATACGGCGATCTCGACGGCTACTTCTTCGTCGCCATGCAGTTCGTCGAGGGGCGCACCGTGGCCGACCTGCTGGCGGCGGACCGCGTGCTGGATCCGTGCCGGGCCGGGGTGATCGCGCTCGAGATTTGTGAGCAACTGGCGAAGTTTCACTCGTGGGAATCGGCGGTGGTGCATGGGGACATCAAGCCCTCGAACATCCACTTGAGCCCCAGCGACACGGTGCGGCTGCTGGATTTCGGAATCGCCAAAACGCTGCGCGCGGATTGCAACGCGACCGGTCATCAGTTCGGCAGCCCGAGCTACTGCTCACCGGAGCGGCTGACGCGCGCCGAGGTGGATCCGCAGTCGGATTTGTGGGCGTTGGGCGCGACGCTCTACGAAATGCTGGCCGGCGTGCCGCCGTACCAAGCCGAAGATACGCGCAAGCTGGAGGGGCTGATCCGGTCGAAGCGGCCGCCGCGGGCGCTGCCGGCGTCGTGCCCGGCGGGGTTGCGCGCCGTCGTCATGAAGGCGCTGGCGCCCGACGCGCGCCAGCGGTACCGGTCGGCGGTCGAGTTCCAGGCGGACCTGCAGCTCTTCCTGGAGCGGAAGCCGACGCAGGCGGAGGCCGAGCACGGGCGGAGGTGGAATCCGTCCGCGACCCTGGAGGTGGCGCGCGAGGCACTGCGCCGCGTCACGCGGACCGCGCGGCGCAGGCATTCGCGCAGCCTGCGGGTATTGGGCGCGGCGGCGTACTTCGCCACCGGGATGCTGCTTTGGATCGGGGGCACGCTCGGGTGGCAGGTGTGGCAGTCGCGCGCCAGCGCGGAGGTCCGCCCGGTGGTGAAAGCACCGCCGGAGGAGAACCTGGCGCAGTGGTACGTGGCATCGGCGGACCGGATCCTGGATGCGTACCGCACGAGCGGCGATCCGTGGCTCTACGAGTTCGATTGGCAAAAAGCGGAAATCTGCCTGGAGCGCGCCGTGCAGCTCGGCGCAGGCGAAGACCGTACCGTGGCGAAGCTGGCGCTGGCTCGGGGGTACGCCACGCTGGAGCGCCTGAATGGCGCGCAGTATTCGGAAAACGCCGCGGCGGGGTTGCGGCTGAAGGCACGCGACCAGTTCATGCTGGCGTTGTCAAGAGCCCCCGCGGACGCGTTGCCGCATCTGGCGCTGGCGCGCGTATATGTGTACTCGCTGCCCGATCCCGAGAAGGCGATGGCGGAGTTTGCGGCGGCGGAGCGGAGCGGCGCGGTGCTCGGACGCCGCGAGGTGGAGCAGCAGGGCGACGTCTACCGGATTCGGGCGCACCAGGAGTTGGCGCGCGATTGGCGGCAGGCAATGCGCGATGCCGATGTGGCGCGCGGCTTCTACCGGCGGATTCCCGGCTTCGATGAAGCCGACCGGCATTTGCGGGAATTGGACCAGATCCACGCGCCGGCGCCGCGCAAGCCGCGCGCGCGGAGGTCGTACCGATGGCGGTGACACGCAGTTGGACGATGCCGGGGACGGCGCCCGTAATGGTTAGCGTCCCGCGTCACGGGGCCTCGTTGAGGCTCGCGTGGATGGTAGTGGCGTCGCTCCTGGTCGCGACCGGCCTGTGGTTTGTGTACCAGGCGAAGCTGCAGCGGATGTCCGGCGGGCCGGTGCTGAATCTGAACGTGGTGACCTCGGCGGATGAGTTGTTGCCCGTGCTGGAGTTCTTCCCCAATCGCGCGGAACTGGCGCCACGGATCTACGACTACATCGAGCGCGCGCGGCCGCTGCGCCACACCGGTGCGTTGACCGCGGTGATTCCGCGCCGCGATTTCGCGCGTGTCAAGCCTCTGATCGCGGTGCGCAGCCCCGCGGAATTTCGCGCACAACTGGTGCGGTCGGCGCTCCTCTACTTCGCCGGATTTTACGTAGTGGCCCTGATCTGGCGATTGACGCGGTTCCGCGGCGATGCGGCATTGCTGCCCGTATTGCAGTTGCTTACCGGGTTCGGTTTCCTGCTGATGGTCAGCATGCGCGATCCATTGCGCGACACGCTGGAGTTCCACAAGTTCGCGGTCGGCGTATTCCTCGGGTCGCTTTTGCTCGCGCTGCCCGCGTTCCCGATTTTCAACTACCGCCGCCTGGCGGGTTGGTGCTACACGCCGCTGTTCGCGGCGCTGGGCCTGTTCGGCCTGCTGATGGCGTTCGGGCGCGGACCGGCGGGCAACGACGCCAAAGTGAATCTCGGCATGTTCCAGCCGGTTGAGTTGATCAAAATCCTGCTGGTGATGTTTCTGGCGGGCTACTTCACGCGCCAGTGGGAGCGGCTGCGCGACCTGCGCGAAAAGCGCGTGCCGGGCGGGCGCGTGGCGCGCGCGGAGCACGTGGTTCCGGTGCTGGTGGCGACGGGCATCTCGCTGGTGCTCTTCTTCGTGCTGAAGGACCTGGGACCCGCGCTGGTCACGCTCTTCGTCTTTCTGGCGGTGTTCACGGTGGCGCGAGGGAAGCCCGCGCTCGGCATCGCCGCATTGACCCTGATGGTGGCGGCGGTGGCGACGGGTTATCGCGCGGGGACGCCGCACACCGTGGCGCAGCGCATCGATATGTGGCTGTCCCCCTGGGATAACGACGTCCACGGCGGCGATCAATTGGCGCACGCCCTTTGGGCGTTTGCCACCGGCGGCCCGACAGGCAGTGGCCCGGGATGGGGCGACCCGGGCGTGATTCCGGCGGGCAACACGGACCTGGTGCTGCCGGCGATCGGCGAAGAGTGGGGCTTTGCCGGCGTGGCCGCGGTGTTTGGCCTGTTCGGCATATTGATCTGGCGGGGTCTCGGGGCGGCGCAACGCGCGGACACTACCTACGGGCTCTTCCTGGCGACCGGCCTAACCATGCTGATCGCCTGCGAGATGCTGCTCGTCACGGCCGGCGTGCTGGGAGCGCTGCCGCTTTCGGGCGTGGTATCGCCGTTTCTCAGTTCGGGGAATACCGCGATGGTGGCGAACTTCCTGGTATTTGCGCTGCTGGGGGGTATTGGAAATGTGGACATCGCCAATACGGAGAACGCAACCCAGCCGGAGGCGCTGCGTGCGCCTTTGGGCCGCCTGAAGCTGGTGCTGGCAGGGGCCGGCGCGATCCTGCTGGGGTTCGCGCTACGCTACCAGGTGCTGCGCGATACCGACTACATGGCGCGGGATGCCCACGCGTTCGAAGCAGACAACATCAAGCGCCCGCAGCACAACCCGCGGATCAACTCTCTGGCGCGCGAGATCCCCCGCGGAACCATCTACGACCGCAACGGCGTGCCGCTCGCGACCAGCGACTGGCAGGAACTGGAGCGGCATCGCGATGCCTACAGCGCCCTCGGCGTTTCGCTCGAGACGGCGGACAGCCGGTTCGACAGCCGTCACTACCCCTTCGGCGCGGCCACCGTCCACCTGACCGGCGATTTGCGTACCGGCGAGAATTTTCACGCCAGCAACGCGTCCCTGGTGGAGCACGACGCCAATGGCCGGCTGCAGGGGTACGAGTATGGCGAACTGGCGCCGCTCATCCGCTACCGGCATCATCCCCATAACGCTGGAGTCGCGCGCATTCTGGCGCGCGATCGCGCCCTGCGGCTGACGGTGGATATCCGGCTGCAAGTGCGGGCCAAGGAGATTCTGGAACGCCACCTGAGACAGGCGGGAGTTCTTAACGGGTCCCTGGTCGTGATGGAGGCAGGGACGGGCGACGTGCTGGCGATGGTCAGCACACCGTCCACCAGTCCGCCCGCGGTGCGCGCGGCGGCGCCCACGCCGGACGAACTGCTCGATCGCGCGCGCTACGGGCAGTACCCGCCGGGTTCGACCTTCAAACTGGTGACCGCGATGGCGGCACTGCGCGGCGATCCCGGGCTCACGCACCGCACATACCAGTGCCGCCCGCTGGGCGATGGGCGCTGCGGAAACACCATCGCGGGATGGAATCGCGCCATCAAAGACGATATCGGCGATCGCGCGCACGGCACGCTCGATATGGAGCGCGCCATCGCGGTCTCCTGCAACGCGTATTTCGCGCAGCTTGGGGTGCGCGACGTGGGTGCGAAGGCGCTGGCGGAAATGGCGGACCGGCTCGGGTTCTCGACGGGCGATCCCGCGGCGCTGCGCCAGGCGCTGCCGTTCGCGTCGTACGGGCAGGGTCCGGTGCTGGTCACGCCGTTCAAGATGGCGCGCGTGGCGGCGACCATCGCGGCGGGCGGCCGTATGCCGCAAGGCCGCTGGATCGCGGGCGAGGGCAATCCGCGGCAGGACGCTCCGCTCGATGTGCTGGCGGAGGCACAGGCCCGGTTTCTGGCGGGCGCCATGCGGCGCGTGGTGACCGAGGGCACGGCGCGTCGCGTGATGGCGGGCAGCGCGGTCGAGTTCGCGGGCAAGACCGGCACGGCGCAACTCGACCGCGGAATGCCGCACGCCTGGTTCACCGGATTTGCTCCGTTCGATGGAACGCCGGAACGGCGGCTGGCCTTTGCCGTCATCGTGGAAAACGGCGGCTATGGAGGACGCATCGCGGCGCCCATCGCGCGCGAAGTGATGGAGGCGGCCAAAGGGTTGGGATTGCTATGAACATCACCGAATTCCTGGAGAAATGGGGCCGGACGCTGTTCGAGAGTCCGCTGGCCCGGACCGCGCCATTAGAGAGTCCGCCGGAGTTGGCGGAGATCCGCTTCGCGGTGTTGGAAGAGGTGCGCCGCCACTCCTATCGCGCGGGCGCGCGTATGGTGTTACCGTTCGACCTCGTACGCGTGAGCATGCGCGGCGTGGAGGAGAGCCGCGCCGCGGCGTTCCGCGGCGGCTTCTTTCGCAGCTATCTGGAGCACGAGATTCAGGGAAACCTGCGCGCGGATTCCGTGCGGTTTCCCGAGCAGTTGCGGGTGGAGGTAGCGGTCGCCACCGGCTTGCCGCTGCCCAACGAGGCGTGGCTGACGGTCGCCATCGGATCGCAGGAGCATCCGGCCGGGTCTGGAAAACCGGCCCGCCTGGTAGTGCGACAGGGCAGCGCGAATGCCCCGGAACTGCCGATCGCCAAGCCGCGGGTGCATGTCGGGCGCGAAGTGGATGTGTATCGCAACGGGGGCATGCGCCGGCGCAACGACCTGGCGTTTGTCGAGGACAGCGAGGTGAACCGGTCCGTCTCGCGGGAGCATGCGCACATCGACTACGACCACACGACGGGCGAGTACCGGCTGTTCAACGACCGCTGGTACGCCCGAGGGACCGATTGCGGGACGCGCATCGTGCGCGATGGGGTGAGCCTCGAGGTGCATCGCGATACGCGGGGTACCAGGCTGGAGCCGGGTGATGAAATCCACCTGGGCCGCGCGGTCGTGACTTTCGTGGTGTAGGTGGAGCGCATTCCGCGACTTGCGCCGCGTAATCCCCAAGTGGCGCGGTCCCCCTGGACCTGGAGTCCCCACCGGGGACGACGCCCCGTTCCGCCCGCCGATAGACCGGTCAGGGGGACGGCCGCGGATGAGGCATTGGCGTTAAGTTAAGGGCTGGTGGACAGTGATATCGCCGTTCGGGGCCCGTTTCCGAGTGTCCGGCGACACACCCGGAACTTCATCCGACGCTTCCCTAGTCGCCGTCAGGCCAACCTCCAGTTGGGGACAAACGGCGCAGGGCCACCCCTACCCGGTGCACGCCGATTGGTGGTAAACCAATTTTGGGAGGTGCAAGCATCATGGGTATCATGCGCGCTTGCGGTTGGCTGGCGCTTTCCTCTTTGATCGCCGCCGAAGCTCAGACGCCCGCGACGACGACACAGGGGTCCACGGCGAGTGCCACCTTCGCCTACGTATCCGACGACGGCTGCGTTCAGAACGAAGTGATCGTGTTCGCCGACCGAACGACGGTGGTTTCGGCAAAAGGGCCGAGCACGACCGCGGAAGTCACGTACACTCGCTACCGGTACGACTATTGCGAGGATTCCGATCTGGGCACGGACTTGGGCACAAGCCCGCGGCCAATGTTCTCGGGAGATTTGAACAGGGCCTCGCTGAATGCCACGATCAACGGGCATACAGCCTCGGGTTCGGTGATCGCGGTTTCGTTTGTGCTGGTATGGGAGGGCAAGGGCGGCATCACGCGCCGGGTCGGCCGCCCGCAAACCACTCGCGCCGGCAGCGCCAAGTTGGTTCCGAGCGAGAACCTGAGCCGCAACGCGGTGGTCAGCGGGACCATGGACGACCGGGACATCTCCGACGCGACCATTGGCGCCAGCCTGCACACGACCAGGAAGACGATCTCCCCGTGATTCCGGGCTTGGCGCGCCTGGCCGCCGGATGTGTCAAAACTGCATCCGTGCAAATCGTCTGGGCTGGCTGGCGGCTGGGTGTATGCTGAACAGGATGCCGGAGTCCAAAATGGAAATTCCGGGTGAGAGGACGAGCTATGGTATTCCTATTCATCTCGTTGGCTTGTTTTGCCCTGTTTGCGGCCATATTTGCGGCCACTTTCGCGATTGACCACTTTGCCTCAATTTGGGAAACGGCAGATGCCAATAGTCGGCGAGGTCATTTCAGTTGTTGGGCGACAAACAACAGGAAGCTCGATGTCGTACAAGGGTTATCGGGCTTGGCGTCGGCTTTCGCCTGCTTGGCGTTTGTTGTCGCGATGTATTATGCTCTGACGTTTGTAGGCGTTGGCGGAGAAAGACGTTTCGCGCTCTACATCACCGGCGGACCTGGCACCGGTGGCGGTGAATCTCCCCGCGAGTTTTCCGCCACGCGGGGCGAGCTGGACCGAATACCGATGTTTGAATATGTAGACAGCCACCGCATCGTGAAGGGACGCGTTTCAAGCATATTGCCGATTGGCGGCGGACTGACGCATGTTTGCGTCGCCAATGGCAACTACTGCGGACTGGCCGATTCGTCGCTTGAACTGAAGTCCGGCGACACCGCCTATATTCGCATCGGCAGACCTCCTGCCGGCCAGAGACGGCCGCCCGGCTGGACAATAACCGCCGACGAGGCAAAGTCCCTCGCGGCGACAGCCAAGTTCACAATTGAGGATAAGTGAAATGCGCAGCATCAACTCCCCACTTGAGCCATTTTGAGCGGTATCAGGTCCCCCTGATTACCAACAATAGCGCCGATTCTTCGGCAGTTGACGGCTTGGTCCTGCTTTCGGCATCGATCACTCCAGTCACTCCAACATCAAATATACTTGGCTTCGCAAACACCCTTATTCATCAGCTCCTTACACGCCAAGGGCCACACCGGCCGCGGCTTGCTCCGCACCCCGGTGTGCCATCCTGAATTCA
>Ga0209014_10001246_pt1 | contig 15049 bp, 10 predicted proteins | sample BarGraNGADG00212_FD_184491 | JGI IMG/M metagenome (GOLD analysis project Ga0209014, IMG submission 184491) | Arctic peat soil microbial communities from Barrow, Alaska - Barrow Graham LP Ref core NGADG0002-212 (SPAdes) (version 2) | ecosystem: Environmental > Terrestrial > Soil > Wetlands >...
TTACGGCAGTTCGATGATCACCACGCGACGGTTCAGCGCGCGTCCCGCCGGATTGTCCTTGCCATTGAGCTCGTTGTCCGCCACCGGCTGCGTCTCACCAAAGCTCCTGGTGCTCACGCGATCGGCGCTGATCCCTTGGGTGCCGAGGAACGCCTTGACCGATTCCGCGCGGCGCAGGCCGAGCTTCATGTTGTAGTCGTCGGAGCCCTTGCTGTCGGTGTGACCCTGGATTTCCACGCGCACGTCGCCGTGGTCCTTCAGGTAGCGCACCGCGACGCCGAGCGTGTCCTTCGCGCCCTTGGTCAGCGTGCTCTTGTCGAACTCGAACAGCACGGCCTTGAGCGTGAACAGTTCACGCGGACGGGCCGGAGCCGGGGCCGGCGGCGGCGCCGGTGCGATGACCGGTGCGGGCGGCGGCGGCGCGGGGGCCGGAGCCGGCGGCGGAGCCGGTGCGGGCGCCGGTGCAGGGGCCGGCGCGGGCGGCGGCGGAGCCGCTTCGGCCGGCGAGCACGGACTGTTCTTCGACGGACCGCCGATGAACCAGCTGATGCCAAGACGTCCGCTGTACGTTTGCGTCGCGGCGCCAGGACTCGGCGTCTGATCCGACGGGTTCTTGAAGTCACCCACGGCGTCGAGGCGCCACGACCAGCGTGCGCTCATGCACTGGCGAATGCCAGCGAGCACATTGAACCCGCCGTCGTACGCGTTGTGCGTGGTATCGCCCTTGTAGTTCGTTCCGGTGAAGCCTCCGCCCAGGAGCAGCACCGTGTTATGGCCGAGCGGCCAGTTCACGATGGCGTCGATTCGGTTGGTCCACGCCTTGAGGTCGCCCTGACTGGGGGTGCTCGTGGGAATGACCGACGCCTCATATTCGAGTTCGAGTCGCGGCAGCACGAAAATGCCGAACCGCGCGCCGCCGCCACCGCCGTTCTTCAAGTGCGTCGTGTCGGCGAACTTCGTATACTCCGCAAATACGCCAGCCTCATATGCGAATTTCCGCTGGGCGTGAGCCGCGCTGGCGGCCGCCGCGAGCATTCCAATTGCAACGATTGTACGTCTCATCTTTCCCACCTCCGGTGATGATTCCACGATAGGCTGCGTCGTTTTTCTTTGCAAGTCGCCCAAAAGAAGTAACCATTTGAGGGTACGCGGCGATAACATCCACGATGATTCGTTTCTTCCGGGCCGTTCGCGCCGCCATGCCATCCGCACCGGCGGCCGATGCGCCGTACGCGGTGTGGCACGCTTGGTCGTGCGCGCACCCGGAGCAGTTTTGGGCCGCTGTCTGGCGATTCACGGGCATCGTCGCCGACGAACGCGCCGGACGTGATCCGTGGGACGCAGTCGTCGAAGGCTTCGAGCGTATGGCTCCGCCCGACCCGCAGCGCGGCCCGCGCTGGTTCCGGGGCGCACGCCTGAATTTTGCCGAGAATCTCCTTCGGCGGCGGGGCGGATCCGCCGCGATAGTATTCCGTGATGAGCGAGGCGCGCGCCGCGAACTGAGTCACGATGCGCTCGGTGCAGAGGTCGCTCGCGTCACCGCCGCCCTTCGCGCGAGCGGCGTCCGCGCGGGCGACCGAGTGGCCGGATTTCTCCCGAACGTTCCGGAAACTGTGATCGCGATGCTCGCCGCCGCGTCGTGCGGCGCGGTGTGGTCATCGTGCTCTCCCGACTTCGGCGTCGCGGGGGTGCTCGACCGGTTCGGCCAGATCGAGCCGCGCGTCCTCTTCGTCGCAGACGGGTATCGCTACGCCGGGAACGACATCGACTCGCTCGAACGTGTGCGCGAAATCGTGCGCGCGATGCCATCCGTCGAACGCGTCGTGGTGGTTCCGTACCTGCGTGCGGCGCTCGGCGGGGACGATCTCGCGGGCATTCGTGACGCCGAGTCGTGGGAGAGCTTCGCCGCGCGCGGGGAGGGAGTTCCGCTCCGGTTCGACCGGCTGCCGTTCGATCATCCGCTGTATGTGATGTACTCCTCCGGTACGACCGGCCTTCCGAAGTGCCTCGTGCACGGCGCCGGCGGCACGCTCCTGCAGCACCTGAAGGAACACCAGCTTCACACTGCGATCGCCGAAGACGATCGCGTCTTCTATTTCACCACCTGCGGCTGGATGATGTGGAACTGGCTCGTGAGCGCGCTCGCGAGCGGCGCGACACTCGTGCTCTACGACGGCTCCCCGATGCCGCCCTCCGCGCCCGACGCGCTCTGGACGTTGGCGGCGGAGGAGCGCCTGAACGTGTTCGGCACGAGCGCCAAGTACCTCGCGCTCTCCGAGAAGCACGCGCTGAGGCCGGCCGCGACGCACGATCTCCACGCGCTGCGCACGATTCTCTCGACCGGCAGTCCGCTCGCCGCGCATAGCTACGACTACGTCGACCGCGACGTGAAGCCCGGCGTGCACGTCGCGAGCATCTCCGGCGGCACCGACATCATCTCCTGCTTCGCGCTCGGCAATCCCCTGCTGCCCGTGCACCGTGGCGAGATCCAGTGCCGCGGACTTGGCATGGCCGTCGAGGTGTTCGACGCGAACGGCAAGCCGCTCCGCGGCACGCCGGGTGAACTCGTGTGCACGCGTCCGTTTCCGTCGATGCCGGTCGGATTCTGGAACGATCCCGACCGCACGAAGTATCGCGCCGCCTATTTCGATTTCTTTCCGGGCGTCTGGCGCCACGGCGACTGGGCCGAGATCACGGCACACGACGGTGTGGTGATCTACGGCCGCAGCGACGCGACGCTCAATCCCGGCGGTGTCCGCATCGGGACCGCCGAGATCTACCGGCAGGTGGAGCAGCTCGACGAAGTGCTCGAGAGCGTCGTCGTGGGGCAGCACGTGCACGCAGCGACGGGCGACGACGAGCGCGTGGTGCTCTTCGTCCGCCTCCGGCCTGGCCTCGCGCTCGACGACGCGCTGCGCGATCGCATGCGGCAGCGGATCCGCGTCAACTGCTCTCCGCATCACGTGCCGCGCGTCATCCTTCAGGTGGCCGACATCCCGCGCACGATCAGCGGCAAGATCACCGAGATCGCCGTGCGTGACGCGATCCACGGACGGGCAGTCAAGAACACCGATGCACTGGCCAATCCTGCCTCGCTCGAACTTTTTCAACACCTTCCCGAACTGGACATCACGCAGACCTCATGACCGATCGCACCCTGATAACCATCGAGGACATCCAAGCCGCTCATGACGTCATCGACGGACGCGTCCGGCGCACTCCGATGATGCACTCGGCGCAGCTGAGCGACCGCCTCGGCGTCGAGCTGCACCTCAAGCTCGAACTCTTCCAGAAGACGGGCTCGTTCAAGGTGCGCGGGGCACTCAATCGCATGTCGGCGCTGACCGCCGATGAGCGAAAGCGCGGAGTCGTGACGATGTCGGCCGGCAACCATGCGCAGGGAGTCGCGCTCGCGGCGCGCGAGATGGGCACGCATGCGGTGATCGTGATGCCCGCGAAGGCCGTGCGCAGCAAGGTCGAGGCGACACGCACCTACGGCGGCGAGGTCGTCCTGACCGACGCCGATCTCGTCGAGACGATGAAGTCGATTCAGGCCGAGCGAAATCTCGTGGAAGTGAGCCCCTTCGACGACCCCGCGGTCATCGCGGGCGCGGGCACCGTCGGCGACGAGATTCTCGACGACGTGCCGCAGGCCGACGTGATCCTCGTGGGCGTGGGCGGGGGAGGAATCGTGAGCGGCGTCGCCGTCGCGGCGCTCGCGCGCCGTCCCGGCATTCGCGTGATCGGCGTGGAGCCGGTGGGCGCCGCCGCCATGCGTCTCAGCCTCGATCGCGGCTCTCCCCAGAAGCTCGACAAGACCGACACGGTCGCCGACGGTCTCGCGGCGCCGCACGCCGGTGCGCTCACGTTTGCGCACGTCAAACAGCTCGGTCTCGAGATCGTCACGATTCCCGACAGCGCGATCGTCGACGCGATGTGGACGATCATCGAACGGTGCAAGGTGATCGCGGAACCTGCCGCTGCCGCAGGGCTCGCGGCGCTCCTTTCCGGTGCGGTCAAGGTCGAGCCGGGGTCGAGCGTGGTGTGCATCGTCACGGGGGGCAACGCGGACCGGGAGAAACTGCGCTCGCTGGCCTGAGATCGTGCCGGCGCGGCCGGATACCCTCTGCCCGGCTATATTTGGGACGCTGGCGGGTTAGCGATGCGGACGTGAGGAGCTTCCTCGAGGCAAGCCTGAACAAGTGAGATGATGCCATGACGACCATCGTTTCCCCTGCGCCGTCCGTCGCGCACGACACGTTCCCGATCAACGGCACCGACTACATCGAGTTCTACGTCGGGAACGCGAAGCAGAGCGCGATGTTCTATCGCACGGCGTTCGGATTCGAGCTTCTCGCGTACCGTGGACCGGAGACGGGTGTTCGCGACCGTGCGAGCTACCTGCTCCAGCAGGACAAGATTCGCTTCGTGCTCACGTCGCCGATCGGACCCGAAGGACCGATCGCGGAGCACATCCGGCTCCACGGCGACGGCGTGCGCGATCTCGCGTTCTGGGTGGACGACGCGCGCGATGCGCACGCGAAAGCCGTCCAGCGCGGCGCGCGCTCGGTGCAGGAACCGACCGTGATGAAGGACGCCGACGGCGAGGTCGTCATCGCGGCGATCGCGACCTACGGCGACACGACCCACTCGATCGTCGAGCGCAGGAACTACAAGGGGCTCTTTCTTCCCGGCTTCGTGCCGAAGTCGTCGCCGTTCAAGTCGGTGCCCACCGGCCTCAAGTACGTCGACCACTGCGTGGGCAACGTCGAGCTCGGCAAGATGAACGAGTGGGTCGGGTTCTACTCGCGCGTGCTCGGCTTCTTCAACCTCCTCTCGTTCGACGACAAGGACATCTCCACCGAGTATTCGTCGCTGATGTCGAAGGTGATGTCGAACGGGAACGGCCGCATCAAGTTCCCGATCAACGAGCCGGCGGCCGGCAAGAAGAAGTCGCAGATCGACGAGTATCTCGAGTTCTACCGGGGCCCCGGTGTGCAGCACATCGCGATGGCGACCGACGACATCGTGAAGACCGTCCGCGACCTGATGAGCCGCGGCGTCGAGTTCCTTTCCGTACCGCATTCGTACTATGAGGGGGCGAAGGCCAGGGTCGGCAAGATCGACGAGAGCTTCGCGGCGCTCGAGGAACTTGGCGTGCTCGTGGATCGTGACGACGAGGGATACCTGCTGCAGATCTTCTCGAAGCCGGTGCAGGACCGGCCGACGCTCTTCTACGAGATCATCCAGCGGAAAGGCGCGAAGAGCTTCGGCAAGGGCAACTTCAAGGCGCTGTTCGAGTCGATCGAGCGCGAACAGGCGGCGCGAGGCAACCTGTAATGCCCATCTACCACACGCTCGGCAAAATTCCCCGCAAACGGCACATCATCTTTCGCCGCCCCGACGGAGCGCTCTACGCGGAACAGCTGGTGGGGAACGAGGGATTCACGGGGCCGTCGTCGCTGCTGTACCACGTGTATCCGCCGACGACCGTAAAGTCGGCGCGCCGAATTCGTGATGTGAAGTACGAAGCCGATCCCGACCGGACGCTGAAACACCGCCACTTTCGCACGGCGCGGCTCCCGCGCGGCGGAAGCCCCACGCTCGACCGCACCCCGATCCTGTTCAACGACGACGTCGCGATGCTGTACTCGCAGCCGGATAAACAGGACGAGCACTTCTATCGCAACGCGCAGGGCGATGAAGTCGTGTATGTGGCGGAGGGCGAGGGCACGCTCGAGACGCAGTTCGGCAACATGCCGATCGCGCCGGGCGACTATCTCGTCATCCATCGCGGCATTTTGCACCGCTATGTGTTCACGAAACCGGCGAAGCTCCTGATCATGGAGAGCCGCGGTTACGTGCGCACGCCGTCACGCTACCGGAACGACTACGGACAGATCGTCGAGGGCGCGCCGTACAGCGAGCGGGATTTCAAGGTGCCGCGCGAACTCGTGACGCGCGACGAGAAGGGCGACTTCCAGATCATCGTGAAGCAGTACAACGGGCTGAACGAGTTCATCCTCGACCACCACCCGTGCGACGTCGTCGGCTGGGACGGGATGTTCTATCCGTGGGCCTTCAACATCAACGACTTCGAGCCGATCGTCGGCCGCGTGCACCAGCCGCCGCCGGTACACCAGACGTTCCAGGGCGATGGCTTCGTGATATGCTCGTTCTGCCCGCGACCGTTCGACTTTCACCCGGAGGCGATCCCGGCTCCGTACAACCACAGCAACGTGGATTCGGACGAAGTGATCTTCTACGCGTCGAGCGAGTTCATGAGCCGGAAGGGGATCGAGTACGGGTCGATCACGCATCATCCGGATGGGATCCCGCACGGGCCGCACCCGGGGCGGGCCGAGGCGTCAATTGGTGCAAAAGGTACCGACGAACTTGCGGTCATGATGGATTCGTTCAGGCCGCTGAGGGTGGCCAAGGCGATGCTTCCGATCGAGGATGCGGGATACCAGACGTCGTGGTTCAACGCATCTGGGGACGGATTTTCTCCGCCTACCAGCTGACGGTGGGGAGCAAACAAACGACGAGTAATCGGTACTTGGTCATTTGTCGTTGGTTGTTGGCCTCATACCAACCACCAATGACCAACGACCGATTACTCGCTTCAAGAACTGGATGACACGTGCCGAGCCATTCCGCGCGCCTCAAGTCCCTGCCGCCCTACGTTCTCGCGTCGATTCCGCAGCGAAAGCGTGAACTAATTGCCAGGGGCGTGGATGTCATTGATCTCGGTGCGGGAGATGCCGATCTCGCCCCGCCCCCCGCCGCCGTCGAAGCGCTCGTCGCTGCCGCGCGCGAACCCGCGATGAGCAGGTATGGCTTCGCCCTCGGCCTTCCGGCGTTCCGCGAAGCCGTGTCGTCGTGGATGCGCACGCGATTCGGCCACACGTTCGATCCGCTCCTCGACATCATCCCACTGATCGGCTCCAAGGAAGGACTCGCGCACCTCGCCCTCGCGTATGTCCAGCAGGGCGACGCGACGATCATCCCCGATCCCGGCTACAACGCCTACAAGGGCGGAACGCTGCTCTCCGACGGCGAGGCCTATCTCTACCCGATCACGCCACGCACGAAATTTCTCGTCGAGCTCGATGACGTTCCTGCCGACGTCCTCAAGCGCACGAAGATTCTCTACCTGAACTATCCGAACAACCCCACGGGCGCGATCGCGCCGATGGAATACCTCGAGCGCGTCGTCAAGCGCTGTGCCGAACTCGACATCGTGCTCGTGTACGACAATCCGTACTCGGAGATGACGTTCGACGGGTACGTCGCGCCGAGCATCTTCGACGTCGCCGGCGCGCGCGACGTGGCGATCGAGTTCCACTCGCTCTCGAAGACGTACAACATGACGGGCTGGCGGTGCGGCTGGGCGTGCGGCAATCGTGAGATCGTCGCGGCGCTCGCGAGAGTGAAGGGCTTTCTCGACACGGGCCAGTTCATGGCGATCCAGCGCGCCGGTGTCGCCGCGCTCGAGAGCTGGAAGAGCTGGGTGCCCGGCAACATCGCGGTGTTCAAGGAGCGGCGCGATGCCGCGGTGAAGGCGTTCCGTGCCAACGGATTCACCTGCGAATCGCCCAAAGGCACGATGTATCTCTGGCTGCCGCTGCCGGAGGGCATTGCGAGCGCGGAGTTCGCCGATCGTTTGTTGGAAGAGCAGGGCGTGATCGTGCTTCCCGGATCGGGGCTCGGCGCGGGCGGCGAAGGATTCTTTCGCGTCTCGTTCATCACGTCGCCGGAACGGATCGCGGAGGCGGCGGTGCGGGCGGGAAAGGTGCTGGCGGCGCTCGCGCATCCAACTACGGCCGCGCCTGGATTCTCTGCAGGTTGTCGTTGAAGAACTGCTTCTGTGTCGCGTGCGCTCCCTCGTCGAAGAAGTCCAGCCGGTCCAGCACGCGCAACGCGTCCTCCAGCGCGCGCCGCGCGCAGTCGTTGTCGCTCTCTGAGATGCAGGCATCGGTGAGCACGGTCCAGCCATCCATGTCCTCCGGGTATTCGTCGGTCAACCGCTTGGCGGCCGCGAGTCCCTCGGCGTGCTCGCCGTGCCGGAGGTGCGCCGACGCGATCGTGTGCAGCCACTTGGCTGACGGCGCGACCGCATAGCCCACGCGCGCACCAAGCGTCTTGTAGAACTCCGCCACGCGCCGGCTGGGCTCGTCGCCCTTCCCCGCGGTGACGCTGTCGCCCTGCGCGGCGGGCATCTCCCACACCGTGGCTTCGTGCACGAACCGAATGCCGCGTGGAATGGCCGCGAACGGCGTGTCGGTGTGGCCGAGCCCGGTCCCGTCGACGAGCAGCATCCGCCAGTTGGGCGGCGCGGAGTCGCGGACAAAATCGCGAAGTTTCGTGGTCGTCGCGAACAGACGGCCTTCCTGATCGCCGGCGGTCAGCACGAGTTGCCGCAGCACCGTGCGCTTCGCGGTAAAGTCACGGCGCAGGCAGTCGGTGATCGCCTTGAAGCCCGTGCTGTCGCCGAACCCGGGGCTGATCGCGATGATCGCCGGAAACATCGCCGGGTTCCGGCAGACCGTGTAGAGCGCGAATCGGCCGCCGAGCGAGTGCCCGATGAGCGTGCGATAGGGAACGGTCCTGAATTCCTTGTCGATGTACGGCACGAGCTCTTCGGCGAGGAACCGGTCGAACGCGTCCTGGTTGCTCCCCAGGTCGACGCTCCGCTGCTTCTGCTCCACGCCGACGACGATCTGCGGCGGGATTCCAAATTCGTGCGGGCCGCCGGTGGTGATGTCGTAACCGGCGGACGCCACCGCGAGGTCGAAAAAGGCCTTGAGGTGCCCGTCGAGAACGTAGACGACCTGATACCGCTGTCTCGCGACGGAGTAATTCGGCGGGAGGCTTACGTGGAAGGTGCGCTCCTCGCCGAGAATCTTCGACCGGATGTGGTAGGTACGAGATTGCGCGCCGAGCGCGGCTGCGCAAATCGCTGTCGCGCCTGCGAGCATTGTTACGCGTGCCACGCTGAACGTCTCTGCGCCCCTCACGCGTCGCTTTTCGCCAAGTCGCCGCTCACCCGTCGCTCGTCGCCGATTTTAGCACGCGCTCTACTTCCGTCAGCGAAGCCCCAATCTCGACCGGCCTGTTCGCCCGCGCCGGCCGCGGCTCCATCTCCTGATGGTAGTACTGGATGATCCCCGGATCCTTCAGCACATGTCCAGTGAGCACCGCGACCACCCGCTCGTGCTCGCCGATCACGCCGCGATCGCGCAGCTGCCGCACTCCCGCCACGCTCGCCGCGCTGGCCGGTTCGCAGCCCACGCCGCTCGCGTCGATCACCGCCTTCGCGTCGAGAATCTCCGCGTCGGTCGCCGACGTCACCACGCCGTTCGTTTCGGTGATCGCCCGCACCGCGCGATCCCAGCTCGCCGGATCGCCGATCTTGATCGCGGTCGCGAGCGTTTCGGCGTGCACCGGTTCGTGCGTGGAGAAATGTTTCGCGAACGAAGATGCGAATGGCGCCGCACCCGCGGCCTGAACCGCCAGCAGTCGCGGCAGGCGCGTGATCAGGCCCAGCGCGAACGCCTCACGCAGGGCTTTTCCGAACGCCGAGGTGTTGCCGAGATTGCCCGCGGGAAGCGCGATCCAGTCGGGCGCGTCGTAGCCGAGCTGCTGCAGCATCTCGAACACGATCGTCTTCTGCCCTTCCACGCGCCACGGGTTGATCGAGTTCACGAGATACACGCCGAGCTCGCGCGAAGCGTCCCGCGCGAGCCGCAGGCAAGTGTCAAAATCGCCGTCCACGAGCAGCGTGCGCGCGCCGTACGCGAGCGACTGGGCGAGCTTGCCGAGGGCTATTTGACCGCGCGGCACGAACACGAGCGCGGGGATGCCCGCGTGCGCCGCGTACGCCGCGAGCGATGCCGACGTGTTGCCTGTCGATGCACACGCCACCGCGCGCGCCCCGATGCGCTTGGCCTGCGTCACGGCGACGGTCATGCCGCGATCCTTGAAGCTGCCGGTGGGATTGTGTCCTTCGTGCTTGAGCAGGAGCGATGCCGAGTCTGCGAAGGCCTGGACGGTGCGGCGCGCGAGCAGAGGCGTGTTGCCCTCGGGATGGCTCACCGGCTCCTTCGCGGAGGGCATCACGAGTTCCCGGTAACGCCAGACGCCACTGGGCTCGCTCGTCGGCTTCATGCCCGAGCGCAGACCGAACAGCGCGAGCAGCGCCGCGCCGTGCGCGTCCGGCGTGGCGTGCACGATCTCGAAGAGCCCGCCGCAGCGCGCGCACTCGGCGGTCGAATCGAGCTCGGGCGTGATCACGCCGCAGCGCGCGCAGCGCTGGACGCTCGCCGTTCCCGTGGGCAGGAAGAGCGCATCGCGCTGCGCCTCAGGCACTGGTGGCGTCCTCGGGGAGCGTCAGCGCGCCACGCGGCGCCACGCGGGCGATCCGCACCTCGCAGGCAATGCCGCGCGCGCTGTACTCCGCGCGCACCGCCGCGGCGATCGCGGCGGCAGTCGTGTCATTGTCGGTGATGTAGAAGCTCGTCGGGCCCGCGCCGGAGATCGATCCGGCGAGCGCACCGGCGCCAAGCGCCGCGGCTTTCGCCTCGACGAATCCCGGCAGCAAGTGCGCGCGTGCAGGTTCCGCGATCTGGTCGTCGAGCGCGCGTCCGAGCAGTGCGATGTCTCCGCTCGCGAATGCGGCGACCATCGCCGCGACGTTTGCCATGGCCGAAATCGCCGATGCGCGATCGATGAAACGCGGCAGAACTTCGCGGGCCTCTGCGGTATCGAGACGCTGAGCCGGATGCGCGAGCACCACGCGAAGTTTGGCCGGCACCGGCAGCGAGATGATGTCGACCGGGTCGAGCGAGCGCACGAGGATGACTCCGCCGAACAGCGCGGACGCGAGGTTGTCGCCGTGCCGGCCCGACAGCTTCGACTCGGCGACGAGCGCGCACTCGAAGAGCGCGATCGCATCGAGCGGATTGCCCAGCAGGCGATTCACGGCGACGGCACCCGCGACGGCCGACGCGGCGCTGCCGCCCTGTCCGCCGGAGAGGGGCAGCCGCTTCTCGAGCGTGAGGCGCACGCCGTCGTCCAAAGTGCCGGCGCGCTCGAGCACCGCGATCGCCGCGATCCCCGCCGCGTTCCTGTCCGCCGCGCGCGGAAGATCCGGGTGCCCGCCGTCGATCATCGTGACGCCCGGTTCGTCCGCGCGCTCCGCGATGACGCGATCGCCGGGACCCGTGACGGCCATGCCGAGCACGTCGAGTCCCGGTCCGATGTTTCCCACACCGCCGGGAGCGAGCGCAGACGCGCGTTCGAGTCGCATGCGTCAGGTTAGCACCGGTGCACTTTGCTGTCCATCAGAGGAACGCAGAATTACATTCACGGCCGTGAAGCTCCAGAAAACGCTGACGGGCACCGCGCTCGTGTTCGTGATGTTCTTCAACGTGTCCGGCGGGGCCTACACCACGGAGGGCCTCGCCGGTGCCGTTGGACCAGGACTCGCTTTGCTCGCCCTGTTGGTTGTACCGCTCGTGTGGTCGCTCCCGGAGACGCTGATCATCGGCGAGCTCGCCAGCATGCTGCCCGAAGAAGGTGGCTACTACCGCTGGGTGCGCCGCGCGTTCGGCGAGTTCTGGGCCTTCCAGAACGGATGGGCGACGTGGCTGTACTCGCTCGTCGACATGGCGATCTATCCGGTGCTGTTCAGCCAGTACCTGCGCTGGTTCTTCCCGTCGATCGGCGCCGGGAGCGCGTGGATCGTCTCGCTCGCGGTGATCTGGGGTGCGACGGCGATCAACCTGCGCGGGGCGTTTCCGGTTGGGCGGGTGTCGATCTGGGCGGGATCGTTCGTGCTGCTGGGCTTCCTCGCGCTCGCGCTGTTCGCGATTCCGCACGCGCAGCACGCGCCGTGGACGCCGTTCACGAATCCGGGCACGACGGTTCGCGCGGGACTTGCCGTGGGACTCTCGACCGCGCTCTGGAACTACATCGGGTGGGACAACGCGAGCACGGTGCAGGGCGAGGTGATCGACGCGTCGCGCAGCTACCCGCGCGCGCTGCTGGTAGCTCTGCCGCTCGTGACCCTCGGCTACTTCGTTCCGCTTCTTCCGGCGCTCGCGGCGAGTGATGGAAGCACGTGGCGGGATGGCTCGTGGCCCTCGATCGCGGCACATGTGACGGGCGGGGCAGGACCGTTCATCGCGGCGTGGATCGCGCTCGGCGGACTGGTGAGCGCCCTCGCGCTGTTCAACGCGCTGCTGCTCTCGTACTCGCGGATTCCGCTGGCGATGGCGGAGGATGGATTGCTGCCGAAGTCGCTCGCGCGGACCGATGCGCGTGGAACGCCGACGCGAGCAGTGCTGGTGTCCGCCGTGTTCTACTCCGTGTTCGTGCTCGTGCCGTTCGGCAAACTCGTGGTCGCGGATGTGCTGCTGTACGCGATCGCGTTGATGCTCGAGTTCGGCGCGCTGATCGCGCTCAGGCGGAAGGAGCCCGAGCTGCGCGGGGTATTTCGTATTCCGACGGGGGTGCTCGGCGTCGCAGCGCTCGCGGCCCTGCCGGCGATCGTGCTCGGAATCATGATCTGGCTGTCATTCAACGACGGAAACATCGCGCTGCCGTCGCTGGTCGGATCTGCGATCGGTCTCGCCTTGGGCCCGGTGCTGTATCTGCTCCTGCGCCGCCGCGACCGGAGCCAATAACCAATGACCAACGACCAACGACAGATTACTCGCCCCTAAGTTCTCCTCCCTCACTCCCGCCGCAGCGCATCGACCGGATCGAGACCCGATGCTTTTCTCGACGGAATCCAGATGGCCAGCGCGGCGACGGCGATCAGCACGAGGGGAACGACGGCGAAGGTGACGATGTCGAATCCGCCGCCGCCGTAGAGCTGGCTGCTCGCGAGTTTCGCGGCTCCGATCGCAAGTGCGAGCCCGATCCCGAGGCCCGCCGCCACCAGACCGAGCCCCTGACGCATCAGCAGGCGCACGACGTCGCCCCGTCCCGCGCCGATCGCCATGCGAATCCCGATCTCCCGCGTCCGCTGCGCCACGGCGTACGCCATGACCCCGTAGATCCCGATCGCCGCGAGACCGAGACCGAGCAGGCCGAAAATCCCGAGTACCGCGCCCGTGAGGCGCGCCGGGAACAGCGCGATGCCGAGATGCGCCTCCATCGTGCGCACGTCCGAGAGCGGCATCTGGTTGTCGAGCGCCGCCACCTCGGCGCGCAGCGTGGGGGCGAACGCGGCGGGATCGCCCGCCGTGCGAACCTGCACCCAGCGGCCGGCTTCGAAGTGCTGGTCGGCGGAGAGATACATGTACGATGTCGGATCCTCGCCGAGGCGCCGATACTTTCCGGTCGGCACGACGCCGATGACGACGTGATCGATGCCGCCTGTGTGCACCGTGCGCCCGATCGCGTCCTGGCCCGGCCAGAAATGATCGGCGAAGTGCTGGTTGACGACGATCACCTTCTGCGCCGTGGAGTCGTCGCGCGTTTCGATGCCGCGTCCTTTTCGGATCGGGATTCCCATCGTGGCGAAATAGTCGGAGCCGATCCGGCTGACCTCGATGCTCATCAGTTCGTTCGGCGAAGGCGTATAGTCGGGAATGGTGACGCCCCAGTCGTTGTTCGAGAGCCCGAGCGGCATCAGGGTCGCCGTGGACACGTGGCGCACGCCGGGAAGCGCGGTCAGCCGCTCGTTCAGGCGGCGATAGAATTCCGCCGACCGCGCCCGGTCGTAGCCCTGCAGCGAGGGATCCACACTCGCGATCAGCAGGTGGCTGCTGTCGAATCCCTTGTCGATCGTCGTCGCCGCCTGGAGGTCGTGCAGGAAGAGTCCCGCGCACACGAGGAGCACGATCGACAGGGCCATCTGCGCGACGACGAGCCCGCTGCTCGCCCGCGCGCGCGACCGTCCGGCGGGCGCCTCGCCCTTCAGCGCCGGCACGAGCGACGGGTGCGTCGCCTGCAGCGCCGGCGCGATCCCGAACAGGATCCCGGTGAGGGCCGATGCGCCGAGCGTGAACAGCAGCACCTTCGGGCTGAGGCGCAAGTCGGGGCTGAACCCGACGTCGAACGGGAGCTCTATCCTGTTCGCGAGGCCGATCGCCCACTGCGCGACCGCGAGCGACGCGATCCCGGCGGCGGCGGCGAAGAAGAGGCTCTCGGTGAGCAACTGGCGGAGCAGCACGGAGCGTCGCGCACCGAGGCTCAGGCGAATCGCCATCTCGCGGGCGCGGTCGCGCGAGCGGGCCAGGAACAGGTTGGCGACGTTGACGCAGGCGATGAGCAGCAGAATCGCGACGACCGCCATGACCACCGACGTAAGTCCGACCTCGGTGTTCCTGAACATCGGATGGACTCCCGCTTCGGGCTGCGGCACCATGGTGATCCCGTTCTGCTTGTAATCGTCGGGGTACACCGCGCGAAGCTCCGAGACCAGGGCGTCCATGCGCGTGCGCGCCATCGCGGGCGTCACTCCGGGCTTGAGCCGCGCGATCATATCCATCGAATTGTTGTCCCGGCTCTCGTACCCCTTCACGTTGCCCGGGCGCGCGTCGCTCCACTGCGTGAGCGGAATCCAGAGCGTGGGCTGCACGATGGGCATGAGGCCCCGGAACTCGGCGGGCGCGATGCCGATGACCGAATAGCTGCGGCCGTTCAGCACGACCTTCCGGCCGATGATGTCCGGATCGCCGCCGAACATCGTCTTCCACGCCGGCTCGCTGACCACCGCCACCGGATGCGCGTCGCGCCCGACGTCCTCCTCGGGGAGGAAGAACCGGCCCTTCAGCGGCTTCACGCCCAGGAGCGAGAAGAAGTTCGCCGACACCATCTGACCGAAGGTGCGCTGCGGTCGGTTCGCGGCGGTGATGCTGAACACCTCGAAGTCCGAGGCGGCGACGTCGGCGAACACGTCGGTCGCACGCTCGCGGATGCTGAGGAAATGCGGGACCGAGTTCGACCCGTACTTCATGTCGCCGGGCCACGATCGATAGAGCTGCAGGAGCTCCTTCGGTGCGCGCACGCCGGGGAGCGGCCGGAGGAGCAGGGC
>Ga0209014_10001248_pt1 | contig 15043 bp, 11 predicted proteins | sample BarGraNGADG00212_FD_184491 | JGI IMG/M metagenome (GOLD analysis project Ga0209014, IMG submission 184491) | Arctic peat soil microbial communities from Barrow, Alaska - Barrow Graham LP Ref core NGADG0002-212 (SPAdes) (version 2) | ecosystem: Environmental > Terrestrial > Soil > Wetlands >...
CACCCCGATCGCGCTCGAAGTCGGCCAGCGGTTCGCGATCCGCGAGGGCGGTCGGACCGTCGGCGCCGGCGCGATCACCAGCATCATCGCGTAGCGAGAGTTTCATGGCCAGAGTTGACGCGCGTCCGGTGATCCAGCTTGCCTGTACCGAGTGCAAGATGCGGAACTACACGACGCGCAAGAACAAGAAGAACGATCCCAGCCGGATCGAGTTGCAGAAGTACTGCCCCCGGGAGCGGCGCCACACGCTGCACCGGGAAGCCAAGTAGCTCCAGGTCGGTACCCGCAGGGGCGTAGCTCAATTGGCAGAGCACCGGTCTCCAAAACCGGACGTTGTAGGTTCGAGTCCTATCGCCCCTGCCAACAACCCAGTCCGCTGAAAAGGCATCCGTGAAGCGATTTCGGCAATTCATCAAGGAATCGTGGTCCGAGCTCAAGAAGGTCTCGTGGCCCAACCGCCTCCAGGTGCGAAACCTGACGATCCTCGTGTTCGTCGTCTCGTTCGTGGTCGGGCTCTATATCACCGTGGCCGATACCTTCTTCGACTGGGTGGTCCGGCTGATCGCGGGCGCGGCGGCATGACCGAGCTGCTGGCCGCCACCAAGGCGCCGGAGAAGCGCTGGTACGTGATCCACACGTACTCGGGCTACGAGAACAAGGTCAAGGCCAACCTCGAGCACCGCATCGAGTCGATGGGCATGGAGGACAAGATCTTCCAGGTGCTCGTCCCGATGGAGGACGAGATCGAGATCCGCCAGGGCCAGCGGCACACCGTACAGAAGAAGGTCTACCCGGGCTACGTGCTGGTCGAGATGATCCTGGACCCCGAGTCCTGGTTCGTCGTCCGCAACACGCCTGGTGTCACCAGCTTCGTCGGCAGCGGCAACATCCCCGGGATGCGCAGCGAGCCGATCCCGCTGGACGAGACCGAGGTCAAGCAGATCCTCCGGCACATGGGCGTCGAGACGCCGAAGTACCGGGTCGCGTTCATGAAGGGCCAGAGCGTGCGTGTCACGGATGGGCCGTTTGCGGAATTCATCGGGACCGTGGACGAGGTCAACCCGGAGCGCAACAAGCTGAAGGTCCTCGTGAGCATCTTCGGCCGGGAGACGCCGGTCGAGCTCGACTTCCTCCAGGTCGAGAAGCTGTAACGAGGCAGGGAGCGAGCAACACGTGGCCAAGAAGATTCGAATCGTCCTGACGCTGCAGCTGCCGGCCGGCAAGGCGACCCCCGCCCCGCCTGTCGGCACCGCGCTGGGGCCGCACGGCATCAACATCGTCGAATTCACCAAGGCGTACAACGAGCGGACAGCCGACAAGGCGGGCCAGATCATCCCAGCCCAGATCACGGTCTTCGAGGACCGCTCGTTCACGTTCATCCTCAAGACGCCGCCGGCCCCCGATCTCCTGCGGAAGGCCGCCGGGATCACCGCCGGCTCCTCGACGCCGAAGCGCGCCGTGGTCGGACGCGTGACCCGCGACCAGGTCCGCCAGATCGCCGAGCAGAAGATGCCCGACCTCAACGTCAACGACATCGAGGCCGGCATGAAGGTCATCGAGGGAACCGCCCGCAGCATGGGCATCGAGGTCGTCGGCTAGAGCCGGCGGAGCGCGCGGGAGAGACCCCGGACCGCGCGAACCACCAGGGGCAGGTCCGTGAGACCGAAGGAGCACGAACATGGCCGAGCACGGCAAGCGCTACCAGGAAGCCGCGAAGCTCGTCGACCGCACCCGGGTCTACCCGGTCGCTGAGGCGGTCGCCATCGCGAAGCAGACCTCCAACGTCAAGTTCGACGCATCCGTGGAGGTGCACCTGCGCCTGGGCGTCGACCCCCGGCATGCCGACCAGATGGTGCGCGGCACCGTGGTCCTGCCGCACGGCACGGGCAAGATCGTCCGCGTCGCCGTCTTCGCCCAGGGCGAGAAGGCCCAGGAGGCCCTCCGCGCCGGTGCGGACGAGGTCGGCGCCGAGGATCTGGTCAAGAAGATCGAGGCCGGCTGGCTCGAGTTCGACGTCGCGCTCGCGGCGCCGGACGTCATGGGCATGGTCGGCAAGCTCGGCCGCATCCTCGGCCGCCGGGGCCTGATGCCGAACCCGAAGTCGGGCACGATCACGTTCGACCTCGAGCGTGCGATCAAGGAGGTCAAGGCCGGCCGGGTCGAGTTCAAGGTCGACAAGGGGGCCATCATCCACGTCCCGGTCGGCAAGGCGAGCTTCACCGAGGAGCAGCTGGTGGAGAACCTGGCCAGCCTGGTGGACGCGGTCAACCGCGCCCAGCCCAGCGGGGCCAAGGGCCAGTACCTGCGGACCCTGACCATCGCCACCACGATGGGCCCTGGCCTCCGCGTGGACATCCCGGGCGTCCTCGCCGCCGCGAACGCCTAGCCGCCCGGATAACATCGGTCGCCGCTCAGCGGCGAGACGCAGTCGCCGCAGCGCGACTCAATTGAAGACAGACGGAACAAGCCGCAGACAGCCTGCGCCCGCAGGACGCCCGATCGACCGCAAGGACGACCCGACGCCCGGGGCTTGATCCGCCGGACCGGACCGGTCGCCATCCCTTCCCGGGGGTGACAACGGGGACGACGGCGAGCACGCCGAGGCAGTGGCCATCGCCCCACCTCCGAAGGTGGGTCGCGCCCCCTGCACCGTGGCCCGTCGCAGGGGTTCAACCCGGCATCGCCGGGGCGCACCCACCGCCGCGCGCCGGTTGCGCGCTGGAGCAACGGAGGTCAAGGAGGCTCGATGCCGACCGAGGCTAAGCGAGAGACGGTCGAGGGACTGCGCGCCCAGCTGGACGCCAGTCGCACGATGATCACCTCTGAATACCGCGGCCTCAAGGTGAAGGAGATGAGCGAGATCCGGCGCGCGCTGCGCAAGCAGAACGTGAGCTACCGGGTCGTCAAGAACCGCCTCATGCGGATCGCGGCCCAGGAGAATGCCTCCGCCGCCGCGCTCGCGCCGCTCCTCGTGGGTCCGACGGCCATCGCCTTCGGCACCGACGAGTCGGCCACCGCCAGGGCGGTGCTGGAAGCCGTTCGCCCGTACGCCAAGATCGTAAAGATCACCGGTGGCGTGCTGGGCTCGACGGCAATCAACGCCGAAGGCGTGACCAGGCTCGCAACCCTGCCTTCCCGCGAGGTTCTCCTCGCCGAAGCGCTGGGCGCGATCACGGGCCCGCTGTCCATGACCGCAGGACTGTTCGACGCCCCCGGGCGCGACATCGTGGGCCTGGTCCAGGCGCTGATCGACAAGCGCGGCGAAGCCGCGGCCTGACCCTCACCTCGAGACCAATCTGCGCCCCACGGGGCGCTGCACCACCAGGAGACACGAATCCCATGGCCAAGATGACCACCGACCAGCTGCTCGAGGCGTTCGAGCAGATGACCGTCCTGGAGCTCTCCGAGTTCAAGAAGTCCTTCGAGGACCGCTTCGGCGTCACCGCCGCTGCCCCGGTGGCCGCCGCGGGCGCCGCCCCGACCGCGGCCGCCGCCGCGCCCGCCGAGGTCGAAGAGCAGACCGAGTTCACCGCGACGCTGACCGAGATCGGTCCCAACAAGATCCCGGTCATCAAGGTCGTGCGCGAGCTGACCGGCCTGGGCCTCAAGGAGGCCAAGGACCTGGTCGACGCCCACCCGAAGGCCGTCAAGGAGGCCGTCACCAAGGACGAGGCCGAGAAGATCAAGACCGCCCTCGAGGACGTGGGAGCGAAGGTCGAGATCAAGTAGACGGTTGCGGGCCGGCGCTGCCGGCCTTCGCCATCCGGCGCGGACGGGCGGCGGCCTTCGGGTCGCCGCCCGCTCCGTCATGCCCATGGTTGACAGTCGATCTGAACGCGGTATCCTACTCCTTCTGTGAGCGCGGCCGTTCCCTCTTCTTCCCACTCCGTCAAGGAGCCGTCCTTCATGCTGTCCGTCTCCTCGGCGCCCCTCGCCCTGACCCGTTCCGGTCGTATCACCTACGCCCGGATCCACGAGGTTCACGACGGGATCAGCGACGACAAGTTCGAGGTCCCGAACCTCATCGAGCTGCAGCTCGAGTCCTTCCAGTGGTTCATCGAGAAGGGCCTCCGGGACCTGCTCGATGAGATCAGCCCGATCAGGGACTTCACCCAGAAGGTGATGGAGCTCCAGTTCCTGGACTACGAGTTCGGGACGCCGAAGTACTCCGAGGAGGAGTGCCGGACGAAGGACCTGACCTACAGCCGGCCGCTCTACGTGAACGTGGAGCTCCTGATCAAGGAGACCGGCGAGATCCAGCGCCAGCGCGTCTACATGGGCGACTACCCGTGGATGACGGAGATGGGCACGTTCGTGATCAACGGCGCCGAGCGCGTCGTGGTCAGCCAGCTCGTCCGCTCGCCCGGCGTGTACTACAGCGAGCTCGAGGACCCGAGCACCGGCCGGATGCTGTTCTCGGCCAAGGTGATCCCGAACCGCGGCGCCTGGCTCGAGTTCGAGACCAATAACAAGGACCAGCTGTGGGTCAAGGTCGACCGCAAGCGCAAGATCGCTGCCTCGACCCTGCTCCGCGCGGTCGGCTACGACACGAACGACGAGATCGCGGGCCTGTTCGGTGCGGTCGACATCGACCCCGAGCACCAGTTCATCGCCAACACCCTCGACAAGGACCTCACCAAGACGCCCAACGAGGCGCTGATCGAGGTCTACAAGAAGCTGCGCCCGGGCGATCCGCCCACCCCGGACAACGCCCGCCAGCTGGTCGAGAGCCTGTTCTTCAACTTCCGCCGCTACGACCTCGGCCGGGTCGGGCGGTACAAGTTCAACAAGAAGCTGGACGGCGTGTCCGCGCGCATGGGCATCGAGCTTGCCCGCGAGCAGCGGACCATCACCCGCGAGGACATCGCGGCGATCGTCGGCCACCTGATCGAGTCGAACCGCGGGCTGCACATCAAGGACGACATCGACCACCTCGGCAACCGGCGCATCCGCGCCAACGGCGAGCTGATCCAGAACGCCTTCCGCATCGGCCTCCTGCGCATGGAGCGCGTGGTTCGCGAGCGGATGACGATCCAGGAGATCGACAAGGCGACGCCGAACGCCCTCATCAACATCCGCCCCGTGGTGGCGGCGATGAAGGAGTTCTTCGGCGGCAGCCAGCTCAGCCAGTTCATGGACCAGACGAACCCGCTCGCGGAGCTCACCTCCAAGCGGCGCCTGTCGGCCCTCGGCCCGGGCGGCCTGTCGCGCGAGCGCGCCGGGTTCGACGTCCGCGACGTGCACCACAGCCACTACGGCCGCATCTGCCCCATCGAGACCCCGGAAGGCCCGAACATCGGCCTGATCGGCTCGCTCGCGACCTACGGGCGGATCAACTCCTACGGCTTCATCGAGACCCCCTACCGGAGGGTCAAGCGGACGGTCGCCCACGACGACCCGGCGCTGATCGGGTACGAGGCGGGTGCCGACGTCACCGGCAAGGACGGCAAGGTCATCCTCAAGCGGGGCGAGCAGTTCACCGCCGAGGCCCGCAAGGAGCTGGGGCGCCAGAAGGCGCTGGCCTTCCCGATCCGCCCGATCGTGACCGACGAGATCGACTACCTCCCCGCCGACGAGGAGGAGGAGCACCACGTCGCCCAGGCGAACGCGCCGCTCGACGCCGAGAACCACTTCATCGGCGACCGGGTCCCGTCGCGCTACCGGGACACGTTCCCGGAGGCCCGTCCGGACCAGATCGAGTACATGGACGTCAGCCCCAAGCAGGTCGTCTCGGTCGCGACGGCGCTGATCCCGTTCCTCGAGCATGACGACGCGAACCGCGCCCTCATGGGTTCGAACATGCAGCGCCAGGCGGTGCCGCTGCTCGAGCCCGAGTCGCCGATCGTGGGCACCGGCATGGAGGCCCGCGCCGCGCGCGACTCCGGCCAGGTGGTCATCGCGAAGCACGCCGGCGTCGTGACCAGCGTCACGGCGGAACGGATCCAGGTCGACGCCGACACCGGCGAGCTGGACGAGTACAAGCTCCTCAAGTTCGTCCGCAGCAACCAGGGCACCTGCATCAACCAGCGCCCGATCGTGTCGGTCGGCCAGCGCGTCGACGCCCTCGATGCGATCGCGGACTCGTCGTCCACCCAGGGCGGCGAGCTGGCCCTCGGCCGGAACGTCCTGGTGGCGTTCATGAGCTGGGAGGGCGGCAACTACGAGGACGCCATCGTGATCAGCGAGCGCCTCGTGCGCGACGACCTGTTCACGAGCATCCACATCGAGAAGCACGAGATGGAGTCCCGGGACACCAAGCTCGGCCCCGAGGAGATCACCCGCGACATCCCGAACGTCGGCGAGGAGGCCCTCAAGGACCTCGACGAGGAGGGGATCGTCTACATCGGCGCCGAGGTCCGCCCCGGCGACATCCTGGTCGGCAAGATCACGCCCAAGGGCGAGACCGAGCTGACCGCGGAGGAGCGGCTCCTGCGCGCGATCTTCGGTGAGAAGGCGCGCGAGGTGAAGGACTCCTCGCTGCGTCTCCCGCACGGTGAGCGCGGCAAGGTGGTCGAGATCCGGGAGTTCCGCCGCGAGTGGAACGACGACCTGCAGCCGGGCGTGAACCGCCTGGTCCGGGTGTCGGTCGCCCAGAAGCGCAAGGTCTCGGTCGGCGACAAGATGGCCGGCCGCCACGGCAACAAGGGCGTCATCGCCAAGGTCCTGCCGGTGGAGGACATGCCGTACCTACCCGACGGCACGCCGGTCGACATCGTCCTCAACCCGCTCGGCGTGCCGAGCCGGATGAACATCGGCCAGATCCTGGAGACGCACCTCGGCTGGGCGCTCGAGATCATGGGCTACAAGGCCGCGACCCCCGTCTTCGACGGCGCGACGGAGGGCCAGATCCGCGAGGCCCTCAAGTCCGCCCGGGTCGACTGGCACGGCTACGATCACCTGCCCGAAGACGGCAAGATCGAGCTGCGCGACGGCCGCACGGGCGAGCTGTTCGACCGGCGCATCACGGTCGGCCAGATCTACATGCTCAAGCTGCACCACCTGGTGGAGGACAAGATCCACGCCCGGTCCACCGGCCCCTACAGCCTGATCACCCAGCAGCCGCTGGGTGGCAAGGCGCAGTTCGGCGGCCAGCGGTTCGGCGAGATGGAGGTGTGGGCACTCGAGGCCTACGGCGCCGCCAACATCCTCCAGGAGCTGCTCACCGTGAAGTCGGACGACGTCCTCGGGCGCGTCCAGACCTACGAAGCCATCGTCAAGGGCGAGGAGATCCAGCCCCCGCGGGTCCCCGAGTCCTTCAAGGTCCTCATCAAGGAGCTGCGGAGCCTCGGGCTCAACGCGGAGATCCTCGACCAGAACGACGAGGAGATCCCCCTGGCGGAGGATGACGCCTCCGGCTACCTGCTCCCAGACCTCGGCGGGATCAACCTCGCCGGGTTCGAGGACTGACAACCCCGTAACCCACGTTCGGAGGAGGATCGGCGTCCGGCCGGCCCGGTCCACCCTCGCCTGAACCGGAAGATCGCGCCGCCAGGGCCGCGGCGGCGCGGAGGAGACCGATGCTCGAGGTCAACAACTTCTCGGCTATCCGCATCTCGCTCGCCAGCCCGGACCAGATCCGGGAATGGTCGAAGGGCGAGGTGACGAAGCCCGAGACGATCAACTACCGGACGCTCAAGCCCGAGAAGGATGGGCTCTTCGACGAGCGCATCTTCGGTCCCACCCGGGACTGGGAGTGCTACTGCGGGAAGTACAAGCGCATCCGGTACAAGGGCATCATCTGCGACAAGTGCGGCGTCGAGGTCACGCGCTCGAAGGTCCGCCGCGAGCGCATGGGCCACATCCAGCTGGCCAGCCCGGTCAGCCACATCTGGTACTTCAAGGGAACCCCGAGCCGCCTTGGCATCCTGCTCGACATCACCCCCCGCAACCTCGAGCGGATCCTCTACTTCGCGCTGTACATCGTCACCCACGTGGACGAGGAGGCCCGTCAGCGCGCCCTGAAGGCGCTCGACGAGCAGTCCGAGGGTCGCGGCGGTGCCGGCGGCGAGCGGCTGGCGGAGCTCGAGGTCTCGCTCAAGGCGGACATCAGGCGCCAGTCCGACGAGTTGCGGGCCGTCCTCGCGACGACCAGGGCAGAGCTCGAGACGGCGCGCACGCGCGACACCGACGAGGCGACCGCGAAGGCGCAGGATGTCCAGGCCGCACTGAAGGCCCTCGGCACCGGCGTCGCCGAGGAGACCGTCGCCTTCGTCCCGACGGGCGAGGTCGTGGTCGCGGCTGGCGAGAAGGGCGGCAAGACCGCGCTCGCGAAGCTCCAGAAGATCGTCGCCGCCGAGACCGACCGGATCTCGGAGGCCGCCGAGCAGCGCGCTCGCGACGAGGAGCGCGGCACCGACCAGAAGGTCGACGAGCTCAAGTCGGCCATGGACGAGACGCTCCAGGCCGAGAAGGACAAGCAGAAGGAAGAGGCGGCCGGCCTCAAGGACGAGCTCCGCCGCACGCGCGACGAGATCGAGTCGCTCAAGCCGCTCATGACCCTCGGCGAGATGGAGTTCCGCCAGCTCGACGAGAAGTATGGCTCCGGTGCTCGCACCGGCCGCATCTTCTGGGCCGGCATGGGTGCCGAGGCCGTCCGCGACATCATCGTCCGGATGGACCTCGAGGAGCTCTCCCGCGCCCTCCACGCGGAGGTCCGGACCAGTTCCGGGCAGCGCCGCAAGAAGGCCATCAAGCGGCTCCGCCTGATCGAGGCGTTCCGCCGCTCGGGCAACCGTCCCGAGTGGATGATCCTCTCGGTCCTGCCGGTCATCCCGCCCGACCTGCGCCCGATGGTCCAGCTGGACGGCGGCCGCTTCGCGACCTCCGACCTCAACGACCTCTACCGGCGCGTCATCAACCGCAACAACCGCCTCAAGCGGCTGCTGGAGCTGGGCGCCCCCGAGATCATCATCCGCAACGAGAAGCGGATGCTCCAGGAGGCGTGCGACGCCCTGATCGACAACGGCCGCCGCGGCCGGGCGATCGCGGGCACCGGCAACCACCGCCTCAAGTCCCTCTCGGACATGCTGAAGGGCAAGCAGGGCCGGTTCCGCCAGAACCTGCTCGGCAAGCGCGTGGACTACTCGGGCCGCTCCGTCATCGTCGTCGGGCCGGACCTCAAGCTCCACCAGTGCGGCCTGCCCAAGAAGATGGCGCTCGAGCTGTTCAAGCCGTTCGTCATGCGCCAGCTGGTCGAGAAGGGCTTCGCCCACAACATCAAGAGCGCCAAGCGCATCGTCGAGCGCGTCCGCCCCGAGGTGTGGGACGTCCTGGAAGAGGTCATCAAGGATCACCCGGTCCTGCTGAACCGCGCGCCTACGCTGCACCGCCTGGGCATCCAGGCGTTCATGCCGGTGCTCGTCGAGGGCTCGGCGATCCAGATCCACCCGCTCGTCTGCACCGCGTTCAACGCGGACTTCGACGGCGACCAGATGGCGGTCCACGTGCCGCTGTCCACGGCCGCCCAGGAAGAGGCGAAGACGATGATGCTGTCGACGGCCAACCTGCTCTCGCCCGCGGACGGCTCGCCCGTCGTGGCGCCGACGCAGGACATGGTCCTCGGCTGCTATTACCTGACCATGGACGCCCGGGGCGTCGACGAGTCGAAGCCGCGGCGGGTCCATTCGTTCGCCTCCGAGGACGACGCGATCATCGCGTACGAGCTCGGTGCCCGCGGCCTCGACACGGCCTCCCGGTCGTCGGTCGAGTCCGAGGAGGGGCCGGGATCCGGCCGTGTCGGCGGCAAGCTGCTGCTGCACGATCGGGTCCGGGTGGTGCTCCACGCGTGGGATCCCGAGGCGGGCGCGCTCGTCGAGCAGAGCGTCGAGACCACGGTCGGCCGCGTCATGTTCAACCGGATCCTGCCGGATCCGCTGCGCTTCGTGAACAAGCCCATGAAGCGCTCGGACCTCAAGGGCCTGGTGGACCGCTGCTACCGCGAGCTCGGTGGCGTCGAGACCGCCCACCTGGTGGACGGGATCAAGAGCATCGGGTTCAAGTTCGCCACCCGCGGCGGCATGACGATCGGCCTCTGGGACATCGTCGTCCCGGACTCCAAGCCGGCGCAGATGCTCCAGGCCGACGAGGACGTCGCCAAGATCGACAAGCAGTTCCAGCGCGGCCTCATCACCGAGGACGAGCGGTACGAGCAGGTCGTCGAGCTCTGGCAGCGGGTCACCAAGGTCGTCTCGGACCAGATGATGGACGCCCTGGGCGAAGAGAACCCCGTCCGGATGATGACCGACTCGGGTGCCCGCGGCAACAAGGGCAACATCGGCCAGCTGGGCGCCATGCGAGGCCTGATGGCCGACCCGTCGGGCCGGATCATCGACGTGCCCGTGCGGAGCAACTTCCGTGAGGGCATGACGGTCCTCGAGTACTTCATCAGCACCCACGGCGCCCGGAAGGGCCTCGCGGACACCGCCCTCCGGACCGCGGACTCCGGGTACCTGACCCGGCGCCTCGTGGACGTGGCGCAGGACGTCATCACCCGCGAGGACGACTGCGGCACGGAGGAGGGGAGCTGGATCATCCGGGCCGAGTCCGCGGATGAGCCCGAGGCGTTCCAGCGCCGCCTGGTCGGCCGGCTCGTCGCCATCGACCTGGTGGACCCGCACGCGAAGGTGAAGAAGGGTGCCGACGCACCCGTGGTCGCCGGGCGCAACACCATGCTGACCGAGGAGCTGGCGAAGGCCATCGACGCGGCGGGCATCGACGAGGTGCTGGTCCGGTCGCCGCTCGCCTGCGAGTCACGGGCGGGCGTGTGCCGCATGTGCTACGGCCGCAACCTGGCGACCGGCGGCATGATCGGGATCGGCGAGGCGGTCGGCATCATCGCCGCCCAGTCCATCGGCGAGCCGGGCACGCAGCTGACCATGCGGACGTTCCACACCGGCGGCGTCGCCGGCCAGGACATCACGCAGGGCCTGCCGCGTGTCGAGGAACTGTTCGAGGCCCGGATCCCCAAGGGCAAGGCCGAGATCAGCCACATCGACGGCATCGTCGAGGTCGTCGCGAGCGAGACGGGCCGCAAGGTCAAGGTCACCAGCCGTGAGGCGTTTGACACGCCGATCGTCCTCCCCGAGGGCGCGGAGCTGCTGGCGGCCGCCGGCGATCTCGTCGAGCTCAACCAGGTCCTGGCCCGCTCGGCCTCGGCAGGTGACATCACCGCACCGGTGAAGGGCTTCCTGGCCCGCACCGAGGACGGCGCCGTCGTCCGCTCCGAGGACGTCGTGGAGCGCGAGTATGCGATCCCGCACAGCGCGAAGCTGCTGGTCGAGGACGGCCAGGAGATCCGCGCGGGCGACGCCATCACGGACGGTCCGATCAACCCGCAGGAGTACCTCGATACCCGGGGCAAGGACGCGGTCCAGCGCTACCTGGTGCGGGAGGTCCAGCGGGTCTACCGGAGCCAGGGCGTCACGATCAACGACAAGCACATCGAGATCATCGTTCGCCAGATGCTCAAGAAGGTCCGCATCGACCAGCCGGGCGACTGCGAGCAGCTGCCGACCGAGCTCATCGACCGGCTGGACTTCGAGGCAGCCAACAACAAGGTCCTGTCCGAGGGTGGCGAGCCTGCGACCGCGCAGACGGTGCTCCTCGGCGTGACCAAGGCCTCCCTGAACACGTCGTCGTTCCTGGCCGCGGCCTCCTTCCAGGAGACCACCCGGGTGCTGACCGAGGCCGCCATCAACGGCGCCCGGGACCACCTTGTGGGGCTCAAGGAAAACGTCATCATCGGCAAGCTCATCCCGGCTGGTTCGGGCGCTCCACAGAACGTGGCAGCGATCAAGGAGCGCCAGCGCCGGGCCGCCCTCGAGGCGCTCGCCGGCGAAGTGCTCGAGGGCCTCGGCGAGCCGGAGTTCAACCCGTTCCTCGAGGACGGGGTTCGCGTCGCCGACGAGGAGACCGCCGGGCTTGCCTTGGCGGCGACCATCGCGGGGGCGGACGAGGACGAGGAGGACTTCAACCCGTTCCTCGACGGAGCCCCGGCCGAACCCGAGGCCGAGGAGGTTGCGCTCAACCCGTTCCTCGCTGACGCCTCCGAGGAGGGCTAGCACCTCCGCACCAGAAACGACCAGGAACCCGGACACCCCCGGCCCCACGGCCGGGGGTGTTTGACACTCGAACGAGCGCCTTGCTAAACTCCGCGTTCGTGGCCTCGAGGGGCCCCGTTCGACACGTGTGTCGGACAGGCCTCGAAGAGATCCGAGCGGTCCCCGGCCGGACCCCCGGCACGCGTGGACGCGCCGGACCGACCACCACCAGTAGTCACTGACAGCGAAAGGAGCCGCGTCTCCGTGCCGACCATCAGCCAGCTCGTGCGCCACGGGCGGAAGCCGAAGATCGAGAAGGTCAAGGCGCCCGCCCTGCGCAGGAACTGGAACAGCCTGCGACAGCGCCAGGTGCCGATCCCCGGCGCCCCCCAGAAGCGGGGCGTGTGCCTGCAGGTCCGGACGATGACCCCGAAGAAGCCGAACTCGGCCCTTCGGAAGATCGCGCGCGTGCGGCTCACCAACCAGATGGAGGTCACGGCCTACATCCCGGGCATCGGCCACAACCTGCAGGAGCACTCCGTGGTCCTGGTCCGTGGCGGTCGGGTGAAGGACCTTCCGTCGGTCAAGTACCACATCATCCGCGGAACCCTCGACGCCGCGGGCGTGAAGGATCGCAAGCAGGGCCGCAGCAAATACGGCGCCAAGGTGGCTCAGGCGCCCGGGAAGAAGAAGTAGGATGCCCCGCCGTCAGTCGATCCCCCGCAAGTCGAAGTACCAGGCGGAGTCCAACCGCCCGTCGGACCGCTTCCGCGCGAAGCTGATGCGTGACGGGAAGCAGACCCTGTCGGATCGCATCCTGCGCCAGGCCCTTGCCCGCGCCGAGTTCCAGGCCAAGCGCCCGGGTCTCGAGGTGCTCGAGGCCGCGTTGCGCAATGCCACCCCGATCATCGAGGTCAAGCCTCGGCGTGTCGGTGGCGCCACCTACCAGGTCCCGGTTGAGATCCGGGGCGATCGCCGGCTGTCGCTGGGCGTGCGCTGGCTTGTCCAGGCCGCCCGCAAGCGCAACGGCAAGAGCATGAGCGAAAAGCTCGCTGCGGAGTTCGTCGATGCCATGAACGGCCTCGGCGCTGCGGTGAAGCGGCGCGAGGACACCCACAAGATGGCCGAGGCCAACAAGGCCTTCAGCCACTTCAAGTGGTAGTCCCGGCCGAGAGGAGCTAACCCAACCGTGGCACGAGCCGTTCCGCTCCTACGAACGCGGAACATCGGAATCATCGCCCATATCGACGCGGGCAAGACCACCGTCACCGAGCGGATCCTCTTCTACACGAAGAAGATCTACAAGATCGGTGAGGTCCATGAAGGCGCGGCCACCATGGACTGGATGCCCCAGGAGCAGGAGCGCGGGATCACGATCACCGCCGCTGCTACAACCTGCTCGTGGAACGATCACCGAATCAACATTATCGATACGCCCGGGCACGTGGACTTCACGATGGAAGTCGAGCGGAGCCTGCGTGTCCTCGATGGCGCGGTGGTCGTGTTCGACGGTGTCGCCGGTGTCGAGCCCCAGTCCGAGACCGTCTGGCGCCAGGCGGACCGGTACGGCGTGCCCCGGATCTGCTTCATCAACAAGCTCGACCGCACGGGCGCCAACTTCTGGCGCGACGTGGACATGATCCGCGATCGCCTGGGCGTCACCCCCGTGCCGATCCAGCTCCCGGTCGGAATCGAGGACACCTACCAGGGCGTGGTCGACCTCGTGCGCATGAAGGCCCTGATCTGGCGGGACGACCTCGGCAACACGTTCGACGAGATCGACATCCCGGCCGACATGGCCGACGAGGTCGCCAAGGCCCGCGAGCGCCTGCTGGAGGCCGTGGCGGAGGTCGACGACGAGCTCGCCCACAAGTACCTCGAGGGCGAGGAGCTGACCGAGGCCGAGATCAAGCGCGGCATCCGCCTGGCCACCCTGCAGTACAAGTGGGTGCCGATCCTCAACGGCTCCGCCCTCAAGAACAAGGGCGTCCAGCCCATGCTGGATGCCGTGGTGGACTACCTCCCGTCGCCGCTCGACGTGCCGCCGACCATCGGCCTGCGCCCCGGCACCGGCGAGGAGATCCTCAAGCGCCCGGACGACAGCGAGCCGTTCAGCGCGCTCGCGTTCAAGATCGCCGCGGACCCGTTCGTCGGCAAGCTGGCCTTCTTCCGGGTCTACTCGGGGACGATGAAGTCCGGCTCCTACGTGCTCAACGCCACGAAGGGCAAGAGGGAGCGCATCGGTCGCATCCTCCAGATGCACGCGAACCATCGCGAAGAGATCGACATCGTGTACGCAGGCGATATCGCCGCGGCCGTTGGCCTCAAGGAGACGTTCACCGGGGACACGCTGACGGACCCGGATCACCCGGTGATCCTGGAGTCGATGACGTTCCCCGAGCCCGTCATCGAGGTCGCGATCGAGCCCAAGACCAAGGCCGACCAGGACAAGCTGGGCATCGCGCTCCAGCGCCTGGCCGAGGAGGATCCCACCTTCCGCGTCAAGACGGACGAGGAGTCCGGCCAGACGCTCATCGCCGGCATGGGCGAGCTGCACCTGGACGTCCTCGTGGACCGCATGGTGCGCGAGTTCAAGGTCGCGGCCAACGTCGGCAAGCCACAGGTCGCCTACCGCGAGACGATCCGCAAGCCCGCCCAGGGCAACGGACGGTTCGTGCGCCAGACCGGCGGCAAGGGCCAGTACGGCCACGCCGTGATCCGGATCGAGCCCCTCCCGAAGGGCGGCGGCTACGAGTTCGTGGACAAGATCGTCGGCGCCACCATCCCGCGCGAGTACGTCAAGCCGATCGACATGGGCATCCGCGAGACGCTCGCCTCGGGCATCTACGCCAACGTGCCGATGGTCGATATCAAGGTGACGCTGATCGACGGGTCGTACCACGAGGTCGACTCGTCGGAGATGGCGTTCAAGATCGCCGGCTCCATGGCGATCAAGGACGCGGTCTCCAAGGCCAGCCCGGTCGTGCTCGAGCCGATGATGCGGG
>Ga0209014_10001249_pt1 | contig 15042 bp, 18 predicted proteins | sample BarGraNGADG00212_FD_184491 | JGI IMG/M metagenome (GOLD analysis project Ga0209014, IMG submission 184491) | Arctic peat soil microbial communities from Barrow, Alaska - Barrow Graham LP Ref core NGADG0002-212 (SPAdes) (version 2) | ecosystem: Environmental > Terrestrial > Soil > Wetlands >...
TCAAAGTGGCACCGCCCTGGCTGCGACGCGACTCCGGAGACGTGCCTGGCAACCGATGACCACCAGCCATGGTGGCGGGTGAGCATGGCCAGCGCGGGACGGTTGTGCACGGTGTGCGGCGGGCCTGGCATCAAGCACCTGGCGGAGGTCACCCAGCTGGTGGCCGCCGCCGACGTGTGGGACGCTCGCGGGCGGGACAGTATTGAACCATGGCAGCGGATGAGCGTGGCCCGCCTGCAGGCCGCCACCATGATGGACCGCGCCGCCGCCGCCGAGCCCGATATCACGCTCGCCGCCCGCGTCGTTGCCGCGCTGGTCGCCGAGCAGTTCGGGCAGGAAGGACCGGGCGCCACCCGGGCCATCGACAAGGACACTACCGAGGCCCTCGCCGACAGCGACGCATTGGACGCGGCCAACGCCGGCGCACTGGCCGTGCGACGACTGAACACTGTCTCCGAGCTTCTGCCGCCCGGGCAGCGCCCTGACGTGTTACCCGACGCCGCCGCCCCGTCCGCTCTGGCTGAACGGCTCGACGCGCTATGCGCCATCGTGGATCTGCCGCGCCTTGACCGCTTGCTTTTCCCGGCAGGCCCGGCGCCAGCGCTGCCGAATGGCGCGTCTGGTCCCTCGAGGGATCGCCTGGTGCGGTGACGACACGCAAGAACGTGGTGACCATGCTGGCGGTTGATCGGCTGGCGTCTCGACGCGCTGCGACCGGCGATTGTGCTCGCCTCCAAGCATCGCGCTGGCTTAAGCACAGATCGTGGCGCTGCCCCGGTTGTCTTGGTGCGGCCTGATCCACTCGACCACTTCCGTGCCAGCCCTTCAATGTCAAGGCATTCGCGCCTGCCCGCACTACTGGCACTGTCGTGCTGGCGGACTCCTCACTGGCGCACCGTTGTGGCACAGCGCGGTGCTTAGCGCCTTCGGCCACCGTGCTTGTCTCTGCAGACTGGTCAACATCCCGAAATGAGGTGGGACACCCGGTGCTTCGAGGATTCGCCGCCATGGTTCTCGCGGTCGCCCGGCGCGCTGGAGCCTCATCATTGCCGCCGGCACCGGCTCGGATGGCGCGAGCATAAGGGGGATTCAGCCCACGATCTGAGGCGTTCGGCGCGGTGCATTTCACCCGGCGTGACGGGCGCGGGCGTTTCGGCGTTTCAGGCTGCGGCGTTCGTCCTCGGAGAGCCCGCCGAACACGCCAGTCATCTGGCCGGACCCCATAGCCCACTCCAGGCAGGTCTCAACGACCTCACACTGACGGCAGATGGCCTTGGCGTCATCTGTCCAGTGACGCGCGGGGCCCATGTTCCCGACAGGGAAGAACAGGTCTGGGTCCTCGTCAAGGCAGGCCGCGGAGTTACGCCAGGTCATCCGCAAGGCGCTAGGTGAATTGGGGCCTTGGGGACTCGGCATCTTGCGAGTCGGTTCAGGTTGCCGATCGTTGGTTGTCACGCTGTTCCTCGGCTGATCAGTCTAGGCAGATCGCTGCAGTGGGGCGGGTTGAGTACCCGCAGCCCAACTTCGTGACGCGAAGAGTTTGATCCGGTTCATTCCCCGTCGGAGCACAGCCACGGCGGTTGGGGCGTTGCCCTGGCCGCCTATGGTGCAACAACGACGGTTCGGACAACATGGATGACGCAGTAGCCCTTCTCGAGCTTCTGGCCTTTGGCACAATCTGCGGCGCGGGCAGGACCTGACGCCACCTGGGCCTTGGCCTCCCTGAATGTCTTGGGTGTCGTTGCTACCGCCGATGATGAGACCACGGCGTACACGGCGGCCCCGGCGATGAGGCCTACGGCAGTGCCGCTAAGGATGGAAGTGCGCTGACGAATAGGGTTCAAAGGTGGGGAATCCTGACGATCTGAGGGAGGTTCACACGGATGGGTTCTGAACCTCATCGTTCCTGTCCCGGCCTTATGCGCACATTGCGAGAACCTCAAATCAATGTCAAGACGTGTTCAGCTCATCGGCGCGCATCGGCAGTGCCGCCGCTCCAGGGCGCATGTCGTCGCGCTGCGTTGAAGCGACGGCGGCCTCAAGATGAAGCCTCACTGTTGCGGAGATCGTTAAGGCGGTCGACGTTACGGGACCGACCCTTCCACTCAGCGCGAGTCCGGCCCGGTGCGGCGGCTCGACGCCGGACTCCCATCAGCTTTGCAGCTCCGGCAGTTCTTGACTCGGGACGGGCAAACCCGCTCGAAGGCAACACGGCTGCGATCCTGGAGGCCGAAGGAACGCGTCGGCCCGTGTGCCTGGGGGGAGCCTATGCCGAGTAAGTGCGCACGGCCGCGGGCTGAGCAGGGACTTGGTTGACATCTCAGGCAGGCTGTTTGTACCGGCGTGTCAACACAGTTCCGGCCAGCAGCTCGAACGAGGCGAAGAAGGCAGCGGAATGAAGACCATCGGTGTTCTGGGTGGCATGAGCAGTGTTGCCAGCGCGGAGTACTACCGGCGTATCAACGAGGGCATCAACAAGCATCGGGGAGGACATGCCGCGGCGGAGGCTGTACTTTACAGCGTGGACTTCGCGGTGATCGAGGGCTTCATCCGCAACGAGCAATGGGATCAGGCCGCGAGATACCTCTCCGAGCGGGCTCGGAGGCTGCAGTGCGCCGGTGCCGAGTTCTTGGTACTGGCCACGAATACCATGCACCGGGTCGCTGGGGAGCTGCAGGACGCCATCGAAATCCCGCTGATTCACATTGTCGATCCGACCGCCGGCGCAGCCACCGCTGACGGAATGGACACCCTTGGCCTGCTTGGTACTGCACCGGTCATGGAAGCCGACTTCTACCGGGCGCGATTGGCTGACTTCGGTTTCGAAGTCCTCGTCCCAGCCGAGCGGGACCGCGTCATCGTGCACCGCGTCATCTTCGAGGAACTTACACACGGCATCGTCGAAGACCAGTCCCGGCAGGAGTACCTGCGGATCATGGGCGATCTTGTCGCCCGGGGGGCACAAGGCATCGTGCTGGGATGCACCGAGATCAGTCTCCTGGTCGCGCCAGAGAACATGCCTGACACCGCGCTATATGACACGACATTGCTTCACGTCGACCGTGCTGTTCGGATCAGCCTGGGGCTCCACCCCCTGATCACCGATCCCGCTTCGCAGCCGGGATGAGTCGAGAGCCGGGCCGGGAGCGGGCGAACCTGAGGAGCGATTCACATTTCTTGGCGGTCGACTCGGCTTCCCATAGTCGTCGGGTATCCCTGCGGTTTGGCCCCTGGCTCTGGTTGCGCGTCGCACACTGGCCATGGCAGAGGTGGGGTTCCCGGCAGGTTAGCCCGTGCGCAAGAATCGTATTCGGTGCGAGACGATGGAAGATGTCGACCTGAGTACTTGCCCTCGGTCCGTTGGGCCACGGCTCACGGCTCTCGGCTGCAGCTCACAGCGCGGGCCACACGGAAGAACGGGAGGAATGGCATGACGGTCAGCAGCCTTTCGCCCTCGGCAGCGCCCTGGTAGCCCTGGCCGCCGCCGGCTTCTGCGGATACTGTCTGTTCGATCTGGCCAGGACAAGCCACAGGGAAGTCCGCACGTTCTCTCAGCCTGCGTAGGGGTGCTCCTGCTCTCAGCCTGCGTAGGGGGTGCTCCTGGTCTTCACCAAGGTCCTTGGCGCGCCAGTGTGGTTCACGGCAGGCCGGCCTCAGCGGCAGTAGCTCCGAAGCAGGTGACCAAGGCCGTTACCACGCCAATCGACCAAGGGCCGCTACCCAGGATGCAGAGGGGATCCGCCCAATCCTCCGGCGGTGGACCCGTGAATCACTGTGTTCGTGGGAAGCCGAAGCTGTCGGCACATCCTCACAACATCGAATCGGTGATCGCCCACAGCGACTCCATTGGGCAATACTCCCCACGTCTTGAAGCCGCATGACTCGTAGAGCGCCTGGGCGCCGTGGTTGTTGCCGCGCACTCCGAGGGTCAGCAGCTCCGCCCCGAAACTGCTTGCGCTCTCGACCAGTGCGTCGACCACCAGGCGGCCGAGCCCGCGGCCTCGCGCATCTGGATGAACCATGATCTTGGTCAGCTCCACGACGTGCCCCATCGGCCCCTCCCGTCCAGCTTGCCAGCCGCCTACAGCTTGTATCTCGCCGTTGACTTGGCACAAGGCCAGAGCGGCCCGGCCCGTCGTTACGGCTGCGTGCCATTCGTCCAGCCACTGACCGATGCCGGCGCGCGTCGGTGTCTGGAGCCAGCCCACTGCTCCCCCGAGCCCTACGACAGCGCTCACCACGCGATGGACTTCGACGATCGCCTCGTCGTCAACTCGATTGAGCCAGAGCATGCGATAAACCTGTTTGGACACGCCTGAAGTATCCCGCAACACACCATCGGCTGCCTCGGCCGAGATCTAAAGACCTCTGGACCTGGTCCAGATAGCTGCCGTCGGTGCTCTTGTCCGGTGGGTGGTCGGGCATCGGTCGTGACAGCGAAGGAAGGGTTGCGACGTGCACCTTCAACTGGCGTGCCAGGACGGCAGGCCCCGTCGTCGCAAGACGCACGCCGGAGAAGCCTGATGGACCACCTGACCACCAAACAACTTCGACAATGATTCTCAAGGTTCGCAGGCGGGACACCATGAAAGGCAGTGTCGGATCATCGACCAGCGGCGAAGATGTCGTCACGGTCAGTGTTCATCGACACATTCAACAAACAATTCTCAGCGACCGAAGGTAGGTTTCTTCGGGTGAGCGAGCCGGGGAACCCTTATCAGGTCGAGTACGGCAGCAGTTCCACGAGGAGGTCTTCTCGGGCCAAGTACTTCTTGATTGGGCTCATTTGCGTTGTCCTTTTGGCGAGCGCAGGGGTGTTTGTCGTGGTGCACGCCAAGTCGGCAGCCTCCATGCGTCGCCAACAGGCGTCGGCGGCCGCGGCCACATTCCTGCACACGTGGGCCAGCGGCAACCTACCCGGGTTACCGGCCCAGACGGTGACCGGATCTGCTGCGGTCGCCCAGGCCTACGCCTCTCTTGACAGTGCGCTTGGTATTGGCACCAAACCCAGCAGCGCCGGCAGCGCGCACCCCACGTCGACCCGACCAGTCGTGGCGCTACCCATCAAGGTCGATCTCGGGGCCCCGCTGGGGTCCGGCGACCTCATCATCGTCCCCGCCACCGTCACCATCGATGTCCCCGGCCTGGGGCTCTGGCACGACCCGGTCAAGATCCCAGTTCAAGTCTCGGGGAGCAAGCCGCTCATCGACTGGTCACCGCAGGCCATCACCCCCGCCTTGAAGGCTGGCGACCACGTCCGGATGACCCGGACGGTTCCAAACCGTGCTGCTGTTCTGGGGACGGACGGCCAGCCGGTGCCGGCCAGCTCCGACGTGACCGCATTGATCGGCACAGTAGGGCCCGCCTCCACGACACAGGCCAAAGCCGACCCGACGCTGCGCGCCGGCGACCTCGTTGGCCAGAGCGGGCTTCAGTCCGCGAGCGACACAACGCTGCGCGGCGCACCTTCGGGAGACCTGACGGTGGTCGACTCGGCGGGGCACACCGTCGCGACCCTGACCAGGTGGGTGGGACGGACTCCGCGACCTGTGTCTAGCACGGTAAACCCTTCGATGCAGTCGGCCGCTGCGCAGGCCATCTCTCACACCGGCCACCCCTCGGCGCTGGTGGCGATCGACGCGCGCACCGGTGCTGTTCTCGCAGCTGCCTCGAACCCGGCTGGCTATCCCCGCGCGTTGCTTGGTCAATACCCTCCCGGGAGTACGTTCAAGATGGTGACCATCACCGCGGCCCTGATGGCTGGGCGCACCATGGCCTCTCCGACGTCTTGCACCCCCACTGTCACCGTGGACGGCTACACCCTGCGCAATGCAGGTGGTGAGTCCTACGGCACCATCCCCTTGAAACAGGCATTTGCCGTGTCCTGCAACACATCGTTCGTCAACCTGGCCGAGAGCCTGCCCACCGGCACACTGGCCGCAGCGGCCAAGCTGCTCGGCTGCGACATAGGCCACGCCCCGCTTCCGGTCCCCTCATTTGGATGTTCCTACCCCGCGGGCGCCGCAGGCACCGCATATGCCGCGTCGGCTATCGGCCAAGGAACAGTCCTGACCAGCCCCCTATCCATTGCTGCCATTGCCGCGGCGGCCGACTCCGGGACGTGGAATGAACCCCATCTCACCCCAGGGGCTGCACCGGTCAGCCACCCGCTTCCCGCCGCCGTGGCCAGCGGGTTGCAGCAGGCGATGCGGGCCGTGGTCACGTCCGGAACCGGAACGGGCGCGAACCTGCCAGGGACGCCCGTCTCCGGTAAGACCGGGACCGCCGAGCACGGCAGCGGGTCGAACCCGCCTACCGACGCCTGGTTCGCGGCCTTTCGCGGGGATATCGCTGTGGCCGTGGTCGTGGAGGACGCCGGCTTCGGTGCGACCTCAGCGGTCCCGGTCGCTGCCAGGTTCCTTGGCGCGGTCACGCACTGACCCGCACCGGTTCGCTGCATCATCGCAAGCACGGTGGTGCAGCGGACACGTCCTCGGCCGCAGGGGGCCGAACTGATGTCTCTGTCGCCCAGACGTTCCATCAGCTGCGCCTGGCGTCACACCGCGGTGACCGCACAGACGCCGCCTACTGGGCTTGACCCGCGGATGGCCCCTCGACTCTGGGCTGGTGCGGTTCACCCGGCCCGCGGCCGCTTGTCACGGGTGGGCAACGATACTTCTGTTTCGCTCACACTGACCTCCTCGCGGCTGAGGAAAGGAACCCGCATCCCTGACCAGGCCTGATGCGTGCGTGGAGGGCCCCTCAGTCGGTTGGGCTGCCCAGAAACCGGGTGGCAGGCGCTCTGGTCGCCGACGGTAGCGCCCTACGATTCGGCGCCGCAGCCCTATGCGCTTTGGCCGCCGCGCTGGCTACATATGGGGGAGGTAGCATCTCCGCTGATGGCCGTAGGGGAAAGGTCGAGCGCAGAGGGGATGTCCTAACGTGGTTGTTCTCTTGGCCTTCGGATCGTTTGTGACCACCCTGCTGGGAGGCCTTACGGCGCTGCGAGTTCGCGACTACCGGCATCTGGTGCTGGGGTTGGCAGCGGGGTTGATGCTCGGCGTCGTCGCCTTCGACCTGATTCCCGAAGCGCTCTCGCAGGAACCGAGCCGGCTGTTTGGTGTGCCCTCGCCGATGCTGACCTTCGTGCTCGGTTTTCTGACGCTGCACGTGATAGAGCGCACGGTAGGCATCCACCGTGCACACGAGGCTGAGTATGCTGATCACTCCCACACGCAGGCGGTCGGGCTTCTGGCGGCGTGCGGGTTGGTCGGGCATAGCGTTATGGACGGTTTCGCTATCGGTGCGGCCTTCCAGGCCGGAAGCACCGTGGGCATCGTGGTCGCCGTCGCCGTCATCGCCCACGACTTCGCCGATGGCTTCAACACCTACACGATCGCCGCCCTCTACGGGAACAGCCGTCGCCGCTCGATCATGCTTCTGGGCGCCGATGCCGCGGCCCCCGTGATGGGCGCGGCCATCACACTGGTTTTCACGATCCCCCACGCGGTGCTCGGCCTCTACCTGGGGTTCTTCGCCGGCTTCCTCATGTACCTCGCGACGTCCGATATTCTGCCCGAGGCGCACGCCAGCCACCCGACCCGGCTGACGGTGCTGTCTACCATCATCGGCGCCGCTTTCATCTGGCTGGTCGTCGGCCTGGCCAGCTAGTGGCAGACCTGCGGAAGTCCCCGCCGAGGCAGCTCGCCTCGCGTGAGGCCGGACCGGCCTCGTGAGACGAAATCAGATCGAAGCGAGTTGGGGCAGCGCACGTAGGGCTTTTCGACACCCGAGATCTTCGGAGTGTTCTCTCGGCGGATCGGTCGGGGGTTGACCGTGGTGCGAGAGCCGGGGCCGGTCTGTCGGGGTGTCGAACGGCCGAACTCGTTGGGCTGACCCACCTCGAGGACAAGAAGGAGTTGTCGTCTATTGGCCGACGCTCTTGAGTCGCGGATGGGAACGGGCCCAAGGTGCCGCTGTCCCGGGTGGGCCTGCCAAGGGGACGATCATGGGAGGTCTGCCTTGGCACGGCTGGTTGTTGGGAGTCGCTCGTGGTTCGCTCAGTTGAGGGACGGTGGTGTCGACCTCCGGGGCGAGCATTCGCCCACGTGTGCTAGAGAGCGGGCAACGGGTCGATTTCCGAGCGGGCGGCCCTGAACCCGTCGTCCTTCACCCGATGCTCGTGGCCTGGGTGTGGGTCGGCGTCTGTGCCTGCTCGTCAATGGCGGCAACAAAGCGCTCCCATACCGGTAGCGTCTCGCTCAGAACCCGTCGATCTTGGGCGCCCAGTGCCGCGAGGGCGGACGCCAGTAGACCCTCGTTCACGGTTCGCCATTGCGCGACGAGCTGTGCACCCTGGGGTGTCAAGGTGTACTCCACGGTCCGCCTGTCTGTTGCACCGGGGGAGCGACACAGCATGGCGGCGCTGACCATGGTGTTTGCCAAGGTGCTCACCGAGTTCGCAGCCAGGCGGAGCAGGCTTGCCAGGTCGCCTGGCTAGGCCCCTGGGTGCTCCTCCACGAGGCTCAACAGCTCCAGCTGTGCCACGCTCAGCGGCATGCGGGGTGTCTGAGCCCGGGCCGCTCTACGCATGGCCCGACGCAACGTGGCGACGAGGGCGGCGACTGCTTGGGGTAGCGCGGACTCGGCGGAGACCCTGGTCATGGACCGCACCGTGCCCTCACGTTGCCGGTCGTCGCAGGCCGGCTCAACGTGGTCGCAGCAAGAGCGACCGAGCACACTGCCAGGGCGCTTAGCACTACCCGCGGTCCCACCCACTGGTGCAGGTAGGCGACGCGCAGGCCCATCGCCGTTATCGAGACCCCCAGAGCGGTACCCAGTGCGCGTGCCACGTTGACCATGCCGCCGGTCACTGCCGAGGCGCTGGCCGGGACGGCTGCCATCACGGCGGCGTTGTTCGCTGGGATCACCAAGCCCAGGAAGGCTCCCATGAGGAGCAGCAGCACGGCGACCAGAGCAGGTGAGCGCCACAGCGCGATGTTGGCCAGCACGGCGGCCAACACTCCGACCGAGCCAACCGCGACGCGTTGCCGGTCGGACGCTCGCAGGTGCGCCACGTTTGCACCGACAGCTGCCAGCGCGAAACCGGCAGGCAGGCAGGAAAGCACGAGCCCGCCGCCTGCCGTGCTCAACCCCCAGGTGGCGAAGATGCTCGGATACAGGACCAACGGGGCGAAAAGCAGCAAGTAGGCCAGCAGCGCCCCCGCCAAAGAGGCACTGAGCCTGCCGCGTCGCAGCAGGCGGACGTCTACCAACGGCGCCAGCGCCCGTGCCTCGGTGCGCCAGAACGCCACCACAGCCACGATCGCCACGATCGATAGCGCTGCCACCCGGGTTGACGGCAGGGGCATACCGGACAGGCCACTGAGTGCCAGCAGAGTTGATGTGACCGCGCCCGCCAGCAGGACCAACCCGACCCCGTCGCTGCCCCGTCGCTGGATAAGGTCACTGCTGCGTGGCAGAAGCACATGCCCGGCCAAGATCGCGACGAGCCCGACCGGGACGTTCACCCAGAACACCGACCGCCAGCCATAGGTATCCACGAGCACCCCACCCAAGGTGGGTCCCAGCGCCAGGCCAAGTGCCTGGGCGGCTCCCTGAAAACCGAGCGCGGTCCGTACCCGTGATCGGGGGACGCTGAGCACGACCAGGGCCACGCTGTTGGCCTGCAGCAGCGCAGCCCCAACGGCTTGGAACCCGCGCCCGGCGACGAGCCAGCCCAGGGTCGGCGCCAGAGCGCACGCCGCGGAGGCGAGGGAGAACAGCCCGAACCCATACAGGTACAACAACTTTCGTCCTCGCGTGTCTGCCCATCGACCCACCGGAACCGGCAGCACCGCCAGAACCACCAAGTAGGACAACGAGACCCATGCCACGCTGCCCAGCCCCATGGCGAACTCCAACTGCAGGCGGGGGTAGGTCAGTGTCACAATGCTCGCGTCCAGCTGCCCCATGAACGCGCCGAGGCACACCGCGGCGACCGCAGCCCAGGGCGCCCGTGGGTGGTCTCGCACCCACGGCGGACGCGCCGCCTCACGCGTCAACGGCCCTAGGTCGAAGTTACTGATGGCCCCTGTATGATTCTGTCACAGACAGACACTAATCCCGCCTGCATGCTCACGCCACGGCGGCGACGTGGTGCTCCACAGAGCTGCAACGCCAAGACGCCCGGACTGACCAGACATGAGGACTCGACCGAGGCTGTCCAGACCGTGTGTTCCTCGTCATGGTCAGCGGGCCGGCAGTCAAGGTGCTGCGGGATGGCCGTGTGACCCGGCGGGGGGGCGGTGAGGTGAGCTGCGCATGTTCGGAATCGGGGGCGGAGTAGATCGATGCCACCGGAGGTCTGGTCGCAGCATGTAGCCGGTTGGGGAGCCGTATTGCTGGGTGCCCAGTCAGGAGTTTCTCTGGCAGCCGGCAGTGCGAGTTTCCTGAGCCAGCCTTCATTTCAAGAGCGACCTCCGTTGGGGTGTTGCGGCTGCGAGCGGTGAGGCGGTTCGGACCGGCCCAATGCGCGTGGGTGAGGCAGACCTGGGAGGCAATGGAGCTCGCGGCGGATGTCCGCGAGGTCATGGTTGTGGTGCCTATCCGGGTAGTGGATCGATCGTTCGGCGGGCAGAGGGGACGCATGGGCTATGGGAAGTGTCGCGAAGTCGCAGCAGCAGGGGCGAGTCGCTGTCAGGGTGCGCCGCATCGCGCCTGACCACGAAAGGGTCACCCGCGCCAAGCGGGTCGACGCCCCAGCGGTACAGGAGATCATGGCCCTCGGCGCGCGATGCAACACGGTGGGGCAGGTCCGTGCGGCGCGGACCCGTGCCGACCACAGAGTTCAGAGGTGGTTCGCGTGAGCACCCCCACCGTCCATGAGCTGCTCCACGATGCGTCCCGCGAGGTTCGCTCGATCATGTGGGAGATCACCACCCTGGACGGCCCGGCACTGGCCGCCGGATGGCCTGCCTTCGCGAGCCAGGCTCGGACTGCTTTGGCTGCAGTGCCGCTGCCGGATCCGGGAACTCGGCTGCTGATCCACCGCGCCGAAGGGCCCCGGTCTCATCCGAACCGGTGGGGGCCACCGGTCGACGCTGAACCGGATCCGCATCTCATCCGGGCCGGTTGCGCCCTGGCATCGGTGGCTGACCTGCTGAGTCGGTACGCCGGACCGCCCGTGTCAACCGACGCCGGTCGCGAGGCTGACTTGGTCCGCCGAAGCATTGCCGAATGCCTGTTCATCGGGTCGCACGTCACATCCTTGGGGCTGAGCGAGCACGCAACCCGACTGCGTCCGGCGCTCCCAGGTGTCGCTTTCGATCGACCCAGGGGGCGGCTTGCCGTGTCGGGCGCGAGCCTGGCTCAGAGTCGTCGTCTGGCATCAGAGCTGGACACCTTCCAAGCCCACGCAGCCCGTTACCTCGCGCGCCCGTGCGGGGATCCGCGGCGCAGTCGCGAGCAACTCGTCGATCCCGACCGGTTGCCCCACGCGTTGGCTGCGTGGGAGGTCGCCGCGACGCGAGTTCTGCACGCCCAGATGCCCTCAGTGCGCGACCTGGCTGGCGTCGCCCGCGGCGAGCAGGCTCTGCTAGTGCACACCGCGGTCATCCTCAACGCTGCAGCTCGAGCCTGCGTCATCGACGATGACGGGTTCGCAGGCCAGATCTATCGTAGGCTGCAGGACGCCGAAGTTGGGTGGGGCGATGTCGCGGCGACCTGGCCTGCGCAGATGACAACTCCGGCGCCACCCTCTGCACATGGAGTCGATGCCAGCGGCCAGCTCCACCGAGCTCTCAACGAGATCACCCGAGACGGCAATGGCTGGGCAACCCCTGTTCTGATCGGGCAGCGGGTCAGCCTCGCCGAGGTGACGTGCCTGCTGAGTGACGCCGTTGTGGCAGGCAGCTCTCGTGCCGCACGCTTCGCGGAGCTGCCCATCGAGCTAGCCCAGGGAGGACATCTCCACGCGCCCGCTCGACTACTCGCGGCGATGGAGCATCACTCCAGTGAACGTGGCTCTGACCGGCAGAGTGCGGTGCGCACCACGGATGTGGCCAACCGGAGGATCGTCGTCGTGCGCGCCGAGCAAACCACCTGGGCCACCGCGACCGCCCGCGTCCTAGGGCGGCAGCTGGAATCGCTGGTCCAGGCGCTGGAAACCCTGCCGTCGGCAGGACGGGGACTGGCCGCCAGTGGGTTGACCTCGACAGCACAACGTAGCGCTTCACCGAGAACTGGTCCGACCCGCACCGCCCCTGCCAGCAGCCAACCCGACGGCCATGCCACAGCTCGTTGGTGAGGTAAGGCAAGCCGGCGCCCGCCATCGCTTGCGCGGACCTTCCGGGCCGAGCTGATTCAGCATGTCCAGACCTGCGAGGCGCCGCGGGTGGCCCAGTATCTGTCGCGACGCGCACGCTAAGTCCCTAGCTGCCACGCCGACTCGGCGAATGCTGGTGGGGTCAGGTTCCTTGTCCAAAGGCATGCTCTGGTGGGCCGATGGAGGAGTGGGACATACGTCGCCTCCCGGTCCTGCTTGGCGCCGACCCGGGGCAGTATCAGTTATCGAACGCAGCTTTGGCGTCAGCTGTTCGACGCCTTCAATCGCTGGCAGGTGCCGATCCAGTTTTGCTGGCAAGAAGGTCGGTTGGGGCGATCATGCGGTGTTGAAACGGTCCTGGGTGGCCTGGGCTCTACTGACGACGACGAGAGCACCAGTGGCTCGGTGTCCGGGCCAGGTGGAGCCGGGCGAGTGGGCAGCTGCCAAGTACGCTGACGCACATGCCCCCCAGCGCATCACCACCGACTCTCGTAGCGCAGCGCGCTGGGCGGGGACTCACGCTGACCTGAAGGCAGTGAACAAAAGCTTGTCGGATTGTTTCAAGGACATGCGCCGGCAGGAACAGTCGGAGTGGGCGGCTGCTAATCCTCTCCCTCAAGACCTGAGTGCAGGCGCGAGCAAAGTTGAGCAGATGACCGTCGAACATCTCCGTATGGTTCGTGAAATCAGACGACTGACGAAGAACGATCGATTCACCGGTTCCTGTTGTTTGGAGCTAGCCAACCGGCCGATGGAGGTGATGGATGATTTGGAGGAGGTGCTGCCGTCTGTGACTAACGATCGCATCAAGTATGTTCATCTGCGGCGTAAGTACCTTCGAGATGACATCTGGATGAGCGCGTCGGTGGATTTCGAGAGCCAACGCGTGGGGATCTTCGTCGAAGGAACTGATCCCCGGTGGGTGGAGACCACCGCGAGCCGGCTTGAGAATAGCTTGCGAACTCGTCGTCCAAGATGGGCACCGCTCGCCAGCCGATGGGGTTTCTGGTTGTCCCAGCTCGCATTTGGTCTTCTGGTCGCCGCGATCGTCTGGCGATTGACGGACGACCCCGGTGTGGCTCCGCCGTGGTGGGCACTAGCGGGCGCGGTCCTCATTTCCTTCTTGGCCACTGGCAACCTGCCGTTCCTGAACTGGCTATTGCCGAAAGTCGACATCTATTCGCCAGGGTCGCAGCCGACAGGAACAACTCACTTGAAATGGGCGGACGCCGCTATCGCAGCTGCCGTACTGGGCGTGATATTCGACATTCTGCTCAGGGGATGACGGGGGCAGGGGCAAAGCGGCCGGCCGGACCGTTGGGGCAGGTAACAGATTCGTCATAGATCCATTCAGAAGAGCAGCCGTCGTGCTTGCCTTGGGCACGCTCAGACCTGCAGTCCCACCGATACGATCGCCTCGGCGACAACCCGCAGGCTGGCGTTGTTGTCGCGGGCGTGCCGGCGCATGCGCCGGAAGGCGTGACCGACCGTGGACGAGTGCTGCTCGGCCGTTTCCCTTCGTCTGCTCATGACGCACCGTGACTCCAGCGCCTTTTGCAGCTGCTCGCTGAGCTGTTCCTGCTGGCGGAGTGTGGAGGTGTTGACCACGTAGCTGGTCGCTACGTCGGCCAGCACCCCGGCCACGTCGATATCCCCATCCGACCACTGACGGGGCAGTCGAGTGGAGGTTGAGGGTCCCGATGATTCGGTCGGCGAGTCGCATGGGGATCCCGGCGATACGACCACACCAGGCGGGTGGCGGTCGCCGAGAACTCCGGCCAGCGGGGGGACTCCTCTCGCACGTCGCTCACCCGGACCACCTCACCGGTGGCGTAAGCGCCTCGGCACGGGCACGAGCGCAAGGGCGCATGATCGCGCTCCAGCTCCCCGGAAGCCTGGCTGCCACTGTTGTGACATAGCGCAGCCGCCCATCGTCGGCCAACGTGACCCCGCTGCCCCACAGACCTAGCAGAAGTGATGCTCTCGGTGAGCTCGGTGAGGGCTGCCTCAAGGTCATAGCGCGCCGGCAGAACCACGGCGAACCTGGACAAGGTGTGGAGAAACAACGGTCGGTCATATATCTGGGGCGGCTTTCGGTATATGCCGTCGGTTGGCGACTCACGGCAGTGCGGGACCGAAACCACAAAGGATCGTACGTCACCTCTCGGGCGCCACCTGGCAAGCCTGAGTCTTCACCAGCGAATCAGGTGTCAGATCTGGCAGTGACCACTTTCCCGAACTGGCTGTCGGTCGTTGTCCCTCCTCGGTCGAGGGCTGACTCGGTCCGTGTCGGGCGATCCCGAGCGTGCGTTTCGGGACGTTAGTCCCTACAACAGCCCGGCGCGACAGCAATACCGTTCAAGCGTGAACGTTCCGTTTGCAACGAGCCGCACGGTTGAAACAAACTCTGAGCCGGGCCGTGCGCAGGCTCAGGAACACGTCTTCCTGCTGTTGCGCGGCGTGCAGCGAGAGTTCCGTCGGCAATACGTGCAGCTGGCTGGGGATCATGGGCTGCCGTTCCCGGTGGCTGGTCCGTGCCTGGCCATACTCCAGGAAATCTCCGAACATCCGGGCGCAACTGTCAACGACGTCGCGCGGATGTCGGGGCTTGCCAAAAGCCGGGTATCGGTCCTCATTAGCGGCCTTGCCGCCCAGCGGATCGTTCGCAAAGACAGCGACTCCCGCGACAGCCGTCTGGTTCGGCTCTGCATCACCCC
>Ga0209014_10001250_pt1 | contig 15022 bp, 13 predicted proteins | sample BarGraNGADG00212_FD_184491 | JGI IMG/M metagenome (GOLD analysis project Ga0209014, IMG submission 184491) | Arctic peat soil microbial communities from Barrow, Alaska - Barrow Graham LP Ref core NGADG0002-212 (SPAdes) (version 2) | ecosystem: Environmental > Terrestrial > Soil > Wetlands >...
CCTCCCAAAAGGCGACTTCAGGCCCGCCGCGCCCGCCTCTGGTCTCTTTCCGAGTGTGCCGTGACACAGATGCAATCGTCCGGCCTCTTTAGGCTTCGGCTCTGAGCCGGTTCAGTACGGTGAAGAGATCATCGCGGACCCTCCATTCGAAATCGGACACATCTTGATAATCCACAGTCAGCGCGAGACTCGAAATCTTCTCACGGAACTCCAGGACCTGTAGCCTCTGCATCACTTCCTCTCGGCCAAGTGTCGCCGCCCGTTGACAAAAATAGATCATTACCTGCGGACGGCGTACCCGGTTCCAGCGCTCCAGTGCGCGTACGACTTCGGTCTCTGTACCTGTTGCCCCAGACTTGGTTGCCATGCCGAGGCGGTTCCAGAGAACGACAACGACCGCATCAGCTACGTCAAGCTCGGGATTGAGGAGCGCCTGAGGTTCCCCAGCACTCGGAGGTGCGTCAGCCTCCCACCGCCACAGTTCGATGAGCACCCCTGCCAGCCTTCCCAGTGTGCGGTTCAAGCTTTCAACTACGCGCGGCATGCACTGGCGCTCGGGCGATACATCTCGTGGCGACGCAACAAAAACACGCAGCAACTCTCGTTGCTTGCCAGTCTTGGCTGGTGTCTCTGTCCGTTTGGTTTCCAGTTGTTGCATCAGGGAGGCGAGAGCTTGGATAACGCGCGCCTGCAAATCCTCTGGCGAAGTAAATGTGGCAACGAGATGATTCCGCGTCACGCGCTCTTTGAACTTCTTGAGCTTGGCAGCCGAATCGCCAGTGTCAATGTCCGCGAGTCTGACCGGATGGAATAGCCCGCTCGACCGGGCGATCGTACTCAAGTTCAGGAAGAGACCGCGCCTCGCCAGGAGGAACGTGTCCGTACCGCAAGCCGAAGACACCGATGTAGAGATCCGCTTCGTCAATCATCGACAGACATCGAGCCCGCGCTTCACTGTCACCCGGGGAGAAATCTTCCATGGTCGGCATGATAGCCATACGTAGGCACGCCTCGAGTGGCTGTTAGAGTATCATAAACGCCTCTGGCGCTGCGGGCATCTCGTCGTATGTGCGGCCTCCGAGCTTCCTTCCGGCACGCTTCTTTTGAACACCGCCCCATTGCTTGAAGAAGAACGGGACTCTTGAGCGTTCGCACTGGTGCTTGATGTTTCGTACCCATTCCGGTTGCATCGGACGGGCTCCAGGACCAGACTCTCCACCGACTATCACCCAATCAATGTTCTTCAAATTCAGCTCCCCCAAGTCGCCGATTAGCGGTTCGAGTGAAAGGAACTTAACTGCCGCGCCGGTTTTTCGGAGGTGGTCGATTCGACTCTTGTATTCCGCGCTTTCCACGCTGACGCCCATCCAGACATTTGGCGGCCAGTCTATCTTCTCGGTCACTGCCAACAGGCGCCCAGAGCGCTTCGTTAATATTTGGAATTGATGCCAATGGGCTCTTCGCATTGTCGCGAAGACCCTCTGGATGTATTCCAGTGGCACATCGTTATGAAACAGGTCGCTCATGGAATTGACGAAGATGCGCTGCGGCTTCTTCCATTTAAGCGGCAGCTCCAATGTTTGTGGATGCAAGGTCAACCGAAAGCCGTTGGCATACTTCTCCTGCCCCATAGCCTTCAGCCTCAAGGACATCCTTTCCGCGTAGCAGTGATCGCATCCCGAGCTAAGGTGGTCACAGCCCGTGGACGGGTTCCACGTAGATCCCGTCCACTCGATAGAAGATTTACCCGCCATTCTTGATTCCCCCTCAAAACTGGTCAACGAAACTTGATCTTGGTTCCTCTTGGAAGCGTCCGCTTCACGCCTCCGGGCTGGAACCGACGTCGCTCTGACGGAGGATCCATTTCAACGGATCCGTCGGATTCGAGCTCCAGCAGCGCGTCCCGATAGTTGGTATCAGTGTATTGCGTCAATGGTTCTTCGGAATCAATGATTTCTCCGAAAGTGCTGCTTTCCTTGAAAGTGTGCAGCAGCCTTTCCTTGACTTCGTACAGCCCGTCAAAAAAGGAAAGATTGGATGGCTCCGAAGCTTTGTCTCGCGGGTCGAAGTCGAACGATGCAACCCCTTCCACCTCATCGGAGCTCGCTTTTGCCATAATCCTCTTCATCATTCCGAGAGCTGCCTGATTTTTTGAGGCGAATACCAGATGGTGACTAGTCCCTCCCCCCTCGCCGCGAAACGGAAAGGCCAGGGGGAAGGCACCGGCATCTCGAAGAGCCTCTTCAACCGCAGCGAGCACTCTCTTCTCGCGATCCGGAGGGGACAATCGCTTTACCTCCGCTCTTAGAGGTTCTGCTCGATCCGGCTCGAAAAACTCATTGATCGATTCATCCATCACCGGGTAGCCTAGTTTCATGTTTACGCGGCGATAGTTGAAAAAGAAGACGCAGTCATTTCCGAAGCGCTTCAAAGACGCGGTGATTAGTCGAAGCGAGAGTCCTTTATAACCGCATGGGTCCGCATACATGAGAGTGGGTATGCCCTTACGCTCGAGCTTGGGCGCAATGGATTTTGAGACCACAATGCGTGTAACGTTCGGTTCGAAGCGTAGGCTCGAAATCCCTTCTACAGTGGCAATGTTCCTCTTGAGGTCCTGGAACAAGTCGGGATCCGCTTCATTGAACCACAGACGCACGCAGTTTCGGAGGCGTTCATCTGCGATAACCCTTTCGCAAGTCAATATCGGTGTGGATTTTTCCCCGTTGCGGTACAGTCCAGGGCCGGCGAAAAGATCCGCGTATCCAACGGCCCGCCCTCGGGCCATCTTGTTCATGTAGGCATTAAAGTATTTTGCGATGATCTCCTGTTTAACGCGAGACCCTTCTCGCGGATGGTCGAAGAAGCCCTTTTCCACACCGAGCTGCGTATGTTTCTTCACCAGCCTCTCCGTTCAAAAGCTGCGGCGCGCCGGAATCGAGTTCTACCCAAGGGCCCGCATGTGAGGACCGGTCGCGACCCGACCTAAGAGAGATCATATCCGGTTTCCCTGTTACGCAAGTAATCACGAAACCGTGGAGGGAAACTGGCCGATTTGGGCCGCCCACAAAATACGTACGGGTAAGCGAGCGAGGGCACGTCGATCCACGCGGCCGCATGTTGTCGGCACCTTGCCGAAGTGCCCCCAGCCGCCAATCTCCCCAAACGGCCATCTGGGAAGCGTCGGGATGCCGTCCCTAAGTGAACCGTGTTGGAGCTAACCCGGCGTTGCGGACACCCTGCGCCACACCCAGTACGCCAGCGCGCCCGTCGCGACAATCGTCAGCGCCATCGCGGAAGGCCGCGGCTCGGTTACGACCGCGTCCGCCATGAACCATACGGACACCGCCACGAACAGCCACAGAGTCCACGGATAGGCCCACATCCGGTATGGCCGCGCCGCATCGGGCAGTTTGCGGCGCAGCACCATCACCGCCGCCACGCTCATCGTATAGAAGATCCACGCAGCCAGGATCGAGTACGAGTACAGCGTCTCGTACGATCCGCTGACCACGAGAATGGCCGTCCAGATTCCCCCGCACACGATGGCGAAACCGGGCGCCTGAAAACGCGGATGCGCCTCTCCGAGCCGCGCGAAAAACAGCCCGTCCCTCGCCTGCGCGAACGGGATCCGCGCGCCCGTCAGGATGCAGCCGTTGATCGCGCCGGTAATCGAAAGCAGCACGGCCAACGATACGAACGTTCCGCCGATCGAGCCCATGGTCCGCGTCGCCACGTCCGCGCCGACGCGCTCGGTGGCGGCGATCTCCGGGATCGTCATCACCTTCAGGTACGCCAGATTCGCCGCGACATACAGCACCGCCACCACCGCCATCCCGATCACCAGCGAGCGCAGCAGGTTTCGCTCGGGATCCCGCACCTCTCCAGCAACGAAGCTGACGTAGCTCCAGCCGTTGTACGCCATCAGGCATGCCGCCATGGCCACGCCGAAATGCGCGAACCCAGCCCGACCTGGCGCGGACTCGCCGCCAGTTGCGGAGTGCCCGCTGAAGAACGCGGCGCCGATCAGTATCACCAGCGCCGCCACCTTCAAACACGTGAACGTACGCTGCACCCCCGCCCCTTCCTTGACCCCCATGTAATTCACCGCCGAGAGCGCCGCGATCAACGCCACCGCGATCGTCTTCGCGCCCGCCGGCGTCAGACGCACGAAGTAGCCCGCATAGATCGAGAAGGTGACCGCCAGCCAGGCGCTCCCGCCCGAGAGCACCGCCAGCATAAACGTCCAGCCGCATACGAAGGCGCACAACGGTCCGTAGGCTTCCCTCAGATAAACGTATTGCCCGCCCGTGGCGGGAAGCATCGCGCCCAGTTCTGCGTAGGCCAGCGCTCCGCAGAACGAGAGCACGCCGCCAATCACCCACGCCGCGACGATCCCGGCGTACGACGGCACGTTGCGGGCGATCACATTCGGGAGGACAAAAATGCCCGAGCCGATCACGATGCCCACCACGATTGCGGTGGCATCCAGCATCCCCAACCGGCGGGGCAGATCGCGCGCCGTTCCGCCAGGCGCCGCCATGTCAGATGCCCGCTCGCGCCGGCTGGAAGCGCTCGCCCGTATGCTTTTCCACCGCGTCCATGTTGAGCTCAACTCCCAATCCGGCGCCGTCCGGGATGGCCAGCATGCCCTCCGCGTCCAGCTTCCACGGCGCCGTCACCAGGTCGTCGATGAACGGCGAGCCCATGAGGTACTCGACCATATCGGTCTTCCGGCTGGCTGAGGCCAGGTGCAGATCCGCCGCCAGTCCCAACGCCGTGTTCCACCCGTGCGGGATGAATCGCACGCCATTCTCCTCCGCCATCCACGCGATGCGCCGTTCTTCGCTGATTCCCCCCACCTTCGTCACGTCCGGCTGCACGATGTCGAAGGCGCGCTGCCGCAGCCACGGGGCGAACGATTGCCTCCGCGTCAAGACCTCGCCGCCCGCGATCGGTACCGCGGACGTGTTCCGCAGCAGCACGTAATCGTGCAGGTTGTCGGGATCGAGCGGCTCCTCGAACCAGTGGACATCGTAGGCGGCGAGCATGCGCGCGGTCCGCGCCGCCCATTTGTAATCCTGCGGCCAGAAGGCGTCGCTCGCACCCGCGTCCACCATCAGGAAGGACTCCGGTCCTATCGCCTGGCGCGCCGCCCGCACGATGGCTTCGTCCATCGCGAAGCTGTGCCGCCCGAAGGGGCCCCAGCCGATCTTGAACGCGCGGAAGCCCTGCCCGCGAATGCCGCTCAGTTGTTCGGCCAGCGCGCGCGGTTCGCGCATCAGTACCGAGGCGTAGGGCCGCACCCGCTCCCGATACCGTCCCCCGAGCAGCCTCCCCACGGGCTGTCCGGTCGCCTTCCCGAGAATGTCCCAAAGCGCGATGTCGACCCCGCTGATCGCGTGCGTGATGGACCCCCGCGGCCCATCCAGAAGGTGTTCGCATGCAGTTTCTCGCTGACACGCTCCGGCTCCAGCGGGTTCTCGCCGCGGTAGAGCGGTTCGAGCACGCCGAGCGCCCCGTGCACCAGCGCGTCGTTCGTGAAGGTAGATCCCCATCCGGTCACGCCTTCATCGGTGAAGACCGCGATCAGCGTGTGGACGCAATCTTCCGGACGGATTTCATTGGCCCACCCGCCCTCAGGCGTGCCATGGCGCAGTCCTGCCGATCGGATCTCTGTAATTCGCATTGCACAACCTCGACGAGAGTATAATCGGTTCCATGTTACGGCGCAATTTCTGTGGCAGTCTGGTTGCCGCCGGCGCGATCTCCCGGTTGGCGCGTTCTCAACCACAACCACAACAGCAACCACCCCAGGCCGACTCCCGCGTGGTACTGGAGCGCTCCAACCCAGGCCAGCCCCACAAGGGAAAAGTCCTGCTCGCGCTCCAGGCGCATTCCGATGACATCCCGCTTTCGGCCGCAGGCACAGTCGCCAAGCTGATCGAAGAGGGTTACACCGGCTACTTAGTCCGCGCGTCGAACGACGACATGGGCGATGCCCCCGGCCTCGGCACGCCCGGAACCATCGGCGAGCACGTGCTCGGCAACGAGCGTGACAACGACGAGGTGGCGCGCGTTCTCGGATGCAAAGCCCATTTCGATCTGAATTACAGCAACCACCGGATGGGCGATGTCTGGCTCAACGAACTGATCGGCCGCGTCATTTTTCTGATTCGCCTCGTCAAGGCCGACACCGTAGTCGGCTGGGACCCTTGGGCGCACGACGAAGAGAATCCCGATCACTACACGCTGGCGAAGGCAGTCGAAGCCGCGTGCTGGATGGCCGGCCGCGCGCACGATTATGCGGAGCACTTCGCCGCCGGCCTCCAGCCGAAAGCCGTGCAGGACAAATACTATTTCGCGCGCCGTCCCGAGATCACGCGGGTAGTGGATATCAGCAAGCAGATCGATAAGCGCGTCGACGCGATTCGCGCGAACGTCGCCAAGGGCCCGGGCGGCCACTGCGGATCGCGTCTCCGCGCCGAGCTCGCAAAACGCAATCAGCGCCTCCCCCTGCTCGGCGACGACGACGTCACCGCCGACCGCAACTACATCAAGGAATTCAGCCTCACTCACAGTCGCGAGTTAGGCAGGCAATACGGCGTGGAATACGCCGAAGCCTTCCACTATATCGCCCCGGGCGCCGCCGGCGCGGACCGCTACCCGCGCATCGACTCCTATGTAAAGGAGCACGCCGTCCCGGCGAAATGACCGGCGGCAAGCGCCGCGCTTCGTGGCGTGGCGTGTGTTACGTTAAGCCGCGAGGAGTACGAAAATGCAGCGAAGACATTTTATGATGGGTTCCCTGGCTGCTGGTTCGGCAGTTCGTTCCACGATGCTGGCCAGCGCCAATGATACCGTGCGGGTCGCTTGCGTCGGAGTGCGCGGGCAGGGCAAGGTTCATGTCGCCCGCTACGGAGCCATGCCGAACGTGGAAGTCGCGGCCATCTGCGACATCGACGAGTCCGTGCAGAACGTCTGCATCGCGGACATGGAAAAAGCCGGGAAGAAGCGCCCGGCCGTTTACTCCGATATCCGCAAGCTCCTGGAAGACAAAACCATCGACGCCGTCTCCATCGCTACTCCGAACCATCACCACACCCTCCAGACGATCTGGGCCTGCCAGGCGGGGAAAGACGTTTATGTGGAGAAGCCCTGCTCCCACGACATGTTCGAGGCCAGGCAAATAGTAGCCGCCGCGCGGAAGTACAATCGCCTGGTGCAGCACGGCACCAATAGCCGCTCCAGCATTGCGCGGGAGGCCATGCGGCACGTCCACGGCGGGCTTATCGGCGACGTCTACATGGCCCGCGGCCTCTGTTTCAAATGGCGTGACACCATCGGCCGGAAGCCGGGGGAACCGGTGCCGCCGGGTGTCCACTACGACCTTTGGCTCGGCCCGGCGCCCGAGCACCCTTTTACACGGAACCGATTCCACTACAACTGGCACTGGTTCTGGGACTACGGCAACGGCGATCTCGGGAACCAGGGCATTCATCAGGTGGACGTCTGCCGGTGGGGCCTGGGCGTGAAGTACCCCACCAAGGTGAGTGCCATCGGCGGCCACTTCATGTTCGACGATGACCAGGAAACACCGAACACCCTGAATGCCAGCTTCGAGTTCGACGACAACGGCAAAAAGAAGATGATGGTGTTCGAGGTGCGACACTGGATGAGCAACCATGAATCCGGCATAGGCGAGGACGGGCGCGCGCCCAACACCGTCGGCGCGGTGTTCTACGGGTCGAAGGGACGCCTGGCAGTTTGGGACGAAGACCACGGCCGTTACCAAAGCTTCCTCGGACGCGACTCGGAGCCCGGTCCCTCCGGCGAGGACATCGGAAACAATTGGGCCAACTTCATCGCGGCGCTGCGCACGCGCAAGCAAGAGGACCTCAACGCCCCGATTGAAGAAGGCGCAATCTCGACAACGCTGGTCCACTTGGCAAACATCTCCTACCGGGTGGGCAGGACGCTCCAGTTCGATGCGGCCAGCTACAGCGTCCGCGGCGACGCAGAGGCCAACCGGATGTTCCGGCGCGAGTATCGCAAGCCTTTCGTCGTGCCCGAGAAGGTCTGACCTCCCTAAGTTGACGCTTATGCATCACGTTCTAAAATGATGTGGACATGTTAACGCGTCGGTCGATCCTTCTCGCACTGGCCGGTGGAACCGCGGCTCTCGCTCAGCCGCGGTTCCGTCTTTATGCCCGCTGCCTACCCGACTATCTCGCCGCCCTGGCGCGCCAGGCCTACCAGCGGCGCGAGGCAGCGCTCGCACAACTGAAGACGCCCGACGACGTGCGCGCCCGCCAGCAGTGGGTTCGCAAGACCCTTTGGCAACTCATCGGCGGCGAACCGGAGCGCACCCCGCTCCTTGTCCACCAAACCGGCGGCTTTGCCCGCGACGGCTATCGCGTCCAGTTGCTTGTCTACGAGAGCCGCACCGGCGTGCGCATCCCGGCCAACCTGTATTTGCCGGATGGGGCGCAGCCGCCCTTCCCCGCTGTTCTCTTCCAGATGGGCCATAGCCTGAACGGAAAAGCCAACGACACTTATCAGAAGGCGTGCCAGGCGCTCGTCCGCCTCGGCTACGTCGTGCTCGCCTTTGATCCCTTCGGTCAGGGCGAGCGCACCTACTATAAGGCGGGCGACGCCGACGAGGAACATTCCCGGCTAGGGCGCCAACTCCTCCTCTCCGGCGATAGCGCCACGAGGCTCCAACTCTGGGATGCTGTTCGCAGTCTCGACGTGCTCTGGGATCTTCCCATGGTAGACCGCACGCGCATCGCTTCCATGGGCCAGTCCGGCGGTGCCACGCTCACCATGTTCCTCGCCGCCGTCGATTCGCGCCTGGCCTGCGCCGTCGTTTCCTGCGGCAACACCGAGAACTTCGCCTGCGACGGCTTCAACCCGCCCGGCTCCACCGACGACGCCGAGCAGAATCTCATCGGCTCCGGCCCGCTCGGCTTCGACCGTTGGGACCTGCTCTACCCGCTCGCCCCCAAGCCGCTGCTGCTATTGGTGAGTGAGCGCGACTCGTTCGGTACCTACTCGCCCTCGTATCTCCAAAGTGGCCTCGAGGAGTTTGAGAAGCTCCGCCGCGTCTACGCGCTTCTCGGCGCCGCCGACCGCCTCGAGTGGGGCGCCACAGCCCTACCGCATGCCCTCGCGCCGGAATTGCGCCTCCAAAGCTACCGCTTCCTCGAGCGTTGGCTCCACAGCTCCACTCGCTTGGTCTCCGAGCCCCCGGTCCAGCCCGAACCCGACTTAGTGCTTGTGGCGGGAGTCCAGCCCGCTCTCCCGCCCGCAGCGCCCGTTTCGCCCGCGCCCCTCGACGCCGCCGCGCTGCGTACGCTGTTGGGACTCGGCTCCGCGCCGTCGGCTAAGCTCATCGTGCTGGCGCGCGACCGTGCGCTCGGCTGCGAGGTTGAAACCTGTGAGGTCGCCTCCGCTCCCGGTGTCGTTCTGCCCGCCTACGTGTTCAATCCGTCGCCTGTCACTCCGCTCCGCTCCGCGCTTTTACTGCTCGATCCTGCCGGTCGCACACGCCACTGGCGCGAGGGTGATCTCTGCCAGAATCTTGCCGCCGCTGGTCACCTCGTCTGCGCCTTTGACGTCCGCGGTATCGGCGACCTTACGCCCGAACTCGGTCGCGGCAACTCTTTCTACAACGCGTCGCACTCGAGCGAGGAAGCTTACGCCTGGGCTTCGCTCATCCTCGGCCATCCCCTGCTCGCGCAGCGCGTGGACGACATCCTCGCGATGTCCTCGGCTGTGCGCCAGCGTGTCGGCCGCGAGCGTCCGCTCGTGCTCGCCGCCAGTGGTCATATGACCCTGCCTGCGCTCTGCGCCACAGCGCTCGATTCCGGCCTCGCCGTCGCCTACCTCGCGCGCGGCCTCGTCTCCTGGGCAAGCCTGCTCGCAGGCGATAGCTACACCGAGCCTTTCTCGAGCTTCCTGCCTGGCGTGCTTACCCGCACCGACCTGCCCTTCATCGCGCGCCTCGTCGCGCCCCGCCGTGTCATCCTCGCCGGGCCCGTAGATGCCAACGGTCAACCCGTCGCGCCCGGCCTTGTGCGCGCGCTTTATGAGGACTCCGTCGAGGTCCGGCCCGACGCGGATTGGACTGAACGCGTCCTGACTGGCCTCGGGGCCGGGTAGCCCTGGCCTGATGCTGGGATCGACATGATCTGGATCACATTCAGCAACGGGTTTCCGTCGAGGGAAGTCGCGGGGCTGGGCCTCAGCCCGCATTCCCTCCTCGTTTTTGGATGGAAATAATGGTCGAACGGAACCAGGGTGGGGGCCGCCCGGCGATTCCCCGGCTGCGATGGTGGATTGGTGGTTTGCTGTTTGCCTCCACGGTCATCAATTACATCGACCGCCAGACACTCAGTGTGCTTGCCCCTTTGTTGAAGTCCGACTACCACTGGACGAACTCGGATTTTGCGCTGTTGATCATTTCCTTCCGCGTCTCCTACGCGGTGATGCAGACTGTCGCGGGGCGCTTGCTCGACTGGCTTGGCACTCGCCGAGGCCTGCTGCTTTCGGTCACTTGGTATTCGATAGCGGCCATCATGACCGCGACAGCGCAAGGCCTGAGGAGTTTCATGGCTTTCCGCTTTCTGCTCGGTGCAGGCGAGGCTGCCAACTGGCCCGGCGCAACAAAGGCTGTCGCCGAATGGTTTCCCAAGACCGAACGCGGCTGGGCTGTGGCCCTGTTCGACAGCGGTTCGGCCATCGGCGCCGCCGTCGCGCCTGCCCTTGTGGTGGGGCTCTATCACAGCTTCGGCAGTTGGCGCCCGGTTTTCGTAGTAACGGGAATGCTCGGTTTCAGTTGGGTGCTTGTCTGGCGGCGATTCTATCACCCGCCTGAGACTCATCCCCGACTCGGCTCAGACGAACGCAACTACATTCTCAGCGGCAGAGCAGAAGCGGGAAAGAGTGGTTCTGAATCATCCCACTCCTGGCTCGCGCTGCTCGGTATGCGCCAAACCTGGGGCATCATACTCGGCCGGGCGCTCACCGATCCCGTCTGGTACTTTGTCGCCGACTGGTTCGCTATTTACCTCGTCTCGAAGGGATTCCGGCTCGAGAATGCACTCGTCGGCTTCTGGGTTCCGTTCCTTGCCGCCGACCTCGGCAATTTCTCCGGAGGTGGATTCTCGAGCTACCTCATTCGCCGGGGCTGGCCCGTCGTGCGGGCGCGCAAATTCGTGGTCGTGGTTTGCGGTGCCGGCATGGCGTGCTTGATCCCGGCCGCGTTTCTCAACAACTTCGCTCTACTGATCGCGCTCTTCGCCATTTCCACGTTCAGCTATGCGGCATGGTCCACGATGGCACTGACGTTGCCGTCCGATCTCTATCCGTCCTCTGAGGTCGCCACAGTGAGCGGTATGAGCGGCACTGGCGCCGGCCTCGGCACGATTCTTTCCACCTACCTGATCGGCTGGGCCGCCGACCACTACTCCTTCCAGCCCGTGCTGGTGGCCGCCAGCACCGTTCCGCTCGCCGCCACCCTGTTTGTCTGTCTGCTCGTCCCCACGCGGACGGCGGGCCAAGAACAAGGCTAAATGCAGAATCCATTTGAGAGGTACCCATGTCATCCCTAATAAAGACGTTCCATGCCGGCGTTATGCAGGTGCAGGTATTCTCATCCAAACGCGAGGCATCCGGCGTAGCGGCAGAGGCCGCGGCCGCGATCCTGCGCGGTGCCATCGCCACCCGCGGCCGCGCGCGCATTGTGGTGAGCACCGGCAATTCCCAGCTCGACTTTATTGACGCACTCGTACTGGCCCCAGACCTCGGCTGGAGCGCCGTCGAGGCGTTCCACCTGGACGAGTACGCCGGCATGGCGATGACGCATCCGGCGAGTTTCCGGCGGTGGCTGAAGACGAGGCTGGCCGACCGCGTTCCGCTGCGCGCCATGCACTATGTTAACGGTGACGCGCCGGATGTGGAAGCTGAGTGCCGCCGCTATGGCGCCCTGCTCGCCGAGGCGCCCATCGACGCCGGCTTTATCGGAATCGGCGAGAACGGACACATTGGCTTCAACGACCCGCCGGTGGCGGACTTCGCCGACCCCCTGCCGGTCAAGATTGTCCATCTCGACGATGCCTGCCGGCGACAGCAGGTTGGCGAAGGCCATTTCGACGGCATCTCCGCCGTGCCGGAGCATGCATTATCGCTGACCTGTCCCACCATCGTTGGTATGACAAACCTCATCTGCTGCGTTCCGGAACTCCGCAAGGCCGAAGCCGTGCGAGATACCATCGAAGGCCCAATCTCCACCACCTGTCCGGCGTCGATTCTGAGAACGCACGCCCTCGCGCAGTTGTTCCTGGACTCTGAATCCTCCTCGCTGTTAGGGCGCGCCACGCCTGGGTCGCCTCCGACATCCGCGGCCCGATGATCCGCCGCACCCGCCGGTTGCGCGCCAATTCGACCACGAGGTCACGCCGGAAACATTGTGTCAGCTATTTTGCCAATGGAGGGTGAGTCTCTCCATACATTTAAGGAAGTATTCGGAGGCGATCTCTGGATATCTGTGCGCGGTCCCCGATCGTCCCGCTGGCCCGCTTCTGCCGAACTGGGTGGAATCGCCGAGGATTTCGATATACTTGTGGACGCTGATGATTCCGGACAGTTTGACATCACTGCCACGCGACCAGGCGGCTTTAGGCTGCATGCGATTCGCTTTACAAGGACGCCCGACACGCTCCGGGACTGCTGGGGCAGGCCATCCATTTCCGTCTCGTCGAGGGTGTCTCTAGTTCAGGACTCCGTGATGCTACAAGAAGAACTTGCTGGACTAATTTCACCATATGCTTCCGCATCAGCACGCGATGCCATTCAACGATTGCGTGCGCACTCCCTCGACCTGCAGCCACATGTCGAGCAGAGGCTGCTCTCAGCTATTCAGGACCTGATTCGAGTCAAAGCCGAGCTGATATCTCAAAACGCTGGATTGGATTCCCTGGCTTATCCCGTCGATGATGGTCTGGGTGCCATGTGCATCACGTGTGTCGAAAAGCATGTCGCCGCCATTCTCGCGGCCTACCGCTTTCCAAGCGAGATCTCCTGTCGCCAGTTCTGGCCGTCCTTTTATACAGATGAAGTTCGCAGACCACCTATTCACGCTTATAGCACTGTCGAATTGGGCGGAGTGCCGCTGATTATCGACATTGATGCCGACCCATTTGTCGGCAAGAATCTCGGCGTTGTCTTGGCTCCTTTCGATGCCGACATCCCGTTGTATCGTAACGGGTTTTTGTATCATCGCCGACATTTTGCGGCCACTGGCCAAATAGATCGCTACGCGTGCTACTATCATCGAGATTGCGGAGACGTTTACAAATACATGGAGGGAGACGTTGCAGAGTATATGACGATTGCCCCCTATCATTTTGAATCGGATTCAAATCTCTGCCCAATTTGCTTCACAGGCGGCACAACGTTGTATTTCGGCTTCGACAAATGCATTACCGAGAATCGGGCCGTTTGTCATCAGATACCGCTGGTACTTGTTTGCCCGATGTTCTCGGGAACCTGGGATCGGGTCTATCAACTCAAGTTCACTGGTGTACATGACTTCACCGTTCGAAGACAGGTCGATCGGGGCGCCGCGATCAATGTTGTTCTGCTGGGCGGTGTTTCGATCGAACTGCGCTTGTCCGGAGACGGATGCCTTATTGAAAACGACTGGATTTCTTTCGTGGCGGCTCCGCAGGCATCGCTAGGGACCTTTCGTATTAGTTTTGGCTCCCGCTCGTTCAGCCGGGGGCCCGTGGAACTTCCGAAGCCTTCTTGATTTGAAACTCCATGGATCATTTTCCATGATAGGCCTCTCGGCGGGAAGAGTATAGAGAGATAAGATGACCACCAAATACAGTGAGCTATCACGGGATCTCGATGCCTATGCGGCCCACTCTGAAACAAATGAAAGCGATATCGTACGGAGGCTGATCGAATGCGGATTGCGAGGTCTGCCCGTGTTCAAAGAGCACCTCCGCAGGGATTTGCCGATCGACCAGGCCGAACGGCTGGAGATGCTCCTAAAGCTACTTTTGCGATCAATCCTGCGGAATCAGTTGTCCGGGGCGGAAGCCAGACAGATCACGAGGTTCCAGATGGAACTGGGATTCATTCTGAAGTATAAGTCGTACGCGATCAAGGCCGCAACGCCTGTCGGTTACTCGATATTTATCCAGAATGAACGGCAGGGGTTTAGTTTTCAAAGACACATCGAGCATAAGCTAGAAGTATTTCATATTCTCCAGGTAAAGCCGGGAGGATACGTGTTCTTGTGCGACTTCGAGCAGTGGAAACGGATATATAAGAAGGAATCCTTTCAAGATTGGCTTGCGGGCAAAGAGAATGCCGATTATGACAGGTACAAGTTTGTGCCGGCTTCGGGCGACGTCCTTGTGATATCTGAGTTAGGAACAGTGCACACTGTCATTGGTTGCGTCCTCGAAGAGTATGCAACGGTATCAACCGATATGGTCCAGAGGTTGCATGACCAGAACATCGGTAGAGCCATTCCTGCTTCGTTCGATCGGCTCCATTCCGAGGAGGCGCTACGCGCGATCGAAATGCCGCTGACGAATCGAGCCGTGAGAGGACTTGAGCACAGAAACATGGAAACTATTGTGCCGGATGCCATACAAGGGGGCGAGCGGACGGTCCTGTGCGATTCGTTCCTCAGAGCGGCGCGCTACGTCATAGCTCCGAAGCAAGAGACGGACCTCCAACGAGAAGACGACCGTCTCGTGCTCCTCAGAATCTCTAGTGGCGACGGTGGCTTGGCAATGTGCGATAGTTCCGAGAATCCGTCCTCGATACCTCGTGTCGAGGTGCGTACTGGGGATCTGGTCCTGATACCACCGGGGGTGCAGTACGCGATCTCTAGCGAGGCAGGTGGATACCTCACGTACTCCGAGCAGTGCATCTCGCCGACAGTTGCCTTCGTGTGAGGCTTGCGAACCCGCGGCTTTTCCGCCGTCAAGGAATCTGAAGGTAC
>Ga0209014_10001251_pt1 | contig 15018 bp, 14 predicted proteins | sample BarGraNGADG00212_FD_184491 | JGI IMG/M metagenome (GOLD analysis project Ga0209014, IMG submission 184491) | Arctic peat soil microbial communities from Barrow, Alaska - Barrow Graham LP Ref core NGADG0002-212 (SPAdes) (version 2) | ecosystem: Environmental > Terrestrial > Soil > Wetlands >...
TACTCTATCTACCCCCTCTCCTGAACCATGCCGATTGGATGACCGTATTGGGGCACATGGGGGGGATAGCCTTGACGCAGGCGGTGCTGAAGCGACGTCTTCAGGAGAGGCGGACTCCATCTACCGGGAGCGGCCGTGAAAACTGAGAAGTGGCAACGTACGCTGATCGCGCTGGCCATCGGCCAGTTGATCTCCCTGTCGGCTTTCAGCTTCGTGTTTCCCTTCTTCCCCCTCTACGTCCAAACGCTGGGAGTCCACGGGACCGCCGAGGCCGGAGTGTGGGCCGCGGCCATCATCTCCTCAACGGCCCTGGCAATGGCGATCTCCCAGCCCATTTGGGGTAGTCTGTCCGATCGTTTTGGCCGCCGGCCCATGTTGCTGCGCTCGATGCTGGGCGGGGCCGCCACTCTCGCCGTCATGGGCATGGTAGGGTCGGTTGAGCAACTCGTGGTGCTGCGCTTCATCCAGGGGCTCGTCTCCGGCACCGTCGCGGCGAGCCTTGCCCTGGCGGCGACCACGGTGCCGAAGAATCGGCTTGGCTTCTCGCTCGGGTTGATGCAGGTAGCCTTCTTCGTCGGCACCTCTGCCGGCCCGTTGTTGGGCGGAATGATGGCGGACCTGTGGGGCTACCGCTTCCCCTTCTTCGCGGCGGGCGTGTTGATGGTGGTTGGGTTTGTGATCATCCTGCTCTTCACCGAGGAGCATTTCGTCCCCCCCACAGCGGGTCTCAAAGGAGCCGGCATCTGGGCGGATAGCAGGGCGCTTATGGCCATCTCCGTCTTCCCCATTCTGGTCGGCGTGGTATTCATGATCCAGCTGGGTGGGGTCGTCGTCAGTCCGGTTCTCACCCTCTTCATCGCCGATCTCAACGGCAGCCAGGGCGCCGGGACCGCGGCCGGCCTTGTGCTGGCCGCGACCGGGGCCGCCAGCGCGATTTCGGCTATGTTGCTGGGAGGTGTGGGCGACCGAAGGGGTCACGGCGCCATTCTTCTCGTCTGCCTGGCCGGGGCCGCCATAACCTATTTCCCTCAGGCTATGGTCCAGCAGCTGTGGCAGCTTCTTCTGCTGCGAATGCTGACCGGGGCCTTCCTCGGTGGCTTGATGCCCAGCGCCAACGCCCTCTTGGTCGCGGTGGTGCCCCATCAGCGACGAGGAGCGGCCTTTGGGCTGAGTTCCTCTTCCCAGGCGATGGCCAACTTCATTGGGCCCATAATGGGAGCCGAAATTGCCTCCAATTGGGGGATCAGGGCCATCTTCCATGTGACTGGTGGATTGTTCGTGCTCGCCTGCGGGTGGGTGGCCTGGGGTTTCAGACGGAGGCCGGTGCAGATTGCCGAGGGGGTCGGGCGACCGACGGGGCCGGTCTCCACCCCTACTGTTGTGGAGCCGGAGAGGGACTAGGGCACTTGGGACACCTGCCCGGCACCAGCCGAATCATCCTGGGAGCAATCGCCCACATGGCGGCTATGCTGGCTATGGCAGCTGCACCGCCGACGGCAAAGGCGGGCAGGTAGCTGCCGGTGACGTCGAAGATGTATCCGGCAAGCCAGGAGCCGATCGCACTGCCCAGGCCGTTGGCGACGCCCAGGGTGCCGTAGATCGAGCCAAAGCGGCGGCCGGCGAACAGGTCCGCTGAGACGGCGGGCGTTAGCGGGGCCGTGGCCCCGTAGCCGAAGGCGAAGAACAATGAGTAGAAGTAAACAACCACTGGAACGGACAGGTAGCGGGTGGAGACCAGCAGGGCGATGGCGATTACCGTATTGCTGAGCCCAAGCGACCAGGTGATCTCCCTCCCCAGTCGATCGGACACCCATCCCCAGCTTGCCTTCGAGATGATGCTGAACATCCCGACGAGGCCGACTATTGAAGCCGCCAGCATTTTGTCGAAGCCCCCATCAACCAGGAAAGCCACCTGGTGCACCATGATCATCTGAGTGGTCACGTTGGCCAGCGCCATGGTGAGAAAGAGCATCCAGTAGCGGCGCGTGCGCGTCGCGATACCCACGGTCCACGGTGTGCCGGCCCACTTGTGGTCGACGATCCGCGCCCTCTGTGCCTCCGCCGCGCCCCTGAGGGAGTCCTCTCCGATGGGCGAAGCGGCGCGCCCGTCCCGCAACAGCCCCAACTCTGCGGGATTCCCCCTCATCACCAGCAGAGACATCGGCAGGATCCCAACGAACATGATCCCTGCCAGCACCAAGTAGGCGGTGCGCCATCCGAACTGCCCAATCATCATCTGGCTGACGGGTACCATTATCAGGATGCCTACCCCGATCCCCGACGAGGCGATGCCGATGGCGGTGCCCAGCCGCAGGGAGAACCAGCGGCTGATCATCGTCACGCAGGGCACCCACCCGGTACCACCGATGCCGGCCGCGCAGATGATGCCGTAGTAGAGGTAGAACTGGCCCAAGTCGGTCATCTGGCTGCAGGCGACTAGTCCCGCGACCATGACCAGTGCGCCCGCCGAGACGACCTTCGTCGGACCAAAGCGATCGACCAAGGAGCCTGTAAGGATGCCGGCCAGTCCACCGAACACCACGTGTAGGGAGAACACCCCTGCCGAGACGGCGCGGCCCCATCCAAACTCTTGCAGCAGTGCCACGTAGAACACGGAGAAGGAGTACCACACGGTGTAGGTGATCCCGAGGGTAACGAAAGCTGACGCTACGATCAGCCAGCCGTAGAAGAATGGGAGCCTCCGCCGCCAGTCCCGGCGCGTGCCCACGGTCGATGGCTCCGGTAAGGTGCCGGAAGTAGGGGGAGTTACCAGTGTCACTTGTCAGCCGCTGTCCAATCGTGAAGTGGTTCTGTAGAGTGCGGCGGCAATTATAGACCTTTCGCCGGATTTGTTCACGGCCACGACCATGTAGCCGGCCAGGGTGCCGACGTTCCATGTGGTTTAGGTGATCACTTTGGCCGCCAGCAGATACCAGCGATCGGCCTCGCCGTTGGGCAAAGCGGATCATGGAGAGACCGAAGGTCTCGTCGGTCGTCTGGAATGCCAGCAGCGAGAATGCCGATGAACCGGCTGGCGCCGGCGAACACAAGCAGCGACATCAGGCACGTCTCCGGTAGGGGTATGCGCAACCTGCACTCAGCAACAGCCGGTTCCCACCGCGCTGTTATGCAGCCCCCTCTGCCACGTCCTCCATCTCGAGCGCCGTCGTGATGGCGATGCATCCACCCACGCTGCGTGCCATGGGACAGGAGTCGGCATGAAGGCTGTGCGCCCTCACCGCCGCGTCACGTTTGTCGTGGGCAAGGCGCAGGTGGTAGGTCACCTGGATGCGCTTGACCACCAACACTTGCCCCTCCAGTTCCACCTCGCCAACCGCTTCAGAGGTCAGCCGGCCCTCGCCGGCCGGGATCCCGCGCGCTTCCAGCGCGCCACCCAGGGTGCCGGTCAGTCAACCGGCTGTGGCGGCAACCAGGTAGTCGAGCGTGGCAGCGTGGGGTTCGTGGACGTTGGGATCGACCCCATAGTGTTGGGCTATCTCGGAATGAACGCCAAACAGTATGGGCTCGGACTCCGCGGGCAAATAGGCCCGCCGCAATGGGCCCTTCACGCGCTCAATGCGAACCAGGGAACGGTATGCGACCTGCTCGCTCACAAGCCCCCTCCTTCTGTCTGAGTGACTTCGAATAGTTGAATCGTTGCCTCGGTCTTCTTGCTACACGGCCAGCGTGGCGACAGCTGCAGTCTACATCCACGCTATCCAGATGGATAGAACGCCATGGTCGCCTTTGCGCCCTCACCGAACGCGAATCGCCTGACCAATCCCCAGGCGGTCTCCAAGAAAGGAGAGTATGACTCGGACAAATACCTTACAATGTTGGGCATGGGCGTCTTGCACATTCCTCGCCTCATCTTGAGGTGGGTGCGCGGATACCCGTTCACACTCGTTTTTGGAGGATGCGTTGACCAAGGTAGGGATCATTCGCTGTGCCGTTCGAGCGGAGGAGTGCGCGGGATACAAGTGCCTTCCTGCCGTGCGAGAGAAAACCGGAGCATTCACGGAATACGACGACGAGCTGGAGCTGGTGGGCCTCGATAGCTGTGGCGGCTGCGCGCTGAAGGGCCCGTCCAAGACCGTCGAGCGAGCGGTGAGGCTGCAGAAGCTGGGCGCCGAGGTCATTCATCTAGGCAACTGCCTGGTGACCAATTGCCCATGGCTCGACCTGTTCCGTGAGAGCATTGCCAGGGAAACTGGATTGCCGGTGGCGCTCCGCACCCACGTCTAGGACGATGGGCTCTGGCCGTGTCGTGAAGACAGCTCGGAGACGCGGAGATCGCTCCGGAGTCCCCAGACAGATAATCGTAGTGGAGGGATGCTATGCCGACACCAACTGAGCGCCAGCGGATGATCGACACCGTTCGCGAGCTTCCGGCCAGGGTGGAGGCCGCCGTGATGGGTCTCGGCGAGAGACAGATGGACGAGCCCGGGGAGGGGGGAGAGTGGTCGGTGCGACAGATCGTGCACCATCTGGCCGACTCGCACATGAACCTTTTCTCCCGCGTGAAGCTGGCCCTGACCGAGGAGAAGCCGACCCTGAAGCCCTACGACCAGGAGGCGTGGGCGAAGCTGCCCGACGTTACCTCGGTCCCCATCGACGCCTCCCTGTCGATCCTTCAGGGGCTGCACCAGCGGGCGGTTGCCCTCTTCTCAGGATTGCCGGAGGAAGCGTGGTCCCGATCGGTAATCCATCCGGAGAGGGGAGTGCTAACCGTGGAGAATCTTCTCACCACCTTCGTCGGTCACGGACAGGCACACCTGGATCAGATCGCCGCCGTGCGCAAAACCCAGGGCTGGTAGTTCAAAGGTTGGCGGGGCCGGTTCTCGGCCGCGATCCTGAGGGCGGTGGGTTAAGATGGAAAGGTGTCCCTGGGCTGGCAACGACGATTTGTACGTTCGCTACCACGACGAGGAGTGGGGTGTGCCGGTCCACGACGACCGGAAGCATTTCGAGTTTCTTGTGCTGGAGGGGGCCCAGGCGGGCCTGAGCTGGCTCACCATCCTCCGAAAGAGGGATGGCTACACGACCGCCTACGAGGGGTTCGATCCGGAGGCAGTGGCCGGCTTCGATGGGGCGAAGGTGGAGCAGATGCTGGCGAACCCCGGCATAGTGAGAAACGGCCGCAAGATCGTGGCCTCCATCAAGAATGCCCAACTCTTCAGGGAGATCCAGGGTGAGTTCGGCAGCTTCGATAGCTACCTCTGGGGCTTCGTGGATGGCAGGCCGGTGGTGAATCGGTGGGAGCAGATCTGCGAGGTTCCATGCACCAGCGATCTGTCCGACGCCGTGAGCAAGGACCTCCGCCGTCGAGGCTTCGGCTTCGTCGGCTCCACTATCATCTACTCCCACCTTCAGGCAGTTGGGGTGGTCAACGACCACCTCGTCAGCTGCTTCAGGTACGCCCAACTGGCGTAGGGCACGTGACTGTACCGAGCGTGCTGTCACGCTTGTGCCCTACATCCCGCCATAACCGCGCCACTACGATGGAGCGGTATGCGACTTGGTTCTGCCCATCATCTTTTCCTCCCCGCCTTCTCGGTATGAAGCTTGCTGAGTATCAACAGTGATGGCCCTGGGACCGTGGCCGGGCTCCACATCACCGTCGGTTCTATGAGGCGGCCTCGCCACGATCTCCGGTGTGAATCGGTTGTGGTTCGCCACCTGAAGGAGGGTTACCGTTGAGATACAAGCTGTTGGGTAGTAGCGGCCTGAGGGTTTCCGAGTTGGCTCTGGGAACCATGACCTTCGGCGAAGAGTGGGGCTGGGGGGCATCCAAAGAGGAGAGCCGAAGGATCTTCGACGCATATGCCGAGGCGGGCGGCAACTTCATCGATACGGCCAACCGTTACACGGAGGGAACTAGCGAGCGGTTTGTCGGTGAGTTCGTGTCCTCCGACCGCGACCACTTCGTGGTGGCGACGAAGTACACCCTATTCACTCGCAAAGACGACCCCAACGCCGCCGGCAACCACAGGAAGAACATGGTGCAGTCGCTGGAGGCCAGTCTGAAGCGGCTGCAGACCGACTACATCGACCTCTACTGGGTCCATGCTTGGGACACCGTGACTCCACTCGACGAGGTGATGCGAGCCCTGGACGACATGGTTCGCGCGGGAAAGGTCCTATACGTCGGCATCTCGGACGCCCCGGCCTGGGTCGTATCCCGGGCCAACACCATGGCTGAGTTGAGGGGATGGACCCCCTTCGTGGGGCTTCAGATCCAGTACAGCCTGGTGGAGAGGACGGTCGAGCGAGAGCTAATCCCCATGGCCCGCGCCCTGGACCTGGGAGTCACCGCCTGGGGCCCCCTCGGGCAGGGGGTGCTCTCCGGCAAATACACCGCTAACCCCCAGGCCACCGGACGCGCCAACATGGGCGGGCCGATAAACGAGCGCAATCTGGCCATCGCCAACGAGGTTGTGGGGCTTGCCAAGGCGATAGGCCGGACTCCCTCTCAAGTGGCTCTCAACTGGCTGAGGCAGCAGCCCGGGGTAGTCATACCCATCATCGGAGCCAAGACCCTGGACCAGCTCCGTGAGAACCTCGGCTGCGTCGACTTTCAGCTGACTCGTGACCAGATGCAGAGTCTCAGCGAGGTCAGCAGGATCGATCTGGGCTTTCCTCAGGAGTTCATCACCTCCGAGGGAATCCGAGAGTTGGTCTTCGGCGGCACCTTTTCCAAGATAGACTTCCACCGTTGAGATGGGATGACCGGCACGTACCCACCCGCGGGGCGCGGCAACCTGGGGCAGCAACGACATCTCGACCGAATGGCGGCTGGCGGCGGGACGGTGCCGTGTTAGCCGCTAGCTGGCGGGGGGATAGCCCTCCTCGACCATGGCCTCCTTGATATGGGACAGGTTGACCCTGGCGGGGTCGAAGGTCACCTTGATCTCCTTTGTTGTGGGATCGCCCTCCACGCTGGAAACGCCCTCCAGCTTGCTCACGGCGCGCTTGATGGCACCCACGCAGTGCATGCAGGAGATATCGGGGGCTTTGAGGGTTGTGGTTTCCATCTCTCTGATCCTTTCTGCCGTTAATGCCGTTAATACGGAAGGATTACCGGCGGCTCGGGGTGAAGCGGCGCAGTCGCAGCGAGTTGCTGACCACGGACACCGACGACGCCGCCATGGCAACTCCTGAGAAGATCGGGTTCAGCAATATCCCGAAGAAGGGGTACCACACCCCGGCTGCCAACGGGATCAGCACCACATTGTAGGCCAAGGCCCAGAACAGGTTCTGCCTGATAATGCGGATCGTCTGCCTGGAAAGCCTGATGGCCGTCACCACTCCACGCACGTCGCCGCTTATCAGGGTGATATCGCTGGCTGCCATCGCCACGTCGGTGCCCGTGCCGATGGCGATCCCGACGTCGGCCTGAGCCAGCGCAGGCGCGTCGTTTATCCCGTCGCCCACCATGGCCACCACTTTCCCCTCGGCCTGGAGCCGCTTCACCTCCACGGCCTTCTGCTCGGGAAGCACCTCGGCCACCACCCGATCGATCCCCAGCTGTTTGCCTATCGCTTCAGCCGTCCGGCGGTTGTCGCCGGTTAGCATAACCACCTGGATGCCCATTCGCCTCAGCTCTGACACTGCCTCCTGAGAGCCGGCCCTCACCGTGTCGGCCACTGCCACCAAGCCGGCCATTTGGTCGTTCACCGCCACGAACATCGGGGTCTTTCCCTGGTCGGAGAGCGCCACCGCCTTCTCGACCAGACCATCCGGGGCACAGCCCCGATCCTGCATTAGCTTCTGGTTGCCCAGCAGCACCCGCCGGCCGTTCACGGTTGCCTCTATCCCCTGGCCGGGGGTAGCCTGGAACTCCTTCGGGTCGTCCAGATCCAGCCCTCGGTCCCTGGCCTCGGCCACTATTGCCTCGCCCAACGGGTGCTCGGAGCCCCTCTCCGCCGAGGCCGCCAGCGAGAGCAGCTCATCATCTGTGACCCCATCGGCAGGCACCAGGTCGGTCACCACCGGCTTGCCCTGGGTTAGGGTGCCCGTCTTGTCCATCACTATGACCGAAATCCGGTGGGAGGTCTCCAGAGCCTCGCCGGAGCGGATCAGCACTCCGTTCTCGGCCCCCTTCCCGGTGCCCACCATGATGGCGGTTGGCGTCGCCAGCCCCAGTGCGCAGGGGCAGGCGATGATCAGCACCGCCACGAAGTTCAGCAGGGCGTGAGTGAAGGCAGGCGAAGGGCCGAACAGCATCCAGACCCCGAAGGTGATCAGGGCTATGGCGATGACCCCCGGGACGAAGTAGCTGGAGAGCACGTCCGCCAGCCGCTGGATAGGGGCCTTGGAGCCCTGAGCCTCCTCCACCAGCCGGATGATCTGGGCCAGCACTGTGTCCTTACCCACCCGGGTAGCCCTGAACCGGAAGCTGCCGGTCCGGTTGAGGGTGGCGCCTATCACCTCATCCCCGGGCCCCTTCTCCACCGGGATGCTCTCGCCGGTGATCATCGACTCGTCCAGGGGGCTCCTGCCTTCCTCTACCAGCCCGTCCACCGGCACCTTCTCGCCGGGGCGCACCAGGATCAGGTCGCCGATCCGCACCGACTCCACGGGGACGTCGATCTCAGCCCCATCCTTAATCACCCGTGCGGTGCGGGCCTGCATCCCCATCAGCTTCTTGATCGCCTCGCCGGTCTGTCCCTTGGCCCTGGCCTCTAGATACTTGCCCACCAGGATAAGGCCGATGATTATGGCCGAGGATTCGAAGTAGAGGTCGGGCGTCTGTCCCGCGGCCGCGAAGAGCCCCGGGAACAGGACGGCCGCCGCGCTGTACAGGTAGGCCGCGCTGGTGCCCATGGCGATAAGCGTGTTCATGTTGCTGTCCATGTGCTTGGCCGCCGCCCAGGCACCGCGGTAGAACTGCCAGCCTGCCCAGAACTGGACAGGGGTGGCCATCGCCCACAGCACGTAGGGGTTGCTCAGGAGGGAGGAACCAAATCCCATCATCACAGAGAGGCTGCCGGCGAAGATCAGGGCACCCAGCGCCAGCGCGAACACAGCCTTGTTCCGAGCGGCGGCCACCTCCCGGCGTGAGGCCTCGGCCGACGCATCCCGAGTCTCCCTCCCGGTGGCCGACGCCTCTTCCTCCCGCACGCCGTAGCCCGCGTCCTCGATGTCCCGTCGGAAGTCGGCCATGCCGGTCAGGCTGGGGCGGAACAGCACGGTGGCCCTCTCCGTGGCCAGGTTGACGTTGGCCGACTCGATCCCTGGGAGCTTCCGGAGGGTGCGCTCGATCCGGGCAGAGCAGGAGGCGCAGGTCATGCCGGTGACGGCGAAATCCACCCTCTCCGGCTGCTCCTCCCTGACCCCGTAGCCCAGATCCTTGACCAACTCGACCATCTTACCCTCGTCCACGGTGGCCTGATCGTATTCGACCGTGGCCTTCTCCGTGGCCAGGTTGACGTTGGCGTGGAGGACACCCGGCAGCTTGGCCAGATTCTTCTCTATGCGGGCGGAGCAGGAGGCGCAGGTCATCCCTGTGATCTCCAGTATGGTCTTTGCGCCCTGCTCGGTATTTTTGTTGGCGGTTGCCATAGAAATCTGTCCCTTCAACTTGCTCTCAACTCTCAGCCATCAGCTATTGGCCATCGACAACAGCCGTTTGCCATCAGCGCCATGCAAATCCAGCATCAACAGCTGATCGCTGACTGCTGTAAGCTGACCGCTCGTCAGCAGCAGCGCTCGCCGGTCTCGCCGGCCGCAAGGGCCTCGAGACCCGGGGCCTGCAGTTGGGCGCCTCTCCTGGCCGCCGGCCCGCCCTGGAACAGCGTCAGCAGCTCGCGCAGCACCCTCTCCCGCTCGGCGGGGTCGTCGCCCCGAACGGCGGTGGTGACGCAGCTGTCCAGGTGACTCTCCAGGATCATGACGTCCACCTTCTCGAGCGCCTTGTGGATGGCACTGGACTGGTTGAGGATGTCGATGCAGTACTGGTCCTCCTCGACCATGCGCTGGATGCCGCGGAGGTGGCCCTCGATGCTCTTGAGCCTGTTGATCAACTCGTTCTTCTGCTTCGGGTCCCTCAAGTTCGCCTCCCTGATTACCCCCTCCCCCGGGGGGATGGGGTATGCCTGAAGAATAGTTCCTTTGCTTCACGGTGTCAAGAAATCCCGATAGCAGGATGAGCCGCCCGCAGACAGTGTCTTGCTGGCCAGCTACGACCTACTTGACGAGGATCATCCTGTAGTTGAGAATAGTCGTGGAAACAAGAATTGGTCCTGGGTGCCCCGTGCGTGAGCCAGAAGCTGGCAAGGTGCGGGGAGAATAGGGAAGCCGGTGTGAATCCGGCGCGGGCCCGCCACTGTAAGTGGGGAGCGACCCCGTAGAGTGCCACTGCCTAAGGGTGGGAAGGCGCGGGGAAGCGGTGAGCCACAAGCCAGGAGACCTGCCCAGGAACCCCTGACCGCACGCTCGAGGTCTGGCGTGGGGCATATTCTGGCTTTGCCATGGAGCCCCCAACCAGCACAAGAGCTGGTTGGGGGCTTTTGCGCTCCCGTGTGTCCAGGGTTCCGGGCACAGCCTGCCGATAGGTGGGCGCTGTCCCATCATTGCGAGGTGCTGTTTGAGTCCTGTGACCTCTTCTGTGATTTCCTCCACGATGGCGGCCTCTGCTGGCCGATTCGCGCTGGAAGCCTCCATCACCGAATTCCGGTACCGGCATGCTCCGCAACCGATCCTTAGTGAGGTTGATCTCAAGGTGCGAAGCGGGGAGTTTGTCGTGATCGTCGGGGGGGCGGGCTCCGGCAAGACCACTCTCTGCTACTGCTTGGCTGGGATCATCCCACATTTCATTCAGGGAGCCTATCGAGGTGCCGTGCGCATCGGTGGCCGCAATATCGCCGAGTTGTCCTTACCCGCGATAGCCACCGAGGTCGGGTTCCTCTTCCAGCGACCCGAGAACCAACTCTTCAACTCAACCGTCGCGGAGGAGGTGGCCTTTGGTCCAGAGAATCTGCGGCTTTCACGGGCTGCCGTTCAAGACCGGGTAGCCAAGAGCCTCGCTCAAGTCGGAATGAACGGGTTCGAAAAGAGGCGTTCGGACAGCCTGTCCGGCGGTGAGATACAGCGGGTTGCCCTGGCCAGCGTCCTGGCCATGGAACCTCAGCTGTTGATTCTCGACCAGCCGACCGCCGAACTCGATCCAGGTGGGCGCAAACAGCTTTACGAATACCTGGGGCAGATAATCCGCTCGGGCGGCCAGACGGTCGTGATGGTCGCTGACTACCTGGAAGATGCGCTGCCCTTCGCCACTCGCCTGGTCTTGCTGCATGAGGGCCAGATTGTCAGAGACGGCCCCCTCGATGAGGCCGTCCTCGACGATGAGCTGTTTTCCTCGGCCTTCCGCGTTCCGGTGAATGCCGGGCGCGGGCGCACGAAGGGGATCGCTCGGCGAGAAGCCACGGTGGACTCTTCCGAAAACGGCGAGGGCCGCAACCACGAAGATACGAAGGCACCAAGGAATCTCGGGGATCCTTTGTGTCTTGGTGCCCTGGTGGTTGGCTATCCCGGCGCATGGTTTTCATCCCCGATGGTGGCGGCGGGCCGCCGGGGGAACTGTTGTGAAAGCAAGCCCGTGGTTCTTCAGACCCGCGAACTCTCCTTCCGCTACCCGAATTCGAGTTGCTGGGCATTGAGGGATGTCGATATCACATTCCGGCAGGGAGAGATCGTGGCCATCATCGGCGGGAATGGCGCGGGCAAGACCACTCTCGCCAAGCACTTCATTGGCCTGCTGCGGCCGACGATCGGGCAGGTCATGGTCGGCGGTCGTGACGCTAGAGGCTTCTCGACGGCGCGCTTGTCGGATTCGGTGGGCTACATGTTCCAGAACCCCGACCATCAGCTTTTCTGCGATTCGGTATACGAAGAGGTGGCCTTCAGCTTGAAGGTTCGGAAGGCGCCAAAGGAGTGGATAGCGGAGAGGGTCGGTGGGATGCTCGAGGAGTTGGGGCTGTCGGCCATCAGGGATCGCCACCCCTACACCCTCAGTGGTGGCCAGCGCCAGCGTCTCGCCCTGGCCTCGATCCTCGTGCACAAGCCGGCTGTGCTGATCGCCGACGAGCCAACGGCCGCTCTGAACTGGCAAGACGCTACAGAGATCCTGGAACTTCTTGCGCTATTCAACAAGGATGGCGGGACGGTAGTGATCATCACCCATGATCTGGATGCCGTCGCTCGTTACACGACGCGGACGGTGGTCATGGGGGGCGGGGAGGTGAAGCTAGATGGCCCGACGAGCCGGCCAGGCGAGAACGCCGACCGCCTCGCGGAGGTTGGGGTCGTGCTCCCAGACTGGTGGTGAAGCGTTCAGCCGGTCGACGCACCTTGGATAGTGCGAGGCTCGCCGGGGTTGGGATGCTTGGACCAGTCGCACCGGGTCCAGATCCAAAGGGGATGGAAGCTGAGCAGTTAGATCTCATAAGAAATAGGGAGGAAAGAGTGATGGGCGGTAATGCGACGAAGTGCGTGGGCCAGGGTCGGTCTCGCGGCATGGGTTACTGGCGGTTCGATACCCGATCAATTGTCCGTGGAGCCTTCTTCGGTCTGGTAATGGCACTCTTCGTCGGGGTCGGCGATAGAGCAGACGCAGCGCTATCCGGTGGCGCCTTTCCGATCCTGGGCGGGATTAGCTGGGCGGCGATCATGGGTATCTCAACCCTTCTCTGCCGGCAGCCGGGAGGCATAATCGCCGGGCTGGTTCAGGGCTTCGTTGACATCGCCCTGGGGCTCTCCCCCCTTGCGCTCATCTTTCCAGTTGTCAACGCGGCAGGCTCGCTCGCCTATTCTCTAGTTGCTTGGAAGCTGCCCATGGATCGATTATCCCACCACTTTTTTGCCCAGACGGCCGGCAACGTGGTCGGGAACGGTCTGGTCGCGCTCGGCCTTTTCTACATGCTGCAGCTTCCGGTCGAGATCATACTGATTTCGGTAGCTGTCACGACCGTTGCGGCGATCGTCGGAGGGACCTTCCTGACCCGGCTTGTCGTCGATGCGGCCGAGCGGTCGGGATTGCTGGACTAAGCAGCGGGATGGATCTGCTGCTATGAGCTCCACGAAGCGCACCTGCTTTCAGCAGCTCGATCCGCGCACAAAGCTGGTCTGGCTGTGCGGGTGGCTCCTGGTCTGCGCGACGACCGGGCAGATTGGGCTGCTCGTGGGGCTCATTGCGGCGGTATTCGCCCTTTCCTGCTTGGCCGGACTGGAACTCCGTCGGTATCTACCGCTGACCAGGGCCTGGGCACTTCTCGGCTTTGGCGTACTGCTGCTGCACCTTATGTTTACGGCATCGGGTGATGTCCTCTTCTCGATCGGACCAGTAGCCTTCTATTCCGAAGGGGCGCGGCTTGGCGCCACGGTTGCGCTTCGGCTTTACGCCATCCTCTTGGGCCTCTCGCTGTTCGCCATGTGCACCGAGCCAACAGAGTTGTCGTTAGTCATGGTCAAGGCCGGCCTCGGTTACAGATACGCGATGCTGGGCGGGCTGGTGCTAGTTTTCTTTCCGTTGATGGAGGAGGAGCTTCAAGACATATTCTCCGCGCAGGCGAGCCGCGGGCTGGAGCTTGAAGGGGCGCTGAGGAAGGCCCTTGCTTTTGGCCCGATCCTGGTGCCCTTCTGCCTGCGGTCGCTACGCCGGTCAAACGAGGTGGCCCTGGCGATGGAGATGCGCGCCTTTGGCCTCAGTGCCAGCCGCACCTTCACTCGAGAGATCCGCCTGCAGGCGCGCGATTATGGCGTCATGGCAGGGCTGGCGTCGCTGCTTGTCGCCTACTTCCTGGTCATGCCAAACTGAGGCGTAAGTTCTCTGACTCGCGCCGGCAAGCCCGACGCATTATCCGGCCGCAGATCCCTCTCAGCTGCCGTCGACACTGCAGTATGATGATCGTACCACGTGCGCGGGCGGGATCTTGATGCGGACCTGCCGTCCTCTGGCGACGGACGGTCCGATTTAGATCTATGATAAATGTGGATGGCGGTTGCCGGCCGGGCAGCGGGTTGGCCGGCGCAGGGTGCGACCGCCAGGAGGGAGAGAAGTATGATCCTGGAAGGCAAGGTTGCCTTGGTCACGGGTGGCGGCAGCGGCATCGGCAAGTCCGTCTGCCTGAGGCTGGCTCGCGACGGGGCCGACATCGTCGCGGCAGACATGAACCTCGAGGGCGCGAGGGGGACGGCGGACGAGGTGCGGGTCCTTGGCAGGCAGGCCCTGGACGTTCGGGTCAACGTCACCGACCCGGCACAGATCCAGACGATGGTGGACGCGGCCGTGGAGAAGTTCGGCAAGGTCGACATCCTGGTGGCGTGCGCGGGCGTCATCCAGATGAAGCGGATGCTGGAGATCACCGAGAAAGACTGGGACCGCGTCTTCAGCGTCAACTGCAAGGGGCTGTTCTTCACCAATCAGATCGTGGCGAAGCAGATGGTCATGCAGGGCAGCGGGGCAATCGTGAACATGTCTTCCGCCAGCGGCAGGGGCCCCAGGCCGCTGCACGTGCACTACGCGGCCAGCAAGGCGGCCGTCATCTCGATAACCCAGACTGCCGCGGCGGCTTTGGCAGCCAACGGTGTGCGCGTCAATGCCATCTGCCCCGGCATCGTGGAGACCCCAATGTGGGACCAGATCGACCAGGAGATGGCCAAGGACTTCGGGGTGCCGGTGGGGGAGTTCCGGAAGCAGAGGCTTGGCGCGATCCCGCTGGGCAGGCTGGAGACGTCGGATGACGTGGCCAACGCCGTGGCTTTCCTGGTGTCGCCTCAGGCCGACTACATCACCGGCCAGACGCTGAATGTAGATGGCGGCTTCCAGATGAATTAGCGGGGAGAGGGGCGGGGATCAACCCCGCCCCTGATCTGCTGTATGAGCGAGGCATGCCTCGCCCGACGCGATGGCGGATGCGTCGCCCCTACCGGAGATGCCCGCGCTCCAGGGCCTAGTCCAGGTAGCGGTCGGCGAAGGCGGTCAACGCGCCTTCGAAGCACTCCATCGGCGGGCGGGAC
>Ga0209014_10001252_pt1 | contig 15012 bp, 15 predicted proteins | sample BarGraNGADG00212_FD_184491 | JGI IMG/M metagenome (GOLD analysis project Ga0209014, IMG submission 184491) | Arctic peat soil microbial communities from Barrow, Alaska - Barrow Graham LP Ref core NGADG0002-212 (SPAdes) (version 2) | ecosystem: Environmental > Terrestrial > Soil > Wetlands >...
TAGACTATCAGGTACCCCATGTGCTGCATCTGGCGCGCCCAGTCGATGTCTTCGGCGCCCGGCAAGTCCTCGTTGAATGGAAAAAGCTCCCAGAGGTCGCGGCGAGTGGCGCCGTTGGCGTTGGAGAAGCGGGCGCTGCCGGCCTGGAGGCGCGGCTCCTTGCTGGTGACTCCGGAGAGCTGCATGCCCAGCAACTCGAAGAAAGAGGCGTTATCCCTGGGTATGTGCCTCCCGTAGACACCGGCCACGGAGGGGGGGCCAAACCTCCGGACCAGGCTCCCCAGCCAGTCCGAGGTTTCGGGCGTGGCATGGGCGCTGAGGCTGGCCAACAGTTGGCCCTGGGAGTTGGCGACGCCCAGGTTTAGGGCGCGACCGTAGGTGAACTCCTTGGGGGCGATGGTGATGACCTTGGCCCCGTAATCATCGGCGATCTCGCGGGTTCTATCCGTCGAGCCCGAATCCACCACGATTACCTCGAAATCGCGGTAATGCTGGCCCTGCACCGCGGCGAGGGTCTCGCCGATGTACCTCGCCTCGTTCTTGGCCCTTATGACCACGGACACTCTAGGCACTGCATTCCACCTGCAACGAACGAAAATGCGACGAGAGGGTTCTACTTGACCCGGGCTCCGTTGGGGATATCCTCCGCCACGGTTATCAGGACGGTCTTGTGCCCCTCGGTGGAGGCGGCAAGGATCATCGCCTGAGACTCGATCCCCCGAACGATCCTTGGCTCGAGGTTGGCAACGACAACGACCCCGCGGCCCATCATCTCTTCTGGGCTGTAGTGCTGGGCGATTCCGGCCGTCGTGACCACCTTCCGCTCCCCGATGTCTATCTCGAGCTTCATGATCTTGGTAGCCCCGGGGATCGGCTCGGCGCTAACGACTGTTCCGACCCTCAGCTCTATCTTGGCGAAATCATCGATGGAAATCATTAGTGGCTCCTGCGATTGTTGAAGAGAGGGGCTGGGGCGAGGCTCTATTGACGGCGGAGACACCGAACCGACCGAAGCAACGGATCTGCTCGTCGTCTTTCTCAAGGCCAGTGAGAAGAGGGAAGATCTGTCTGTTGGCGATCAATGCCAAATCAGCTTTTGATCGGTCGCTTCGGCCTGGAAGAACCCGCCCCCGGCTACTGTTACCGGCATAGCCCCTCCGGTCGACCATAATGCCCATGGATAGTAGTTCCCCCTTTTCGGCGACTTGCGTCACCTCTTGCGTAGGTCTGTGCGGCGCCATTGCCGCATGGGGAAGCTGTTGCGCCCATTATACATCAACAACCGCCACGAGCCCAGGTGGCTTGACGCCCTCTTGCCGGGCCGTTAAAGTGGAAGTATGAACGATCAGGAGCTCCCCCACTCTGCCGATCACACCGTCGCCGAAGCTCGATCTCGAGTTGAGGGGTGCCGGGCCGAGCTGCAGGCTCTGCTTGGCCAGGCCAATGCCGGATACCGGTCCACTCTATTGGTCCTGGAGGGTCTGGCCTCTCGCTCCCCCGATGCCCCCGGGCAGCCGCTCGAAGCGCGAATCGAGGCGCTACGTCGCTCGCAGGAGCTGAACCAGATGGCGGCCGAGTATGACGGTGGGATAGGCCGGCTGAACGCCGCCACGGACTGCCTGGACGAGGCGATAGAGGCGATTGAGGGCCGCATGATCCAAAGGGAGCGGGCAGACGAAACCCCGGAGCTAACGCTGGAGGCTGTGGCGATCCAGGCCCAGGAGGAGGAGCGCTACCGGCTGGCACGGGAGATCCACGACGGACCGGCCCAGATCCTGGCCAACGTGGCTCTTCAACTGGAGTACATCTCCAAGCTGTCCACCCGCGAGCCCGCGCGAGCAAAGGATGAGCTGGCCAACATCCAGAAGGACCTGCGCCTCGCCGTGGGGGAGGTGCGCCGCTTCATGTACGATCTGCGGCCACCCGCCCTGGCCCAGCAGGGGGTCGGCCCGGCTGTGGAGAGCCACTGCCAGCGGCTGGCCGAGCGCTTCGGAATGAAGATCGGGGTCCGGTGGGAGTCTACCCTGGTTCTCGCATCCCCCCACGATACCGCCGTGTTCCGGATCGTCCAGGAGGCGCTGCAGAACGTTGTGAAGCATGCACAGGCAACAGAGGTAGTGGTCCGGGCGGTGGACAGGGATGGGCTGGTTGAGGTCTCGGTCGCGGATAACGGCAAGGGGTTCGATGCCGGCCAGGTGCGGAAGCTCGATCCCAAACACTTCGGGCTGGCCGGCATGCGTGCTCGTGCCCAGCAGATAGGAGCGACCCTGGAGGTCACCTCCAACCAGGGCACCGGCACCACCATCTACCTGCGGGTCCCCGCCTCGGCCTAGCCGAATTTGGCCACGGTGACTCGCAGTCCCCTCAACAACTCCTCGGTTGGCGACGTGAAAGCGGCTGCGACTAGGCGGCACCCGCGCCGTCTACACCCGTGGATGACGCCGATTCCATCACCGCCGCGAGGATCTCCTCTAGGGGTAGAGCGGGAGCGTGGACCAAACGTAGGGCACGAGGCGCGAGTTGGCGCAGCGCCACGCTTGTTTCAAGCCGGTACCCAGTAGCCACGCCCAAGCGGACATGGAGTGCCGCAGCTTGACGCCGCGGGCCTGCCTGTGGCGGTGATCCCGCTATCTTGCTGTCAGCATGGGCTGGGCAGCGGCCCCAGCACTCCCTCGCACCAGGCCGCCGCGCTGAACATGGTCTCCTCGCCGTACTTCGGGCCGATCAGCTGAACCCCCAGCGGCAGCCCGGCCCGACTCAGGCCGCTGGGCATCGTGATGGAGGGCAGCCCGAAGAGCGACCACGGTGCCTGGAAGATGCTATCGCCGGTGCTGCTGGGGTCCGGGGCCTCTCCGACGGCGCCGGGCATCAGCAGGCAGTCCACTGCGCCTATCATCCCCTCGATGGCCGGGCGGAGTCGCCTGCGGATCCTCTGGGCGTGGATGTAGGCCGCACCGGGCAGCAGCTGCCCGACCTCCACCAATTCCCGAATCAGCGGGGCGTAGCCCTCTGGGTGATCTCGCAGCAGTGGAGCGTGGACGTCGGCCATCTCCACCTCGCAGATCAGGCTGCGCACCGCCTGGATCTCCTCCCAGGAGCAGGGTAGCCGCACCTCTCGGACCTTGGCGCCCGCCTCCTCGAAGCGACGGGCTGCCGCCTTCAGGTGGCCGGCCATCTCAGGGTCTGCTCGGTCGAGGGAGTCCAGGATCAGCCCCAGCCGGGGTGCGCGATCCTTCCGTGTGGCGGCCACCAGGTAGTCGGCCGGGGGCGTCCGCAGGGAGGTGTGGTCCTGCGGGTCGTGCCCCGCCATTACCCGCGTGAGCAGCGCCGCGTCCTCCACCGAGCGGGAGAGTGAGCCCATGTGGTCGAGGGTCCACGCGTCTGGGAATACCCCCTGGCGGCTGATGCGGCCGTAGCTGGGCTTGACCCCGACTACACCGCAGAAGGCGGCCGGCCGTACTATGGACCCGCCGGTCTGGCTGCCCAGCCCCGCGGGGATCATCCGCGCCGCCACGGCCGCTGCGGAGCCGCTGCTGGAGCCGCCGGGCGTGTGGGCAGGGTGCCACGGGTTGCGCGTGGGGGGCGGGTCCAGATGAGCGAACTGCACCGTCACCGTTTTCCCCAGCATTATCGCCCCGGCATGCCTCAGGTGGGCCACGCAGGTGGCGTCGTGGTCGGGGTAGAAGTCCTTGAAGATGGGGGTGCCACAGGTGGTGGGCATACCCTGGACGTTGAAGATGTCCTTGACCCCCAGGGGCACGCCGTGGAGCGGACCGGTTCCTTCATTGCCTGCCTCGGCTTCGCACTGCCGGGCCGCGGCCATGGCCCCCTTGCGGTCCAACGTTACCCACGCCTTCAGGTCGGGCTCCAGCCGATCGATCCGTCGCAGCAGCGCCTCCACCAGCTCTACGGGGGAGAGCTCGCGCTGCCGAATCATCGCGGCGGCCTGAGTCACGGTCAGTTCGTGCAGCTCCATCAGCGACTCACCTCCCCCTCTGCCGGCGCGAACATGTAATCGGGCTCTTCGCCCCGCGGGTCGATCGGCTGTGACCCAACCAAAGCCAGCCATCCAGCCGCCTTCTCTATCTCCCTGCTCAAGGCCGCGGCCCTCTTCGGGCCGTAGGCTTTGGTCGCCTGCTCGGCCAATTCTCGGGCTATCTCTTCCTTCGATCGGTCCAGAAGCATCTGCTCTCCTTGCACTACTGCTCCAGGGTGTCCTTCAACAGAGCCTCGTTGGGCTCCAGGCCGAGGCCGGGCGTCTCTGTCAGCGTGGTCCAGCCGGCCACCGGGCCGGGCGGGTTGACGAAGACGGCCTCGCCGGTCATCCACATGACGTAGTGGAACTCCACCCGCCAGCCGTTGGGGACGGCGGCGTGAAGGTGGGCGTTGTGGTGGGGCCAGCCCGCGCCGTTGGCGATGGGCAGGCTGAAAGCCTGCGCCAGGTGGGCCACCTTGATCCCACCGGAGTAGCCTCCCACGAACAGCACGTTGGGCTGGACGATATCCACCGACCCGTTCACTATCAGGTCGCGGTGGCGCCAGATATGACCCTCGTTCTGGCCGGCGGAGATGGGGATGCGGGTGTGCTTGCGTAGCTCGGACAGGGCCCAGACATCGTTGGCGCTGATCGGCTCCTCGAACCATTTGATGTTGTACTGCTCGATGCGGTAGCAGAGGTCGCGGGCCTGCATGGCGTCGAAGAGCTGATTGGCGTCCACCATCAGCTCCACTCCGTCGCCAATGGCCTCGCGGACCGCTTTCACTCTGGCAGCATCCTCGGGCACATTGCGTCCGCCGTCGATGGCCACCACCATCTTCAGCTTGTCCTGGCCCTGGCTCACCAGCATCCGGGCCACCTCCACCAGCTGCTCCCGGCTGTACTCCGGCAGGCCGAAGGTGATGTAGGCGGGGACCTTGGCCGAGTAGCCTCCCAGCAGCCGCCACACGGGCTGATTGAGGAACTTGCCCTTGGCATCCCAGAGGGCGATGTCCACGGCGCTGATCCCACCCTGAACCGTGCCTGAGGTGCCACGCTGGTTGAACTTCAGGTACATGTCACTCCAGAGCCGCTCGGTGTCCATGGGGTCTCGGCCGGTGATGTAGGGGCCCAGTTCGCGGTTGATGAACTCCTTGACTGAGAAGCGCAGGGTCTGGCTGGTCATGCCGAAGCCGGTGATGCCCTGATCGGTCTCGAGCCGAACAAACACCACCTCACGATCTATGGGCTCCTCGATCAGTGGGACGCGAACGGGGATGCAATGGGTAGTTGCCTTGACGCCGACTATCTTCACGGGGGACCTCCTCGATGTAAGTGCATCTTCATCATTGCAAGGCTCGTGCCTGTGGCTAGTCGCGTGGAGCATGTCTGTTCGCCGGCCGTCGCCTACATGTCCAAGGGAGATGCCCCCATGTCGCCGTCATCCATGCCTGGGGCACCGCCCATGCCCTCGTCGTCGGGCATTTCCCCTGCTTCCATCCTGTCGACCATCTCTTCGTACTCGGGCCCCAGATCCTCGCCCATCTCCTGGCCCATCTTCCTGGCCCAGCCGGCGATGCTCTTGGGGTCGTTCTCGTCCAGGCCGGCCAGGCTGCTCGGGTCAGCCATTTCGTCCAGCCGGCTCTCCTCGGACTTCATCACTGCCACTCGGGAGACCAGCTTGGTCAACTGTGTGGATCCGCACTGGGGGCAGACCGGGTCGGACACGGCGCTAAAGCTGCGAAAGAACAGGCTGACGCGGCGCTTGCACCCTTGGCAGCGGTATTCGTATACGGGCATTGTTCTCACCTCGGTTGGCATCTAGGAGGACGGCCTCGGACTTCTGGGTCAGGGACGTGAAGCGAGCGAGCGCAGCGTCACGCCCGACTCCTAAATCCACGGCCAGGGTGCCTATTCAAACCACGGCCATGGTGTCTATTCAGGGTACAACATCTTTCCGGGATTGAGTATACCGTTGGGGTCAAAGGTTGCCTTGACCCGCCGCATCAGCTCCAACACCAGGGGAGACAGCCGGCGGGCCATGAAGGGCTGCTTTAGCAGCCCGATGCCGTGCTCGCCGGAGAGGGTGCCGCCCAAGTCGACGGCAGCCTCAAAGATCTCCGCGGTGGCCTTGTGCACCCGCTCCATCATCTCCGGGTCTCGCATGTCGAACAGCAGATTGGGGTGCAGGTTCCCATCGCCGGCGTGGCCGAAAACGGGGATGGTGATATTGTACCGCTTGGAGATGTCGTTTATGCGGCGGACCATCTCCGGAATGGCGCTGCGGGGAACGGAGATGTCCTCCCCCTGCTTCGCCGGTGCCAGCCGCCCCAGGGCGCCGGACACCGCCCGCCGGGCCGTCCAGAGGGACTCGCTCTCCTCCAAATTGGTCGCGACCTTCACCTCGGAGGCGCCACCCTCCTCGCACAGCTGTCCAACCCGGGCCAGTTCCGGTCCCAGCGCCTCTTCGTGGCCGTCCACCTCGATGATCAGGATGGCGCCTGCCTCAACCGGCAGCCCCATATGGAGGTACTGCTCCACCACCCAGATGGTGGTGGTGTCCATAATCTCGATGGTGGACGGAAGGAGCCCCGCGCCCAGAATGTTGGCCACGGTCTGCGTAGCGTCGTCCAATCGGGGGAACACAGCCATGGCGGTTCGCTTGGAGGGGGGCTTCGGGACCAGCCGCAGGATGATCTCGGTTATGATCCCCAGGGTGCCCTCGGAACCGACGAAGAGCTGCGTGAGGTTGTAGCCCGTCACGTCCTTCATCAGCTTTCCGCCGATGCGCATGATCTCCCCAGTCGGCAGAACCACCTCCAGCCCGAGGACGTAGTCCTTCGTCGTGCCGTACTTCAGGCAGCGGGGACCGCCCGCCCCCTCGGCCACGTTGCCGCCCAGGGTGGACTGCTTCAGGCTGGCGGGGTCGGGCGGGTAGAACAGCCCTTTTCCTTCAACCTCGGCCTGGAGGTCGGCGGTGACTACCCCCGGCTCCACCACGGCTACCAGGTTCATCAGGTCGATCTCCTTGATCTGGTTCATCCGGGTCACGCTGAGGGCGATGCTGGAGACGTCCGGCAGAGACCCGCCGGACAGCCCGGTGGCCGCGCCGCGGGGCACCACGGGCACTCGCTCGCGGTTGGCCAGCTTTAGGATTTCGGATATCTCCTGAGGCGTGCGGGGAAGGACCACGATTCCGGCCAGCTTCTGCAGCGAACTGGCGTCGTAGCCGTAGCAGATCAGATCCTCCGGGGAGGTGAGGACGTAGCGCTCGCCCACGATCTGGGACAGCTGGCGAGCAATCTCAGGATTTAGCATCTCTTCGCACCTGTATGGGCCGGCGTTTTCATCGCGGTCGGTAGGCCTGGTCCAGCAGCGCGACGGGGTGGGTCACCTTCATCCGCAGCTTTGCCCGGCGGACGCCGTAGCCGAGCTGCATCTGGCACACCGGGCAGCCCGATGCGATGATGTCCGCCTCGGTGTTCGCCGCGTTGGCCATCTTCCGGTCCAGGATATTCATGGATCCCTCGTAGTGGGTCAGCATGTAGGTCCCGGCGCCGCCGCAGCACCAGTTGGGCTCCTTCATCTCCACGAACTCCACGCCCGGGATCATCTTCAGCAGATCCCTGGGTTGGGCGGTAATCCCCTGCCCTCGCGCCAGATGGCAGGGGTCGTGGTAGGTGACCTTGACCTTGATCTCGTTGAGGCGATCGTCCAGCGGGATCTCGGCCAGGAACTGGCTGATGTCCTTGACTCGGTCGCTGTATGCCGTCGCCCGCTCAGCGTACTCGGGGTCGTGCTTCAGCAATTCCTTGTAGTGCTTGCCGAACTCCCCGCAGGTGGCGCAGTCGGTGATGACGGCGTCCACGCCGACCTTCTCGAACAGGTCGATGTTGTGCCGGGCCAGCTTCATGGCGGTGTCCAGGTCGCCGTAGGCCATGGCCGGCATGCCGCAGCAGGCGGTGTCCTTGGGGGTGACGACCTCCGCCCCGTTTCGGGCCAGCACTCGTACCGTGCTCGCACTGTTCTCCGCGAAGAGGAGGCTCTGGGCGCAGCCGAGGAAGAAGCCTACCCGGTATTTCCGTTCACCCTGGGCCGGAGTCACCTCCGGCAGTTTTCTCCGTAGCGGTGTCATGGAGGCGGTGGGAGGCATTTTCGCCACCTCTCCCAGGTGGTGGGGAAGCATTCCCAGCACCCCGGTGCGCTCGGCCAGCCAGCGCAACCCCGTTCGCTGATAGAGCCGCAGCGGCCAGACGGCTGCCTCCATCCGATTTGGGTTGGGCACCAACCCCTCGAAGATCCACTTCTTGGCGGCCGGTTGCGGCAGCTTGTTGGCTATCTCTACCCGGGCGTCCAGCACGATTTCGTGAGCCTGCACTCCCGATGGGCACACCTCCGCGCAGGCCATGCAGTTCAGGCAGCGGTACATGTGGTCCACGAAGTTGTGGCTCAGCTCCAGCTTGCCCTCCGCCGCGGCGCGGATCAGGGCCACCCGACCCCGGGGGGAGTTCGTCTCCGTGCCGGCCTCGCGATAGGTCGGGCACACGGAGAGGCAGAGGCCGCAGCGGATGCAGTTCAGCACTTCGTCGTAGCTGGGTACTCGCTTTGGCGAAAAGCCCTTGGGCGCACTCTCTTCAGTCATCTCTACCTCTTCGAAGGTATCGGGGGTCAGGGGCAGGGGCCCGGTGGAACGATGCTCCGATCCCTGACCCCTGATCCCCGATACCCGTCCCCTAGTTGCCCGCCCCTGGCGCGCGGTAATCGTCCAGGTACATCTTCCCAGGGTTCAACACGTTGTTGGGATCCAGCGCTCGCTTAATGGCTACGGTCGCCTTCATCCCGGCGTCCTTCATCTCCATCGTCATGAAGGCGGCCTTGGACAACCCGATCCCGTGCTCGCCGGAGAGGGTGCCCCCCAGCGCCAGGGCGGCTTTGAATATCTCGTCCACCGCCAAGTCCACCCGCTCCATCTGCTCGTGGTCCCGCTCGTCGCACAGAATGGTGGGGTGGAGGTTGCCGTCGCCAGCGTGGCCGAAGGTCGCGATCAGCACGTCGTGCTTCTTCGCTATCTCCTGGATCTGTCGCACCATGGGCGCCACCTGGCTCCTGGGAACCGTGGCGTCCTCCAGCACCATGGTGGGCTTCAGCCTCGCGCAGGCCGGCAGCGCCGATCGACGGCCCAGCGACAGCCGCAGGCTGTCCTCCGGGGTCGCGGAGACCTGGATCTCAGCGGCGTTGTGCTCGCGGCACACCTGCATCACCTTGGCTGCGTCGGACTCTACCACGCTGGGAGGTCCGTCCACCTCGATCAGCAGCATCGCCTCCATCTCCAGTGGGAGGTTCGCGTGGATGTACTGCTCGACGCAGTTTATCGTCACATTGTCCAGGAACTCCAGGGTGGGGGGGATGATCCGGTGGGCGATGATGCTGGACACCGTTTCCGCCGCGTCGTTCAGGGTGCGATAGAAGACCAGCATCGTCTTCTTGGCCTCCGGCTTGGGGATCAGCTTCACCAGGATCCTGGTGATGACACCCAGGGTGCCCTCGGAGCCCACCATAAGCTTGGTCAGGTCGTAGCCGGTGACGTTTTTTATCGTCTTGCCGCCGGTGTTCATCACCTCGCCGGTCGGCAGCACTACCTCCAGGCCGATGACGTAGTCGCGGGTAACCCCGTACTTCAGCCCCCGCAGCCCGCCGGCGTTCTCAGCCACGTTGCCTCCCATGGTGGAGACCGTCATGCTGCCCGGATCGGGCGGGTAGAAGAGGCCGATCGCCTCCACGGCAGCGTGGAGGTCGCTGGTGACGACCCCGGGCTCCACCCAGGCGGTGAGGTTCTCGGTATCGATCTCCTGGATGCGGTTCATCCGGTTCATCTGCATAACGACGCCGCCCTGGATCGGCACGGTGCCGCCGCTCAGGTTGGTGCCGGCTCCCCGGGGGATCACCTTGAAGCCCTCCCCGTTCGCCAGTTGGATGATGGCGGAGACGTCCCGAGTGTTACCGGGCCTTACCACGGCGTCGGGCCACCGGCCGAGACGGGGCGTGGCGTCAAAGCCGTAGCACACCAGGTCTTCCTTGGTGCAGAGAAGGTTCTCCTTGCCTACGATCCGCTCGAGTTCGACGAGGATGGACTGCTCAAGCATCTTCAACCTCCCATGTTGAATCGAGAGGTGGGCTGACACGAAAAGGGGGAAGGATAGGGTGCGACTCGACCGAGAGCCAAGGTTGATGCAACGCTGCACCTCGCAACCAATAGTTCGGACCCAAACGGTCCGCCAGATACCTCGAGGGAACGGCCGGCCGGGCCAGCGCCGACCGATGGGGCATCCCCCTATAGCCCTAAGAGCCTTTGCGCGTTGAGATCGACCAAGAGGGCCTCTATCTTTACCCCATGAACCACGGCCCCGGACTCCAGGTCCTCGAACTCGGAGGCGAGGCAGCCACAGCAGCCGAGCCCGTACCGTTCGAAGATCGAGATCGTCTTGGGGTACCTGGCAACTACCTCCTGGAAGGTCATGTCCTTGGTGATCATCTTGGCCCCCTTCTCACACCCAGTCGTGGGATGACGCGGAAGCCATGGGGAGATCTTCGCCGAGGGGGGACTCGCCGTCATCCTCCGGCTTCCGACCCTCCAGCTTCGCGAGGCGGCGCTCCAGTTCGGTGATCTTCTTGTGGAGGCAGTGGATAGCCTCGGCTTCAGGGTCAGGCATCTTCTCCAACGTGCCGTTGGACGGGTCCACCTTCGCGACGATTCGGCCGGGGATACCCACCACGGTGCAGTTGGGTGGGACGGGCTTGACCACCACGGAGCCGGAGCCGATCCGGACGTTATCCCCGATGGTGATGGCGCCGATAACGTGGGCCCCGGCCCCAACGACGACGCCGTTGCCCAGAGTAGGGTGGCGCTTGGTTTTGTGCATGCTGGTGCCGCCCAGGGTGACTCCCTGGTACAGCATGACATTATCGCCGATCTCGGCCGTCTCGCCGATCACGACGCCCATTCCATGGTCGATGAAGAAGCCCTCCCCGATCTTGGCACCGGGATGGATCTCGATGCCGGTGAAGAAGCGGCTGATGTGGGAGATCAGTCTAGGCAGCACAGGCACCTTCCAGTTGTAAAGGCTGTGTGCCAGCCGGTGGAACTGCCTGGCATGGAAACCGGGGTAGGCCAGCAGGACCTCGATAACGCTAACGGCGGCGGGATCGTGCGTAAAGACCGTGTCAACGTCCCGCCTGATGCTTCGTATCAATCGCACCAGTGCCATCAGGTGTGGTTCCTTTCTTCTGCAGACGACAATGAGACCTAGGTTTGGAGCCGCCAGGTGCGATTATACCACGTCTAGTTGCGTTTTTATGCGGGTAGTGCCGGCGTCTTGGCCCGAACGATCAGTGCAGCCAGCGGGCTCACCCACTGGCTTTGATCTAGAACCCGTACCGTGGTGTCGACAAAGAGGCAGCGTGCCCGGAGGACGACCGATGCGCTAATCGTCCTCCGGCACGCTGCAACTCGGACCATCAAGCGAGTCGGCGCCACACGACTCCTTTGTTTATGGCTGTCTAGTAGAACAGTTCTGCCAGCTTGTACAGCTCCACGTCCACGGTCTTCGTCCGGCCCACTGCGTCGGCCAGCTTCACAGGCACGATCTTATTGCCCTGGAGGGCGGGCATGTACCCATACTTGCCCTCCTTGATCAGCTGCACCGCGCCGACGCCGAAGCGGGTGCCGTTCACTCTGTCGGTCACCGATGGGGACCCGCCCCTCTGCAGGTGGCCGAGGACGGTCACCCTCGTTTCGAAGCCGGTTTCCTTCTCGATCCGCTTTGCGAGCAGTTCGCCCACGCCTCGCCTGTCCAATCGGATATGGCCGAAGGCGTCCACGTCGGCATCACCTTCCTTGCTGGCGAGTGCATCCATCTCGACTCCCTCGGCGACCACGATGATAGAGAAGTCCTTACCGGCCGCGCGGCGACGCTCAAGATGCCTGCACACCCGATCCAGGCTGGTGGGCACCTCCGGGATCAGAATGAGGTCCGCGCCGCCGGCAAGCCCACCTTCCACGGCCACCCATCCGGCGTCCCGGCCCATTACCTCAACCACCAGTACCCTGTGGTGGGAGCTGGCCGTGGTGTGGAGCCTGTCCAACGCTTCCATCACCACCTGGACCGCGGAGTCGAAGCCGATGCAGTAGTCGGTGTCGGAGAGGTCGTTGTCAATCGTCTTTGGGACGCCGACGACCTTCTGCCCTCTATCGTACAAGCCCTGGGCAACGCTCAGGGTGTCGTCTCCGCCAATTGCCACCAGGGCATCGATCTCGTAACGCTTCAGGTTGGCTACCACCGCATCCATATCCGCATCCTTCTTCAGCGGATTGGTGCGGGATGTTCCCAGAATCGTGCCGCCGAGATGCAGAATGCCAGATACATCCTTGCGACTCAGCTCTTCGATCTGACCCTCACCCAGGAGCCCAGCCCAGCCGTTCTTGATACCCAGCACCGTCCACTCCTCTGCGAAGCAGCTGCGGGCCACGGCACGAATAGCGGCATTCAGACCAGGGCAGTCCCCTCCACCCGTCAGAACAGCAACTCTCAAGGCCTTATCCTCCCAGCGATCGGAGTCTGCACATGCCCGCGGTCAGAAGGACAAGCAATCTCCTCTTCCCGGCGACAGTGTCTATAGTGTCTAAATGTAAACATAGCCCTTCCCGATCAGCCGAACACCCCTATGCGGCGGAAGCGCTGCCAGCGTTCCTCCAGCAGCCGGTCGGAGTCGAGCTGCCGGCCGGACCCGTATCGCGCCCGTAACTCCTTCAGGTGGCGGATCAGGGCGGACTGCAACTGCGCCGCCGCGGCCGTGGGGTCCAGGTGGGCACCGCCCGCCGGTTCCGGCAGCACCTCGTCCACGATCTCGAATTCCAGCAGGTCATGGGCGGTGATCCGCATTGCCTCGGCAGCCTTGGGGGCCTGGCTGGAGTCCTTCCAGAGGATAGAGGCGCAGCCTTCGGGGGAGACCACGGAGTAAACCCCGTTCTCCATCATCAGTATCCGGTCGGTCACGCCGATCGCCAGCGCACCGCCGCTGCCCCCTTCCCCGACTATGGCAGAGATCATGGGGGTGCGTAGTCGAGACATTTCGATCAGATTGGTGGCTATCGCCACGGCCTGTCCCCGTTCCTCCGACTGGATGCCAGGGTCGGCGCCGGGAGTGTCGATCAGGGAGATCACCGGCAGGCCGAAGCGCTCGGCGTGCTTCATGAGCCTGAGAGCCTTCCGGTATCCCTCCGGCTTGGGCATGCCGAAGTGCCTGACCATGTTCTCTTTGGTGGTCCGGCCCTTCTGATGGCCTATCACCATTACCGTCTCGTCCCCCAGATGGGCAAGCCCCCCAACTATGGCCTGGTCATCCCCATGAAGACGGTCGCCACGTAGCTCAACGAAGTCCTCCATCACCAGCCTAACGTAGTCCAGGGTGGTGGGACGGCCTGGATGGCGAGCCATAGCAAGCCGCTCCCACGCAGTTATGGGGCTGGCTGGCCGGATAGGCAGCGCCTTAGGGCCCGACGCGCCGGGCTCCTGAGATCGGTCTTCCCATCTGATGGGCAGGCTAGCAGGCATATCTGGCAGCACCCCTGTAAAGGCGGAGTAGCTTGCCGATGGTCGGCTTCATCTCCCGCCTGTGAACTACCATGTCTACCATCCCGTGTTCCAGTTGGAACTCAGCTGTCTGGAAACCGGGCGGAAGCTTTTGCTTGGTGATCTGCTCCACCACCCTCTGCCCGGCGAAACCGATCAGTGCCCCCTGCTCGGCTATGGTCACGTCCCCAAGAGCCGCGAAGCTGGCGCTCACGCCGCCGGTGGTCGGGTCGGTTAGCACCGAGATGAAGGGGATGGCGGCCTCCGCCATCTTGCCCAGGGTCGCCGTCGTCTTCGCCATTTGCATGAGGGAGAAGATCCCCTCGTGCATCCTGGCGCCGCCCGAACAGCTCACTATCACCACCGGCTGGCGTGTTGCCATGGCCCGTTCCATGGTGCGCACCAGCTTCTCGCCGAAGACCGATCCCATGCTGGCGCCGAGGAAGCTGAAGTCGCACGCGGCCAGCTGCAGCTCCATACCCTCCAGCTTGCCAGAGCCTGAGGTAACTGCCTCGCGCAGTCCGGTCTTGGACTGGGTCTCGGTGATCTTCTTGGGATAGGGCTGGCCGAGGCTCACGAAGCCCAGGGGGTCGCCGGCCTCCAGATCGGCATCGCGCTCAACGAAGCTGCCGGGGTCCAGCAGAAGGTCAATCCTCTCGGCGGCGGAGAGCCTGAAGTGGTAGTCACACTTGTGGCAAACCTTCAGGTTCTTCTCGAATTCCTTGACGTAGAGCTGTTCACCGCAGCGGGTACAGCGAACCCAGAGGTTCTCCGGGATCTCCCGCGGGGTGGAGTCCACCGGTATCGGTAAGTAGCTTGGGTTCTTATGGAATAGATTTCTCAATTCACCATCCCAGCCTGGGGGTTGGGCGGGATGCGAGTGCCCCGCCGATCAACGAGTCGGGTCGTCGCCCTAAGGGGTGTTATCGCGGATGCCGGCCAGTGCTGCCAGCAGCTCTTGGGCCCTGACCACCATCTCCTTGGGCACCAGCAGGCGAACCGGAGTGGGCGAAACGCCGAGAAAGGAAATCGCATCCTGGGGAGCGAGCATGGAGGGGATGGCCTCATTGCGCAGCAACTGTTGCCACATCTCGGCCATAAGTTGGTCCGGCGCGGTTGTCGCGCTGACCCAACGGGTCTCCTCGTCGTCCGGCCGCTCGTGATGGGATGAACGATTTCGATGATTCAAGACTTCACCGGCTCTCAGGGATATAGACGAAATGCGCCACCATGAACATATAGCGGATTGCGGGTAAGTCTAGCATAGCGGTCGGGGAGGGGCAATGAAGCTGGAAGCCGCTGAATGTCATCCATCATGGCGTAGCCGTGGCATGGTTCATAAGAGCGGGTAGATAGAGTAACAGTGTGAGTCTGTAGCGTCGGGGCTCGTCCCCGACGTGGTACCCG
>Ga0209014_10001254_pt1 | contig 14984 bp, 12 predicted proteins | sample BarGraNGADG00212_FD_184491 | JGI IMG/M metagenome (GOLD analysis project Ga0209014, IMG submission 184491) | Arctic peat soil microbial communities from Barrow, Alaska - Barrow Graham LP Ref core NGADG0002-212 (SPAdes) (version 2) | ecosystem: Environmental > Terrestrial > Soil > Wetlands >...
TGCCAGGCACACAACCCTCCCGCTACAATCAAACGGCACCCTGTCCACACCTTCCCAACAGGTCCAGCAATCCACTTTCACGATGCCAAAAACCCCTCGCACACGGCATCCATTCTGGCGCAAGTTGCATTCAATCTGGCCCCATTTGCCCGCGCGTGACTTGCTGCGCGATGCCACCTATCGGCGCTTGTGGAGTTCGATCCTGATCAGCTCCTTTGGTGGCCAGGTGACCATGCTCGCCCTGCCATTGACGGCAGCGGTTTTGTTGCACGCCACGCCTTGGCAAATGGGCTTGCAGACCGCCATGGAGCTGGCACCTTTTGTGTTGCTGTCCTTGCCCGCGGGGGTCTGGCTCGACCGGGTGCGCAAGCTGCCGGTCTATGTGGTCGGCGAGGGCATCATTGCCCTGGTGCTGGCCAGTGTGCCGCTGGCCTGGTATCTGGACCGGCTCAGCATGCCTTTCATGTATGTGGTGGCATTCGCCATCGGCTGTGTGTTTGTGACGTCCGGCACGGCGGCGCAGATTGTGCTCACGCAGATTGTGCCGCGTTCACGCCTGATCGAAGCGCATGCCAAGAACGCCCTGGCATCCTCCGGCGCCGAGGTGGCGGGTCCTGGTTTGGCCGGTGCCCTGATCAAGCTGGTGGGCGCACCGCTGGCCCTGTTGGCCGATGCGCTGTTGCTGCTCGTCAGCGTCGTGATTCTGCGCGGCTTAAACGTGGTCGAGCAGCGCGCGCCAACGCAAGCCAGCCATTTCTGGCGCGACTTGAAAGAAGGGCTGCACTTTGTCGTCAGCCAGCCCTTGCTGGTGTCTTTGGCCATTGTTGTCGGGTTGTGGCAAATGTGCAATCAGTGTGCCATGGTGGTGCAAATCCTGTTTGCCACGCGTGAGCTCGGTCTCAACGAGAGTCAGGTCGGTCTGTGCTATGTGGGCTTGGGTCTGGGTTCAGTGCTGGCCAGTGCCGTAGGCAACCGCATCTCGCAGCGCGTCGGCCCCGGCCCTTGCCTGGTGTTGGGTTGTGCGGTGTGTGGCCTGGGCTGGCTGCAACTGGCCCTGGCACCGGCGAATGCCTGGGGCGTGGCCTCGTTCGTGCTGATGCTGCTGTGTTTCAGCGCCGGTGCCGTGCTGATTTTCATCAACTTCCTGGCCTTGCGCCAAGCGGTGACACCCGAGCCGTTGCTAGGGCGCATGAGCAGCACCCTGCGCTGGCTGATTTTGCTGCCGGCCGGACCAGGTGCATTGCTGGGCGGTTACCTGGGCGAGCACCTGGGCTTGCGCTACGCGCTGGTGGTGGCGGGCGTGACCTCCATGGCGCTGGCCGCCTGGGCTTGGCACACACCGGTCATTCGCAATCTGCGGGTTTTGCCGGCGCTGTCAGTGACTACTGCGGAGTGACTCCGGGCAAGCCCGCCACGCCAAGGTGGGTGCCGATCAGGTTGGCGACCGACGTATCATCGCCGCATGATCGCTCGTGCCCCTGACGCCCACACCATCAAGCCCAGCTGGGCCGCTACGCTCAAGGTCTATCTGGAGCCGCCCACGCTGCGCATGTTGATGCTCGGCTTTTCGGCCGGTCTGCCGCTGCTGTTGGTGCTGGGTACCTTGAGTTTCTGGCTGCGCGAGGCCGGCATTGACCGCACCACCATCGGTTATTTGAGTTGGGTTGGTCTGGCTTACGCTTTCAAATGGGTCTGGGCACCGCTGGTGGACCGGTTGCCAATCCCGCTGCTGACGCGCTGGCTCGGGCGTCGGCGCAGTTGGTTGCTGCTGGCGCAACTGGCGATCATGGCGGGCCTGGTGGCAATGTCGTTCAATGACCCGCAGTTGGCGTTGCGCCCTGTGGTTTTGGGCGCGCTGGCGGTGGCTTTTGGCTCGGCCACGCAAGACATTGCGCTCGACGCCTTCCGCATCGAGTCGGCCGGCACTGAGCGCCAGGCGGCACTCGCCGCAACCTACCAGACCGGCTACCGGCTGGCCATGATCTGGGCTGGTGCCGGCACCCTGTGGCTGGCGGCGCGCGCTGAAGCAATTGGCGCGGCAAGTTACCAGCACGGGGCCTGGCAAATTGCTTACCTGGCGATGGCGGCCAGCATGCTGCCGGGCATGGTGACGGTGCTGCTCTCGCCCGAGCCGATCAAACTCGCCATGCCGGTTGCCAGAAACGCGGCCGACTGGTTGCGCGGCGCGCTGATCGAGCCCTTTGCTGATTTTTTGCGCCGCTACCAATGGCAAGCCGCGCTGATCCTGGCGCTGATCGCCATCTACCGCATCAGCGACGTGGTGATGGGCATCATGGCCAATCCGTTTTATGTTGACATGGGTTACAGCAAGGATGAGGTGGCGGCGGTGACCAAAATTTTCGGTGTCATCATGACGCTGGCCGGGGCCTTTGTCGGCGGTGTGCTGACGATGCGCCTGGGTGTCATGCGCGTGTTGATGCTGGGCGCCGTGCTGAGCGCCGCCACCAATTTGTTGTTCGCGGGTTTGAGCACGCGCGGCCATGATGTGACGGCGCTGATCCTGGTTATTTCGGCCGACAATCTGGCCAGCGGCATTGCCTCGGCGGCGTTTATTGCTTACCTGTCCTCGCTCACCAATGTCAATTACTCGGCCACCCAGTACGCACTGCTGAGTTCGGTGATGCTGCTTTTGCCCAAGTTTTTGGCTGGTTACTCGGGCCGCTATGTGGATGCCTTTGGTTATCAAAATTTTTTCATCGCCACCGCCTTGCTGGGCCTGCCGGTATTGCTGCTGGTCTGGTTGGCATCCAGCAGCAAGGCGCAATCAGGGCCTTGATGGGTTGTTTACTTAACTTTACTGTCACTTCAAGCGCGGGTGGCGACCCCGCTTTAGACTGTGCCTATGAGCCAACATCTGTTAATGATTGAAGACGACGCCCGCCTGGCCCAGATGGTGAGCGAATATCTGGGGCAAAACGGCTTTGACGTGAGCCATGTCGGCGATGGCCAAAGCGGGCTTGCCGCCTTGCAGTCCCACCCGCCTGATCTGGTCATTCTGGACTTGATGCTGCCTGACATCGACGGTCTGGAGGTGTGCCGGCGTATTCGCGCCCTGCCCGCAGCGCTGGCGCAAACACCTGTGCTGATGCTCACCGCCAAAGGCGACCCGATGGACCGCATCATCGGGCTCGAAATGGGCGCTGATGATTACCTGCCCAAACCGTTTGAGCCGCGTGAGTTGCTGGCCCGCATTCGTGCTGTGTTGCGTCGCCGCGTTGAGGGCGTGCCCGAAGTAGGCAAGCAACTGCGTTTTGGCACACTCGAGATTGACCGTGATGCGCGCAGCGTGAGTGTGGCCGGCAAAATTTGTGATTTAACCTCTTATCAATTTGATTTGCTGGTGGCGCTCGCTGATCGCGCCGGTCGGGTGCTCACGCGGGATCAAATTATGGAAGCCGTGCGGGGGCGCGAGCTCGATGCGTTTGACCGTTCGATTGATGTCCACATGGGTCGCATTCGCGCCGCCATTGAGCTCGATGCCAAGGACCCCAAGCGCATTCTGACCGTGCGCGGTGTAGGCTACGTCTTTGCCCGCCAGCAAGACTGATTCCATTTCCACTTCAATGCGATATGTCGTTGCCCCGCCTTGTCGTGCTGAAGCACTGTCCTACGGTGGTGCGCCTAATCTCGCATTGAATTGAAAATGGAATAAGCTGCCTCAGCTAATTGGTGTTTATGTTTCTCAAGAAGCTTTATGTGCGGATCTGGCTGGCTGTGTTGCTGGCGGTGGCGGTGCTGACGTTTCTGGTCGGCTGGGCCTGGCGACTGGCCGCTGAGCCGCCGCTGCGCGAGATCATCATTCGCAACGAAGCCGGGCAAATTATCGGCAACGGCCATTCCAGCATCAGGCGACCGCCCGGAGGCGGGCTGCGGCTGCTCCCCGAAGGTGAATTTGAGGTGCAGGTCCCTTCGTTTGGTTTGCACCGTCAGAAAAGCGTCGGCCCCGAGTTTGTGGCCATGATGGTCGATGGCCAGATTGTTCACATCCAATTGCCGCGCCCGCCTCCCTCGCCCTGGAGTCAAGCGCCGTTCGGCTTTTTCTGGACGCTTTCGATGGTGGCGGTGGCGGTGGCGCTGGCAACCTACCCCATTATTCGCAAGCTCACGCGGCGCCTCGAGTTGCTGCAGAACGGAGTTGAAAAATGGGGTGAAGGCGACCTGTCGATCCGCGTCGCCGAGACCGGCGAAGACGAAGTCGCATTTTTGGCATCGCGCTTTAATCGTGCCGCCGAGCGCGTTCAGACGCTGGTCAATTCGCAAGAAGCCTTGCTGGCATCGCAAAAATCCCTGTTGGCCAATGCCTCGCACGAACTGCGCTCGCCGCTGACGCGCATCCGCATGGGGCTCGAACTGATGGGTGAACAGGCCCCCACGCTCCGCACTGACGTGTCGTCGCTGCCCCCCGAGGGGGCCTTCGCAGCTTGGGGCGGCCCGGCGCCGCTCAATCCTTCGCCTAGTTGGAAGAACGAGATTTCCCACAATATTGCCGAACTCGATCAACTGATTGAAGAAATTTTGCTGGCCAGCCGACTCGATGCCCGCGAGGCCGATCTGGGCACAGTTGAATCGGTCGATCTGATCGGGCTGTTGGCGGAAGAATGTTCCCGGATGGACGCTGAACTGGAGGTGCAAAGCGCGGGCTTGTCTGAACTGCCAGTACAAGGCGTTGCCAAGTTGTTGCGCCGGGCCGTGCGTAATCTGCTGGAGAATGCCCGCCGTCACGCCGCTGGTCAGATCAACGTGACCCTGGCACAGGCCGAAGGCCGGGCGTTGATCAGCGTATGTGACCACGGCCCCGGTGTGCCGCCGGAATTATGCGAGCGGATATTTGAGCCTTTTTACCGCTTGCCGGGTGCTACTGAGCGCGATGGCGGTGTCGGTCTCGGTCTGGCTTTGGTCAAATCCATCGCGCAGCGCCACGGCGGCAGCGTGTTGTGCCAAAACCGCCCCGCTGGTGGGGCCTGCTTTGTCATCAAACTGCCTGTGGCAAAACCACTAGGGCTAGTTTCACAAAGCAATTGAAATGCTTTTTAGCACCGTGGCGACCTTGAGGTCGGTCAGGCAGCGAGTATGGCCGAGCGGGCAAACTCGCTCGAAGCAGGGTGCGCAGGTCAGTGGCGGCTGGTAGGTGGGATCGTTCCTGAGCCACAGCACCGTGGAGCGGTCGTTCAGCGGCGGCGTGTGCAGCGGGCTGCTCGAGCCAAAAAGAGCCACCTGGCGCACGCCCAGAGCGGCTGCCACATGCATCAGGCCGGAGTCGTTGCTGACGGCGCTTCTGGCCGCTGACAAAATATTGAACGCATCGGTCAGAGAAGTCTTTCCGGCCAGGTTGAGGCACTTGCCAGGTTGCCCGGCGTTGGCGGTTGCTGCAATTTCCTGGCACAGGTCGAATTCTTTGGCCGCGCCCAGCAAGACGACCGTCGCGTCCAGAAGCTGCGCCAGTTCGGCAAAATGGGCGGCTGGCCAGCGTTTGGCGGGGCCAAATTCAGCGCCCGGCACCAGCACGTCATAGCCATTGCGCCGCAAGCTCAGGCCAGCCAGGGTTTGATCGACCTTGACGGCATCGAGTTGCAGTTGCGGGCGGTCGCTGCCAACGGCGGTCGCGCCACTGAGCGCCGAGTAGAACGCGACCATCGGTGGCCGCTGGTTTTTGCCGGGGTTTTTCAAGCGCTGCGTCAACAGGCCGATCCGGGCCTCGCCCAGATAACCGATGCGTTGGGGAATGCCCGCCAGCCACGGCAACAGGGCGCTTTTGAGAGAATTGGGGCAGATGTAGGCGGCGTCAAACCGCCCGCTGAGCTGGCGGGCCAGTGCGCGACGCGCACCCCATTGCCAGCCGCCATGGGCAAAAGGGAATTCAATCACTTCGGCGACTTGTGGCATGGCCCGGTACACCGGCGCCACCCAGGGCAGCGCGCCTACTGTGAGCCGCTCGCCCCGAGCGTGCAAACGTCGCAACAGCGGCTCGGTCATCACCGCGTCGCCAATCCACTGCGGCGCGATGACTAAAGAATTGGAATCTGACCCCAATTAATGGGGGCCGGCGAAGTGCTCACCGGCCTTGAGTTTGTAAACCGTGCCGCAATAAGGGCACTTGGCCTCGCCGCTGTGGGCCACGTCCAGAAAGACCTTGGGATGGCTGTCCCAGAGCTTCATGTCGGCTTTGGGGTTGGGGCAAAACACACCGCCTTGGTGGTTCAGGTCTTTGGCCAGGAGTTCAATAACAGACTTCATAAATTCCTTAATCAGTTGAGGACAGAGCTGGTGACATCCAACATCCCGTTTCAAGATGGGGACAGAGCTTGTCGCTTCGCGTACTACGGTCTGTTCCCACAAGTTTATCGGTTTGTAACTGCGGTCTGTCCCGCAAGGTTTCAGTTTAGACTTTCGTAAGCCAATGGGCATATTTGGGGTTGCGGCCGTTGACAATGTCAAAGAACGCGCTCTGGATTTTCTCGGTGATGGTGCCGCGGCTGCCGCAGCCGATCTCGATGCGGTCAAGCTCGCGAATGGGCGTCACTTCCGCCGCTGTGCCGGTAAAAAAGGCTTCGTCTGCGATATAAACCTCGTCGCGGGTAATGCGCTTTTCAACCACGTTCAGCCCCAGGTCCTGGGCGATGTGAAAAATGGTGTTGCGCGTGATGCCGTTGAGCGCACCGGCCGACAAATCGGGCGTGTAGAGGATGCCGTCCTTGACGATAAAGATGTTTTCGCCCGGGCCTTCGGAGACAAATCCCGAGCTGTCGAGCAGCAGGGCTTCGTCGTAACCATCGTCGCAGACTTCGAGGTTGGCCAGAATCGAATTGGTGTAATTGCTCACCGCCTTGGCTTGCGTCATGGTGATGTTGACGTGGTGGCGGGTAAAACTGCTGGTTTTTACGCGGATGCCGCGTTTCATGCCCTCGTCGCCCAGGTAAGCGCCCCAGGACCAGGCGGCAACCATCAAATGAATGGTGTTGCCTTTGGGCGAGACGCCCAGCTTCTTGTCGCCGATCCAGCTCAAAGGCCGGATGTAACAGCTCTCCAGTTGGTTCTCACGCACGGCTGCTTTTTGCGCTTCGCTGACCTCTTCTTTGGTAAAGGGAATCGTCATGTGCAAAATTTTGGCGCTGTTGAAAAGGCGAGCAGTGTGCTCGGCCAATCGGAAAATTGCGGTTCCGCCGACGGCGTTGTAAGCCCGCACGCCCTCAAACACACCGCAGCCATAGTGCAAGGTGTGCGTCAGCACGTGGATTTTGGCGTCACGCCATTCGACCAGCTGGCCATCCATCCAGATTTTGCCGTCGCGGTCGGACATCGAAGGAGGCTGAGGACTCATAGGGGTATTTCCTTAAACATTGCGGTTTTGCAACAAGCTGATTTTACGAGGCAGAACTGACGTCGCAAGGTGGTGCCGCCGGCCCGGTCGGCGCGGGACGAAGCAGTTGCCATTGTTTCAGTTTGCCTTGGTAGAACTCGCAGTTCACTTGGGATTGGGTGCCATCGCTCCAGCGGTAGTGCTCGCTCTTCTGATCTGCGCGGCCGGTCTGTTCACCCAGGGACCGGGTCATGGCCGTCACGTGCAACAGCGTCATGCCGGCTTCAAGTTTGGCGTTCAGCATGACGGCACTGCCGACGTGGCCGATCGGGCGCAGGGCGGTGCGCTTGAGCACCTGCAGCAGGCGGGTGACATGCAGCAACAGCCACATCACCAAGGCCCCTAGCGCTGCCGCTACGCCGCTCCAGGCGTAGAAGTGATAGGCGGCCACGACCAGTGCAACAGCGGCCACTGGAACCAGGATTTTTTGAAATTGCATGGCCCGATTTTGACTTATGACGCGCGCCAGCGAACGGTGACGGCCAGGCCGCCGAGCCGCTCCGAGCGGCTCACCTCTACTTGCGCGTCAAACACTGCCGCGATTCTTTTGACAATCGACCAGCCCAGGCCGCTGCCGGGCTGTGCGCTGCCGAGCACGCGAAAAAAGCGCTCGCCCAGTCGCGCCATCTCCGGCGCCGTCAGGCCGGCGCCGCTGTCTTGCACGCTTAACACAGGCCGCCCGGCTTCATTCGACACACTGACCAGCACCTGCGCCCGATCCGGGCTGTAACGCAGGGCGTTGTCGATCAAATTGCGCACCAGCACCTCGATCAAGGTTTCATCGCCGAGTACCAGAGCGGCTGTCTTGGCTTGAAGTTCCAGGGTTTGCTGGCGCGCCAATGCGCTGGCGGCTTGGTCGGCCGCGACGCGGCGTGTCAGGGCGCTCAAATCTACGCGTGCGCCAGCGCTGGCCAGGCCCGCTGGCGTTGCTTCCAGTCGCGCCAGCGTCAGCAATTGCTCGACCAGGCGCGTGGCGCGATCACAGCCGTTCAAGGTGGCCTCCAGTGCGTGGTCACGCTGCGCGTCATTGCCTGCGGCGGCTAGCGCGACCTGTGCCTGGACGCGAATCGCGGCGATCGGCGTGCGCAGCTCATGCGCAGCGTCGGCGGTAAAGCGCCGTTCGGATGCCAGCATCCGTTCAATGCGCTGGAACAAAGCATTGAGCGAACGCACCATCGGCTGCATTTCAGACGGCATATTGGGCAATACCACCGGTGTCAGCGCCTGTGGCTGACGTTGACTGAGCAAGTGGCTGAGTTCGCGCAAAGGTGAGAGTCCCTGGTGCACCGCCCACCAACCCACCAGCGCCAGCAGCGGCAGGGCAAACAGCAGCGGCCACAGCATGCTGCCCAGGATGGCTGCCAGAATTGCCTGGCGTGACTGCGTCTGCTCGCCAACATAGACCTGCATATCGCGTTGACTGGCGTGCGCAGCAAAGACGCGCCACTCGGAACCGTCGTCCGAACGCACGGTTGAAAAGCCAATCGCGGTGCTGGAAATTGGTTTGACACCGGCGTTCGCCGAACGCGATACCAGAAGCCCTTGGTTGAACACCTGAAATAACACTTTGGGGGCGAATTTGTGCAGTGCAGGCGCGTCTTCCATACCAATGATGTCATCTTCATCAACTTGTTGCAGTATCAGCAAGGCAGCGGCCTGCACCAGGTGGCCATCGAGCAGGTCATTGAGTTCATGCCGGGCATCAAACCAGGTGATGACGACGGCACCCAGCCAGACCGCCGCCAGCAGGCACGATAGCAGCGCCAGCAGGCGTGCCTGCAAGGATTTAAGGCGCCGCACGATCATCAATTGAGTCCTGATTGCGCTTCACGGTGTAGCCAATGCCGCGCACCGTTTGAATCAGGTTGGGTCCTAGTTTTCGGCGCAAATGGTGGACGTGCACCTCAACCGTGTTGCTTTCGACTTCATCGCCCCAGCGGTAAAGCTGCTGTTCAAGTTGCTCGCGCGAAAGGACGCGCCCGGCGTTGAGCATCAAGGCGTGGAGCAAATCGAATTCACGCGTCGATAGCGCCACGATTTCGTTATTAAATCTAACCTGTCTTGCCGCTGGGTCGAGCAGCACGCCAGCGTAGCGCAAGGTGCTGTAGATCTGGCCATGCGAGCGGCGTATCAGTGCGCGCAAACGCGCAGCCAATTCCTTCAAATCGACGGGCTTGACAATATAGTCGTCAGCCCCCAGGTCCAGACCCCGGATGCGATCAAGCACCGCCTCGCGTGCTGTGAGCACCAACACCGGGGTGCTGATCTTGCGCAAGCGCAAGGCTTGCAGCACGGCGATGCCATCTTTCAGGGGCAGGCCCAGATCGAGCACTGCCGCTGAATAATTGCCACTTGCCAACGCGCGCTCGGCCGCCACACCGTCGCGCATCCAATCCACTTGAAATCCGAGCTGGCGCAAGCCAACCTGCAGCCCGTCGCCCAGCAGGGGATCGTCTTCAGCCAGCAGCAGACGCATTCCAAAACTCCAGTTCCATTGAGTTGACCATCGAACCTGGCGACAGTAACAGAGCTTGCTCGTTCCCATGATCCCGACCGGCTCCTGGCAGAGTCGGCATCGTCTCGCCCAACCCTCATTTTGCATCCCCAAGGCAGCGTCAGGACAATTTCTCGTTTGCGGCAAAATGCTTGCCATGAACACCACCTTTGACTACATCATCATCGGCGCCGGCACCGCCGGTTGTCTGTTGGCCAATCGACTCTCGGCCGATCCGGGCCAGCGCGTGCTGCTGCTTGAGGCCGGTCGCAAAGACGACTACCACTGGATTCACATCCCGGTGGGCTATTTGTACTGCATCGGCAACCCGCGTACCGACTGGCTCTTCAACACCGAGCCCGAGCCTGGCCTCAACGGCCGCTCGCTGCGTTATCCGCGCGGCAAAACGCTGGGCGGTTGCAGCAGCATCAATGGCATGATTTACATGCGCGGTCAGGCGCACAACTTCGACCAGTGGGCCCGGCTCACGGGTGATGCGGCCTGGCAATGGGACCAGGTGCTGCCTTATTTCAAGCAGCATGAAGATCATTACAAAGGGGCCAGCGCGGCGCACGGTGCCGGCGGTGAATGGCGGGTGGACAAGCAGCGGCTGCGTTGGGACGTGCTGGATGCCTTCGCCCAAGCCGCGCAGCAGGCCGGCATCCCGGCCACCGATGACTTCAACCGTGGCGACAACGAGGGCGTTGGCTACTTCGAGGTCAACCAGAAAAAAGGTTGGCGCTGGAGCACGACGAAAGCTTTTTTGCGGCCGACTTGTTATGCGCGGCCCAATTTTGAGGTGTGGACTTCGGCCCAGGTGGCCAAGTTGCTGCTTGAAAATCAGAGTGACGGAAGTCAGCGCTGCAGCGGTGTCCAGGTCTGGGTTGGCAACCAAATGGTCACGGTCAGCGCCAACAAAGAAGTCGTTTTGAGTGCGGGCAGCATCGCTTCACCGCAAATCCTGCAGCTCTCCGGTATTGGCCCGGCCGCTTTGCTGCAACAGCACGGTATCGAGGTGCTGGTCGATGCGCCCGGCGTGGGGGCCAACTTGCAGGATCACTTGCAGATTCGCGCCGTCTTCAAAGTGCAAGGCGTAAAAACCCTGAACACGCAGGCCAATTCACTCTGGGGCAAAGCCATGATTGGCCTGGAGTACGCCTTCAAGCGCAGCGGCCCGATGAGCATGGCACCGAGTCAGTTGGGCGCTTTCACGCGCAGCGATGCGGCCCAGCCTTACCCCAACATCGAGTACCACGTGCAGCCGCTCAGCCTGGAAGCTTTTGGCGAGCCGCTGCACAGCTTTAACGCCTTTACGGCCAGCGTTTGCAACCTGCAGCCGAGCAGTCGCGGCACGGTGAAAATCCGGAGCAACAACTTCGCCGACGCACCGGCGATTGCGCCCAATTACCTCAGCACCGAGGCGGACCGCAAAGTGGCCGCCGACTCCCTGCGCCTGACCCGCGCGATCGTGGCGCAGCCGGCGCTGGCACGCTACCTGCCGCAGGAATGCAAGCCCGGCGTCCAGTATCAGACTGACGAAGAGCTGGCGCGCCTGGCAGGTGATATTGCCACCACGATTTTTCATCCGGTCGGCAGCACCAGGATGGGAACTGCGGACGATCCGTTGGCGGTGGTGGATTCCCGGTTGCGCGTGCGCGGAAAAGGGGGCTTGATCGCCGGTCTGCGCGTGGTCGATGCGGGTGTCATGCCCCTGATTACCAGCGGCAATACCAATTCACCAACGCTGATGATTGCCGAAAAAGCGGCGCAATGGATTAGGGAAGACGCCGCCTGATCCGGTCTGCCCCACAACGTGAACAACCGACATCCGACGATAAGTTGAGGACAGAGCGTGCGCCCTGCGGTCGGGCTCACTGCCCCGTAAGCGGCGGATGCCGATTACGCATGTAGCTTTGGTCTGTCCCACAAGTTCTCAGAGTGTTCTCTGAATGATGATTTTCTGCACGTCCGAGGTGCCTTCGTAGATCTGGCAGACGCGCACGTCGCGGTAAATGCGCTCCACCGGAAAATCGCTCACATAGCCATAGCCGCCCAGGGTCTGGATGGCAGCCGAGCAGACTTGCTCGGCCATTTCGCTGGCAAACAGTTTGGCCATGGCGGCTTCTTTCAGGCAGGGGCGACCGGCATCGCGCAGCGTCGCCACGTGCCACATCAGTTGCCGGGCCGCTTCAATCTTGGTGGCGCATTCGGCCAGCCGGAAACCCACGGCCTGGTGGTTGAAAATAGCCGTGCCAAAACTCTGGCGTTCCTTGGCGTAAGCCACAGCCACATCGAGCGCGCTGCGCGCCATGCCGACGCTTTGCGCGGCAATGCCGATGCGCCCGCCTTCCAGCGCCGACAAGGCGATCCGGTAACCTTCGCCTTCGCCGCCGATCAGGTTCTCTGCCGGTATCTGGCAGTTGTCGAAGTTGATTTGGGCAGTGTCGCTGGAATGCTGGCCGAGTTTGTCCTCCAGCCGGGCCACCACGTAGCCCGGGGCGTTGGTCGGCACCAGAAAGGCGCTGATGCCCTTTTTGCCGGCGCCTTTGTCGGTCACGGCAATGACGATGGCCACGTCGCCGTTCTTGCCACTGGTGATGAACTGCTTGACGCCGTTGATCACATAGCCGTCGCCTTTTCTGGTGGCGGTGGTTGTGAGTGCAGAGGCATCACTGCCGACTTGCGGCTCGGTCAGACAAAACGCGCCCAGCATCTGCCCTTGCGCCAGTTGGGTCAGCCACTGCTTCTTTTGCGCGACATTGCCGTAGCGCAGCAGAATCGCATTAACCGGGCAGTTGGTGACACCAATGGCGGTGCTGGTGCCGGCGTCGCCGGCGGCAATTTCTTCGAGCACCAACGCCAGGCTGAGGTAGTCCAGGCCAGCCCCGCCCAATTCCTCGGGCACGCACACGCCGTAAGCCCCCAGCGCCGCCAGCCCCCGATGAACCTCTTTGGGGAAGTAATGCTCCTTGTCCCACTTGGCGGCGTGCGGCCACAACTCGGCTTGCGCAAAAGCGCGCACCGCGTCGCGGATCATTTCCTGGTCTTGGGTGAGCAACATGGGCTAGCTTTCAAAGGGATTTCAAACACGGGTCCTTCCATGAACCAGCCTTGCGCCTCGTCATCGCGATTGCCGCGTCGCTTGCGCTCCTCGCAATGACAGCAGCGCGGCGATCCATGACCCCGGACTTCCTGGATTGCCGTGTCGCTGTCAGCCGCGTGGCTGCCACCGAGGTCATTGCACTCCTCGCAATGACGGATTTCAGAGCATTTCCAGCGCCATTGCCGTGCCTTCGCCGCCGCCGATGCACAGCGTGGCAATGCCTTTTTTCAGACCGCGCGCCTGCATCGCATACAACAGGGTGACGATGATGCGGGCGCCGCTGCAACCAATCGGGTGGCCCAGCGCGCAGGCGCCGCCGTTGACGTTGAGAATATCGTGGCTGACCTTCAAGTCATGCATCAGCGCCATCGGCACCACGGCAAAGGCCTCGTTCACTTCCCACAGTTCCACATCTTTCACCGTCCAGCCGGCTTTGGCCAGCGCCTTGTTCACCGCACCGATGGGAGCGGTGGTAAACCAGTTGGGTTCTTGCGCATGTACGGCATGGCTGACGATGCGCGCCAGTGGTTTGCAGCCGAGCTTGGCCGCCGTGGAAGCGCGCATCAGCACCAGCGCGGCCGCGCCGTCGTTGATGCTGGAGCTGCTGGCTGCCGTGATGGTGCCGTCTTTTTTGAACGCCGCTTTCAGGCTGGTAATCTTGTCGAGCTTGACTTTGCCCGGGCCCTGGTCAATCGAAATCACGGTGTCGCCAGCACGGCCCGTAATCGTCACCGGCGCAATTTCTGCGGCAAAAGCGCCGGATTTGGTGGCGGCCTGCGCGCGCTGCACGCTGGTGGTGGCAAACGCGTCTTGTTGTGCCCGTGTGAAGCCATATTTGGCAGCGCATTCTTCGCCGAACGTGCCCATGGAGCGGCCCGCCTCGTAGGCGTCTTCCAGGCCGTCGAGCATCATGTGGTCAAAAATTCGGTCGTGGCCAATGCGATAACCCGCACGCGCCTTTTGCAGCAGGTAGGGTGCATTGGTCATGCTCTCCATGCCGCCGGAGATCAGCACGTCGGCGCTGCCGGCCAACAGCATGTCGTTGGCAAACATGGTGGCGCGCATGGCGGAGCCGCACATCTTGGACATGGTCACTGCGCCGGTGCTCTTGGGCAGGCCGCCCTTGAAGCCGGCCTGGCGCGCCGGTGCCTGACCCTGGCCCGCCATCAGACAGTTGCCGAAAATCAACTCATCGACCCTATCGGCGGTGAGCTTGGAGCCCTGCATGGCGCGCTCGAGTGCCGCCTTGATGGCGACACCACCCAGGTCATGGGCGGCAAGAGAAGAAAAATCGCCCTGGAAACTGCCCAGCGGGGTGCGCGCTGCGCTGACGATAACGATAGAGTCATTCATTTGGAGTCCTTTCAGTAAAAATTCGATTAATCAGCTAGTTATGCAAAGCATCCTTAGCAGGTTTGAGCAAACAATTCTCTCCCAATAAGCATACGCCGGATTTCGCTCGTTCCCGCACCGATCTCGTAGAGCTTGGCGTCGCGCCACAAGCGCCCGAGCGGGTACTCGTTGATGTAGCCATTGCCGCCGAAAATCTGGATGCCTTCGCCGGCCATCCAGGTGGCTTTTTCGGCGCACCACAGGATGACGGAGGCGCAGTCCTTGCGCACCTGGCGCACGTGTTCCACACCGAGCAAATCGAGATTCTTGGCCACGGTGTAGGCGAAGGAACGCGCCGCTTGCAGCACGGTGTACATGTCGGCCACCTTGCCCTGAATCAGTTGGAACTCGCCAATGCTCTGGCCAAATTGCTTGCGGTCGTGAATATAGGGAATGACGTTGTCCATCACCGCCTGCATGATGCCCAGCGGCCCACCGGTGAGCACGGCGCGCTCGTAGTCCAGGCCGCTCATCAGCACCTTGGCACCGTTGTTGACGCCGCCGAGCACGTTGGCGGCGGGCACTTCGACGTTCTCAAATACCAGCTCGCCGGTGCTGGAGCCGCGCATGCCGAGCTTGTCGAGTTTTTGCGCGATCGAAAAACCCTTCATGCCTTT
>Ga0209014_10001257_pt1 | contig 14948 bp, 14 predicted proteins | sample BarGraNGADG00212_FD_184491 | JGI IMG/M metagenome (GOLD analysis project Ga0209014, IMG submission 184491) | Arctic peat soil microbial communities from Barrow, Alaska - Barrow Graham LP Ref core NGADG0002-212 (SPAdes) (version 2) | ecosystem: Environmental > Terrestrial > Soil > Wetlands >...
AGAGTGTTCCTGGTTTATAATCTGACTTTTTCATTTTCCTTCTTATTTTGGTTACCATTCCTGATTGTTTTAAGCTGATTCACTATATAAGTCATGACTTCAAGTTTCGTCTGATAATGCTCAATCATTGCACTTATTATGCGTTCATCGTTAGGATTTGCTTTGAGTTCTTTCTGCAGAGAGACGTAAGTCGAGTCCATACTATTCATCTCTTTGAGAAGCATTGATTTTTGTGCAGGATTATTTTTCAGATCCACATTTACGATTTCCCCCTCCATAAGGTTTACCTGGTGTACGTAATAATTTTCAACCTCCCTGTATTGAGGAGAGACCTGCCCGAGTGTCATCCTGCTGCTGCCTGTACGGATGAAATGGTCCCATGTCCAGAGTGAAGAAAGAGTAATCAGCAATGTCACCACCGCTGCTTTTAACAGGTAGGGTACAATACTTCTTTTTATGGAACTGACCTGGAATCTTTTTTCAAGCTTCCTGTTAAATCTTTCCAGGTGACCTGTTGAAGGTTCCGCATCTTCCAAAAAGTCCTTATTGTTCCTGATTATGTCTTCTATATTTTTCATGACTGCTGAATTTTTCATTTTCCTTTTAATTCTCCAATGAGTTTTTGTTTTGCTCTGGAGAGTTGCGATCGTGATGTGCTGCTGTTGATTGAAAGTATTTCTGCTATCTCATCGTGATCGTACCCTTCGAGAAGGTACAGAGAGAGTATAATTCTGTATCCATCGGGAAGCCTTTCAATTGCTTCTTTTACCTCTTCCACACGAACGTCAATCTCCTCATTTCTTGCTGTATCTTCACCGCTATCATCTCTTATACCAACATGTGACTCAATATCTTCAAAGATCGCTTTCCTTTTATTCAGGGCATCAAGTGAACGGTTAACTACTATTTTTTTTAGCCATGCGCCGAAACTTACAGTTCCTGAATAAGTATCAATTTTTTCAAAGGCCGCCAGGAATGATTCCTGCATTATATCTTCCGCTTCCATCGTGTCATTTACAATTCTCAGACTTGTATTGTACATTGCTTTAAAGTACAACTTGTAGATCTGAAACTGTGCTTTCTGGTCGCCGGTTTTACACCCGTCCAAAAGATCCTGGTGTAGGTTTCTGAATGCCGCTTCTACATTTGACATCTTTACGTAAAGACTAGTTTTTATATGTGTTGCTGCACCCGCCATCTATTAATTTTCTAATCAATAGACGTGGTAAAGTTTTTAATGCTGCACTCATCTGAAGATATTTTAAATAAAATTTCAGAATAAGTTAAGAATTATTCCCTGTGTCACCTGTCCGGTTGAATAGTCCAACTGTGATCCAAACAGGCTATGTGGTATGGAAAATATCAGGAGTAGCACAAAAGCAGCCAGTGCAGTATAGAGAGGCCTTTCTTTCTTTCTGTTCATTACAACAGCAATAATCCAGAAGACAAATGCAATCAGAGTTTTATTATCGGTCAGGTCCCAACCATAAGGAATTCCTGTCCAAAAATCACCAAAAGCAAAGTATTGCACGATCGGGCCAAGAATCATACCACCTATAGCGAATAAGATAAGCGTAAGAATTCCATACTTTTTATATGACGGGTATTTTGTCACAGCCATCAGACCGGCAAGGGTTGAGAATAGCATTGCAACAAACATAAACAGGATATGCGGAAGAAGAATGTACAATGGAACCCCTCCTTTGAACCGGATAACTATCGGGGAATCTTTTAAAAATGTCTGAGTTCCATTGGAATCGTCTATTTCAAAATAGTACTGAAGCTTGCCAGCGGCAGGTTGTTGTGGCACTTCAGCAAAAAAACCCGCATTTTTTGTATCTGATCTATATATGAAATCAATAGTCTGGTAATCATCTTTGCTGTTGAATCGTTTGAAGCAGAGCCTTGCCTTAATTTTCGTATCAGATATATTCAGTTTTACTTCAGATTTTTCATTAAGAGCAAGGCTTCTTACAAGTTTGAGTTTATATGTGATGTTATTCAGATTAACATTGACTTCCTTAGGATATGTCGGACCTGTATGTCTCTGGTATATTGCTGCACAAATTGTAATTACAAAAGCAAGTGTCCACAGGATAACCTTTTTCATTTTGTAAGATAATTTATAAATTTCAACTTTTCACTTTTTACCCCCCTCCCGATAGCTATCGGGACCCCCAAATGGGGGGCTTTATCCTCTTGACTTTTTCCTTTAACCTTTAACCTTGATTTCACTTTTGCCTTTTGTCTTAATTCTCCGGTTTGCGGCTTGCGGCTTGCGGCATGCGGTCGCCTTATTTTCACTTTTGTCTTTTTCCTTTTGTCTTTTGTCTTGGTTTCTCCTTGTCTATAATTGTATCAATAAAACAACTTTCTGATCACCTCGCAATACTTCAACGCTTATTGTCTGGCCGTGTTTAAGTTGACCCATTCTGAACATATAATCCTGAATATTATTTACGGGTTTATTTTCAATTGCTGTGATAATGTCGCCTTTTTTCATACCTCCAAGAGCTGCCGGTTTACCGGGTGTCACAAAATCTGCTCTTAGTCCGTTTTTAACAACTCCGGCAAAATCGGGCATAATTCCAAGGGTAACACCTTTTCTACTGCTTACTCTGCCTGTTTCTGCTTTTGGTCCTGATTCTTTGAACTGTAACCGGGAGGCAGATGATGCCAACTCTCTGGCAACAGGGAATATCAGATCTGAAATTCTCACCATCCCTTTGTAATTTATCTTATCGTATGTGTCGGAAGGAGTATGATAATCAAGGTGGGCGCCTGTAAAATAAAACAGTACTGGTATGTTTTTGCCGTAAAAAGAAGAGTGATCTGAAGGTCCATAACCTTCATTTGAGAGAGTTAATTTTATTACAGAAGTATCGCTTTTTGAATATATAAGATCTTTCAGACCAGTTGCAGTACCTACTCCGGAGATCTGCAGGTTATTTGTTTCATTTAATCTTCCTACCATGTCCAGATTAATCATTGCATTTACCTTTGAGAGATCGATTCCGGGTTCGTCGGTAAAATGTTTTGAACCGAGAAGACCTTCTTCTTCACCGGTAAAGGCAATGCAGATAATGCTTCTCTTGTGGCTGCCACTTGTTTTCGAGAACTTTTTAGCAAGCTCAAGCATCATAGCCACTCCCGATGCATTATCGTCGGCTCCATGATGAATACCGATTGTGTCAACGGCACGGCTGGATGATCCTGGTCCTCCCATTCCGAGATGATCAAAATGTGCACCAAGAATAATAAATTCATTTTTCAATTTTTCGTCTTCCCCCGGTAGTATCATTGCAACATTTCTTGTACTTGCATACTCCCTGACAATTTCAGCTTTCCCATTAACTTTTACTTTTGTGGAAAATGAAACCGGCTTCCTGCCTTCGTTAAGTGTTTTCTCGAGTGTGGCAATATTTTTCTCCGATTTAGCCAGGATGACGTCAGCAACTTCTCTTTTTATCCTTAAAACAGGTATATCAACAGAAAATCCGATAGCATTCAATGATTCAAAAGCATCTTTTTGGTCAAACGAAGGACCAGATACCATCAAAACACCTGCTGCGCCCATGTCTTTTGCAATAAGCGCTTTATCTCTGTCTCCGCTGAACTGAGAAAAAGAGCTTCTTGTATTATCGGGTTCAGGGTCGGCACGAAGCATAATTACCCATTTTCCCTTTGGGTCAATTCCTTTATAATCATCCCATTTAAGGCTATCCGCATTAATATTAAAACCGTACCCTACAAAAAGCGCTTCTGATTCAAGACTGGAATTTGAACTGAACTCCATTGGCATAAAGTCTTTTTCGGATGTATAAGTTGTTCCATTCACCGAGAGCACATTCTCTTTTCCAACCAGGGCTTTTTCAGGAACTTTAAATCTCTGAAATCCATCCCCCGCCAGAGGTGTCAATCCATAGGAAGCCAGTTTATTTTTTATGAATAATGCAGCCAGACTATCGCCGGGTGATCCGGTCAATCTGCCAAGGAGCGGATCTGATGAAAGATATTTGATTTCTCCACGAAGAACTCTGGTAGTCACTTCCCGGTTTGCTCTGCATGAGAACAAAAAAACTACAACAATTATTGGAAGAGCCCTGGTGAGATATGTCAAAATCTTACTTCTGTTCATAATGTGAATTTTATTCAAAGAGTTTAAAGGCTTCCTTTATTAACCCTATAGCTTCTATGAGCTGCTTTTCTGTGATTACAAGCGGAGGAGCAAACCGGATAATATGATTATGGGTAGGTTTTGCAATGAGTCCCATATCTTTCATGGCAAGACAGACATCCCAGGCTTCTTTACCATTCTTTGGTTTTATAACCACTGCATTTAACAGACCTTTACCACGAACAAGTTCAACCATATCAGATTTGATGCTACGGAATGCCTCACGAAATATTTTACCCAGACGATCCGCGTTTTCAGCAAGTTTTTCATTTTTAATAACCTCCAGAGCGGCGACAGCTACCTTGGCAGCTAGAGGGTTGCCTCCGAAAGTGGAACCATGTTCTCCGGGTTTGATAGTCAGCATAATCTCATCATCGGCAAGCACTGCTGAAACAGGCAGAACACCGCCCGACAAAGCTTTCCCCAGTATCAGAATATCGGGGCGAACGCCTTCATGATCGCATGCCAGCAATTTACCAGTACGTGCAATACCTGTTTGTACCTCATCGGCAATAAAAAGTACATTTTTTGATTTGCACAGATCATATGCTTTTTTCAGATAGCCCTCATCCGGTACAAAAACACCTGCTTCCCCCTGGATAGGTTCAACCAGAAAACCCGCCACATCGGGATCTCTGAGAGCATTTTCAAGAGCCTTTAAATCATTATATGGTATGATTATAAAGCCGGGAGTAAAAGGTCCGTAATCATCTCTGGCATCAGGATCAGTCGACATTGAAATGATCGATATCGTCCGGCCATGAAAATTGCCTTCGCATGCAATAATCTTTGCATTGTTTTGCTTTATGCCTTTTTTCTTATATGCCCATTTACGACAGAGTTTAAGGGCTGTTTCATCAGCTTCGGCTCCGGAATTCATTGGCAGCACCTTGTCGTATTTAAAATACTTTGTGATATATTCTTCATACTCACCAAGCGCTGAATTATAAAATGCCCTCGATGTGAGTGTGAGCTTTGTTGCCTGCTCTGTTAATGCTTTAATAATTGCTGGATGGCAATGTCCTTGATTCACTGCTGAATAAGCTGAAAGGAAATCGAAATATCTTTTTCCTTCAACATCCCAGACAAATGGTCCTAAACCCCTTTCGAGAACTACCGGAAGCGGATGATAGTTATGAGCGCCAAATTTGTCTTCCCGATTAATATAATCCTGAGCATTCATAGTATTGATTATTAAATAGATAATAAATTATTAATTACGCATACAATCTTACAAAAGCTTTTCTATATTTCAAAATGATAAAATTCAGATAAACAGGGTTTTGGTTTAACAGTTGTAAGGTAAAAAAGGTTAAAAGGATATTGGTTATAAAGTTATTGGGTTATTGGGTTATTGGGTTATTGGGTTAAATAAGTTAGTCTCTCAGTCCCTACTTCTCTCCGTCATTTCCGAAAAGGTCAGGTCTTAACCTGCTGGTCCTTTCCTCTGACTGTTCATGTCTCCAGTTTTCGATTTTTGCTGTATGGCCCGAAAGAAGTATTTCAGGAACTTTCCAACCATTAAAATCTGCCGGTCTTGTATAGACAGGTGGCGCCAGAAGATCATCCTGAAAGGAATCGGAGAGTGCGGATTGTTCATCTGAGATAGCTCCCGGAATAAGTCTCACGATAGCATCAGTAATAGCAGCTGCCGGTAATTCGCCACCGGACAGGACATAGTCTCCAATAGATATTTCCCTGGTTATCAGATTATCACGAATTCTTTGATCTACTCCTTTATAGTGGCCGGCAAGAATTATAATATTGTTTTTAAGTGATAGCTGGTTAGCCATTTTCTGATTAAATTTTTCTCCATCCGGGGATGTATAGATAATTTCATCATAATGCCTCTCACTTTTTAGTTTTTCAATAGCCTTATAGATCGGCTCTATCATCATAACCATACCTGCACCCCCGCCAAATGCATAGTCGTCCACGCTTTTATATTTATCATTTGTAAAATCGCGGAGATTGATAATATTTATCTCAACCAGTTTCTTATCCTTTGCTCTTTTAACTATTGAATGATTAAAAGGGCTCTCAAGCAATTCCGGCAGGACTGTGATAATATCAATTCTCATCTGAACTATTTTCCGTAAAAATACAAAGAAAATCCTAAAGTGACTAGAGTGACTAGAGTGACTGGAGTTTAACTCTGAGTACTTCAAACTTCTTCCTATATTTGCCGGATGAATTGCAGAGAAAATTGTGGAGCCTGTTGTGTTGCATTGTCAATTTCTTCTCCTTTACCCGGGATGGCCGCTGGCAAGCCGGCAGGGGTGAGGTGCATTCATCTGAAGGATGATTTAAGGTGTGCTATTTATAATGCCGCCGTCAAACCAAAAGTATGTTCTGATTTTAATGCGGAACCTGAGTTTTGCGGATCAACGCAGGCGGAGGCAATGAAAATATTATCGTCGCTTTCAAAATAATGTCTTAACGCTTCGCTGTCTTATTTGCCTGAAGCATACACAACTTTACCCCCGGTTATTGTATAATCCACTTTTGTTTTCATTATCTCATTCTCTGGTATTGCCAGTAAGTCCTTGTCAACTATTACAATATCTGCCAGAAAACCGGTTTTTATCATCCCTTTCCGGTTTTCCATAAACTGGGAATATGCTGAACCAAGAGTATAATATTTTATTGCATCTTCCATTTTGATCTTTTGTTCCGGGTGCCACCCGTCACCTTCTTCACCAAGCCTGTCTTTCCGGGAAACTGCCGCATAAAGTCCCTCCATCGGATTAAGCGGTTCGACCTGGTAATCTGTGCCAAACGCAAGTGTTGCACCGGCATCTGCAAGACTTTTCCATGCATAAGCCCCTTTTGCTCTTTCCGGACCAATACGCTTTTCACAGAATTTCTTGTCGGAGATGCAATGTGTAGGTTGCATTGAAGCGATCACTCCAAGTTTTGCAAAACGCGGGATATCAGAAAGTTGAAGTGTTTGTGCATGTTCATCGCGGTGACGACTGTCGCGTTTACCGTTTACCTGTTCTGCCTTTTCAAATGCGTTGAGAGTCCAGTTATTTCCTTTATCGCCAATTGCATGAACACCGATCTGAAAACCATATTTATCAGCTGTTACAACCATGTTTTCAAACTCGGAATATGGCATCATGGAAAGCCCTGATGTGGATGGGTTGTCTGTAAAGGGTTCAAACATTAAAGCGGTTCCTGATCCTATTGTTCCGTCTATGAATGCTTTCAGGTAACCGAATCTGATCCAGTTGGTCTCTTTAGGGTATTTTTTCTCAAGCTCAAGGTAGTTTTTCAGCAGAATTGTATCTGAAGTAAGTGATTTGCCAATATCGATCCTGCTTGTGAGTTCCCCATCTCTCTGAAGTTTTTCATAAGCTTCGAAATCAGCTGCTCCAGGCACTTGAACACTGGTGACCCCTAGTTCACGGGCTTCTTTCAATGCAAGAAGATACCCTTTCCATACCCTTACGGTTTCTTCTTCAGCAGTTCTTACCGGTTTAACTTCTCCCGTTTTAATCATAGATTCTGCATTTTCTTTAATTATTCCCGTGGGTTCTCCGGTAACCGGATCCTTTTGTATCTCCCCACCAAAAGGGTTGGGAGTATTTTTTGTTATTCCTGAAGCTTTTAGCACAAAAGAATTCACCAGAACTGAATGACCGTCTGCCCGGCTAAGCATAACAGGATTATTCGGAGAAACTTTATCTAATAGCTCTTTTGCGGGCCATTTTTTATCAATAAACATTTCGTGTTCCCAATGGCCTCCTCTGATAAGTTCCCCACGTATGGACTTTCCAACCTGTTCCTTAACCTTTTGAGTTATAACTGAAGGATCAGTAGTATAACGGAGTTCAATATAGTCGGGATCAAGAGGACCAAAATGCACATGAGCATCATTAAAACCAGGAATTACCAACCTTCCTCCGGCATCAATCACTTTTGTAGATCCCTTTTCTATAAGACTTGATATCTCTGAGGTTGTTCCAACTGCTATAATGGTTTCACCTATAATTGCTATAGCTTCAGAAGTAGGATTGTCTTTATCAATAGTAATAACTTTCGCATTAATTATTACGAGATCAGCTTTTACTTTTTGTGTGCATGAGCAGGTTATTGTCATGATTACCATTGATAATGAGATGATTAGATTTTTCATGTTTATTGGTTTTCGGTATTGAAATATAATAATATTTATTTGTAATTGCAGTTTTACGTCCTTGCAAGTAACTATTTTGAAAATAATTTAACTTCTCTTTAAGAATTTTGTTGATTTTTAATGACGTATGGTATTACAAAACAGGTAATTTCGCAAAAACAATTGATTATGAACATTGCATTAATAGGTTATGGAAGGATGGGTCACGAAATTGAATCCATAGCCATTAAACGCGGTCATCTTATCAAACTCATTGTAGATCAGGATAATGAGAATGATCTGAATAGATCTAATCTGAATGGGATTGATGTTGCAATTGAGTTCTCTTCACCTGCGGCAGCATTTAATAATATATGTAAATGCCTTAATGAAAAGATTCCTGTAGTATCAGGTACCACCGGCTGGCTTGAAAACTATAATGAGGTTATTGAAATATGTAATAAGAATAATACAGCTTTTATTCACTCTTCAAATTTCAGTATAGGCGTCAACCTGCTTTTCAGGCTTAACGCTGAACTTGCACGACAAATGGATCGTTACAAGGATTATGATGTCACAATTGAGGAGATACATCATATAAAAAAGCTGGATGCGCCAAGTGGGACTGCAATAACGCTTGCAGAAGGTATTATTGGTAAGCATTCAAAGTATAAGAAATGGTGTTTTGATAAGGATAAAACGGATATATGCATTCCTGTAAGATCAATAAGGGAAGGTGTTGTTCCGGGAACACATACAGTTTCCTGGGATTCAGATATTGATACAATAAGTCTGAAGCATGAGGCTAAAAGCAGGAAAGGATTCGCATTGGGAGCTGTAGTCGCTGCTGAATTCATACATTCCAGGAAGGGGATATTCACCATGAATGATGTAATAGGTTTCTGATAATTATTTATATTTTTACCGGCTCTATAAAACAGTTAAATTATGAATGAACTTTTTACAAAAAAAAATATAAGGTTTGCAATTGCTGCATTTCTTTATATTCTTGTAGTAATATGGATTGGTAATTACTGGTTCCTGATCGGATTGGCTGTTATCTACGATTTGTATATCACCGGGAAAGTCAACTGGACATTCTGGAAAAAGCGAAATGGCAAAAACAGTGCATTTATTGAATGGCTTGATGCGTTGATTTTTGCAGTGATTGCAGTTTCTCTGATAAATATTTTCCTGTTTCAGAATTACAGAATTCCGACTCCGTCTATGGAGAAATCCTTACTGGTTGGCGATCATCTGTTTGTCAGCAAACTTGCATACGGACCAAGAATGCCAAACACTCCCCTTGCTTTTCCTTTTACACAACATACAATGCCTCTCACAAAAGGTAAGTCATGGTCTGATCTGATACTCTGGCCTTATAAACGTCTCGCGGGGGGAGGTAAAGTAAAAAATAATGATCCGATTGTTTTCAATTTCCCTGCCGGTGATACTGTTGTTTTGGAAGAGCAAACCACCAGTTATTACGAGATTGTGAGAAGAAGAGCCAGAGATATTAAAGATATGGATGGTGGAACTGTACGTAAACCAAACAGTTATTATCTGCAAATGGCAAGAAAAGAAGTATGGGAAAAATACACAGTAATTTACCGGCCGGTTGACAGAAGAGATAATTATGTTAAAAGGTGCATTGGGATTCCGGGAGATACCGTAACTATCAAAAAAGGTGTGCTTTATGTAAACGGGAAAATTGTTCCGGACAATGGTACCCAGCAAACGACTTATGGAGTCAGTACAAATGGAACTACAATCAATCCAAAAGCATTTGAACGGCTGGATATCTCAAAATCTGATCAGACAATGATTTCCGGTGCACAATACCTGCTGCCACTTACTAAAGGAAATGCGGAAGCAATATCAAAGTTTTCAAATGTTTCTGACGTATCCTCAATATATACAAGTAAGGGTGAATATACTCCGCATATCTTTCCATATAATCCTGTTTATGGATGGAATGAAGATAACTATGGACCGATATGGATGCCTGTAAAAGGTACGAGAGTAAATATAGATACATCCAATCTCTGTCTTTATGAGCGTATAATTAATGTATATGAGCATAATACCCTGAGGGTGGATGGAAGCACCATTTATATAAATGATGCTCCTGCCACGAGTTATACCTTCAAGATGAATTACTACTGGATGATGGGAGATAACCGTCATAATTCAGCAGATTCGAGATACTGGGGCTTTGTTCCGGAGGATCATATTGTGGGCAAGCCAAAGTTTATATGGTTATCACTCAATAAGGAAGCCGGTGGTCTTAAAAGTATCAGGTGGAGCAGGATGTTTATGAAGGCGAGATAAAAAAGGGACATGCCAAAGCGTGTCCCTTTTTTCTTAATAATATTGTATGTTACCTGACTGTCTCTACGATTGCTTTAAAAGCTTCGGGGTGATTCATTGCAAGGTCGGCAAGTGTTTTTCTGTTCAGTGTAATTCCTTTTTTATCCAGTCTGCCGATAAATTCTGAATAGTTCATATCGTACTGGCGAACACCTGCATTTATCCTTTGAATCCATAAAGCTCTGAAAAGGCCTTTCTTTCTCTTCCTGTCGCGGTAAGCATACCCCATACCTTTGTCGAGGGTATTCTTTGCAACTGTTATTACGTTTCTTCTTGATCCGAAGTTTCCTTTTGTCTGCTTAAGAACTTTTTTTCTTCTTGCTCTTGATGCTACTGCATTTACTGATCTTGGCATAACTCATTTTTTTTGAATGTCAGCGGTCTGGTAAAAGACTCTTGAATGCTGAACAATCTGTTAATACTATAATTAATTTTATCAATGCGTCAAACAACTATTTCATTGCAAGCAACAGCTTAACGTTCTTAAGATCTGTTTTGTGAACCAGACCGCCATAGGTAAGATTTCTCTTACGTTTGGTCGATTTCTTTGTCAGGATGTGGCTTTTAAATGCATGTTTACGCTTGATCTTTCCAGTTCCGGTCAGAGAAAATCTTTTCTTTGCACCCGGATTCGTCTTCATTTTTGGCATTTCTCTCGTTCAAATATATTAATAAACTATTTTTTCTTTTTTGGTGAAAAAGACACGATCATCCTTTTACCTTCAAGCCTTGGAAGTTGTTCAACTTTTCCATATTCTTCAAGGTCGTTGGCAAACCGTAATAATAACACTTCACCCTGTTCCTTGAACAAAATTGATCTTCCTTTAAAGAATACATAAGCTCTTACTTTTGCACCCTCGTCGAGGAATCTCATAGCATGCTTGAGCTTAAAATTATAATCGTGATCATCGGTGTTTGGTCCGAACCTGATCTCCTTAACAACTACCTTTGATGCCTTGGCCTTGATCTCTTTTTGCTTTTTCTTTTGCTGATAAATAAATTTCTGATAATCAACAATGCGGCAAACAGGGGGATCGGCATTTGGCGAAATTTCAACCAGGTCAAGTTCCAGGGTATCTGCCAACCTGAGAGCATCCTGTATACTCATTACATCCGCTTCTATTTCTTCACCGACTACTCTGACCATTTTGGCAGTGATCCTGTGGTTGATTTTGTGAGCCGGCTGGGTAACCCTTGCCGGGCTTCGCCTAATTGGTAAAGCTATAGCTCTTTCCTCCTAATTTTCATTAATATTAACATTACTTATAGTGCATTAAAATGCAATTTCCTTTTTGATCTCAGAATTTATAAAATTCACAAATTCTGAGATTTTCATGCTTCCTTTATCGCCTTCTCCCTGCTTCCTGACAGCGATTGATTCATTCTCAACTTCTTTTTCACCGATTATAAGCAGATAAGGAATCTTCTTTAATTCATTATCCCTGATCTTCTTACCTATCTTTTCGCTTCTATCGTCAATTAGAGTGCAAATATCGGAATTATTTAGAATTTCCAAAACTTTTCCGGCATAATCATTGAATTTTTCACTTATTGGTAAAATGACTGCTTTTTCAGGTGCAAGCCAAAGTGGAAATTTACCGGCTGTATTTTCAATTAATACGGCAACAAACCTTTCCATCGATCCGAAGATTGTCCTGTGAATCATCACCGGTCTGTGTTTCTGATTGTCATTACCGTTATATGTAAGCTCAAACCTCTCAGGCAGGTTATAATCAACCTGAATTGTACCTAACTGCCATTTTCTGCCGATTGCATCTTTTACCATAAAATCGAGTTTCGGGCCATAGAAGGCTGCCTCACCGGTGACTACAGTTGTCTCAAGATTTTTCTCTGCCGCGACCTCAATAATATCGCGTTCTGCTCTTTCCCAATTTTCATCTGAACCAATATACTTCTGTTTGTTGGCAGGATCACGTAAAGAAACCTGAGCTGTATAGTCATTGAAATTCAGAATCTTGAATATATATAATATAAGGTCGATAATGCTTTTAAATTCCTCTCTCAACTGATCTGGTCTGCAAAAGTGATGAGCATCGTCCTGTGTGAAACTTCTGACCCTTGTAAGTCCGTGTAATTCACCACTCTGTTCGTACCTGTAAACTGTTCCGAATTCTGCCATTCTGTACGGCAGATCCTTGTAGGAGTGAGGGGTTGCATTATAGATCTCACAGTGGTGAGGGCAGTTCATTGGCTTGAGCATAAACTGTTCGCCTTCCTGAGGAGTTGAAATGGGTTGAAATGAATCAGCTCCATATTTTTCAAAATGACCAGATGTCTTATACAGGTTGATATTTCCAATATGGGGTGTAGTGACAATCTTATATCCTCTTTTCCTTAATTCTTTTGTAAGAAATGTTATAAGATTCTGTCTGATATCTGACCCTCTTGGAAGCCATAACGGGAGGCCCATTCCTACCTTTGGTGAAAAGGTGAATAGTTCAAGTTCTTTACCGATTCTGCGATGATCTCTTCTTTTTGCCTCCTCAAGAAATACAAGATACTCATCGAGCAGCTTCTGTTTTGGAAAGGTGATGCCATAAATTCTTGTAAGCATCTTGCGGTTCTCGTTACCTCTCCAGTATGCACCTGCAACACTCAAAAGCTTTATAGCCTTTAATGGTTCTGTAGAAGGAAGATGTGGTCCCTTGCAGAGATCCGTGAAATTGCCTTGTGTATATAAAGTTATAGTACCGTCTGTAAGCTCGCTTATAAGTTCAGTTTTATATTCATCGCCCTTTTTAGAGAAAAAATCAAGAGCATCTTTTTTACTTATATCTCGCCTGCTATATGTAAGATTCATGGCGGCGAGCTCTTTCATCTTATTCTCAATAGTCTGAAGATCATCTTCAGTGATTACCTTATCATTGCCCGGATCTACATCATAATAGAACCCATTCTCGATAGCAGGACCAATTCCAAACTTCATGCCCGGATATAAAAACTCCATGGCTTCAGCCATAAGGTGGGCCGAAGAATGCCAGAATGCATGTTTTGCTTCAGCATCTTCCCACTTATGGAGCTTCAGAGTTGCATCGCTGTTAATAGGTCTCATGAGATCCCATATCTCACCATTTACTGTGGCTGCATACACCTCCTTAGCCAATCTGGGGCTAATCTGTTCCGCGACATCAAGACTGCTGATTCCTTTGTTGTATTCTCTTGCGGATCCATCAGGAAAAGTTATCTTTATCATTCTAAACACTTCTTTTTATTGGAGTGCAAAGATAATTATAATTTTATAAAAAATCAGTAACAATAAAAAGGTAAAGGTAAAGGTAAAGGTAAAGGTAAAGGTAAAGGTAAAGGTAAAGGTTAAGGTTTAGGATAGTACCATGAGTTTCTCAACCTAAACCTCAGCCTTAATCTCAACTTAAGTAAAAAAAGGATACAACTTATTGCCTGAAAAATTGTCTCTGTAGAAAAGTGGCACGTATTTTGAAATCCATTTATAGGAATCATAATTTGAACATTTAATAATTTAAAAATGAAAAGGATAATCTACATGTTTCTGGCACTTCCGCTAATTCTCTTCTCTTGTGTAAAAACCCCGGTAGCTTCTTTCTCTACTGATACGAATGAGCCAATTGTTGGTCAACCGGTTGCTTTTAACAACAATTCTCAAAATGGTGACAAATTTGAATGGGATTTTGGCGATGGTTACATATCAAATGAAAGTAGTCCGGTACATACCTTTAGTTCAACAGGTTCGTATACAGTTATATTAACTGCTACTTCTAAAAGCGGACGTTCGGACAAAGCAAGCCTGTCATTAAACGTTGTAATACCGACTCTTCTGGAAATTGAGGTTCGGGAATATTATAGTGATGTTCTTATTCCGGGTGCAAGTATAATTCTCTACTCCTCCATAACCGATTGGGATGCGCAAACTAACAAGGTTGATGAAGGCTTTGCAGATGCAGGCGGGATTGCGGTATTTTCCAATCTCGATCAATTTGTATATTATGTTGATGTATGGGAAGCCACACATGATAATTTTACATTACGCAATGAAGATGTAGGATTTATAACTACCCCCCAAATAATACCTCATAAAATTAACAGATTCATTGCGTATGTTGATGTTGCAACTCATGTAAAAGGAGTTGCCAGAGGAAGTCGTGAAATGGTTATTATAAAACTTGAAAGGAAAGCTGTTGATAAGAGTCAACCCGCAGCTGACTCAGGAACTGAAAACTGGCAGGAATTATATAACCGTAGGGTGGGGAAATAAAACTTTATTCAGCTCCTTTTTAATTATCT
>Ga0209014_10001260_pt1 | contig 14932 bp, 11 predicted proteins | sample BarGraNGADG00212_FD_184491 | JGI IMG/M metagenome (GOLD analysis project Ga0209014, IMG submission 184491) | Arctic peat soil microbial communities from Barrow, Alaska - Barrow Graham LP Ref core NGADG0002-212 (SPAdes) (version 2) | ecosystem: Environmental > Terrestrial > Soil > Wetlands >...
CAGGTAGTCATACCCCGACCCCGCCGTCAGCTTGTGGATGCTCATCGTCACGCAGTCCCTAAGGCGATCTGCTATGCCTAGAGGACAGTAGTTGAAAGTGCAATTACCAAAATGCAAGAGGTGTGTCACACATCGATTTCTGCTGTTTGTTGGGGGGTGCGTGGGTGGTGAGGCTTTTGGGGTTCGGTGACCGCTGGCAGCGGTCGGGCCGTCTTAGGGAAGTGAGGCGGATCGGAACGACGAAGGGGTGGCGTCATGGGTCAGCAGTCGATCAGGCAGGACGCGCGGCGGGCGGCGCTGGATGCGCGGTCCAAGAGGCGTCGGGAGCGTGCGGAGCGCGAGAAGCGGCTGGAGGGTCTAGCAGTGCGGGTGCTGGTCGCAGTGCGTCAGCGGGATACGGCGGTGGCCGACGCCGAACGCCGGGCCGGGGATGCACTGCGGGAGATGACCGAAAATGAAGGGCTGTCGGTACGTGAGACGGTCGAGTGGTGCGGGGAAGAGATCACCACTCGTGAGGCAACACGGCTACGTCGCCTGGCCGAGAATTACCAGGTGGGCGAGCCCAAGGTGGATGGCAAGAAGACGTGATGAAGATCAAGGGTGAAGAGAGCGCCGGGCCTGCGCTGTCAAGGGCGAGTGCGGGTGGTGCCGTGATCGTGCCCAACCATCCACGTAACGATGTCGAAGACGCGCAAGGCGGAGATGTCGTTGCCAATAGCGGCCTGGACCCGGATGTCCAGAAGCGTTCGATGCAGCGCGTTGTCCTCTTCACGAAGATCATGGTTCAGAGCACGCCAGAATTGTTCGGGTGCACCAACTTGCTCGCTCACGATCGAGTCGTAGACCGGAAGTAGGCGTGGCCTTTTCCGCGCGACCAACTTGCCGGCGATGACCCAGCCGATGCCGTACATACTCTCGAGCAGCGTCCACAGGCGCCATCCGGGCCAGTCCTCGTTGATGAGTTCGGGATCAACATCCACGAGATCCAGGGCCGTCGGGATTTGGCTTAGCAAGTCGCTGATCTGCCGGCCGTCGGAACCCAGGATTCGAAGTGCGGCAGACGCGGGGACATCGACCGAGAGCATGGTGACTGCTACCAGATCCTCGGTTGTGGTCACATCTCGGACTTCGCCGCGATCACCGCCGCCGCCAAGGCGCTCGAAGGAAGCGCCTGTGAAAGGCGTTGTGTTCGGTTCAAGACCGAAGTACTTCCTGAGCTCCCCTACAGCATCCTCATGGTTGTCATCAGTCAGTGCTATGGGCAACGTCAGCTGCATGCCATTCCCTCTTGTTCTTGAACGGGGGCTGCCATCGGACCTTCGAGCCCCGGGTTGGGGGCGCCACTGCCGCGACGTTATCGATTACCCATCCCTTGAGCATCGTTTGCCCCTCCGAGTTTAGCGATTACCGGGACAGCTTCCTCCCGGCTGTTGGACCATCTGATTAGGTGCCGCTCCAGGTGTCGGACCCGACAGATACCATCCGAGCGGACAGCGGCGTAGGGGTTGAGCACCCCAGATGTGCGAGGGGAAACCGAGTGAAGATAGTGCACGCAGCCGACATCCACCTGGACAGCCCGCTGAGGGGGCTTTCGCGACTGGGCGACGAGGCAGCTGGGGTGCTCCGGGGCGCCACCCGTGAAGCCCTGATCAACCTCGTTGGCCTCGTGCAGGGCGAGGATGCTGGGTTGCTGGTGATCGCTGGGGATCTTTACGACGGTGATTGGAACGACTACGCCACTGGAGCCTTCTTCGTCCGACAGATGGATGTGCTGAACGACCTCGGGATTCACGTCGTCATCGCGTCAGGCAACCACGACGCGGAAAGCCAGATCACGCGAGCGCTCAGACTCCCGGACAACGTTCACATGCTCCCGGTAGACAAGCCGGGCAGGGTCATCCTCGAAGACCTGGGCATCGTCGTTAACGGACAGGGCTATTCAACCCGCGACCTGACCGAGAACCTCGTCGCCGCTTATCCGGGTCGCATTCCCAACCTAGTGAACGTTGGTGTTCTGCACACCGCGGTCACCGGGGCCGAAGGCCATGCCCCGTATGCGCCGTGCAGCCCGCAAGATCTGCAGATGTTGAAATACGACTACTTCGCTCTCGGGCACGTTCACCAACGGGGTCCTGTCGTCGAGGGTGAGCATCCTGCGTGGTTCAGCGGCAACCTGCAGGGACGGCATGCACGCGAGACTGGCCCGAAGGGCGCGCTGGTCGTCGACTTCGACCCGGGTGGAGCGGCGCAGGTCGACTTCCACGCTCTCGACGTCGCCCGCTGGGAGCAGGTCCCTGTCGACGTCACCGGCCTGGACGACCCCGACGCCATCCTCGACGCGATCGAGGATTCTCTTGCGGCGACGGTCGGAGCCGCCGAGGGTCGACGCACTGTCGCCCGGGTTCGTCTGATCGGCACGAGCCGAATCGCAGCGCGAGTCCAGAACACTGAGTGGCTTGAGGCCGAGATCGATCGCATTCAGGATCGGACAGGCGCCGTCGTGGAGACCGTCAAGGTTGAGGTCGTTGCCCCGTCGGCACCCGACCCCGAGGCGGCGCTCCTTCGCGCGGCCATGGCGAAGACGGCCGATCACCTTCGTGAGACGCCCGAGGCACTCACTGATCTCCTCAAAACGCTCGACCGGGAGATCCGGGACATCGCCAAGGGGACGTCGACCTCGACGCAGGACAGTCTCGATCTCACCGACGAAAGCGTCGCGCTCAGGATGTTGGGGAACGCACAGTCCGCGCTCGATGCTCGCCTCGCGGGATTGGAGCACTGATGCGCATCCGCAGCCTCACGCTGAAGCCATACGGAGAATGCTCCGGCGTCACCATCGAGTTCGGGCGCGGGTTGACTGTCGTCCTCGGCGCCAACGAGGCCGGCAAGTCGACCGCTCTGGACGCCCTCACCGACCTGCTCTGGGGCATCCCCGCCAACACCCGCAGAGACTCCAAGGTGAAGCGCAAGGATCTTCGTATTGTCGCCGAGGTGCAGACCGCTGACGGCACTTCACTGCTGACCAGAAAGACCGACGGCCTGTTCTCCGCCGACCTGTTCACCCCTACAGTCCCTCCCTGGGACCGCACGATGGGCCTTGACCGGTCATGGTGGCGAACCCGTTTCGGCATCTCCCACGAGCAGCTTCGAGACGGTGGACGCGAGGTGTTCCAGGGGAGGGGAGATCTCGCCGAACTGGTATTCGCGGCTCGCGAAGGCGCCAACGCGCGGGTACTTCGCGAGGACATCGCCGGGCAGGTGGACGCGCTGTTCAAGGCGCACAAAGGCAACAAGAGCGTGGCTCTGCGCACGGCCTTCGCGAGCTATGCCGCCGCCGATCTCCAGTTGCGTGGCGCGCTCACCCAGGCCGACAGCGTGCGCGCCCAGCGTGACGAGGTAAAGCGTCTCGAGGTCGACTACGCGCACGAGAAACGTGGGAGCGAGCAGGCTGCCCGAGCCCTTCAGCGTGCGCGCGAAGATAAACGAGTCATCGCGCATGTGCTGGGTCTGCGCGCCGCCCGCAGTCATCTTGATCGCATCACTGCCGAGGGTGATCGCCTCTCGCCGGAGGAGCTGGTTGAGCTCCAGGAAGCCGATACACGTCACGGCCTGGCGGAAGCATCAGCGGCTCAGTTGAGTCGCGAGATCGCGGACCGAATGACCGCGGTCGACCGGCTCGTTGTCGAGGAGCCCTTGCTTACCGTCGAGAAAGACGTCGACCGACTTGCAGCATCACTCGAGGCTCGCCTCGCCGATCTGAGGCGCGCGGACGACGAGTACCTGCCAGAGGTTGAGCAGGCATCAGACGAGCTAAGGCGCGGGCTCGTTGAAATCGGGGTTGATTCCGACGCCGACCTGGAAGAGGCGATAGCGGCGACCCGTATTCGTACCGACTACGCCGCCGCGCTGAACGAGCTGACCAACAGCCACGAAGGACTGACCGACGATCACGAGGAAGCACGCAAGGCGAGGGCTGCAGCCGAGGGCGCTCTGCTCGGACACGGCATACAGCTCGATCCTCCGATCGCAACGGTCCCTGACGCGACTGCGGTCACAGGCGCGAGGAGACGGCTGAGCAATGCGTTTGAAGGGCTGACCACACAGAAAGGGCTTGAGCAGAATGCCAGAGATGAGATCCAAGATCTCGAGGCATCGGCACCGTCGACGCCCACGCCCGCGCACACCACCCGCGACGACGTCACCAGCCATCGCCGCACGCGTGACATGCACTGGTCGAGCCTGCGTGAGGTCTGGCTCACCGGAGAGCTGCCCGAGCCTGGCCAGCGGGGTCGCAGCGCTGACGACCTGACGGCGACGATCGTCGCCGCGGACGGCGTCGGCGACGTTGAGGCCGACGAACGAGAGCGACTCGCCGGGGAGACGGCCACTGTCCAGGCACACATCGCCGGTCTGGCAAGGAAGCAGCAAGAGCTCGCCGGTCTCCTTGCTGACATTGAGGCGCGTCAGGCCAAATGCGATGCGCTGCAACGGGAATGGGATGGCTTGTGGCAGTCGTACGGCGTCTCGGCCGTGCCAGACCTCGATCACAGCGCTCAGGTCCTCGAGCTGCTCACTACGTGGCACAAGGAGCAGTTCGCTGCAGGTGAAGCTGCAGGGCAGATCGCCGCCCTGGAAACGCCATGGCGCGTTGCTGTCGAGCTGGCCGGCCTTGACCCTGCAGTCACGGTGGCCGTGTGGCGAACGCGGGCCGACATCCTCAAATCGACGACCTGGACAAGAAGCGAAACGAGCGGAGGCGGAAGGAGGCCGACGCTCGCGCCCAATGGGTCAGGTATGAAGCGGAGGCGCGCTCGCACCTCGCGGACCTCGGCGTCGAGCTGCCGTCCACAGCTAGTCCCTCGCAGATCGAGAACGGCATCCTCCGGCTCCAGGAACGCCTGACCTCGAGCCGCACGGCCCGCACAAGCCGCACGGGCCTGCTGCTGCGTATCAACGAGCTCAAGGAAGAGGTCGCGCAGGCTAGTCGTGAGACTGCGGATGCAGAATCCGTGCGGGCCAGGCTCGGCCAGAGCCATGAGACGGATCCGGCTGACGAGCTCGACGTCCTGGCGCGGCGAGCGCAAGAGGCACAGGGCTACATCGACGCTGAGCAGGAGTCATTGGGCTATCTGCACACCGCGGTGGACCAGGGAAGCGACATTGCGGACGTCATTGAGCGGCTTGGGAGCGACGATGAGGTGGCCGTCGACAGCCGACTGGCTGGGGCCAAGCTGAGCGATGCGCAAGTTGACGAAGACGCGGCGAGCGCGCTGGAACGTCTGACCACTGAGCGCATCAGCCTCAAGGACATGGAAGCAAGCGGAGGCGCCGCCGAGGCGCAGGCTGCGCTCGCGTCACACCAAGCCCGTGTCGCGCACCTGACCGAGCAGTGGGCAACTCTCGCCCTGCAGCAGCATCTGCTGGACCGGACGTTGGACACCTATGGCAGCCAGGATTCGTGTTCACTTCTCCGTCGCGCTGGAGAGATCCTCGACCGCCTCACTGTCGGGCGGTGGGTCGCGCTGTCTGCGGATGATGATCAAGGGAAGAAGACGCTACGTGTGCTACGTAGCGACGGCGAAACGCTCGAACCGTCGGGTTTGTCTGAGGGGACGGCCGACCAGGTCTTCTTGGCGCTCAGGCTCGCGGCAGTCGCAGAGCAGCATGCCGATCGCTTGGCACGTGGCGAACCAGCGCTGCCGTTCGTCCTGGATGACGCGCTGATCGCGTTCGACGACAGTCGCACCAACGAGGCTCTCCAACTGCTCCACGAGCTGGCGAAGGACCTCCAGGTCGTCGTGTTCACACACCACGAACACGTCGCATCCGCAGCGGCCAGTCTGAACGGCGCAGTTGTCTCCCGAATGGAGCCGCCCGAGGCTGTTTCGGGTGCGCTGAATGCCGAAGAGTTGCGCGATCGCGTTCAGCGCCCGTCGCGGACCTCAAGTGCTTCACTGAGCATCGCAACCCGACGACCCACGACTGAGGTGGATCCTGCGACAGTCAGGGTCTGGGCACGTGCCCAGGGTCTCCCGGTGGCGGAGCGGGGGCGTGTCGCGCAGGACGTCGTGGTCAAGTACCTAAGTGCAAATCAGTAACTGAGAAGTCCCGCACCTAACGGCACCGAAGGGGAGTCAACGACTTCACTACGGAAGAGCGACGTTCGCGTTCCGATGAATGCGATAAGCCCCAACCTTCGGCCACTAAGCCCTGCCCCCCCGGCAGCCGGAGGCTGCGAGCCGAAGATGGGCCAGGGCGAAGACCATATGCAGAACCGCTACGGTGAGTCCTGCCACTGTCCGGTCGCCGTGCGGTGTAACTCTTGATGCCTGTGAGCGACGATGACCTTGTGGACGCAGGGGCATGGGGCCGGCACAAATCGACACGAGATGGAGGCCTGCTTTGGAACTGGACTTTGAGCGGCTTCTGAAACTTCGCCTAGTCGTTGCGCGCGTGGGTGAGATGGACCTCGCACGTTGGTGGAACACCAAGGGCCAGTTGGGCCAGCAGGGATCTTTTGTCCTGGCGCGCGGCTTCCGACGCACGCATCACTTTGCTCAGGCTCGGTCGGTGTTTGCAGTGGCCGCTCATCGGTGCAAGGAGGTTTACGACCCTCCAGGCGCAGTCACCCTCTGGAGTCTTCCGGCAGAGACGGAGGACGATCTCGACCTCCGCTGGGCGCAGTGGGTCGATGATGCTTCTCAGTGGGCAGGCTTCTTCGGTCAGCTTGAATCCTGTTCCTCGGATCTCGAGTCGGAATTGCGCCGACTCGAGCTGGTTACTGATGCGAATGTGGAATTGTCGCGCGGGCTACGTCGATCAGCCGAACAGCGGGCGGTGGCCGTTCCGGGAGTCTTCTCAGGTACGACCGCAGACGTGACGACACTCGCCCTAGCATTCGCTAAGGGCGAAGTCGGAGGGCTTGCTGTGCCGTATCAGCCTTGCGCAGGCTGAGAAGATGACCGTTCCAGTTCGCGCGAACGTGGTTTCGTCGTTCACGGTGGTAAAGGGAGCCATGATTGGCGAAACCTACGCGACCTTGGCCAGTTGGGATCTTGAGATCTCCAAGAAGGAGAACCTGGATCGCCTGCGCGAGGAGAACTACATTGGAGCTGCGAGCGACACTTGGCTTCGGGATATTGCCTGGGTGATCAACCGCCGTCTTGATCCCAATGGCCGCGATCGAGCCCTCGTGATACTCGCCCAGGGCGGCTGTCCACTCGAAGAGTGGAAACCAATCTTCCTGTGGCACATCAGCCGTGATGAGTTCCTGGTGAGGGACTTCTTCGTGAACTGGCTCTTCCATGAGTATGACGACGGTGCCTTTCACCTCCGCAGAGACGACGTGCGGGACTACCTCGGGACTCTTTCGATGCGCGGAGGCAAGACGGTGCACAAGTGGACCGACAATACGACGTCTCGCGTGGCGGGCGGTCTGCTCAAGATGGCTGTCGAATTTGGGCTGCTGCGCGGCGGGTCGGTGAAGGAGTTCGCCGGCTACCACCTGCCAGAGCGAAGCCTTCTTTACTTGCTTCACGCTGTGTTGGAGTATGAGGACGGCAGTCCGAGTCGACTAATGGACTCGCCAGAGTGGCGCATGTACCTGATACGACCGGCCGATCTTCAATCTGCCGTTCTGCGTCTCCACCAGTTCCGGGCTCTCGACTACCAAGTCGCTGGCACCCTTGTGCAACTCTCACTGCCTTACCCACGTGCATTCAATTATGCGGAAGCGATGGTCGCATGAGTGATCTGGTCGATCGCCTAATTACTCGGTTAGAGCCAATCTTGGCGTCGCAGGACCCGCGGCCGGCCATCAGCAGCTATCACAACATGCCGTATGCGCTCTTTCGGTACGACCCGGAGGAGGAGTTCGAGCTGCGCCGGCAGGTGACGATGTTGCAGACCCGTCTTGAGCAGGCGGGTAAGCGCGTATTGCGGATCTCCTTGGCTGAATGCATGAAAGAAGCAATGACCCTGCAACAGCCCCTCGAAGACTGGTTCGAGGCCGAACGCAACGTCGGGATCGAGAAGATGGTGGAGACGATCCATGCTGTCCTCGCGGAGTACGAACCCCTCGTCAACCTCGTTGCTGCTCGATTCCCGATGGATCCCGACCCTGAGCGGGACGTTGTCCTCATCACGCGTACGGGTGCGCTCTTCCCGGTCTACCGGACGTTCACGCTCCTTGAACAGTTGGCCGGACGAGTTGTGGTTCCGGCAGTCCTCTTTTACCCAGGCACGCTCGACGGCGCAGCCGGCTTGCGCTTCATGGGCGTCCTCGATGCCGAGCACAACTACCGACCCAAGATCTTCTGAGGCCTGACATGTCACCTGCACCGATCAGCAGTCTCTTCGCGTCCGACATCACCAGGGATATCGAAGAGGTCATCAAAGTCGACCAGACAAATGAGGCCATCATTCGGTCGGAGATTGACGAGTACATCGTCACCGACGCCATCGCCGGCCACTACGTCGAGATCCTCGAGCGCTATGATGCGACCTTCAACAAGCCGCACGAAGGTATCGCGATCTGGCTCTCTGGTTTCTTCGGGTCGGGCAAGTCGAGCTTCGCCAAGATGCTCGGTCTCGCGATTGAAAACCGATCCATCGGCGGCTCTCCAGCGAGTGACCTCTTTGCCAGCCGCACCTCCGACAAGAAGATCCCAGTTCTTCTGCGGCAGATCACCGAGCGAATCCCCACTCATGCGGTGATCTTTGATGTGTCGACCGACCGCGGCATCCGCACCGGAAACAAGACGTTGACCGAAATCATGTACCGGTTGTTCCTTGAGAGCCTTGGTTACCCAAAGGACCTTGATCTCGCCGAGCTCGAGATCGGGCTTGAGTACGACGGTGATCTCGACGCGTTCAAGATGTGCTTCGAAGAGGTGACGAACGGTCGCAAGTGGGATCAGCGAAAGGGAGTCGTTGCCTTTGCGTTGACCGAGGCCAGCGCGGCAATGCACGCGCTCCGACCCAGCATTCACGGCGAGACGAGCGACTGGGCGAAGCTTCACGCCAACCGGGCCGACGTCACCCCGAGGATTCTCGCAGAGCGCGTCGTGGAACTAATGGCACGACGCAAACCCGGCCACAGCGTGCTGTTCGTCATCGATGAGGTCGGTCAGTTCGTCGCGCGCGATGTCGACAAGATGCTCGATCTCCAGGCGATCGTGCAACAGCTCGGCGTCCACGGCCGCGGCAAGCACTGGGTCGCGGTGACTTCACAAGAGAAGTTGAATGAGCTCGTTTCCGGACTGGACGACCACCGGATCGAGGTTGCACGGTTGATGGACCGCTTCAAGTCGCAGGTGCATCTCGAGCCGTCCGACATCTCTGAGGTAACGAGCCGGCGAGTACTGACCAAGAACGCGGCAGCCGAGATACAGCTGGGTACGCTCTACGACGAGCATCGCGGTCGGCTTGCGGATCACACTCGGCTCAGCGCCGAGATTGCGCTTCCGGAGCTGAGCCGGCAGGCGTTCGTCGACCTATATCCACTGTTGCCCTATCAGATTGACCTCATCATTCAGGTTGTCTCCGGGCTGCGCACACAGGGCGGCACGAGCAAGCACTCGGGCGGCGCCAACCGAACGATCATCAAGCTGGCACAGCAGCTGCTGATCCATCCTGAGATCCGCCTCGGCGACGAGGAGGTCGGCCGGCTTGTTCGTCTCGACCAGATATATGACCTAGTGGAGACAAACATCGCCTCTGAGGTTCGTACGAAGATTCACCAGATCGCCGATCAAGTAGATCATCCGATGGCGCAATCGGTCGCCAAGGTGATCTGTCTGCTTCAGTTTGTGAAGAGCGTGCATCGGACCGCAGAGAACGTCGCCGCAGCCCTTTATCCGGGTCTTGGTGAGCCTTCGCAACTCGAGTTGGTCAAGGAGGCGCTGAGGTCTCTCGAGAAGGCGCAGCTCGTCCGTGTCGGCGACGACGGCTACCGCATCCCAACGCCGGCGGAGGACGACTGGGAGCGTGTCCGTATGGGGATGAGCCCGAGGCCTAGCGAGACCAAGCGACTCCACCGCGAGATATTGGCGGGCTTCTGGAACCCGCAACCGACGTTCACTCTTCTCGGTGTGAAGCCCTTCAAGGCAGGCTTGGTTATCGACAGCCGCGAAGAGGAAAAGGGCGACATCGTTGTGCACGTCGTTCTCCCTCACGAGGGGGCGGAGTTCGATTCTTCGGCTCAGGAACTTCGTACTCGAAGCCAGTCCGAGCAGGACGCAATCTTCTGGGCAGTGGCGCTCAACGATGCCATTGATCGTGAGACAGTCGAGTTATTCCGGTCGCGCGAACTGCTCTCGACCAGGTCCCGGGACGCGCGCACTGGGACGGAGGCCCACCTAATCACGGAGGAATCGGTACGAGCTCGACGCCACCAGGCAGAGCTGCAGCGTTTGCTGCGCTCAGGATGTCTTTCGGGTTCGGCATACTTCCGCGGCAACGATCGCAGCCCGGACGACCGTGCGTCGGATGTCGCGAAGGCGACAACCGGAATTCTCGGACATGTTCTCTCCGACGTATTCACTCGGTTCGGCGATGCAGCCGCAAAATCCGCGGATGTGAAGCGTGGACTTGACGCCCTCCTCACAGCCACCGACTTGCAGGGCTTACCCAGCGTGTTCACTGATCTCTCGCTGCTAAGGGACGAGGGCGGAAAGACAGTGTTCGACATTGAGGCCCCCGCGCTGCGAGATCTCATGGCCGAGATCGAGGGTGGCGCAGCATATGGAAACAAGGCCACCGGCAAGTCGCTGAGCGAGCACTTCGGTCGAGCGCCGTATGGGTGGGATTTCGATGTGGTCCGCCTCTTGGTGGCCGTGCTGCTCCGGGCTGGTGCGACCCAGATGACCCACAAAGCGGACAGGATCGAAACGACCACGTCCGTGGCGGCGCGGGACGCGCTGACGAATAACAACCATTTCAAGGCTGCTTCCTTCCAGCCTAAGAAGAGTGTGGACTTCGGTGAGATTGCCAAGGCAGCCACCCGTTTCCAGTCGACCTTCGGTGCCGCGGTTAAGGAGCTCGCGCTCTCGCCGGTCGTCGCCGAGATCCGGGATCGGATCGTCGATAAGCTGGACGCCCTCCAAGGGGCCCGAGACCTTTTAATCCAGCATCAATTTCCAGGCGCAGTGGTGCTGGAGGACGCGATAGCTTCGGCCCGTGCCATCCAGCGCGGCACCGAGGAAGCAGCGATCGCGGAGTTCAACGCATCCCACCAAAGGCTTAAGGATGGGATCCAGCGAGCTGCAGCGATTGCGAACGAGCTGACACCTGGTGCTCTCGCCGACATAGAACAGGCACGGCGATCGCTCCTGACTCAGTGGCCGAATCTCGAAAGCGAGCCCGACCTCGACCCGGCCATCCGAGATGACGCTGAGCTGCTCCGTGACCTCCTCGAGCGCGAGACCTTCTTCCGCGAGCTCGTTGATATCGAGCGATGTGCTGCAGCGATCCGAGCCGCGTACGACGAGCGTTTCCGCGCGGCGCTTGCCGAAAAGGTTGATGTGTATCAGAAGGCGCTGGTCCAGCTCATCGACATGCCAGTGTGGCTCGAGCTCACTTCGGAAGCCAAGGAGGCCATCGCTGGCCCCCTCCAAGTCCATGCCAACGACAAGGGAGCAGGCGCGCCATCCTTGGCCCAGCTTCATGCAGATCGTGACGCCTGTTCTGCCCGGCTCAGGGACGCGACCACGAGGGCCTACGCGATCGTTGAGGGTGACCGCGTTGCGGCGGTGAATGTGCAGCCTTACTTCCGCGGCGGCGTCGATGACACGGAACAGCTGGAGTCCGCGCTCACCGGACTGCGCGAGGAATGTGAGCGTCTCCTAGCGGATGGCAAGAAGATCGTGGTGGCCTAGACCCCATGGACAAGTCCCTCCGAAATGCCATTGGTTCGACCGCGCAGCGACTCCGGAGCGCGCTTGAGACTGAGTACCTCGAGCAGCTTGAGGGAGTCTTCGACATCCATTCGTCCGGCGAGATCGCCAGCGAGCCGGGAGCGCACCTATCACCGGCGTCGAGGCTCACTCGGTCGAAGATCGTGGGCGCGCTTGACTACCACAAGGCCGCGGGCCTTGGTGGTGCTGACGCCGTCGTTCGTTTCGTGCGTGAGGCTGCGTTCACGACCCTGAACCGGTTCGTCGCACTGAAGATGCTGGAGGCCCGCGAACTGGTCCAGCAATGCGTCAGCCACGGCATGGAGTCGTTGGGCTATCGCGAGTTCGTCGGCCTTGCGGCCGGCGTTGCTGCGCTCCCCGATGGCGCCGGCTACCAACTCTACCTCGAGTCGCTCTTTGATGAGTTGGCGGTCGAGGTCAAAGTTCTCTTCGACCGTGGCAGTGCCACCACCTTGTTGTGGCCACGGCACAACAAATTGGAAGGGCTGCTCGGTGAGCTGAACCGTCCCGAACTTAACGCTATCTGGGCCGAGGACGAGACGATCGGATGGTTCTACCAGTTCTTCAACAGCAAGGACGAGCGGCAACGAATGCGCGACGAGAGTCAGGCGCCGCGGGACAGCCGCGAACTCGCTGTCCGCAACCAATTCTTTACGCCTCGCTACGTGGTGCAGTTCTTGGTTGAAAACACCCTCGGCCGCATGTGGACGGAGATGGTGCCGGCGACCATGCTTGGGTCGTCTTGCGACTACTTCGTGGAACTTGGGGACGATCGCCCCCCTCGGGCGCTGAAGGACCCACGGGACCTCCGGATCCTGGATCCAGCTTGCGGCTCGGGACACTTTCTCCTCTATGCCTTTGGCCTGCTTGAGCAGATGTATCGCGAAGCGTGGGAGATGGAGCTTCGCACAGACCGGAAGGGCACTTCTCTCCGCGACGAGTACCTGACCAAGGACGCCCTCGACCGAGCGATCCCCCTCCTCATCGTTGAGAAGAACCTCTATGGCGTGGATATCGACTCACGTGCAGCACAGATCGCGGCGCTTGCCCTCTGGCTTCGCGCTCAACGATCCTGGCAGGAGACCGGCGTGTCGGCTTCCGACCGCCCGGCGATCAAGCGGACGGGAATTGTCGTGGCAGAGCCGATGCCCGGCGACTTGCCGATGGTCGACGACTTCGCTGAGCAGATGGACCCGCCGCTACTAGGGCTTCTCTTCCGGCGGATTGTGGCTAGCATGCAACTGGCCGGCGAGATGGGCACTCTGCTGCAGCCCGAAGTCGAGCTCGCCGAAGAAATCGGGCGCGCCCGCCTCGAGTTTGTTACCAAGCGCCTGCGTCCGCAGACATTCCCTAGCTTCGCACCGACGTTAGAACAAGACGAACTCGACCTGTCCGGTATCGATGACGACGCATTCTTCGCGGAAGCCGAGCAGAGGATTGTCGAGGCCCTAAACTCTTTCGCCGTTGGCGGTTCGGGCGGGCAGGCTGCACGCCGCCACCTGTTCGCCGGCGATGCCGGTCAGGGAGTTGCTCTGGTCGAACTTCTGCGTCAGCAGTACGACGTGGTGCTCATGAATCCTCCGTTCGGGGCCGGCAGCCTCAAGGCGAAGCGTGTCTTCGATGAGACGTATGCGCGCACAAAGAACGACATCTACGCCGCGTTTGTTGAGCGAGGCATCCAACTGCTTGTCTCGCGTGGAATGCTCGGCGCGATCACTTCGCGCACGGGATTCTTCTTGTCTAGCTTCCAGAAGTGGCGTGAGGAGATCATCCTCGAAGAGGCTCCGCCGCTCGTAATCGCTGATCTCGGCATGGGCGTGCTTGACGGCGCCATGGTCGAGGTCGCTGCCTACTGCCTGGAGAAGAACCGAGGCGTCGTCCGTTGAAAGCTCTCGTCCTGCGTGCTTTGGATGCCGAAGACAAGGCGGCGGCTCTGCGAGTTGCGGTCAGGCGTCCGGCTGTGGGGCGAGGAAGGCTGTGGTTCGAGGTGGATGTCGCGAGTTTCGAACAAGTTCCGCGATCACCTTTTGCATACTGGGTGAGCGATCGGTTGCGTCGACTATTCCGGGAGCTGCCGGCCTTCGACGATGAGGGGCGCACAGCAACCGTTGGTCTACAGTCCAGCGACGACCTTCGGTTTCTGAGGCTGGGGTGGGAGTGTGAGGGCGTCACCGGGTTCGTTTCTTTTGCCAAAGGGGGACGCCTGAGCCGCCACTATGCGGACGTTTTCCTTGCGGTGCTATGGCGGCACAACGGGCGCGAGATAAAGGCCTACGCCGCTACAACGCCTGGGAGCAACCACTGGTCCCGCAATATTCGAAGCGCGGACCAATACTTCCGCCCGGGTCTCACTTGGCCGCCGCGAACCCAGGCGGGCTTATCGCTAAGGGCGATGCCCGCGGGGTGCATCTTCGCTCACAAGGGTCCGGCTGCGTTCGTTGAAGGTGATGGCGCCGACGGCCTACTGAGCCTCCTGGCAATTACAAGTTCGAAGGTGTTTCGCGCGCTTGTCGACATGCAAATGGCCTTTGGTTCGTATGAGGTGGGCGTCATCCAGCGAACACCGGTCCCGCGTTTTCAGGGTGAGGAGTCGCTCGATACACCGATCGAAAACTCGCATGCTTTCGGGCTACCGGCGTTGCTGTTGGTGGGCGGGGAATCGCTTGGCGCGCGCGCCACTGCCTGGGCACACATGGTCGCCGACAGCGAATCTGATCTTGCGGCGATCCAGGCCGAAATCGATGCGAACTGTTTCGGGCTGTATCAGATCGACGAATCTGATCGCCTTGCGATCATTGGTGGTTTCGGCGTGATCGACGAGAATCATGCTGGCGACAGCAACGGCGTCGATGATGCTGACGATGGATTCGGCGCCGAGTTCCTTGAACTCGATCCTGCTGGGTTGGCGGCGGGGTTGTTGTCGTGGGCTGTGGGTGTGGCGGTGGGGCGGTTCGATGTGCGGTTGGCGACTGGTGAGCGGGGTTGGCCGGTAGAGCCGGAGCCGTTCGACCCCTTGC
>Ga0209014_10001261_pt1 | contig 14922 bp, 15 predicted proteins | sample BarGraNGADG00212_FD_184491 | JGI IMG/M metagenome (GOLD analysis project Ga0209014, IMG submission 184491) | Arctic peat soil microbial communities from Barrow, Alaska - Barrow Graham LP Ref core NGADG0002-212 (SPAdes) (version 2) | ecosystem: Environmental > Terrestrial > Soil > Wetlands >...
GGGGTGGCGCTCGGAGCCAACCTCGGCTCGGAGCGCGGGCACGGAGTCGCGACGGTGGCGGTGGAGGTTTCGCCGCAGCACCCGACCGTCGTGACCGCGGACGTGACGGATCAGGGTGGCGATCTCACCTACCGCCAGCAGCCGCTCGCCGTCGACGACACCCTGGATCTGCACGTTCCGTTCCGGCTGGGGTGACCGCGGCTCCCGCGTGCCGGCGCCGGTTGGCGAGCCGGAAGCGACCGCGGGTGCAAGCGGGGGTCATACGGGAAAACGGCGCGGATGGCACCGGCAAACCTTGCGCCGACGTCGGGGGTCAGGTCGCGGCCCCTGACTGACGTCCGGGACGGCTACGGCCAGACCGAGACCGGCCAGGTCACGGCCAATCCGTACGGCGTACCGACTCGACCCGGCTCGATGGGGCGTCCGCTGCCCGGGGTCCGGGCGTTCGTCGACGCCGGTGGGCTGGTGGTGGACCCGGCCACCGTGCCGACCTTCTTCCTGCGCTACCTGGGCCAGCCGCCGCCGGACGGCCTGTGGCGCACCGGGGACCAGGTGCGCCAAGACGACGACGGCTACCTGTACTTCGATGGCCGCACCGACGACGTCATCATCTCCGCCGGCTATCGGATCGGGCCGTTCGAGGTGGAGTCGGTGCTGGCCCGCCACCCGGCCGTCGCGGACGCCGTCGTGGCGGCCGCTCCCGACGCCGAACGCGGCTCGGTGGTTGGGGCCATCGTCGTCCTGCAGTCCGGGCGGGCGCCAGCCACATTAGCGCCGATTCTCGCGCAGCTCATTCGGCCCTGGTTCCGGGATCAGGCGTAGTCCAGATGCAGCGTGCGGCCTCCCCACCACGGGATGGCGGTGTCGGGGAGATCGGCGGACCGTAGGACCGGTGAGTCGGTGCGGCGGTCGAGCCGGACGGTGATCCGGTCGCCGTTGGTGTGGATGGTTCCGCCAGTGGACAGGAACCGGCGCTGCAGGGTGTCGGCAGTCGCGGCCTGATAGCCGGGGAGTCGGCGGCGCAGCGCCGCGCAGACGGTGTGGGCGAGCACGGACAGGGTGACGTCGAGATCCACATTGAGTGGTGCCAGTGGGACGGCACCGGCGAGGGCGTCGATGTGGAGGCGCGGATGGCCTCGCCCAGGCGTTGTTCGATCGTCATCCGGTGGGCGTAGTGCTCGAGCAGCTGCTTCGGACTGCTGGCGGTGTCATTGGTGATGAGCACGGTCGGTTCATCGTGGCCCAAGCCGGTGATGACCAGCTGCCGGATCGGGTGCGGGTAGGCCGACAACCGCACCGTCGTGTCGGCAATCTTGGGGGTGCGGTGCGGCCCGGTGCGGTCCAGGGTGACCTGGCGGTAGGCGCCGGCCGGGATGGCGGCGATCTGGGCGAGCACGGCCGGGGAGCGGGTGCGCAGGGTCACAAAGCGGATGCCGCGCTCGTCCAGGGTGGCCAGGTGGCGCTGGGTGGTGAGCCGGGAGTCGAACACCAGCCGGGCCGGCCAGGTCCCGGCCGCGGCCTTCCAATGCTCGGCGACGGCGATGACCTCCGCGTGCTGGGTGGCCTTGGTCAGGTCGGCGCTGGCGTAGACCATCGGCGTTGGCGTAAACCAAAGTGGGGGTGTCCGCGTCTTGGGCGAAAGAAGCTGAGCCCGGAGCGGGTCCGTTGCGACCGGCGCGGAACGTATTGGCGTTCCCGGGCAACGTCCTCACCCCAGTGCATGATCGCGTGGAAGTCGAGGTCGAAGTCGGCGCCGGTGACCAGCCCGGCCGCGAGCGCGGCCCGGGACAGCGCGACCAGCAGCGCCTGCTGGCGCGGGTGCGAGAGCCGGTCGGACTACGTGGTCAACGCGGTCGCCTTGGGCAGGGCGGCCAGGCCGGCGAACAGCCCGGCACCGGGGTCGGCGGCGAGGTCCTCGACGTGGGCCACCCGGCGCATCCCGACCAGCTTGAGCGCCAGCAGCGAGAGCAGGTAGTTGGTGGCCGGGATGACCGCGGTGCCGGGGTAGCTGGCCGCCGCCACCAGATTCGGCAGGTCCAGGGCCACCAGGTCGGGCAGCGCCAGGGCGAGCCCGGCGACCCGGCTCGGCGCCCGGGCGGGCAGGGTGGCGAACTCCAGCAGTTCGGCCCGCGGCAGCTGCTAGCGCCGCGGCGTACCGCGCTCGGCCGGCGGGCGCGGCCACAGCCGGGGGAAGCCCTCCTCGGCCAGCACCTCGGCGACCCCGGTCCGGTTGAGTCCGATCCCTTCCGCCGCCAGGGTCTGAGCGATCTCGTCGGCCGAGCGGCCGGCCCGACGCAGCTCGATCACCCGGGGCCGGGCGCGCTCCTTGGCCGGCGTCGTCTTCGGCCCCGGCTTGGCGGTGGTGAAGAACTCTCGTCGGCCGGCCCGGAAGTCGCGCACCAGCGAGGTCAACGTCGCCTCGCGTAGCCAAAGCGGGCGGCGGCCTCGGCGGCCGAGGCGCCCTCGAGCAGGTAGGCCCGCAGCGCCTCATAGCGGCGCTGGGTGGGCTCAGCGGGGTCCGTGAAGAACTCCGCTCCCGGGCGGCGGCTGCTTGGCCCCACTGGGGTCGATCCGGCTGTCTGTCCCACACCAATCAGCAAAGCGGAGGTGGGCCGCGCGATCAACCCGCCGCGCCGACAGCACGGCTCTCACCGCGACAGTGTGGAATCTGGCCGGCGAAGTACTACGCCGGCTCGATGTCGGCGGACGACATGACTTCCCACATGCTCAGTTGACAGGCAGCTAGACCAACCCTGGCGATTGTCATCAGGCCAGCGCCGGACCCCCCACCCGAGCAGCACAAACGCTTTCGCCGATCACCGCCGGGATGGGCTCGGACCTACGGCGCGAAGATCGACGTTAGCGCGGCTGCCATTCACCTCTGGGCGCCGGAGACCACCGGCCTCTCGCTCTACCAAGACCAGCCGGCTGCCTAGGGTCGCGCTCAGCCCTCGGGCGGCTCTCGCCAAGGATCTGTGAAGCGAGGCCAGGTCTCAGCCTGTTGTGGTCACAGACCCCGTCGTGGCCCTCTACCGGTACTGTCCTTCACCGCCAGTGTGACCTCATGTGCGCGTACGATTACTCTATGACACACACGGATGAGGCCACCCGGTCGGCCGGCGGGCAGTCTCGTCGCCTCGTGGTGGTCGGGCAGGGATACGTCGGCCTCCCGCTGTCCATGCGCGCCGTAGAGGTGGGATACGACGTCGTCGGCGTGGAGGCGGACCCTGCGCGGGCCAAGCGGTTGGAATCGGGAGAGTCCTACGTGGAGGACATCGCCTCCTCGCGCCTGAGCGCGGCGCTCGCAACGGGACGCTATCTACCCACGACCGAGTACTCCGCAGGCGCCGGGTTCGACGTCGCGGTCGTCACCGTGCCGACGCCGCTACGGGATGGCAACCCCGACATGTCCTATATCCAAGACGCGGGACGCTCCCTTGCTCCCCTGATCACTCGCGGCGCGACCGTGGTGCTCGAGTCGACGACCTATCCAGGCACCACCGAGCAGCTCCTCGCCCCGCTGCTCGAGGCCGGGTCAGGACTGCGGGCGGGCGCCGACTTCTGCCTTGGGTACAGCCCCGAGCGCATCGACCCCGGCAACCCGGTGTGGCAACTGCTGAACACACCCAAGGTGGTGTCGGGCATCGACGCCGCGTCGCTGGCGGGCGTGCGCGCCTTTTATGACGACATTGTCGACACCACCGTCCCGGTGTCGACCCCCCGCGAAGCGGAGCTCACGAAACTGCTCGAGAACACATTCCGGCACGTCAACATCGCCCTGGTAAACGAACTGGCGATCTTCGCGCACGAACTCGGCATTGACGTGTGGGAAGCGATTGATGCGGCGTCGACCAAGCCTTTCGGCTATCTCCGCTTCACGCCTGGCCCCGGAGTTGGCGGTCACTGCCTGCCAATCGACCCGTCCTATCTCTCCTGGCGGGTCAAACGGCAGCTGGGGCGCAGCTTTCGTTTCGTTGAGCTGGCGAACGACGTGAACGAGCACATGCCCGACCATGTCGTGCAGCGTGCCGTCCTGGCCCTCAACCGAGAGCGGAAGGCGCTCAACGGGGCACGAGTGTTGCTGCTCGGCCTGGCGTACAAGCGCAACACCAGCGACGCGCGCGAGTCACCGGCCGTTCGGGTCGCCCAGCTGCTCTCTGCACTAGGTGCTGACGTCCGCGTTGCCGACTCGCACGTGGACCTCGATGTTGTCCGGCTGCATGCGCCGCTCGGTGCCTGCAAGGTCGATATGACGCAGGAGGAAGTCGATGCGGCCGACCTTGTGATCCTGCTGGTCGAGCACGACGACTTCGACTTGTCCCTACTGCACAGTGCGCACGTACTGGACACGCGGCATGTTCTGCAGCCGCGAGAGGGTGTAGAGGTGCTGTGAGTAGCCCTCATCGGGTGCTGGTCACTGGGGGTGCGGGCTTCATCGGCGCCAACCTGTGCCGGCGGCTGGTCAGCAGCGACAAGATCGGCCAGGTTCGCGTAATTGACGACCTGTCATCGGGCTGCCTCGGTAACCTCGATGGACTCCCCGTCGACATCCTCGAGGGATCGATCCTTGACGAGGCCGCGCTCGCGAGCGCCGCCACCGACTGCGACTCGATCGTGCATCTAGCCGCAGTTCCTTCCGTGCCCCGCTCGATCCGGGACCCACTGCGCTCGCACGAGGCCAATGCGACCGGCACGCTCCGCGTGCTTGAAGCTGCCAGAGCGGCCGGCGGCGTCCACGTCATGCTGGCAAGTTCCTCGAGCGTCTACGGCAGCAACCCCGCGCTGCCAAAAACTGAGGAGCTGCAGTGCCGGCCGATGAGCCCGTACGCCGTCTCTAAGCTCGCCGCCGAGCAGTACGCCGTTGCCTACGCGCAGTGCTACGGGCTGCCGATTCTGCCCTTCCGATTCTTCAATGTCTACGGTCCACTGCAGGCGGCCGGTCACGCGTACGCAGCCGTGATCCCAGCCTTCCTCGACGCGGCACTACGCGACCGCTCTCTGCCCGTCTACGGCGACGGACTGCAGACGCGCGACTTCACCTTCGTCGGCACGGTGACGCGGGTGCTGCACGACGCCGTTCTACGCCGGGTGACGTCGGGGCCTGTCAATCTGGCGTTTGGCACCCAAACGAATCTGCTGGAGGTCGTTGCCCTGCTCAGTCGGGCGCTCAAGCGGCAGGTGCCAGTGGAGCACCTTCACGCCCGTCCCGGCGACGTGCGGCATAGCCAAGCCGACAACGGCCTGCTCCGGCGTCTCTTTCCGGGCGTCGAGCCTGTTCCCCTCGATCAAGGCCTCGATGAGACCCTGCGGTGGTTCCGTGAGCCGTAGAGGCAGCGACGACTCCGCGGTGCAGGGCGGCCGTCGCTGGCTACGGGCAGTGGGCTCGGTCAGTGGAAACACGATCGGCGCGAACGCCGCAATGGTGCTCGTTGCTGTGATCACGGCTCGTCAGGTCGGCCCCACTGGCCGAGGGATCATCGTCGTGTTCACGACTGTCGCCTCCTTCACGATGTTGCTGTCATCCCTTGGAGCAAACGTAAGGGCGCGCGTCGACCTGACTCAGCGGCGAGGCCTGGGGCTCCCGGAGTATTTGGGGCTGGCCGCAAGCGTCATCGGGTACGCCGCCCTGGCGCTTGGCATGGCCCGAGCCGTGGCACCCGGTCGGGCCGGTGGCATTGACGGTCCCGCTGACCCGGCTACTCACGCTTTAGGGGACGCCACGTCGTCTCGTGTGCCGTGCTGACCGCCGTCGCGATCGGCGCCGCTTGCTCGTTGATCGCAGTGCTGCTTCATCGGGTGGTCCACGGAGGTCGCGTCGGCGTCACGCCGCTTGCGGCCTATTACTTCATCTGGACGCTCATGACAATGCTCACGGTATGGAACCCTTTGGGTTTCGTGCCTGTCGGGACAAGAACCTGGGACGCCGTCATCGTTGCAGCTGTGTCCTTGACACTCGGCTACGCCATTGGCGTGTTAGGGGCACCCCGGGGAGAAGGCAATGTCAGAGAAGCGCCTCCGAAACCGACTCGCAACTTGTTGGTAGCCCTCCTCGTAGGAGGCGGCCTGCTCTTGTTGCTCTTCATGTCGACTCTGGTTCGGTTGGGTATACTAATCCACCCAGGGGTGGCACTTTACAATCTCAGAGTCTCTCTCGGCCAGGGAACAACATCTTCCGTCGGTTTCTACTTCTTCTGTTGTTTCCAGCTCGCTGTGCCAGTCGCGGCACTGCTGTTCTATAGCACCCGCCGCATACGTTACGTATTCATCGCTGTGATCGCCGGTGTAGCCTTAATGTTGACATCCGGACGAACGAACGTCACTATTTCGCTACTCTGGACTGCGGCTTTGCTGGCGCTGTTGCGCAATGCTTCGAGCGTCAGACGCAGGCAGTCCATAATGCTCGCTTGCGCCAGGTCGGCCTGTATACTTATCTTCGCTCTGCTCGGGAATGCAATCGGGAAAACCTACGACAACAGCAAGCCGTTCGGGCGCTACGGCTCCTCTCCACCGTTGCCCGTCAGTCTTGTTCTACCGGCCTATTACCTAAAAGGAACTCTGCCGACGCTCGACCAGATTCTGAAGACAGCGGGTGGCGAGGACGGCTACCGCAACACAGCGCGTCCGGCGCTACAGCTGGCTCGCTTCGCCGGCGCACCAATCGAGGTTCCGGCGAAGATTCAAATATACTATTCTATACGCGAGCCGTTCAACTTATCAACATACCTTAGCCCTCTATGGCGTGACGGGCGATATGTCGGTCTTACCTTGGGCTCTTTTCTGTTAGGTCTGCGCGCTGGCGCCGCCTTCCGCTGGTGGCGAATGCGCCCTAGCCACGCGACGCTGCTCTTGACCGCTCTCGCCACGGTCACATGCCTCGCTACGGCGCTTGACGCCTCATACACGGAGCTGTCCGTTTGGCTACAGGTACTTTGCATCGGGCTTATGGCAAAGGCGGCTAGGGCAGCTGCCAAATCGGGTACTCGTCGTCGACAGGTGCTTATGCCCGCCCATTCTCTTCGTCGCGCTGACATGCAGTCTCGACCGCGACGGACGCGCTGATGCCCGAAGTCTTTGCGACGACAGACGCTCGCAGATGGCGCGCCCGTTCAGTTGTCCCGTGCCTCAAGCAGCGCGGTTCCGGCGCCTTCGGCGAGGTTGAGGTCGACGGGCTACTATTCGCGCACACGAAGTTGAATACTCTAGAGTTAGACGAGCCTGGGCGACAGCCTGCGACCTCCCGTGATGGCCGCATCAAACTCCTCCTAAATGGCGAGATCTACAATCTCCGTCATGTGGGCCGCCAGCTCGGGCTGGACGGCTTGTGTTCCGGCGCGCAGTTGCTCGCCGAGATCCTCGCCCGTGACCCGCAGCAGCTGGGACTCTTGCGGGGGATGTACGCCTTCGTGGCATGGGACAGCGAGGCACAGCAGCTTCTAGCCGCTCGTGACCCCTTCGGCATAAAGTCGCTGTACGTCCTGCGGCACTCAAGCGGCGAGCTCAGCCTCGCGTCGCAGATCGCGCCCTTGTTGCGTGACCCGGAAGCCCGGCATGTGGACCATGTCGGACTTAGCACATACCTGGCATTCGGGCACACCGGGCCCGGCCTGACGAGCTTCACCGCGGTCTCCAAGCTTGCGCCGGGTTGCCTGCACCGGTGGCGACGCTGCAGCGTGGGGTACGAGCGCTCCGCAATGATGCCTACACCTTCTCCCGCCGTGACCGGCGACCTTGAGAGTGCTCTCCACGATAGTGTGCGGGCACACCTCAGGGCCGATAAGGAAGTCGATACCTTTCTTGGTAGTGGTGCAGAGAGCACGCTGCTGACCTACTTGGCTGCGCAGGAACGCCGGCAGGTACGCACCTTCACCGTCTCGCTTCCGGAGGGTCCGGAGGGGAACGAGACCGCCATCGCCAGTCACAACGCCCGGCTGATCGGCAGCGACCATACTGTCGTCCCGGCCGCGACAGCAGACCTAGCGCGTGCGGCTCGGTTGTTTTTGCGGGAGCACGGGGAGCCCTTCGCCGACGCGGCGATGCTGCCGTTAACCCACCTGTCGCTGGCGGTCGGCGGCACGTCCAGAGGCGTGCTGTGCGGTGACGGGGCCAAGGAGTTGTTTGGCGGCCACGCCCGCTACCGGGTGAGCAATCAGCTACCGCGATCCCGTCTGCTGCCGTTGCCTCGGCGACAACGAGCAGCCAACTGGTGGGGCCTGCGACGGGGTGGCGGCTTTGGCAAACTGGCTATCGAGGCAGTGCTCGCGGGGGGTGGCTTTCGCAGCCACTCTGCGCTTCTCGACGGCGACTTGCCGCTGCTTGGCGCCCTCGACCCAATCGCCCGGCGCGACGTACACGCCCTCACCTCCTCGGGCTGGCGCACCTCGGCAGGTGGCGAGCTGGGTCGAGCTCGTCGCTACGACTCCGACGTATGGCTGCCCAACGTCTCCCTCCAGAAGACGGAGCGCTCGACGATGGCGGGCATCCTCAAGAGGAGGCTCCCGTTTCTCGACCACGAGGTCACGACCGCGGCCGCGCGGGAGCCACTGGTCGCCGACGCCTCTATGGCCCCGCTGCGCCGGCTGCTCACCCAATGGCTGCCGGGGGTCCAGCTGCCCGATCGTGAGAACGGCGTGGCGGTCGACGTACGGACCCTCGTGTTGCGGCATTTCGTTCGGCAGGTGGAGCACCAGCTCGTAGACCCGCTCGCCGCGCTTAGCCAGTGGCGGGGTCGGCCCGATGATGGGCAGGCGAGACGGCGCGCCGAGCGGTCGCCGTCCTTCGCCTTCCGCCTCGCCATGCTCGACGAGTGGCAGACTTTGTTTGGCAATGACCTGATCTGGGAGCACGTGTGTCGGGCTTGAGCGTGGTCACGCCCTATGGTCGGGCCGGCGCCAGCGCCCGCGTGAGGGTGTACGACTGGCTTGAACACCTAGCGGCACCACACCGGCTGTGCAACTACCTCGGCGCCCGGAACGCCTCGCCACAGACTCTGCTCGCGCGGATACCCGATGTCGTCCGCGCCGAACGGTCCCTCCGCGCGCTGGACCTGTCTCGCGATGTCCTCCTCCTGCAGCGCGAGGCCTCCCCCTTGTCGCGGGGTCATCTCGAGCAGAGCCTGCTGCGCCGCGCTCTCCGATCGGTCTACGACTTCGACGACGCGCTCCAGTGGGACTCCGTACCGGGGTTACGCAGCGCTTTCCCCAAGCCGCTCAAGACCGAGCGATGCGTCCGAGCCGCCGACCTTGTCGTGGCGGGCAACGACCTGCTGGCCGACTGGGCAAGCCGCTTTTCGCGCGAGGTACATGTAGTGCCCAGCTGCATCGAGCCTGACCAATACCCGGTCAAGACCGACTACGCCCTGACGGGGCAACCGGTGCTGGGCTGGGTGGGCTCCCCGACCACCGAGCCTCACCTGAAGCTGGTGGAGAATCCCCTGCTTGAAATGCACCGACGCACGGGAGCACGGCTGGTCGTCGTGAGCGCCGGCGCGGCCCCGCTCGGCGCACTCGAACCGATGGTTACCCGGGTTGAGTGGAATCCGGTCACCGTCGGTCGAGTGATGACGTCGTTTGATGTGGCGATCGCCCCGCTCATCGAAACGTTGTTCGCGCGCGGCAAGTGCGCGTACAAGATTCTGCAATACGCAGCCTGCAGTCTTCCCGTCGTGGGGTCACCCGTCGGAGCCAACCGAGAGGTGCTGGGGAGGCTAGGCCTCGCCGCCGTCTCCCACCCGTCCGAGTGGCTGGACCAGCTCGAGGCGCTGCTCGCAGGATCGGCCGATGCCCGGCGTGCCCTGGGCGAGCGAGCCCGGCTTGGCGTAGTGCAGCACTATTCGTACGCCGCCTGGGCATCCGTGATGTCACGGCTGCTGGGCGTGCCGACAGACGCTCGGCTCCGCTCCTGGGCGTAGCGGCGCACCGCAAGGCGAAGCCCGTCGACGAGCGGCGCCGGCGCGTACGATAGGTCAACCGCGCCCGGCGACGGTATCGAGCGGTCGACTTGTAGCATCTCGACAGCGTGCCTTGTGCGGCTCCCGGTAGCCGGAGCGCGACGCAGCAGTGCGGCAACCAGGTCCAACGGGACGGCGGGTCCGAGCCGGCGGCGCCCCAGTGCCTGCGCGAGGCCGTCGAGGACGTCGTCGAGACGCGCCGGCTCCGGGCCGGGCCCGCGAGAACACCGCGGCGCGGTTGACTGAGCTGAGGACGTCCAGCACGGCAGCGCACACGTCATCGACCAGCACCGGCTGCAACCAACCCCCACGCCGTACACGCGACACGAACGGCAGCCGCATTCGCTCCCAGAGCATGCGAACGTTGCGGTCCCGCCAGCTACCGTAGATCATCGTTGGTCTCAGCACCACGACTCCGTCGGAAGCGGCGCGAAGCAGGCCCTCGCCCGCCAGCACCGCCTCGCGGCGGGGATGCCCCCTCACGGTGGCGCTTGCCGAGCTGACCACAACGGTTAGCGATGGCCTTACGGCCTCGACCAGACGCACGAGTGGCTCGGCCAGGCCGATGCCGGCCAGGTGCACAACGGCCGCCGCCGGGGGCAGCGGCGGCGGGAAGCTGCTCTGCAAGTCGTAGCGCACGACTTCGACCCGGTACTGGGCGAGTCGGGCCGCAGCGGCGTCGCTGCGGGCGGTGGCGACGACCTTGTGACTGCACACCAGCTGCGGCACGAGCACGTCTCCAAGCGGTGAGCTGCCCCCCGTGAGCAATACGCGGGTCACGCCGAGAGTCCCAATTCTGCGTACGCGTCGATGAGCCGGGTGAACACCCGTGACTCCCTGCGCCCGGGGTCCACGCTAGCGCGCGCGGCTTGTGAGAGTCGGCGGAACGAGATCGCGTCCCGGGTGGCAAGCTTGGCGAGGGCTGCGGCGAAGGCCGACGGAGCGGCCACCGGCACTACGAAGCCGTTGACGCCGTCTTGAACCAGTTCTCGGCAACCCCGGATGTCGGTCACGACGGCTGGCCTGCCTGCAGCGAGGGCCTCTATGACCGAGCGCGGGACGCCTTCGCGGTAGCTGGGCAGCACAAGAGCCTGTGCCCTTTGCAGCGTCGTGCGCAGCTCATCGCGAGACTGCATGCCCAGTAGTTCGACCCGACCCGAGAGCGCGGGATCAGCAGCTAGGCGTCGCACCTCGTCCTCCACTCCGTCGCGGTCAGAGTCAAGGGCTGCTCCGGCGACCAGCAGCCGAATGTCGGGCACTGACCTCAGCGCCAACAGCAGGTCAACAATGCCCTTTTCACGCACCAGCCGGCCAACGAAAAGCACCGTCGGTGCCGGCCGCCAGACCGGGTCCGGCAGGTCAAACCAGGAATCCTCCACACCGTTGCCGAGCAGCCTCAACGTGGTGCGGAAACGGCGTGCGCGGGCCTGCTCGTAGTCTTCCGCCGACTGGAACAGCATCAGGTCGGCACGCGGGGCCAGCAGGCGCTCCACGAGCGCGAGGGCCCGGTCCCGGGCATCGGGGTGGTCCCAGGCGTGCGCGAAGCCGTGCACCGTATACGCGATCTTCAATTGCGGCGGCAGCAGACGGCGCAGGACGAGCCGGGCCGGGAGCGCGGCGGCAGGACTGTGCAGGTGAAGCAGGTCGGGCTGCACATCCCGCAGCACAGCCGGCAGCGAGGTGACGGCACGGATGAGCGGGCCGACGGCGAGCTCACGCGGAAAGGCCAGCTGCACCGGCTCGAACGGCTCGAGGTCGGACCCCCAGCCACCCTTCTCGCCAGCACAGGCCAGCCGGACGCAATACCCGGCCCGCTGAAGGTGCTGCAGCTGCGGAAGCAGTAGCTTGCGGGCCGTAAACGGCACGGCCGTTACGTGCAGCACGGTGCGGCGAGCGCCCATCCACGGAGCGTACCTGTGCCATCGCACCTTGTGATAGGGACGACGTCACACCGCGGCGGCGCGCACGGCAAGCAGGTGGGGCAGCGCCAGATAGCCCGCGACCAGCGCTCCGAGGGCGAGGTCGGCCGGCACTCGCAGGGCCGCTCCGCTCAGCGATCCCGCCCCGAGGGTCGCACTGAGCATCCCGAGCACCAGCACGAGGCAACTGACGCCGCTGTGGGACAGCCCCAGGTCGGTCAGTCGCTGGTAGACGTGCATCCGATGCGGCAGGCGCCACGGCTGCCCGCTCCGGCAGCGGCGCAGCAGCGTGATGCCGGTGTCCGCGAGGTATAGCGCAATCGGCGCCAGGACCGCCTCGAGCGGCACCCCTTGAGCGAGAAGTAAGATCGCCAGCCCCGCGAGCACGGCACCGAGCCCGTAGCTGCCGCTGTCGCCGAGAAAGGCACGCGCGCGGGGCACGTTGTACGGTGCGAAGCTCAAGAATGCGCCGGCCGTGGCGGCACCGACGACCGAAGCCGCGTTCAGGCCCACCGCTTGAGCCAGCAAGGCGTAGGCGGCGCCGGCGACGAGGCCTTGGGCGGCAGAAATGCCGTTGATTCCGTCCATGAAGTTGGCGGCGTTGACCAGCGCGAGTGCGAAACATACAGCCGACCCACCCGCAACCACCCGGACCGCTGCCGGCCCTCCCACGAGCGCGCTCAGGGGCGTCGTCGCAAGAAGCAGAAGGCCGAGTCTTTGCATGACCGGGACGCCGTGAAGGTCCTCGGCCGCACCGACTGCGGCGCAGAGCACAACCGCGACCAGCACGACCCGAACGTCGCTGCTGTTCGCGGCGCCCGCCAACAGCGCACCACAGACCAGCGCGAGGACCACGGCAATCCCGCCACCCCGGGCCGTCGGCGAGGCGTGCGACGACCTCTCATTCGGTACATCCATGACGTTCCGAGCGCGCAGGATATGAATCCCCAGCGGCTGGAGTAGAAGCCCGGCGGCAAGCGCAACTAGCGCGGCTTCGAGCACTGCTCTTCCAGATCTACCCGATGTCGTGCAGACCTGATCACTTTGCGAGTTCTGAGGGGGTAACGATGGATGCACCCTCCGGGCGGGACTTGCGCCACGCAATGCCTTGGGCAGGGATGCGCGGTGAGTCGGTCATTACAACCTCTGCGCCGGCAGGCGGCTGGCAAGACCCGCTAGGTCACGAACGGACTCGCCCATCAACGACCGATCCGCCCAGGCATCAAGCGCAAGCGCCGACAGCGGGTCGACCGGTGGCACGGGCACGTGTGAAATGAGCGGATGAACCGGCCGGACGTCGGGCTCGCCGGTGGCGAGTAGATCCTCGTGCAGCTTCTCGCCGGGACGCAGGCCCGTGTAGACGATGTCGATCTGTCGCGCAGTCTTCGCTGCCAACATCCTCGCGATCTCGTCGATACTGACCGGTTTCCCCATGTCGAGGACCAGCGCCTCCCCGTCGCGACCGATCGCACCGGCCTGGATGACCAGTTGCACCGCCTCTTGCACGGTCATGAAGTACCGAGTGACCAGCGGGTCGGTGACGGTGACAGGACCTCCCGCCGCCACCTGAGCCGCGAATGCCGTCAGCACAGATCCCCGGCTCCCCAGCACGTTGCCGAACCGCACGCTGAGGAACGTGCCGGACGTGCTCTGAGCGATGTCGGCCGTCAGTCGCTCGGCGATCCGCTTGGAGTAACCAAGCACGCTGATTGGATCGGCTGCCTTGTCCGTAGAAATGTTGACGAATCGCTCTACGCCGCCGGCCGCGGCTGCCTGCAGAACCGCCAGTGTGCCCCAGACGTTCGTCTTCACGGCCTCACCCGGGTACTGCTCCAGCATCGGCAGGTGCTTGAGCGCCGCAGCGTGAAAGACGACCTCGGGGCGACGCTCGCTGAATACCCGGTTGACGTGCTCGACGTCGCGGATGTCGGCCAGGATCACGTCCGGGGAGTCCAGCAGCGCCCGGCCGGTGAGGGATAGCTGCACCGCGTGCAGCCCGGACTCGTCGCGATCGAGCATCATCAGCTCGGCCGGGGCGTACCGGGCGACCTGCTGGCAGAGCTCTGAGCCAATCGATCCACCCGCCCCGGTAATCAAGACTCGCCGACCGGTCAGGTATCCGGCGATCGAGTCCAGGTCGGTCTCCACCTGCCGGCGCCCCAGCAGGTCCGCCATGTCCAGGTCGCGGATGTCGCGCAGTGCGACCGGGTTGCCGAACAGCTCCCCCACGGTCGGCAGGACCTTCACAGCCAGCCCGGCGCCCTCGGCCAGTTTGGTCAACTCACGCAGGATTGCCCCGTCGGCGCTCGGCATGGCGATCAGTAGAGTGCGCACCCCCGCGGTGTCAGCCGCCTCGACCAGCGAGGCTCGGGTGCCAACCACCGGCACTCCGAGAATGCGCAGATTCTGCTTGGTTGGGTCGTCATCGAGCAGTCCCACCGGGTAGTACGGCGACAGCGGCTCACGCAGCATCGCCCGCACGACCTGCTCGCCACCCTCACCCGCCCCAAAGACCAGCAGCCGCTGGGAGTGCTCCGCCCGTGGTCGGCGGCGACGGTCAATGCGCGTCCGCCAGACGTAGCGGAACCCGAGCATGCACATCAGGGCGGCGGTGCCGGCCCCCAGCAGCACGCTGACCGGCAACAGGTGCGTCCGCGAGCTGATGGCGTCGACAGCCAGCACCAGGCACCCGGTAACGGTGGCGGCGACCGCCACCCCGGTGACTTCTTCGAAGCTGCCGAACCGGTAGCGCCCGCGATAGAGCTGCTGGGCCAACCCGGCACCCACTTGGATGAGCGCCGCCAGCGGCGCCAACAGCAGCACGCCCCGGCCGGGAAAGGACGCCACGGCGAAGTCGAACCTCGCCAGCGCGAAGAACGCGATCGCGAGTGCCCAACTGGCCGCGTCCACGACCATCTGGATTTCGGCGCGCCGCGGGATGACGTGTCGGCGGAACCGGGACTGGGCCTTGACCACGGCTGGCATCACTCCTCATGTCTCGTGCTCCGCCGTAACCAGCATCGGCAGCCGGCAACCGCGGGCTTTAGCCGAAGGGAT